>Ga0153957_100022_pt1 | contig 115896 bp, 121 predicted proteins | sample TSFL041MetaG_FD_104745 | JGI IMG/M metagenome (GOLD analysis project Ga0153957, IMG submission 104745) | Attine ant fungus gardens microbial communities from Florida, USA - TSFL041 MetaG | ecosystem: Host-associated > Fungi > Mycelium > Unclassified | place: USA: Florida, Wekiwa Springs... | reverse complement strand
TCGAAGCCGACGAAGAAAGGGTCAGTCAACCGGCACCACAATACATTTTTCATTACAACACAACAACTCGCCCTTCTAAGTACAATACACTATGTCCTTAGAAGCGTACAACCAACTCATGAGCGACATGCTCAATCAAAGGCATGCCCTCGCCAAATTAAGGGCAGAATTGGAAAGAAGAGAGGGGAAATTGTGTAGGCAATGTGAGAAGTTCGGGCACCTGGCCCGGAACTGTAGAAGTGGGGAAGAACAGAAGAAAAGGATGGTAGTGGAAAACAAATTTGAAGTGTTGAAGAGTCGGGTCATGCAATGTGGAGTAAGAGAAGTGAGGAGGCAAAAAGTAGTAAGGGAAGTAGTAAAGTGTTTTGGGTGTGGAAGAGAGGGACACAAGAAGTGGGAGTGTTCTAGGAAGAAAGAGAATGAAAGGGAGGAAGCGGCACCTCCAAGGGAAGTCTGGGAAAAGGTGAAGTTGCACTTGCGTGCCAAAGGACTACCCCCAAGAGGAGCCCGAATGGACATGGAAGAGTGGACGACGCAAAGAGAGGTGGTAACCTTTGTAGAGTGTTGAGGATGTGACTACAAGGGTACCAAAACTCAGGAGAACTGAGGACAAGGATTCCTGAGCAAAAGGCAATTGTTGCACATGTGGTGTGAAAGTTGCAGAGAAGCAAAGGAGTGGAGAGAGAAAGAAGCGCAAAGCGGGAGAGCAGAAAGAGTGGTGTGTAGTGCATGCAATGTGAGAGATGCGGTGAAAGGAGGGGTGGAAAGAAATAAGAAAGGGGAGACTTTCTGTTCTCCATATAGGATGGGAAAGAAAACGCCATGGTGGAATTGGGGAGGGGAAGTAGAATGGACAGTGCCTAGGGCCCAGAAGGAGGGGGCTGGAATCACTGATCCAAGAAGAGTAGCAAGAACTGTCAATCAGAAGGCAGTGCAAAAGAAGGAAGTAAGAGAAGTGAGGCGAACGTTCAAGCCTCTAAGAGAAGTATGGATGAGTGTGGGCATCGAAAGAGTAGACACGCATGAAGGAAGAACAGTAAGGGCTTTGCTGGACAGTGGAGCAACGGGCCTGTTTATGAACAAAGGATTAGCCCAAAAGGGAGGATATAAGTTGATGAAGTTAAACTGACCCCTGCAAGTGAGAAATGTGGACGGCACCGGAAATAGTGGAGGTGCGATTACACACGAGGTAGAAGTTAACATGTTCTACAAAGAACATGTGGAAAGAGTAAGAATGGATGTCTGTGAACTAGGGAAGACAGACGTAATTTTGGGTATGCCATGGTTGGCAGCTCATAACCCAGAAATAGATTGGGAGAAAGGAGAAGTAAGAATAACGAGATGCCCACCAATATGTGGAAAGATAGTGAGGATAAAAGGAAAGAAAGAGGCAAGAGAGGACAAACAGAAGATTGTGAGATGGGCAGTAGATGAAAAGGAAGATTGGGGAAGAGAGGAGGAAATAGAGACAGATCATAGGAAGGTGGAGGAAATGGTACCCAAAAGGTTCCATAAATGGTTGAAAGTGTTCGGAAAGGTGGAGTCAGAAAGAATGCTGGTTAGAAAGGCATAGGATCATGCAATAGATCTCAACGATGATTTCAAAGCAAGCAAAGCGAGAGTGTACCCTCTCTCCAGGAATGAAAAGGAAGAAGTACAGAAATTTGTCGATGAGCATTTAAAGAAGGGGTATATCAGACCTTCTAAATCGCCTCAAACATCGCCGGTGTTCTTTGTGGACAAGAAAGATGGGGGAAAACGCATGGTTATGGACTACAGGAGACTCAATAAGCAGACGGTGAAGAATAATTACCCTCTGCCCTTGATTACGGATTTAGTAGACTCTATGGGCAATAAGAGAGTGTTTACTAAGATGGATCTCCAGTGGGGCTACAACAATGTGAGGATTAAGGAAGGAGACGAGTGGAAGGCGGCCTTCACTACTCATGTGGGGTCATACGAACCAGTAGTAATGTTTTTTGGAATGACAAATTCACCTACCACATTCCAAGGCATGATGAACGAAATTCTGAGAGACATGATCAATGAGAGGAAGGTGGCGGCATTTGTAGATGATGTGTTAATAGGGACAGAAACGGAGAAGGGACATGACGAGTTGGTGGAAAAAGTGTTGAGGAGGTTAGAGGAGAATGACCTATATGTGAAACCAGAGAAATGTGCCTGGAAGGTACAAAAGGTGAATTTTCTGGGAGTAGTAATGGGTCAGGGGAGAATTGAGATGGAGGAAGATAAAGTGGCGGGAGTATTAAACTGGCCGGTACCCAAAACAGTCAAGAACATTAGGAAATTCTTGGGCCTTGCAAATTACTATAGGCAATTTGTGAAAGACTTCGCAAAATTAGCTCGGCCATTGAATAACTTGACAAGAAAGGAGGAGAAATGGAAATAAGGAAACGAACAGCAGGAAGCATTTGAGCAGTTGAAGACGGTCTTCACAAATCGACCTTTACTAGCTGCACCTAATCTAGATAAAGAGTTCAGAGTTGAAGCAGACGTCTCTAACTTTGCAATGGGAGGAGTGCTGTCAATTAAGGGTGGAGATGGCAAATGGAGACCAGTAGCATATATCTCTAAATCGTTAAATGAAACCAAAAGAAATTATGAAATACACGACAAAGAGATGCTAGCTATAATACGATGCTTGGAGGCATGGAGGCACTTCTTGGAGGGAGCAAAGAGTAAATTCAAAGTATGGACGGACCATAAAAATCTGGAATATTTTATGAGCAACCAAAAATTAAATCGGCGACAAGCACGATGGGCTCTGTACTTGTCTAGATTTGACTTCGTGTTGAAGCATATTTCAGGAAGTAAGATGGGAAAGGCAGATGGATTGAGCAGGAGGCCAGATTGGGAGGTTGGTGTGGAAAAGGATAATGAGAAGCAGACATTGGTAAAGAAGGAGTGGTTAGACATGAAAAGAATTAGAATAACAGAGGTAGTCATCGAAGGGGTAGACTTGATGGATAAAGTGAGAAAGTATGAAGCAAGAGATGATGAAGTAGTGAAAGCAGTAGAGGAAATGAAGCGAGCAGGTGTGAAGATGTTAAGAGATGAAGAGTGGCGTCAGGAAGATGGGTTAATGTTGAAAGAAGGGAAAGTGTACGTCCCCAAAGATGAGAAATTAAGGGCAGAAGTAATCAGGCTACACCACGATACATCTATGGGAGGACATGGAGGACATGGAGGACAGTGGAAGACGGCGGAATTGGTGACGAGGAATTTCTGGTGGCCAGGGGTCACTAGGGAGGTGAAGCGATATGTGGAGGGATGCGATGCCTGTCAACGAAATAAGAATTGAACACAACCACTGGCAGGAAAATTAATGCCAAATTCGATTCCAGAGAAAGCTTGGTTGCACATCAGTGCAGATTTCATTACTAAGTTACCTTTAGCGCAGGGTTACGACGCCATCTTAGTAGTAGTAGATAGGCTCACAAAAATAGGACATTTTATACCTACTACAGAAAGAACTAGCGTAGAAGGGTTGGCACGACTATTCAGAGATAATGTTTGGAAACTACATGGTCTACCAGATAGCATAATCTCAGATAGAGGACCACAGTTTGCAGCAGGCATCATGAAGGAGTTGAATGGTATGCTAGGAATCAAAACAAAATTGTCAACAGCATTCCACCCACAAACAGACAGCCAAACGGAGAGAATGAACCAGAAGTTAGAACAATATCTCCGAATGTTCATAGATCACCGACAAGAACAATGGCCAGAATGGTTGGGTACAGCTGAATTCACCTACAATAACAAGGTGCATGCTGGAACCAAAGTATCACCCTTCAAGGCAAACAATGGACAAGATCCTAGGATGGGATTCGAAATGAGAAAGAAGGGTAAATATGAAGGAGTGGAAAAATTCGCGGAAAGGATAAAGAATGTACAGAAGGAAGCAAAGGCAGCGCTACAAAAGGCGCAAGAAGATATGAAGCGATATGCAGATAGGGAGAGAGGAGAGGTGGAGGAATACCAGGTTGGCGACTTAGTGCTACTCAGCACTAAAGATCTGAAGTACCAGATAGTCGGAAGACGGATGGAGAAACTCATGGAATGCTTTGTAGGACCTTACAAAGTGAAAACAATCATTTCTAGCAATGCAATAGAATTAGAACTGCCTAGTACAGTGAGAATACATCCAGTAGTCAATGTTAGCCGAGTACGGAGGTACAAATCACAAGTAGAGGGACAGAGGAAAGAAACACCACAACCAGTAGTAATTGAGGGAGAAGAAGAATGGGAAGTGGAGAAAATCATAAACAAAAGAAAGGTGCGAGGAAAGGAGAAATATTTGGTACGATGGAAGGGATGCACAGTGGAAGAAGACACATGGGAAAGTAAAGAAAATCTGAGGAATGCGATGGAACTAGTAGAAGAATTCGAGAAAGAATATCGCAGGGAGGAAGAGGAAGAAGTCAGGCGGCAAGAAACTGAAGAAAACAAGAAAGTATTCAGTAAGGAGTTACCAGGAAGATACACGGCGAAATTGCTCTATAGATGGGGAAACAAGAAGTACGACAGGGAGTACTGGAAACAAATGGAGGAAAACTGGAGACGGTGGAAGAAAAATCCATTCTCTAGGTATAGTAGGAACCCATTCTTGAAAAGGATGGAAGAAAGGGAAGAATACAAGGGAGGAAAAATAGAAGAAGGGAACGAAGAAATAGATGAGGAAGATCGATGGAGGCTCGAAGAGGATAGAAAATACTTAGAGGAGCTGGGAGATGAAAATCAGGATATGGAAGACCTAAGGGACCCATACGATGAATTATGAAGAAGTCCTCGGAACGAGGACCCTTGAGAGGGGAGTGGTGTCATGAATCGTCTTCTATCTCTAAGTCAATATTTATTTTCTTTTCTTTTAATCATGTAATATAGTTAGATCAGTAAAAAAGGACAAATAATCGGACATATATAAGTAGTGTACACAATTTAGCAAGGACTCTAACGAGTTCTCTTTGTCAATTTCCGATAAAGAGAGGGTTAAGAGTTAGGGTTACTCAACCTCAATCCAAAGCCTTACAACTCCCTGTCTATTTCCTACTAACTTTCTTTATCTTGTCAGCTGACCTTGAACCTGTTCTAAGTGTTCTAAGGTACTCAAGAGGTTCTTCGGACATTAGTCCGACCGCTCTCAAGCACATCTTTGTCATCGATATCATTTCTCTCTGTTTCCAACTCTCCTGATTCCTCTTCTAAACCTTCCTCTACTCTCTCTTCTATTTCCTGTTCATATCTCTTAGGTCCTTCTTCTTTTTATCTCTTTCTAATGATGTTCAGCGTATCCTTGTTTTATTCTTTTATATTTGGACTGCTGATCAGGACTGATACACGACCTCTGATAGTGTTCCTATTATAAACCAGGGGCCAGCTATTGGATGACATCATTATCAAGGGAAATGCTTCCAAGGTCAAGTTCACTCTCAAGAGCACTTCTAAAAAGGAGTCCGTCTTATAGATATGATATGAGACCATCTGGAAAGTGTTATGAGGTACCAATAGTAGTGATTGCAGCCACTACTCTGCTACTCAGATAGTGTTCTCAAGTATACAACCAGACTTCTAGTGGTTATGTCTGGGGAGCCAATTCTCTCTTGAGAGCTGTTTATTATGATTATTAGGTTCCAAATGTCACTTATATTGCCAAAATTAATTGTCAGACATGACACCAATATGAAGGGAAAAGTCAATACATAATGGCAGAATTACTTGGCAATATTTTTAGAACAACATTTGTAGATACCATTTCAATAGAATGTCAACTTGGAGACATACGTAAAAAAGTTCATAGACTTAAGGACTTGGGACACACTTTCAAAGACTCACTTATTACAACAGTCATGATAATCTCACTTCCTGAATCCTATGCATCACTTTGGCAACATCTCTTCATGAGAGATGAGAACACCCTAATTATGGACTTCGTCATCAGACAAATCTTGATGGATGAAAAGTCTAGAGAAGCTACACCACATATAACGTTGATAGAGAATCACAAAGGAAAGAAGCTAGCTCATCAATCATTACATCAAAAGAATGATGATGATGCAAAGAAAAAGAAATTCAAGTGTCATTATTGTAAGAGAAGAGGTCATTTCAAATCAGAATACAGGAAACTAAAGGCAAATCTGGCATTGAATAACAAATTAAAATCTAAGAAAGGACCCAAGGACAAAAATACAAAGTTAGTAGCCAGAACACAAGAAACTGTTATAAATTTATTTATGACATGAAAAGGAACTTTGGACTTTGTGGAGGAGTGAATCATCAATTCAGGTGCCATGTTATCCATGACAGCTAGAAAAGATTAGATGATCAATTATACACCTTTTCAAATGGCCATTCCCATTGGATTAGGAGACAATAGAACAATCAAAACTATCGGATTAGGATCTGTGAGAATCGTGATGAACATTAATAGGAAATTAAGTATCTATGAGTTCCAGAATGTTTATTATGTTTCTGACATAGGAACAAATAACTTTCTTTCAGTAATGTATATAGTGAACAAAGGGTATTTTGTTGGTTTTGGTATGGATAAATGCGAAATCATCAAAGAAAATATAATTATAGTGAGAGTAGAAAAATCAAGAAATCTCTGGATTCTTCAAGGAAGAATGGTTTTCCCAGGACATCAGTCAGTGTATGTCACAAAGATTTTACTTGATCTATGGCATAAACGTTTAGGACATGCCATGAGACGATCTATTCAGAAGCTGTCAGATGAGTTTATAGTAACAGGTTTAGAGATCATTGACACAGGAACCACAGAAGTGAATGAACCATGTACATCATGTCTGAAAGGGAAGAGTATCTAAAGTGTCATATCAAAGAAGTCAGACGTTGACAATCCAAGAAGACTACATAGACTATTCTTAGATGTATGTGGATCTTTTGATGTAGAAGGACACTTAAAATGTCATTATTTTGTCACTCTAATTAATGGTTTCTCACACTATATGAGAGTAAAACCCATTAGGACCAAAGATGAAGCACCAAGAGTTCTAGTTGATTGGATTATGTATGCAGAAGTAGAAACAAATAAAAAGACAAATTAGCTAAGGGTCTTAATAAATTAGTACAAAGGATGGAAAATGGTTGTAAATAGCATGACTAAGCAGATGATATCTTCTTGCAGGGCCATTGTAGCTGTAGGTCACAAGGAACTGTGACAGTACCCTCTTTTTAATGGCTACACCCTTGTAGCCAATACTGAGATTATTGCTAGGTATTTGATGGTTAGTAATGGGACAGATATGAACCTTCAGGTGGTTGAAGGTAAGTTGTTTGGGCCAGGTTTTATTGGGTTTAACACATGAAATTCTTGGATTAGTTTGCTGGTATTTCTCAGGTCAGTACTGCTGAGCCAGAAGTATTTCTCTGAAGTACCTTCGTATCCAGCCCAGCAAATGTAGTACAATAAGGGGTTTATTCTCCATCTATTCCACTTTGAGTCAAGGATTTGTGCTATTTCAAATTCTAGATTCCCATCCAATTCAATGCAAAAGGAAAGCTGCTGCGATTCGGAATATTACTGGAGGGAGCTGGTTTGAGTTAGGATATGTGAAATACAGGATGGATTGCTCTGAGGTGTTCTGGTAACTTCACAAGGTATGAGTAGGAGCTGACCTTCTCTGTCATGGAAAATGGTCCTAGATATCATTCTAAGAGTTTCTTGGAGGGTCAGATGGTCTTAATAAACTTTGCTAGAACATAAACTGTGTTTCCTGCTTGGAATGTGGGTGCTGTAGACTGTCAAGCATCTGCTGGGCCTTGGTAGCATCACTGTACCTCTACAATGGCTTGTTTCAGTTTCATGTGCATGGTTTCTAAATTTATTATGAATTTCTTGGTTAATTGCAATGAGAGTTCGCAGGCTATTTGTACTTATAGACTAGGATGATAATTCTTGTTTACAAAGAAGAGGGACAATCCTATGGTAAACAAGGACGTGTTGTTATAGGTGAACTTTGCTAAAGGTAGTGGTCTGGTCCAATCGGATTGCTGATAATTACAGTAGATCCATAGGTATTGCTCCAATATCTGGTTCGTGCGTTTAGTTTAGCTGTTTATCTCTGGGTGATAGTCTGCAGAGAAGTGCAACCTCATCTTCAAAGCTTGGGCCAGTGATCTGAAAAACTTTGAAACAAACTCTGTTCCCCTGTCCAATGTGATATGACTTGGTACTCTATGTTTGAAGAAGATGTTCTGAACAAAGAGATTAGCAAAACTTGTGACATCGATTGAGCTGTGTATTGAAACAAAGATTATCTACTTTGTAAGTCTATTTACCACTACCAGTATGTCTATGTGGCCTTCTGACTCTGGCAGATGCTTGATGAAGTCCATCAATATGAACTTCCATGGACACAGTGTAAGGGGGCAAAAGAGAATGTGGATTTTACTGCGTCAAGAATAAGAGAAATATGAGGCAGCCCTCAATTGCATACTAAAGAGTTGGTAGGGGAAAGAAAGGAAGAAGGATATTAAAAGAATGATTAAATGAAGATAGCTTAGCTATAATTCTAAAATTGGCGTAAAGATCGTAAGATCAATCTAGATCTGTCTGGTAGCCAATTTCTCTAAGGTGGACACCTTTACACACTGTAATGAGCTTCCTAGCAGATGTAGTCAGTAAACCACTTCTGGGCCTTACCACACTCAATCCATCCCTCATCTATACCCCCACACCAAACCTTATAGGTATAATATAGTCTGAGTGAAAGACTAGCTAGGCTTTCTAAGCCTGCTACTCTGTCAAAGGTTGTCTGAGTTATCTTCACCATTGGGTCCTAGAACAAGTAGTGTATATAATACAAATTGTCCTAACTAGTCTCTCACCAAGATCAACTCTTACACTCATAGAACATTGCATACAACAACCTCTAGAGCTTCTGAGATAAAGGCAAGAGCTAAGAAGGCTCTCTTCTACCTATCACCCTTCACCCTGAGTAATATATTAACTTTACAAACAGAGAAGACTCAATTAGACTAAAAGAAGAAAAATATAATCTCCCCTAGCCTCTCTCATTGCTTTCCTCTGAAGTACTTCTATATGGACATTGATAGCACCGCCACCCAACTATACATCACCCTCTTAAATCTATCTATGTAGTACTGCTCCACTACTATCTGACTTCATGGTCTACCTATTCTGTCTCCATCAGTCGGCTTTTCCCAGCTCCGAATACAATCTAGAAATAACTCTAATATCATGTGACTGCATTTTCATCTTGGATCCATGTATAGCATCCGCTTCTAAATGTTAGGCTATATGTAATAAACTCACATACCCATAATAGACTTCTGATCCGTCACACCTGTTCTAAGTTTGTCTAAGTCTGTTCTAGATCGAGATTAGCTAGCATTCTAGAGAAGAGTCTAAAGTCTTGGTGTCCAGAAGCCTAGTGAGATATTCCAACTTCAAAGATCCTACTACCAGCTCATCTATTTTGTCTCTCAAGGTAATAGGCTATCTTAGCCTATGACAGCTTAGAAGCCATCTGGTAAGAGTACCCTGTTGGAAATCTAGAGTATGTCTGGGGCTTGTAAAAGAGTCCTAAGAGTGCATCCTAGTTAGAAAATGGGGTTATAAGTCTTATCCTATATTACAGTTCTATGGCAAATTTGCCGGCAGCATAATAGCAGTAGGATGGGAAGCTGTTTCAAGGTACCATATGGTTTGTAATGTATGGCCTTGTTTTGGGCACAGATGCCACACAAGTTAATGTAATCTGTAACAAAGGTTCTTAGGTTTGGCCAAGTGTAGTCCCAGTAGACCAATTGTAAGGTTTTTGCTTGTTCCAGGTATCCTGCAAGAAGGTGGTCGTATTTTGATCTTAATACATGTAGGCAAAGGTCTTTCAAAGATTTGTTCTTCAAAATGAAGGTGCCCATTGATATTGACTTCCCAGCTAGCATTGTCCAGAGAATCTAGAGGATTGAGGTAGTTCTTGTAAGTCTGGTCTGCCATCACTGCTGTTTTAATATCCAAGTTCAATGTTTTCACATCTAGGAGTGTTGCTGCCTATAATCTTATAGGTTCTGGTAGTCTGTGCTTGTGTCCCGAGACTAGTTGGTTTGGCAGAAAAAAGGACCATTAATGTTATAAACTGCCAAATTCCCCTAAGTCAATATTTATTTCTATTTTTCTATTTTTTAAATTTAATTATATAATATTATCGAATCAATAAACAAGGACAAATAGTTAAACATGTATAAGTAGTGTACAACCAACTAGTGAGAACTCTAATAAGTTCTCTTTGTCAACTCTGACTTAGAGTGTAATTCAGGTTAAGGTTACACAGCCTAAACTGAGAGTTGTTACAGTTGATTTAACTTCTCGGTCTTCTCTCCCTTGTTGTAAACATTCCAACGATGAGTCAAGGTGTCCGGTTTTGTTCCTAACTGTCCTGATCTAAAGCATATTAAGAGATTGAATTGTAACAAGAACTTGGACCAACATGCTTGATGTTGGAAGAGTGATTTAGTATCGCAAAAGTAAGTGAGGTTCTTGTGGTCCATGAACACTTCCACTGGTATGGGGGTCCCTTTTAGATAATATCTCTATTTCTTAAAAGCCTCAAATATTACCAACAATTTCTTGTCATGTATATCGTAGTTCAGTTTTGCATCATTAAGCGTCCTTAAATGAAAGGCTATGGGGTGGATCTCCTTTCCTGAGTAGGTTAAGAGGATAGCAGCCAGTGCTCTGTCCGATGTGTCCGTTTCCACAATGATCTTAGAGTCAAGATTCCATCTCGCTAGTACCGGTACTATGGTAAAGGTTTTTTTTAGTGTCTCAAATGCCTTTTGATAGTCTTCTGACCAGTCCCAGGGAGTTTTCTTATACATTAATTGAGTGAGGTGGGACACCACATCAAAGTAGTTATGAATAAATTGTTGATAGAAGTTTAAGAATCCTAGGAAGGACTGGACCTCTTTCAATTAGCAGGAAACTGACCAGTCTCTAATGATTTTCACCTTCTGCTCATCCATTGCTAGTCTCTCTAGGCCCAATATAAAATCTAGAAATTCAACGCTTTCCTTGTGGAATGCACATTTGGCAGGGAAGACATATAGTTGGTGGGTATAGAGGTGTCTCAGTACCTCTTCTACATGCTTCCTATGGTCCTCTAGGTTATTTGAGTAGATTAATATGTTGTTTAGGTAGACGACCACATACATGTCCAGCAAGTCCCCAAAAATCTCATTCATAAACTATTAAAAAGCTGTGGGGGCATTTAATAATCCAAACAGCATGACTAGCTATTCAAAAGATCTATAGTGGGTCTAGAAAGTAGTTTTCCACTCATTGCCTTTGGCGATGCATACTAGGTAATAAACATTTCTCAAGTCTATTTTTGTATATATTCTTGTCTTTTTAGATATATCTAGAAGGTCTGAAATCAATAGAATCAGATGACAGTCCTTTTGGGTTAGTTTATTTAGGCCACGGTAATCTACACATAATCTCAGATCCTTGTTCTTCTTTTTTACAAACAGTACCAGAACTCCTCCTGACGATTGGGAGGGTTAGATAGCTCCTGTCCTGAGGTTCTCATCGATAAACTCTTGCAAAGTCTGTAATTTAATCATTGATAGTGAGTAGATTGGTCCTAATAGGGGTGACGAGTTCTCTGCCATTCGGATAGTCAAGTCATATGGGTGGTGTTCTGGTAGGAGTTTCAAACATTGTTTGTCAAACACATTTGAAAACTGATGGTATTCTGGGGGAACTTCATTTAATTCTAGGTTTGTGGTTTTGATCTGGATAGCCTGCCCACTAAGTGTGGTGAGGGTGAGTTGAAAAGTCTGGGCTCCAGGCATTTGGCAAGCTGATATATTGCAGCGTTGATCAATGTTATAGATAGTCATGCCTGCAGTTTGTGAATTGATCTTGCTTTGTTGTTTATTGCTTCTTTCCTAGGTCCTAGTGTATTAGTGAGCTTCTTAGAGGATATGTTTAATGCTCCTTCTCTCCAGTTAATTTCTAGATTGTGGGTCCTCAACCAGTTATATCCTAGTACCACTGGGCTTGATCCATCCAGGTGCGTCACGTAAAACTCAGTTATATAGGAGTAGTCACAAGTAAACTGAATTGGTAATGTTACTATCACAAATAGTTACTTATTTTGTTTGTGATTGAAGAGTTATTGATTCTCAAGAGCTTGGAAGCAAGGTAGAATAAACAACAAAAGATATTGTTAAGTCTGAGATCTAATCCTTAGACTAGAAAGCCTTATATATAGAAATTGATAGTCTATGCACCTGGACAGAGCATCACATATTCTACTACCTATTGTTCTACATATGGTAGTCTTTTTGTGTCCAGAATAGCGATAACTTAATCATAAAAGGGGCTGTCCTTGTTTATGTTCAAGAATTGATGTGCATTTATGAGTAATAGATCAGTGTTATACCAAACCTTGAGGTTCTTGTATCTCTACAGGATCTTATTGCTCTAAGGTCTATTTATAGTCATCAGAAGTGTATTGAAGAGAGCTTCCATGTGTACATGGAAGCAAATGTCTGCATTTGGCAGTTCCTGAGATATCTGCCGATTAGTGTCCTGTACTGATTAACTAATATCTCAATGAGTACTGATTGCTTTGATATATTTTGAGCATTGTTTGAAAAGTCTTCATGAGGGCTTTCAGACACATCTTAGACCATGGAAATTGTACAAGTATCCGTGGAGTTATGGTCAAATAAAGTTTGTGATAGTTATGACTTGATTCACATTTTAGCTAATGGTACTATCTATTAATATTAGGGAAAGTGGGTTGATAATTTGAGAATGGCAATTTATGAGTAGCAACAAAACTTGAGTCTATTAAACAATCCAATGAACCAGAGTTGATTAATCCTTGAAAAACTTTTGCGACCAAATTTGAGCTTAGCAAGATGAGGGGGGAAATTGGGTCAGTGAGGACGTTAGCTCCTAATCTTGGGTAGTCCTTCCCAGTAGAGATTAGACAATCAACTCTTTGAAAGGGGAGGAAACTACCTCCTTGTTTTTTGACTATCTCAATGGTTCTAAGAATGTCTCTAGCTGGGCCACGTGTGCCCCTAGACTGCTAGGAGGCCTGGCAGTGTACCTGGGGCAGGCCCTGGCCAGGTACCCAGATTGGCCGCAATGTAGACATAGTCCCAAGTCCATCTGTTATTGTTATTCAACTGAAGTAAGTCTTCCGTCTGCTCCTAAGACATTACTGATAGAGGACCTTTGTGATGGTGAACTGGATGAGACTCTGAGGAGAGATAGGAGCCTTAGACAGCTCTGTCCTTGGTAGTTTGGTCAAATGATATTGGAAAAACTAGTTTGTCTACAATCTTTTCTTGTCATTCTGGATCCTCTTCCAATAATCAATCTGCAGTACTGCTGTTACGCCACTAGCAAATTTGCCGTAGAACTGTGACATGGGATAAGACTTATAATCCCATTTCCTAACTAGGATGCACTCTTAGAACTCTTCTACAAGCCCCAGACATACCCTAGATTTCCAACAGGGTACTCTTATCAGATGGCTTCCAAGCTGTCATAGGCTAAGATAGCCTATTATCTCGAGAGACAAAATAGATGAGCTAGCAATAGGGTCTTTGGAGTTGGAATATCTTACTGGGCTTCTGAACACCAAGACTTTAGACTCTTCTCTAGAATGCTAGCTAACCTCGATCTAGAACAGACTTAGACAAACTTAGAACAGGTACGATGGATCAGAAGTCTATTATGGGTATGTGAGTTTATCACATATAGCCTAACATTTAGAAGTGGATGCTACACATGGATCCAAGATGTGGTCATAGTCACATAATACTAGAGTTATTTCTAGATCGTGTTCAGAGCCAGGAAAAGCCGACTGATAGAGATGAAATAGGCAGACCGTGAAGTCAGGTGATAGTGGAGTAGTATCACATGGATAGATTTAAGAGGGTAATACGTAGTCGGGCAGTACTACTGTCAGTACTCATATGGAAATACTTTGGAGGAGAACAGTGAGGGAGGCTAGGGGAGATTGTATTTTCCTTCTTTTAGTCTAATTGAGTCTCCTCTGTTTGTAGAGTTAATATATTACTCAGGGTGGAGGGTGATAGACAGAAGAAAGCCTTCTTAGCTCTTGCCTTTATCTCAGAAGCTTTAGAGGTTGTTGTATGCAATGTTCTATGAATGTAAGAGTTGATCTTGGTGAGAGACTAGTTAGGATACTTGTATTATACATTCTACTTGTTCTAGGACCTAATGGTGAAGATAACTCAGACAACCTTCAGCAGAGTAGCAGGCTTGAAAAGCCTGGCTAGTCCTTTATTCAGACTATATCACATCTATAAGGTTTGGTGTGAGGGTATAAATGAGGGATGGATTAAGTGTGGTAAGGCCCAGGAGTGGTTTACTAACTACATCTGCTAGGGAGCTCATTACAGTATGTAAAGGTGTTGTTCACCTTAGAGGAATTGGCTACTAGGCAGATCTAGATCGATCTTATGATCTTTATGCTATATTTAGAATTACAGCTAAGCCATCTTCATTTAATCATTCTTTTTAATACTCTTTTCCTTTCTCTCCCCACCAACTCTTTAATATATGATTGAGGGCTGCTTCAATATTTCTTGTTCTTGATGCAGTAAAACTTCCAATCCTCTTTTGCTCTCTTACACCGAATCAAGCAAGCTATTGATCAGTCAGGAACAATATATTGAGACAATCTTGGAAAGGTATGGGATGAGTAACTGTAATCCAGTAAGAATACTAATAGTAAATAACATATACTTGCCAGTGTTATCTAAAGCTAAAATCGATGTTACTGAATATCAGAGATGTATAGGATCTCTAATGTACTTGATGGTGTGTACCTGGCTAGATATAGCTTATTTAGTTGGAGTACTCTCACGCCATATTGCTATACCTGGACATGCCCACATATCATAAATTGTCCACCTGAACCAAAAATAGTATAACTAGAGGGATGGGAAGAATAAGAGCTATTTTTGGATGGACTAGACGAAGGATTCTAAAAATAAAAAAGAAGATAAAATGAAATCACATGACAGATCACATGATGGAACATTTTAGAAAGATCAGTAGTTACTTAAGTGTATATATAGACAAATAAGAATTGTGTATAAGTAGGTAGTACAATCTACTAAGAGACTCCATCAAGTTCTCTTTGTTCTCTCATAATGTTGAGTGTGATAAGAAAGTCATCTCAACCTGCCTTGTCATTACACCATATGCAAGCCATCAAATGAATTTTCCACTATCTCCATGGAATGAGTGAATACAAATTAGAATTTCATACAAAGAACTCTGATAAGATGTCACCAATTGCATATATTGACTCAGATTGGGGAAGATCATTCAGACAGAAAATCTATATCAGGCTTTACAGTTATGATTGATGGAGGGACTATTTTATGAGGATCAAAGAAGCAGACAAGTGTGTCATTGTCAACCATTGAAGCAGAGTTTATTATGGCATCAACAGCTGTCAAGGAAGTTTTGTGATACTGAAGTTTTCTAGTATCTCTAGATATGAAATTGACAGATCCAACACGAGTCTTGATTGACAATCAAGGAGCTCTGGAATTAATCAGATCTGGACAGATTAATGATTGGATCAAGCATATAGATACAAAATTTCAGCATATATATGATCAAGAAGCAGCTAGAGACATCAAAAGTGAACATATGGTAACAGAAGATCAGTTGGCAGATGTTATGACAAAATCACTGGGAAGCAAGAAATACCTGTCATTCAGAGAAAAAATAGGTATAAAGATATAGAGAGATTCTCGACAAGAGGAGGTGTCGTGAATTCATTTCCTGCAGCTTGAGTTTCCTCTCTTATCTCTCTACTGATAGTTTTCTTTGCAAGTTATGATATGATGAGTTATGCTTACTAATCACTGTTCTGGGATGCACTATCCTTAGCATTATATTCCTCAGTTCTGTTATTATCAGACTGAGGTATTTGTTTTTTCCTAATCATAGAATATAATGTACTAATACTTTAGGTAGTATCTTCTTGATAGGTACAGCATGAATACAGTTCTGTTATTATCAGACTAAGTGTCTTCTTGACAGTGACGTGTCAATCAAGTTTCTATTTCTAAAAGTAGGTACAAAGACAAACCATTTCAAGCTCTCTCTCAGGGTAGGATAACCCTGGGAGAGTCACTGGTACCCTTGAAAAGGGGTTTGACCAGAGCACTTGTCTTGGTGTCTGTCACCTGATCCCAGGGATTGTTCCATGATGATCAAGTTCTATGACAGGGGCTAAAGGCTAGGGTGGGGCAGTGGATATTGTGAATGGAAGGGGTGGGGAGGTCTTTAGGTGGATAAATGTTTTTGGAAGGCAAATGTCTGGAGGTAAAGAGTCTGTCATTTAGTGTAGTTTTCTTGCTCTTCGCTACCTAGGCTACTAACTACATAGTTGGTACTTAGGAGGCATGCTTACAACACATGCCACAGGGTCTGCCACCGTGTTCCCAATTGCCTCCTGCTCATTTGTATCTAGGGTGGTTGGCTTTATAATTGATGATCTCAAAAAAAAAAGAAGTTATATTGTGAGTGTATGTGCGAGTGTATGTTTCCGTATGTATCCATGACTCTCCTGATGACAACCACACCTTTCCACCTCATCCTGAATTACCAGCTGCTATCTCAGAGCACGAGGAAAAGTAATCGTGGTTGTCATTGTCGTCGCTATCGGACTCATGGTTGTTACTGTTCAGTTCTTTTTTCAACAACTTACAAATTATTTGAACTCGAGAAGAGCGCCTAAAATCTCACACATCAGCTTCATGTACCAGAAGAGTAAGCGATAGCTTCAGCTCTTGAGATACTTTCCAAAGTCCTGCTCACTTTCATGGATATTTAGGTCTAATCCTCCATTTCTTTCGATCTTTGTACCACCACTATATCGGAATACGCATGGAATCCATCTCTCTCGCCAAGGCACGTCCAATTTATACTCATTTGTATGGTGGACGATTAAACCTCACAGTCTGCTCTTTGATCAAACAGCGGTTCTATTTGAATCGATTTTCCTTGTGAATTACGTCACTGCAGATGACAAGACAAACTGGGTTGATTTTACACGATCATTGTGAGCCTTTGGTGTCTCAACGACGCCATTGCCCTGTTTGTTTTTGATAGGCCATGACTGTCTGGTTCTGTCAAAAACAGATTAGATTTAGGGCATTCATGCAGCCAGCATCAGTCACTAGCGCTTTGGCTGGTAAAAGACATTAGGAAACCGAATAAAAGTGGCGTCATGAGTGGCGTCATGAGCGCTCTAGTAGAGTGTCCTTTATCTTTGTGTACACCATATGATCTGTTGTGGTACTCAAAACATCCATTGTGTGGTTTGCATGATCAAATTCTAATCCATTGTTTGTCTAGGTGAATTTAAGAGTTTGCCAGAAACCGAACGTCCGAGGTCCTCTACGGCTCCCTGTATAATACTTGTGACCCGTGATCTTGATTGTTCAACCATCGAGTTCTGAGCCTCTGTTACCATGTCTGTTGTCGAAAGAAGACTTTGGTGGATAAAGTCGGGGGGTATCGGATTACCAAAGGTGACGCTCAGCTCTGCACCGGGGCGTGGAAGATAGTTGTATGGAAATGCTCTGCCTAGGGGCATGAATTGGTCAAACCCGGTGAGCCACATTGGGATGATCACGGGTTGAATGGTACTCTCCATGACCATTCGACCTCTGTGGTGTCAAGTAAGCAGAATGTATCGTGTGTCGAATTGAACCAAGACGACGTACACACCCCATTTGAAACGAGGAAGGTGTGCAACGCCGTTCTCGTCTGTCAGGTAAGCATCTGGCTGATTGACTTTGCCTTCAGCGTAAAGGTGTACCTGATATAATGTGATGTGATGTGATGTAATATGATGATGCACGAGCAACCCACCCAACCACCCTTGTTGAGTTGATCGATTGCAAAGTCCACGGCAGGTTGATAGATGCCTTTCCCTCGCGATGTCTCGAGAGTCTGGCCCAACCGGAAGAATGTGGAAAAAAAACTATCTGGCATGGGTGTAGGATGAGAAGACTGCGGAAGAAGAAAAGCTTACGGATTGGTGAAGAGGATATCAGAGGCGCCGAGAGCCCAACGGGTCATACGAGGGCGGAAATAGTATTGAGCGGGGAGGGAGCCCCATATAAGAGGATCGTCGAGACTAAAACTGTAGATAGGGGATTGAGAAGAGACGGCCAGCTGAAGACTCACGTCGAGATGTGATTGGACACTGTCCGTCAGTCAATTTTTTATGTTTATGCGAAGCAACACACACACACCCGTCAACACGCCTTGGCCCTCGTCTCTGGCAGCAGACTCGAGCGCATTTGTGAGCACAGGCAAGCCACGAACGGCAAGAGAGCAAAAGCCAGAGCTGAGGACAGCTTTGCAGGCGAGCCCGACGGCAGCAGTGACTAGATGGGACATGGACTTGAAACGTGCACCAAATATTACGTAACACGGACGATAAGGCGCGCTTGTGCACTCCGCCACTCATAGGCCTCAGTGCCTTCTGCGATAATGTTCGTCCCTACTGTTCTCGGTGTTCTCATTGCTCTCTTCCTCGTCTACTATGTTTTTCCTGCTCTTTGGCTCCATCTTATTTCTGTCGATGACTCCCTAGACTCTTATCACACTGCCCAGACTCTGGTTGCTTCCCGTTTGTGTCTACTTTACTCCAAAGACGGCTCCATTCTAAATCCCCCTCTCCCCTCCCTCTCCAATTCCCAGGGAATCCGTTTCGCGAAACAGGACCTCCAGCCAACATGGCAAAACTCATCCTCCTGCGACACAAGGTGCTTGCTTACTTGCCTGCTGCCTCCCATGTTCTCAACTGATTTCGAGCTGCTGTCGCTCGCTCTCAGATTCAAACAAACAATAGACGGCGGCGCAGCTTTCCGCATTCTCGCCAGGCCTCACGGACGTTCAACAAGCATAGTTTGTCCGGAGCCAAGGCACCATGGATGGTGCGCGCTGGCAAGGCGTCTGGCGCAAAACAAAACCACTAAAATATCTGACTTACTGTCATCCACTTGTCCTCTGCGCGATCGTTTCCATGCAACTTCCACCTCTCCCCTCCCCAATTCTGGTTCTCGCCTCCAGGCTCAAAATACTTCAATCTCATGCCCATGTCTGATACCCATTTTTTGTCTTTTTTGGATTGTTCTTAATCATCTTTCTTATTGCATATTGATATTTTTTACGCAAATTATCTTTTTAATTTCAAACTCTGTAAACTACAAAAGAAGCAAAACGAAAATACATGAACATAGCCAAACGCATAGTGACAAATGAAATCCATACAACCAAAAATAACAAAAGATGTATAGGCATATACAGTGAGCTGATTGGGATTAAAAATCACTCGATATCTCTTCTTCCGATGCGCGCTAACACACTATCCTCGGCCTTGAGGGATCTCTTCCCAGCACCATTCGCCGACGCTGCAACAGACACAGAATTACAATTACCCTCTGATATCTTTGAGCGCAACAAACCACCACCAGTCTTGGTCTTATTACCATAACCAGTCACCGCAATCCCTCCCACCTTCCTACCTGTCAACCCATGTATTTTTCTGGATTCTTCTTTAGCCCATTGACGAGACCTAGCTACGTCCTTCGCATCCTCTTTTCTGCGAGATCGCTGCAGGCGTATGAAATTAGCAAAGTTGACTGGCGGTTAGTTGGATCAATCAAGAAATACTCACTCCGAACATGATCGAATCCCATTCCGACTTAATTGGGGGGACAGTTCTCTTACTCGAGTTTGTGACCAACGACACCTTCAACAGACTGTCTTCATTCCTGTCAGGCCCATCGATTTGTTCATCGATCCATGATGAACTATTATTATCTACCTCCTGTGACGTTTGAAGTACATATCAGAATGGCGGAGTCAATCTCAGCTGGACATCTTACCTGCCCCTTGATCCTTCGTACCTCTTGCTGGATATCTCTGTAAGTGATGAATGATTTATTCTTATTTACATCCTCTTCATCTTCACTTTCCGTCTCACTCCCTTCTTCTCGGTCCTCTCGGTCGTATTCCTGACCATCACTCATAGCAATATCTTCATCTTCGGAATTATCATTGGTGTTAAACTCATGTTCCAAGTCCAAAGGCCGAGTCTCGATCATCTCGTCGTCTACCAGACCATTTTGATAGATCTTTGCAAACGCGGCAGTATCCTCACTAGAGGCTAGATGAAAAGTCTTAAGTAAAATGCAAGTCCATGAATGAACATCATCAACACTTGCCCAATTCTTGGATATCACCCCTCTCAACCTTTGACTTCATCTTTTTTCTCAACCTTTGCAACTTACTGTCCTGTTCTTCATCTTCATCATCACTGTCATCCATTCCTAATCCATTTCTCTTCCGTTTTCGTCTCAATTCACCCTGCACAGCTCGTTTATGGAGCTCCTCCAATTTCTGGTCATCTTCTTCCATCAACTCTCTGCCAGTCACTAGATTAACACCCAATTCTTGGACAAGGGGAGAAAAGATACCGACTGATGTTTCTCTAAAACCCTATCAACAGCTTCAGTCTTTTCATCCATCTTTTGATCATCAACAAGCTCAGCCAAATGTGCATCCCAATCCTCTCCAAGCATCTCATCACCTTCCTCTTCCTCCTCTTTCCTAAACCCAAATCCTACCATCCGGTCCTCATCCGACTCTTCCGCTTCATCATTCAAGTATTCCTTTCGAATTGTCTTCTCGAATGCCGTCTTTCCTTTGGCCCTGGCATTAGCTGCTCTTTTACCGAGTAGCTCGAATGCATCGAGTGAACGACGAAGCGGAGAATCGGATGGAACGAGATCATTCACAGGGACGAGAGATGATCCACCAGTAGGTAATATCGGTATTGATCTGCGTCTGTAGATCCGCCGACCTTTGGGACTTGCCTCGGGTGAGTTCAATGTATCTGACAATGAAATAGTTGAAAGCGGAGCCCGTTGTGTTGGATCAGAGGATCGTCTCCGTATTTCGGCGAGGTTTCTACTACTACTAGGTACATCCTGGGACTGCGTTCGTATAGGACTGAAGATGAATGAAGGAGAACGCGTTCCGAGCCTTGAAGCGCTGGGTTTTGTTTGTGTTAGGAGGCTAACAGCGTCATCAATTTCAATTAGGGTTAGGTGTTACAGGCTGAACTTACCCAACCTCATTGACATAGAACTCGGGTGCTTTAGTAGCCTTCTTACTCGCAGCTTCCACGATATATCCTTGCTCTTTCTCAAAGATGGCATCAGCTTTGCGTAACAACTTGTCATCAACCTGGAAGGCAGGTTGCAAGATTAGGTCCTGTGTCAAACCCAATGGCTTTTGCCTTCTTAGACCTTGTAGCAAAGCGCCATCCTGATAAATCAAAAATCAGCAAACGGCATGACAGGTACACAGCGACAATGACTCACAACGCTATTTTCCGGGGTGCCTGACTCAAACAGATCGGAAAATCCAGGCTGAAGGGGTGCAGGAACATCAAGACACATAGAACCTGATCCATCTTGTGAAAACTGCGAGAACCCAGGTGGTGCCGGTTTCTTGTCTTCCTCAGTGTTTTCTCCACCAAATACAGGAGCAAGAAGAGGTGTAGGCCCGAACACGTCTTCTTCCCCATCACCTTCAATTGGTTTACGAATTTGTGACGAATGTTTCAGTTGCGAGGCAAAGACTTGAGTGAGCGAGGACGGTTGTCGTCTGGGAAATGATGGACTTGCATCTGAAATGACACTGAAAGGTTGGCGTTTTCCGCAGGAGCTCGTCGTTATTTGGGACGAATCCCAGTGTTCGTGTTCAAGACCGCGCGACAAGATATGTGGAGGTGAAGGTGATGAATCGTACTCTTGCTCATCAAATATAGACCGATTACTCAGAGGTTCGTGGCGAGCGACCGCTTTGTTCTCTTTGTCTTCACTACGGTCAAACATTAGTCGAGTGTCGTTTTCTTTATCGTTCTCGTCTTCGGTCCTATCGTCCGACGAGGAGACAAGATAGTGTTCAACTTGAGGTTTACGAATAGAAGAATCTTCAACATCATACTCCTCAGAGTCCGACTGTTCAGAATCCACAATTCTAGCACAATGGCGACGCTTGAATTTGACCTGGGTCTCCGACACTAGACTTTCCTCATCGTCAGACTGGTCTCCATTCGAATTGGCCTCTTGTGCATTCTGATCCTTCAACAAGTCATCATTCGTTTCACCCAATTCCATCCTTTCGTAATCAGTGTGCTCGTCTTTGTGAACTGGGCTCGTCGAACCTCTCGTCTCCGGGGTCCAATCAGAAATTCCCCTTTCATCGTCGATCTGATCCAAATTACTGGTCTCTATTTCCTTCATCTCAGCTTGCTTTGCCCATACATCCAGCCTCTTCCGGATCTGATTTTCCATAGTATCACTCATTGATGCGCTCATTTTGTGCTCTTCGATTGTACCGCCCAGTCGCTTCCACATCTCTTCCTTCCGTTTGATTTGTCTCATGTTATCCTTTTCAACTACCTGGCGTGTCCATAAACGGAACAATTTAGGATCACGTATACCTGTCTTCATAACCTGATCCTGAATCGCCCCAAGCTCTTCTTTGGTTGCCTGAGGATTCAGCACGAATTCCTGGGTTGAAGAGTGTGCATTTTTCAAGAACATCCGCTGGCCGTACGACATCTTTCTTTGCTCAGCTAATTTTCTTTGTTGCTCAAGTTTTGTCGGAGGTCCAACTTCAAGGTCACTATCCGAGGCATCGTCGTACGTGGCCACAGACTGTGTTTGTAGGATACGTAACTTATGATCACGGAGCACTTGTTCCTTGCTGTTTGCTTTGTCCATGAGTTTTCCTCTAGTTCCAGGAATTGTACCGATATTGGACGGCCCATCCAAGTCAGAGTCTTCCAAAGAGGTACTTAAAGACCTTGTATCATTATGAAGATGAGGCTGAGAACCGGAAAACATGTTGATCGGAGAGCTCAACTGCTTTGAAGTTTGCGGCTCGTTGTTCCTGTGATTCGATCATCAAAGGCTCAGGAGACGGAAGGAACGACGTTACCCACAAGAGTTTCGCTTGAATACCGCTTAATAATGTCCTGATACTTTTCTTCTGGGTGGTTATTTTGTTGATGGATATCTCTTGCCCTGCGGCCAACCGTGCACGTTCTCGAGCTATCTCTCGGCGATCTTTTCTCGTCAGTGGCTATGTTGCATCTTGAGAATCCAATGGTGAAATGAATGGAGGGAGAGCTTCACCTTGATCCTTCCCTTCGTCTCCCTTGGGCGAAGTTTGGCATAAGATTGCACAGCGTCTTCGAAGCTACGCGTATGTTTTTCTCCTAAAGATGATGGCACCGCCATTTTTTTCGATGCAGATGATGGAAGGGAAATTGCATCATGATGGGACGTGGGAGGACTGGACGTTCGACGTGAAATAGGCGTTGTTAGTGGATGAGGGGAAGGAGACTGAGGAGAAGAGGAACAAACAAGGCGTTTGTCTCCATCCTGTAAAACATCGTCTGATATTGACACATTTTTTTGAATTCCCAGTCGGTTGGATAGAACTCCCGAGAAAGATACGCGAGAGGGCAGGTCACCAGACGTAGGTTGTAAGATCGTGGTGAGGAATGACGGAGAATCATGAGAAACATTGCCAGGTGACCCATCTGACGACATTTCCGTCTTGCATGGAAAGTCTGGGTGGATGTCCATCAGGGTGGATGTTGTTGATGGAAACGTAGAGGCGCGTTTAGAGGTATCTCGAGTTAAGACATAGCTACTCATATCATCTATTCCATCTATCTCCCGCATCTTTTCTCTCCAGCCAAACCCGTCGGGTTGTCTGAAAGATACATCACGATCGGTACCACCTTCGTCACTATCCATTGATCCTGACGGTTCCGAAGGCGGAATCTCGTCTGACAGATTCTGTGGACCTGTAAGTAAGATGTTATCCCGCGAGCCCTGCTCAGAATGGAGAGAGTCAAGTTCGTCGCGTCGACGACCATAGGTCCTCGCGGTGCGCTTGATGGGTACAGGCGATGACGCAAGCGAGGGAGGAGAGGAAGCCAATGTAGAATCGGCAACGACAGAAAAGTTTCTAGTGAGCGCCATCGGAGTAGTGAATAGGACAAGGAAAGATGAAAGAGAACAAGAGGAGTGTGAGCCAACGACCAAAGTGACTAAATTGTGACAGGACGCGTTAACAACACATATCGATCATCGCGTCTCTCGTGATCTGACGCGTCTACGTAAATGCGTGGATGCGTACAACAGATCAGCATCCTTCTTCCTAAACTATCATTGTTTGTAAAAGGGCGCTTGCTTGCTCGATGGACTTTCTTGGGCTCCCCGACTTGGGCCAGATATCCCGCACCCAGGATATCTGGCAACGTATGACCCTCTCCTCATCTTTCATCAAAGTCTATAATACGCGCAAATGTCTCCTTATAGCTCTCTCATGAACTAGACTGTGTGAAGGTCCTCTGTCCCTTAGCAGCTACCTTTCGTTCCTCTGTGCCTACCACATATTCTGAGAACCTCGATCCGTCGTAGGCGAGGAGAGACCCTACAAAATGCTTCTTGATTCCATCTGCTCCCTCCAAGGTCTGACTCAAAAGTGGCTATAGGGTATAGTCTGCGTGTTCGTATGTAGAAATTGCCTTGATTTTTGAAGAATTAATTCGAGATTGTGACGATATCTGCCTAATCTGCCGGGAAAAGTGGCACAGACGCTCCTAGCGGTGTGACGAATGTGTTCGTGCTTTTTCGACATCCAGAAGCTTGAAATGTGAGATATGGTTCTGTACTTTGTAAGCGCGGTTATGATTTAATGACGTCATAAACAGGCTTGACTCACCGATTGTATATGGTGCACACCCTAGGTCTCCACCAACAATTGCAGAGGGTTTGCACAACCAAAAAGTCTTTTCCCAACTTTTAAATGGTACGTAAAGCAAATTGATCAGTCATGATCCTAGATCTCAGCCCAGCCAGACTTTGGTCTCCCCTGTGTCACTTCAAAAATCCTATGTCATACCCTATCTTGATCTACTTGATAGAGCGGTTAGCATGATCCATTTCAAGGGGGTTTTGATCTCAAAGTATCTGACTGTCTGAAAGCTCCCGAGCGCCTCGCGCTGCAAGTCCAGATCCAGAGCAACGATCTTTCTCGTCAGGATCTTGGCTACATTCTACCTGCTTATCTTGGCTTCTATATATCCCATTCCCTCGAGTCCTCAGATTCTCATTAATCATCTCGCTAAACATGATTTTGCATTCTATCATCCTATCGCCTGTTGTCTCCCGGGACATCATCCACCGTTTCCCATATTCGATTTCCTTACTATCCCTAACTCACGGCTGGCGCGAGGCATCTCATTAGCCATGCTGATACCTCCTGTATGACTGCGACATCGCATGGCTTTCATTTCCGATTCGTATTCAACAGTGATCCCAAAGTCGCTCAACAAGCATCTGAACAGTCCCGCCCACTATTCACTCTTTGATCTTCTATAGTCACCAGATTCGTTCGTTTCCGCAAGTCTGTATAGAAGGTGCAATGTTTTCTCTGGCATTCTGACCCAGACAACCTGGAGACTGGTCATCCACTACCTCAATATGATTGAAGTCCAGATCCCATCGATTCCTTGACCAGGATCATGATCATTCATTTTAGCGGTTCCTGTCTCATTCTCCTTGACACGACCTCAAGGCAAGGTCGAGGGGCAGCAACACATTCACTTACTGCATCTCGTTCTTCCTATTTAAGGGTTGTTTCTGGATTTGTGTTTCTCGTCCATCTCTGACTTCATTATCTGTTGCCCGGCAAAAACTAGCTGGACTCACTATTCTGCTCCTATCCTCACAAATTCTGCGTACCCTGGACAATGGCCTACGCTACCACCTACGATGGAGGACTCATTCACTCCATGTCCCGTCGTCCATCTGTGAGCTATGGAATCCCCGCTCCGACTACCTATAGAGGCTATACGGAACCAGGATTACGGGCAAGTATCATCTACCCCTACAGTGCAATAATTGGCATCAGACTGATCACCATTTTAAATACCCAGTACCCCCCTTCCCCATACGCCATGCACGCTCCTGAGTCGGGTGTCGCCGTGGTTCCCCATAGTCGAAGGCTGACTGGCCCCTGTAAGTTTCAAGTTCGGTTTCGTCCTGCCTTCGAATCCAATGATTTTTTTCAGCAGGTTACGACGACATCCACGGCCATACAGACACGCCTTACTATGATGATGATGGCATCTATGGAAGATATTCATATTCTCGACCGGTCACTCCCCACGTTTTAACACATGCTACTCCTTCCACCACGGTCAGGATTCCTCCCCTGCCTATGCGTCACCGGACACACTCTGGTGTTTCTTATGTTTCTCCCCTGAATGGGAGAGAGACCTATTCTCACTATAGGCATGGTGGTCGTCCAGGGAGTCTGAGTATCAAGTTCAAGCGCAAGGGTGCTTTCATGGCTGGTATCGGACTTGATGAAGCTCAGTCACACATACGTTTATCCAACAACGATGCATATTCTTTGCATGACCTTCACGCTGACTCGAGAGGCAGAATTTTGCTCAAGGTCGAAGTAAATAATTACTTTTTCTCTTTCGAGCCCATCTTTGTACTGAGTTGTGTAGTGGATAGGATACTCTTCGTTGACTTACGAAATCCCTCTGAATGCTTACGACGGAAGAGTTGATTTATCAACGCTGGCGAGACGAGTGTCAAGGGCCTGTGTTCATTATTTACAGGTAGTGTAGGTATACAAGTGTAGTTTGCTGATGAACTGACTGGTTCGTCCAGGCAAATATTAGTCCAACTCTCTGGAATCGAGTGGAATTGCATCACCTTGAAGAAATTTCGTATGGTGTCTGGCAACCCATGCTCTCAACTCGCTAGGATTTGACTCCTCGATATCTACTTGAGGCTGGCTATTAATCAGAGCGATGTCTAGGCACGTGTTTATATGTGATGCCAACTGTCGTAAATTGAGGCTTGGCCCTTTCGAATTTTCTCTCAAGGTACTAAGGTTTTATTCATTTTCATTAAATTTATCATAGTGAATGCAATACAATGACTATTTCATTGGATTCAGGTGAGAAGGATTGTCAAGCTGTAAATGGATTGCATTGGCAAATCACGCCCTTGATGGCAAAGCTTGCAATGCTGCCTATCACCAGTCCTCCAACCAGGAAAAAGTTGGCAATAGTTGCCGCGACATCTACATCTTCTATACGACCCTCGAGTTGTGCGTTGTGCTGGAGCGATGGGGCACTCATCATACATAAGCTTGAAACATAGCCATTTGACCATCCAAACAAGAGTAGAATAAACATGAAAATAAAATCTGAGTTGATGACAGGAGGGGTCAGCATCATGCGGGACTGACGTTGGACATTGGACATCAAAAACAACGGGATGAAAAGGACCCGGGCAAGTGACATGCCAAGTAGTCGCCTGCAAGACCAGACGCGGAGGGCAGGAAAGGAACAGGTGTAACGGCCTACAAAATCTCCAGTGTTCATTACAAGGAAGTGGATAGAGGTGAATAGCAGAGGATGTATCCTAGGATTCACTGGCATGACATAGATGGTGATAGAGGGGAAAACGGCCTATTCAGCGAACAGTGAGCGACCTGTCTGTGTACAAGAGGAGAGATACATACAAGAGTAATCGCCAAGACACACATCACTGCAACTTCATACAATATATTCGATTTTCCGATTCGAATAGCCTGTTGTCTCTCGTCTCCTTTTCCGCATCTGCCTCGTGAGACTGTTTGGGATGACACAGTGGTTGAAGCATGAAGTTGAGATTTGGCGGTTAGCTCCAGTGACCCTGCGATGGCCTTGTATGAGGGCGACTTGACAAACCAAGTGTGTGCCCCAGCACTCACGACGAGGAAAAGAGCCGATAAAGTAAAGAAAGTGAAGGCAGCCCGCTCCTCTGCGGAACCGTCACTAACAAGAGTTGCTGCCTTTCCCCAGGTGGACGAGATGGCACTTGCTACCTGAAGACTACTAATCACTACGGCTACTGCCGCTTGGCCTGCCATCATTGACTGAACAGACCCCGGTCCATATAAAGAGGCAATGGCGACGACGGCTGTTTGAAGGTATGCCCCAGCAGCATTTTGGGCGGCGCCGTTGAGTATGATGAATGTCAAGAACAATCCGGAGGGAAAAATGAAGTAAGTGCTGATGACGAATAGGAATATCAGTACGATAAGGCAAAAAATACTCGAGCGTGTTCTCCGAGAAGGACTAGTCTGCGTAAGATGTAAGGCACTATTGACCCTAGATGTAGCAACGAGTACCTACTCGCTTGGAAGTCACTGTTGCATGGGCGAGGAAAACGAAGTTCGATGCAGTACAGGCAGTCGAAAGGTACGAAGCAAAGGTACGCTGAAACTCTGAGCCCGCCAACCGCTCAGCAAAGTATGGCATTGCAGTGATGATAACTGTCCTCAGTAGATTTAGAAAACCATGGCAGATGAACTGCACGAAGTATACTCGCCATTCCAGGGTAGTAGCACTGAGCACCCCAAGGTAAAAAATAACCATTGTACCTTTGTGTGGGCAGCACTTTCCGTTGATAGTCTGACATCGACAACATCTTCCGGATGGTCTAGAGACAATGTCTCCGACTCTGAGCCTTGCGGTATGGGATGATACAGTGCCTCAATAGACGGAGAACGGGACTGCAGCATACTGGCGGGAGTGTAAGAGCAGAATCGAGTATCAATGTCAAATTTAGCATCACGGTGAACCTAGTCAGAAAAGGGTATCTTGGCTATTTTCGATTCTTCGCTGAAAAGTGCCAGACAATGCCAACAGTGGTGTTTCTTGTACTCTCTTCTATGGGTTATGTTGTTTGCTATCGTGGAGTCTTCCCGGAAGCACCTCCGGTGATTTGAACAATGCGTTAATTATTGACGGTCCCACCTACACTATTCATCATCTCCGCCATTATTTCCGTCCAACTCCTACTATTCCTGTCATGTCATGTCAGGACCTTGATATAGTAAAAAGCAACTAATATGTGTATCATCAGGTAACAGACTGGTGGGAGGGGTTCAGGATGGGTAGGGGCACTGATGGTTCTTGACACTGACGGGAGAGGCAAAAAATAATCAGTTAGACTCCCCTGGCTTTCTATTGGACCGCCCTTTGACTAGCATCTCAAAGATATCACAAGCGAATTCAAGTCATAAGAGTGAAATTGTCTAAGTATTTTTGGGGATAACTTGGTTTTTACCTTCCTCAAGCTCCAACGCTGTCAGAGCGCGCCGACGTTGGAATTCCTTTCTGGCTTTCCTCGCAGTTTTGCGTTCGAGATTTTCCATCTCATTTTTGTGCTTCCATCTCATCTTCTTTCTCTCTTGCCGCTCTGTCTTGAGTATAGAACGCCACTTAAACAATGCCTCTGCGCGGGCTTCTTGAGGCGAACGCCCATTTAGGTGTTTGACCTCGTAGGCTAACATATCCTTACGCATCGCCTTGACGCGAATTTGATATTCTTTGAACCGCTTGAGCTTCTTGGCCCTCGAATGAGGATTGGACAATTCTTTGTGCAGAAACGGCTCAACGGGAGCACCATCGCCTACAGCATTATCCGAATGGGGGTTCATTATCGAAGCGAGGAAAGCATCCTCCGATAGTCGAGGAAAGGGCCCAGTCATAGAAGGTGTGAATGTCGGGAGTTCATAAGTAACCTTTGAAACGACATCGTGGGTTGCATCATAACTGGAAGCTACTTATGCATGTTATGCATGAGCGGAAGAATGAGAATTGGATATCCACAGATACATACGTTCCGATATTTGGGCTTTCGGTGCTTCGGGCCACGGAATGAGATGCCGTTCACCCGCAGATGATGGCAGGCGAGGCACTGTACTTGTTGCAAAGCGTTGCCAATCGAAGCGTCGGAGGAAAGGATTCCAGAATGGCTCTGAAGTGCCGAGTCTTCTTGCGAAAACCCTTTGAAATGCGGTCAGCCTGTAGACAAAGCCGTAGAAGTGGGTGCAAGCCTACGGCGTGCTTTGAGATTCTATACTTTTGGAACCGAGCGGCGATGGCAAAATATAGTTGCCGACGAACAGCTGACACCGTGAATAATGGTAATTTCTGTTGCTCTTTATCTTATCATCATTCCCAGGCTACTCAACGGAAAGGGTATCAGGTTAAACAAAACACAAAAAAGATAAGCTAACCACCGAAGCTCCTTTCACAAAGACCCTGTTGCTAACTTTGTTGATACTTAATACTTCATGTAACGTATTAGTCTTGTCCCCTAAGAGTCGAATTTGGTCCCCAGGTACCACGTTCCAGTATTTTATTCTGTCTTTTGGTCGAACGGATTTGATTCTTGGGTCTCGCATGCTGGTCCGCTTCAACCATTTCTTGGGAAAACCTTCCATGTGCCGAAAATTCGTTGTCCATGGTGATTTGAGTGCACCATGAATCAGCTGCTGACGGGTCAATCCAAAGCGAGCCATCTGATGTTGATTTATAAAGTCGAATGACTAAGTGAAGCAGATTTCTGAGGGTCGCGTTGGTTGTTAGATTGAGGAAAGCTAAGCTCAATAGTACGCATCACGTGATGAAACTATATTTATCGTCCTCATAGTACGTCTCATAAGTACACGGGACAAAAACATATCGTGACAACATCGTGACAATGATATACAGCCAGATATGATTAAGATGAAAAGATGTCAATAATTCACTAGCGTCACCATTTCATTATCCAACTGGGACGGTTGACTTCGAACTCCATGTGCTTGGGGGACTTACCTCCTCAGATTCAAGAGTCTAGGAGTCTCGGTGTCAGAAGAATGAGGGCCACCAGAGGTATGTGCCTACCTCAAGAAGCACGCCAAGGACTTGGTCAACCTCTGAAGGACGAAAGCTCCCACCAGATGCAATCAGCCTCCTGTACTCTCCCATCCTCCCAGTTGTACCTGCTTCTGTCTGAAAAGCCACAAAATCGTCAAACATAGTCTTCCGCCGCTTTCTGTATTCTATAATTTCCTCTCTTAGATGATCACACGCCTTGCTCAGCTCCTCTGGGTCTACTGGTATATTTGAGTGGAGCTCGACCAAATCGGAAATATCCTCTGTTGCCTTCCGTTTACCTTTGGCCTTCTCCCCAACCGATGATTCGCCATCATCAATATCACCATCGATATCGTATTGAGCAGTAGCTTCTGTGACAACCAAATCACCGTTGGCCACATCCCGAATTTGCTTCTCTCGAACTTCCTCATCCTTGATCCATTTCTCCCATCCCAATCGGTATCGCCTCCCCATCTTGAGTAGTAATTCACCTTCGAGACTATTTAGCGATTGCTTGGTCTGCGTCAAGTTTTCTGCTTGTGATTTAAGCTGACTAACTGTCCGCTGACTCTCCAAGATCTCTGTTTGTATATTGGCCAACAGTGCTTGAGCCTGGTTCATATCTCTTTCTTTGTCGCGAAGTTCCTGGTCGAACGACGCAGCCAGACTATCCAGCATCTTAGCCATGTCGTTGATACATCGCGTACTTGCACGTTGGGCCGCTACAGAATGATGAAGTGGAGGGCGGTCACCGTTCGCAGGGACAAAAGTAAATGTAGGGCCCAGTTGTGAGAGAGGGAACGCTGCTTGCGCGTTTCTGAAGGACATTGAAGTAGCACGAGAAGTAGGAATGGGGGAGGAACGAAATTTCTCATCCTCGAGAATATAATCTTCCGCACTTTTACCATCACCATTCACCACTTTTGGATCAGCACCGTGGTCAATGAGCAACTTAACGAGACGTTTGCTACGACATCTGGCTGCCATTGTCAGCGCTGTCTCGCCATCTTCGTCTTGGAAATTGATGACGTCGGCTAATTCCTTGGGATAACTAGCCAGTCGACCAAGAATGATTTCCATGTAATATCTTGCCGCATGCGTCTTCCCCTTTGTCATGGCTACGTCAACCACGTGATGAAATACAGTACGATTATAATTGTCAATGTTGAGCGTTGAACGATGCAAAAGTTCATGAAGCTCTTGAAACTTCCGCACATCGTAATTATTGGCAAACATTACACTGCGCATGAGGGCAGTTTGTCCAGCTTTGTTGACTTTGAATATGTCTGCACCAGCTGTCAAGAGTAATTTGACTATTCGGATACGACCCATCGCACATGCCCAATGCAACGAGGTATGTCCGTCATCGTCAATAGCCATATTAGGATCGAAGTCTGAGGGCGGGTTGATGAGAACAGAAGGTATCTGGTTAGAGTCCGAAATGAAATATTCCAGAATTTGATCTCCGTATGTTCTCGCTTCGTTGGTACCATTCAACTTTGTTTCATCTTCAGATATACCCTCGTATCTGACCTCTCCACTTCGACGGTAACGACGTCTCCGATCTGATGTATGGGTACCATCATCTGCTAGGTTCGCATGGGAATGTCCAGGACTGTTGATAGGTGAAGGTGTGCGAGAACTTGAAGATGCTTCTGATGGAGATGGAGTCATCGAGCCGTCCTCTGAGCCCCGCCCGGACAGACTATCACGGTCTGAATCACCGTCAACTATCTCTTGAGTATTTCTCCGAGTAGATCGCGTACTAATCAGAGAGCCACTAGCACTCTGTTCTCCAGGTCCACTCCGCCGGGAGGGTTTCATTGCGCTTCCGGTGTTTGAGGCGAGATGTTTCGGCGCAAGAGGTGGGCTCTTGGCAGCAGGTTGAAACTCGATAATGGGCCGTAACAGATGCTCGCAATTATATTGTTTGGCCAACGCGAGGCCTCTATCTAAGGGGATCCAAGTACCTATCCCGAATGTTGATGAGACCCATTGAGAAAGATTCGCATGACACATACCTTGATACTTGCCATAACCCCCCTGTACTTTTTCGTGAGTTCCCTTTTGGACTTCACGTTCCAATACCCGAGTACGCTGTGGCTTATCAAAACCAGCAACCTTGAGAATTTGTGTCGCGTTCAACCAGGAGTCGTCCCGCCGTCGCATCACCGCAACACCTTTACACATCCTAAATACTCATCCTTCAGAAAAATGCGCGTATATTCCCGTGTACAAGCATTCTTACATCTCAAAGACGGGAATGCCACTGTAGGTAGCCTATAAAAGTAGTCAGCAGCTAAGCTTGAAGGATACGGTAAAGTAACCCTTGTGTACCTTGAAGATCTGAGCGTCAGGCATGACTATATCGTGATGAAGCCAGAAAAACCCTGGTAGTATCGTGTGAGGATGCAAGTACGCCAGTCAGGTTCCAGACTAGTTGTGAAGTAACACAGACAAACAAGGAGCTTTCCGCCACTATCAACCTCCTGTGGAATCTCATGTCCCATGCAACCACTTTCCAGGGGTCACTTTTCACTTACTGTAGAGATTATAGGAGTGAAGCTGATGTCATATTACTGTAGTTCACACTGCATTTGAAAAGAAATCATAACATTTTGTCGGGTAATTAACTAGAGAGGACTGTGATTGAGCTGTGATTGAGGAGAACATCAGAAATATCCTGGACGAGTAGGTGATATCGTTCAACAAGACAAGGCATTAACTTTCTGTCATTAAAATCACACTGACAGGCTATAGTGGGCATAGAATCCTAGTCGACAATGAAAATGATATGCTATGAGGAACCCTTATCAGACAGATACAACAGCAAATGACATCCAACATACCACAGAAAAAAAGTGCGATGCAATGTCCATTCACTCGAAATCAGGGGCCAATACCAACAGTGCACTGAGACCACCGCGAGCAGTGAATAGTTCCATATCGATGTGAGAGCCAACGTCCAAGAATCATTGGCAGGTCTGAACAATTGTTAGATACGAATTACAGATACACAACTTATACACAACTTACAAAACAAACTCAATTAAAGAACACAAAAAGACAAGAAAAAAAATCCTGTCAAGGATTGTCAGTGCAACATGCATCGTGCCACATAAATGTTCACCGTCCTCAAGCACAACACTGATGTCAATCAAATGACACATTCCTGGACAGTCACCTTGGGTCCACTAGCCAAGACATACTGCTGCCATTTTTACTGAAAGCGCAACGAATCAAAGCCGGGATAACTATGGGGAAGTCAGGAATCCTCTCGATCACCTGAGGCAAGGATTCGGTTCGGTGTTCAGCCGATGGCACAGCGAGGGCCAAACAAGGATCCCAGTCAGGAAAAGGTCAGCACCATGTACCAAGCTTCCTGCCCTCGAGTAGTCTCTACCCTAACCGCAGCTTCGCACACGCATTAGTTATTTTGTGTACTTGATCCTCACTAATAAGCTCTACTTCATTGTTGATTTTCCAGAGCAGGATCTAGCTTGGGAAGCGGAATGATTCAATTTTCTGAGCAAGTCTGCAGAGCTAATGGTTTAGCTAATGATTAGCTTACCAATCCTCCAAAACCATATTCAGAAAATCATAGCTGTCAGATAGTGTAGCCCGACATGTATCCTAGGATAATATTATCAATACCATGTTGATGTCAGGCTCATACAGGCTCAAGTTGATTAGAATTTGAGTAGTTTCAAAAGCGTAATGAGTTTTGGTATATTCTGCTTACAACTGGACGTGGCAGTTCAAAGTTGCTCAGAGTTATCAGCGAGTTATCAGCAAGGCAATCATCATACAAACTTTGTATTTCAGAGGTAGAATGCAAAGGGGATCTAAGTCCTCTTCGGGGAATTCAAACAAGGATCTATGTACAGGCTAAAATGGAGCTAAAATGGAATGGACACCTATGTGAGCATCTAGGACACCAGTATGACTATTTCGCAGACATGCAGTCGCTGCTCTCAGTTCTATATCAGTTCTACGTTCCTGCTTTAATATTGGGTTTGACTTTCGATTCTGGAACGGAGTCAGGTTTTCCTTTTGTTTTCGACGTTCGAGTTGGTGTTCTTGACGTTGCAATGGACCTCGAACGTCCTACTGTCCAGGTGTATTTCAAAGCATGCTGAATCAGCTCTGGTTTTTTGCTGATTCTCCTCCCTGATTTCATACTTAGCTGAGAAGTCGCGTCAAGAGAAGAGGAATGAACCAACCATCTAAGTAGAAAATCCCCCATACTTTTCCATGTTTTCCTTCATCCTTGAAACGTGCATCTGTAATCTTCCAAAACCAATTCGTCCTTCCTTTTTGAGACCAGCGCTGTTGGTGAACTACTGTACCCTTCAGATTTGTGGGTGCTTGTGCCAACAATTGGAATAGGGTCAGATCGTTGGATCGACTGATACTAGGAAGAACTTTCTGTGGAAGGAGTCTCGAAATAGTACTAGAGACACCCGACACACGTCGTAGGACTGTGGTATGCATAGCAAAGTGAAAACGAAGGGCTTCAGTATCTGGCTCGCACAAAAATACCGTGAGAAGATGATTTCGAGACGGGTTTGTTACTCTCCGTCATTCAAGTGGTCATCCATTCGCCCAACGCAGTGCCCTTTGATACGGCCTTATTCACGGGTAACGAAGACAGATGAATATGGGATACCTGCAACTCCCACTTGGTCGGTTGCCAGTCTCTTGTCTTCGTACCCTAAGCCTTTAATATCATCTCAAACCCTCAATCACCTCCACAAGCTTGCTGCTCTTATACCACCTACTCAGGACACGCCCGAGTACGAAAAACTTAGAAAAGAAGTCTCGGAACTGATATGGTTGGTTGATGCAGTCAGACTTGTGGATACCAAAGGTGTTTTAGTGTCAGCGCGCTGGGATAAGGAAGACGCCGACAGGCAGAACGCAGAGCTACCTCCACAAGATATTCCAGAAGGACAGGAGTTGTTGAAGCACGCCGCTCGTGTCGAGAATGGCTTCTACCTCGTGGATGCCGATCGTAAGAGGTCAATTTCATAGGATAAATCCAGTGCGTAGAAACATTGACCTCAAAAGAAAGGGGAATATTGACAATAGATCAAAAACTCGCTTGGGTATTTTCTAGCCCACCATGTCCGCCAGTAGATCCGAAACCACCTACACCACGAATTGTTTCGTCGAGATCCTTCAACGAAGGATTAGCAGTGATCAGTGCAATAGTTGGACTATACCTACATTGACTTCGAGAACGTCTGGGGTGTGGATTCGCTCGATTATCAGTTGGGCAACACGATCACCTTCTTCCACTATGACATGGCTATTGAGCTGGTTACCGCATTGAAATTGGGCATTAAGTTACCCTGGAAATCCTTGTCGGAAAGGTTGAAGAGCAAGACAAAGACAATGCCTCGGTAATCTGCATCAATTACACCAGCTCCGGTATCGATCATGAATTTCGATGCTAGTCCATCAATAAACAGAGAACAACACAAAATTTTACACATACCAAGGCCACTACGCGGTGCAACTCGTCCGTAAGTGCCAGCCGGAACTGCAATTGATATCTGGGTATCAACTAAGGCCTTGTCGTGGGCAGGTATAATTTTTCTCTCCGCACTTCAATAATGAGCAATGGACAGCACCGAAAGTTGATTGAGCTACCTGTACAGGTCGTAGCCTGCTGACAGTGGTGACCCTCGAGTTGGGAGTCTGGCCTTCTCTGAGTGTCTCTTTATCAAAAGATTGGAAGCGGAAGTGAGGGAAGAATCTGATTCTTCAACCCTTCTCTTTTTTTGTGGCACTTCTTGTTCCATGTCACTGTAGGACTTAACGTTGATCGGCAGTTCCCGAATTGGTAAGTAAATACGCAGTCACATGAGACTGTACACACTTGGATTCCCTCTTCGAATTCGACGTCCCCAATGCTATGCCACTCAAGGGCGAGAACCCAATTACTAGCTACTTCTACAGAGTATCGCACGATGTCAAGTCAAAAGCGCCGATCCAATCCAACCTGGGCATAGTGAAACGTGCTCGAGCTCCTGACGAAATTGACTCAGCGACTAAAACCACTTCTCGAAAGAAGCTGAAAAGTCAAGAGTATACTAATGCGAAAGAACATGTAGTTCTTTATGCTCCCTCCAGCTCCTCATGGGTTACATCTGGAAAGACTGCATCCGCGAGGGACATTATCGAAACACGGGGTATATTTCCGGGCGGTCCCATCAAGGCAATTTCCTACCGGCCTACTCCGCCATCCTCACCGCTACCAGATCTGACGCCTTCTCCTGAGGCTTCTCAACACTTCTCGCATATTTCCAGCTCTAGAGGAGTGGTTGATGACCCTGAAGTCCCTCCATCCTGTGGCGCATTGACCGAAGCTAGTTGGCCGGGGTCTCAGGAAGTACATTCAGATCCCATCTCCTCATCACAAATGGAAAAAACAGATTCCTCCTATGAAGATAAAGACTTGGAAATATCCCAAAAGGCGGCACTCCTCGCGTACATTGCACCCATTCGAAGCCCTCAGATATCGAATTATATCCCACCCTCTCAACTTGATTCGTCTCCTACAGAACTATTTGCTAGTCAACATCAATTTGTTCCCTCCTCTCAATCGCAATTCATGGACTCAACGCCCCCATTACCCTCTATTCCTGACTTTGATACTGTTCCCAGTTCCCAGTCTCAAGAGCTTTTTTGCTCGCAACACAACCATAACTCGTCAAAGAAAGGATCGGACACAAGGTATTTATCTTGCTGCTTAAACCGCTTCCCGTTCCTAAATTTTCCTACCAGCGATTTTCAACAGACATTGCTGGGGGACGTCATCACTGATGAGCCTGAGACTCGAGCTCAGTCTTCTGAGAACCTAGTGTTAGGCACTTCCCCTGAAGGTCCCCGTGTATACTTTGAGGAACTTCCTATTCCAAGCTCACAAACTCCAAACTACATGTCACGCCTTTCGAGCCCAAATCCTGAGGGAGAAAAGAGATCATTCCCCCAATTGACTCAGGATTGTTGGAATGACAGAGAAGACTCATATGAAAGTTTACCTGATGTCGTGGAACATTTCCGGGACATGTTTGGCGAAACTTTTGAGAGCTTACCTCCAGACTTCCCACAGTCCCTGCGATTCTGACAATGCTCGCATTGTTACAGAATTATCATAGAATCTTTTCTTATGATAAATCAATCATTAGATTTTTACCTTTGTTTATGCCCTCCGCTGTCAGAACCGCATCGAACACGTGAAGGTCTGTTACGTCAGTTACTGGTTTCTATCTTCATCTTCTCTTCTCTTCATCTTCACTGAGATAGCAAAATGTCAGGACGTTTGCAGAACAAGGTTCGTTGCAATTCCAATTCACTCTTGTGATCGTGAAATGGAGAAGTACGTGGTGTCATCATCAGGTCGCTCTCATAACTGGTGCCGGATCGTGAGTGGAAATCAGACTGCTATGTAGCACTAATGAGGCCATCTGCATGCCTATCATCCATTATCCATTTCAATCCATCAGCGGAATTGGTCTCGAGTCTGCAATCCTTTTTTCCCAAGAGGGTGCAAATGTCTTGCTAGTGGATATCAATATGGCGGCTGTAGAAAAGGGCGCTAGGACTATAGCGGATCGATTTCCAGATATAAAAGCCATTCCGATGAGGGTTGATGTTGGTAAGGAGGCTGATGTGAAGGCGGCCGTGGATCTTGCTGTTAAAGAGTTTGGTCGGCTGGATGTCATGGTTGGCCATTCATTTCCATTCCTATTGATCACTGATTCTATGATTGAGACAGTTCAACAATGCTGGTGGGCTGTTCTTTGTTCAATGTCATCATGAGAACCCTTTTCGATTCTATATATCCAAGGTATCATGCACCCTGAGGATGATAATGCTTTGAATACCGAGGAACGTATCTGGGATCTAACAATGCAGATCAACCTCAAGGGGGTTTGGTGGGGATGCAAGTATGCCATCCTTGCCATGCGTCAAAATCCCACAGACGAGAGTAGGGGTCTTCATACCGGAGGAAGCATCATAAATACGGCCAGTTTTGTAGCTATGATGGGTGCTGCCACACCACAACTCGCTTGTAAGTATTCTTTATGTTCGTCAGCTGTTAATCTAATATCTATTTCCGTTGATCAGATACCGCGTCCAAGGTTAGCCAAATCAATTGTAAGAGCTCCTGGCTTTGCAAAATTCACATCGTCGGTGGTGATAGGGCGGTGTCCTGGCCATGACCCGTGAGCTCGCAATGGTGCATGCTCGAGAGGGTATCCGCGTTAATTCATTGTGCCCGTGTGTGCTGTTCATCACACCTACATCACCGATATGACTGCTGATTTCTCTCTTCGGGAATTTGTCGGTTTCTTAGCGGCCCCTTGAAAACTCGTGAGTACCTTCTCAATGACTGCATTCAGGACATATCTAATCCATTCTCGGTTTTGGTAGCTTTGCTGATGGACTTTCTGAATACTGATGAGAAGAAACAAAGAAGACTCATTCACCTTCCTATGGGCCGTTTTGGCGAAGCCGTCGAACTAGCCAAAGCTGCACTATTCCGTGAGTAGAACATCTTACCAGAAAGGTTGGTTCTAATTGCTTGAAATAGTTGCAAGCGACGATAGTAGCTATGTCACCGTGAGCGTTACTTTGATGACCCTTGATCCTCAGGAGGATTGACTCATATCTCGTCTAGGGCACTGACTTTACCGTTGATGGTGGCCTTTCAAAGGCCTATGTCACACCAATCGGGGAGCCTACTCTTCCTCCCCCTCTCAGCCTGGTTTGATATTGTGGTTGTCCTTTTGAAAGTACGGTGCTGGTTCCCGAAGAATTGATGTATTTTTGCAGTCATGTTTGAAACTGCAAAAATCACAGGCTCCGGAACCATGGTTGTTGAAATAATGACATCGGAACTGGGAGAGGCGGGAATGTGTCATGACTCATGTCGATTTCGTAAAGCACGTGCTCTTGATCACCTTGCTTGATCACCGCTTGACGATCTGATTCAGTAAGAATACTATCCGAGAATGTCAGAGAATGTCAGATTCAATGAAAAACCCGGCGAGGGTTGGTAGAGTACATGGTAAATAGGTACAGTGACAGCTACGAACTTAGGATTGTGGCTACAGAGTACCTCAGAGATCTTTCATTCGTTTCTTGTCCTCTTTAGCCTTTCGAACACTAGTGACTGCCTTACCAATCTCGTTTGTAAGGTGGCGATGGAACTCAAGACGGTAACCAGCTCCAAATAGAAGCTCTAGATGGACGAAGAAAGGAGCTAACACAACGGCTATCAAGGCCGGCTCGTGAATACTTGTGCATCTAAAACAAAGAGCAGCTTACCGCCAATGAGGTTATCAAGCAGACTTGGGGCACGTTTTTCTGCGAGTCCATGACCCAAGAATTGCGCGATCCAGGAGCCAACGTGTAAAAGTGCGGCATTTCTGATGCCATCCAATTTTTGGGCATAGACTGTTGCTGTGAGAAGGGAGAGCGTCATTTGAGGCACATAAAGAATCTAAGAGGTCTGATGAGATGATGAATGTTGAAATTAAAGCATAAATAAACTTACTGCGGCGACAGGCTCAAGGGCAAGATAATAAAGGATGTATAGGCCTGCATGGATGGCAGGCCAGTTGAGATCGAAGACGAGATAGCCGTTGAACTCCCGGTGAATGGCCGGAATTACTGATGGAACAGGTATCTGTGCTGTGAGAACTTGAAAAGACCTAAGGAGTTGTAAGTAGTGTGAGAGAGGTGGTTCCAAAGAACTGACCAAAGGAGGATAGGGACACATATTATGTGGATGAGGACATTGATACGGTTGGTATGGTATGCACCATAGAACGTGAGCTAGAAGAACTAAACAAAATTACTTTCTGAAGTGATGAAAGGCATACCTGGGCAGTAACATCAAATAAGTTGAAGGGCATGGTGGTCGGGTTCAGGGCAAGAACTGGCCGGAGCCTTATAACAAATGTCAGGATCTTGATCGAAATATCTATATATATACGTACATCCACGTGGTCATATTTCACTCTATCCAGCAACCGACTCAGTACTCTCAGAATCATGGTCAGGTCAACAATTATTGTTAGGGCAGTTGATGCCCTTCCACTTGCTGCCAGTGTTGATGACGAAACAGTACGCTGTGCCTTGCTCATGAAAATTTTATTTCTCAATGCGTATACGTGTCATTCGCATGTTATAGACGGAGAACGACCTTCAGGAGCACAAACAGCAGGCAAAATTGATATTCCGACGCATTTCGCCCAATGCAGAGCCTCGCTGCTCAATTGAGAGTGGCCAATATACTCTACAGTACGCCCATCAAAAGTCTCCTCCGGGCTTTTCTAGTCCGTTGACTTAATCCAGTTACCTTATCTCGGATAATGTTGTATTCTTGACTATAGCTGACAAGTCTTATCCACGGAAACTCGCTTTCTCTTTCCTTGATGAGCTTTCGAAGGAGTTCGCATTGACCTATGGCTCGAAGATTGCAGGTGCTCGGAAGCCTTATGCCTTTGTAGGGTTTGGTATGTTATTGACATGACCGTCATGAGCGTTTGAACATTGACTTGAGAATAGATACTTTCATGGCAAAGACGGCGCGGCTGTACCAGGATACACGGACAGCAAATGCTGCAGCATCCGGACTAGATAAACTCAATGATGAACTACAAGATGTCACGAGAATCATGACCAAGAATATGGAGGAGCTGTTGTGGAGGGGTGACTCGCTGGATAGTGCGTTGTTTACTTTGTCTAATCTTCTACTAGAGTACAAATGATATCGCAGGAATGTCCCATCTTTCTACCTCACTACGTTCGGAATCCGAAAAGTATCGTAAGGCGGCGCGCAATATTAACATCCAAGCGATGATTCGACAGTATGCGCCACTGGGTGCAGTGTTCCTACTGGTAGTCATCTTGCTCTACTGGCGATTCAGCTGAAAATGTATTGTATAACGTAACTCTCAAACGCCATCTTATTCTTGCTTGGGAAGTATTTCTACTTCACATGTCAAAGGCGTGTGACTGAGGTGATGTGACATCTAGTCTTCTATGTGGTCTTGTATGTGTTGCAGGAAGCATGTCTCTTTGTAATCACTGGCCATCTTTGGGTTCTTGAGCTCTCGTCTCGCTGCTTGCTCTGTTCAACCCACAAGTCCCTGGAACTCTAGATGCACAGGGTTTCTTCATCCTATGGCCAATCGCCTCCAACGGCATTCTCGCCTTATGCCCAGCCTTTACCAAGAGCACCTTCACCTTACGGCCAACCATCTTCAAGAGCACCCTCGCCTTATGGCCAAAAGCCACCATTCCCCTACGGGGAAGCTTCTCCAAGGAGTCATTCTCCTCAACCACCATCACAGCGGATCTACACACCTCAACCCCCCATCCAACCTTCTCAACAGGTACAGCCTCCCGCTTCAGGAGACATCGTCGCAGGATCTGTGACCTACACGACATCTACCGGTCCAGATGGTAGGGTATTATATCACCCTTTCAAGTACGTTGTATTCAAATCTCCAGTCGTGCTTTGACCAAGCTAATCGTCTCTCATTAATGCAGAGCTGTGGCGGCTAGGTTCGCTAGTTTATTGCATTGGGTCCAAGGCTGACAGCTTTCCCGAACGATCATTTTTGATTACAGCTATCAGACAGCCAATGGAGTTGTGAGCGGTATTCAATGGATTCCAGTAGAAGCAACGCACATCCTCCCACAAGGCGCTCAACCCGCCTCAAAAGTGAGTGTAAACCTGATCCACAACTCCAGCTCTTTATTGATTGTCACCGATCTTAGGATTTTACTTGGAACCGTGGAAACAAGGATAATAATAAGCTCGCAAAATGGTAATTCACAACGATGAGACGCCTTAGTTTAGATCTGACATGGATCAGGCAGCATGAAGAAGACAAGAAGAGGAAGCGCGAAGAAAAGGAAGCCACTAAACGTCTTCGTCAGCAGCAAGAATATCGCAACGAGGAAAAGGCAAAGGAATACGAACGCGTACGCAGAATGAGTTTCAATGTTGGATCTCCCCCAGTAGACCTAGTTGCCTTTCCGCCTCAGAATGTCACCCAGTCCGCTAGTCACACTGGGAGTCCTTACCAGCATCATGTTGAACCCGCCGCCTCTGTTTGTGGTGCTCCTTACGGACGAGAGCGCAAACATAGCAATATTGGTGGTTATGACAGTCTGAACCGCCAATTAGGCGACATGGACTTGAATCGAGAGAGCAAGGTAAATGGACCTGAACATGGCCGTAGCAGCCTGTATGGGCCACCAGGCAGCGTGATGCCCCATGGGGTTTCACATTTCACTGGATATGCAGTCTCAGGGCCTAAATATTCGCCAAATCCTAGTGGTACCGCTGAATTGCCATTCATTCCTCCAGGTAGTAAATACTCACCCAATCCAGGCCGTGCTGCTGAGTTGCCGCAATTCGTTCCAAGCAGCGGAAATTCACTGTATTCAGGTTCTGCTTACTCCTCCACTGCTCGTGGACACGATGCAATTGCAGTATCGACAAATCCGTATGATGTTTCTTCCAGCTCTCAACAGCGGGTTTATCCCCGAGGCCATATTTTGGAAGGTCAGCCAATGAGGTCCAGAGCCTCATCTCCTATACCTCACATACAAGGACCTCCTGCTAGTGCCTGTGGTCAACCTTATCATGATCAAGCAGGGACGTTTGGCTCTCATTCACCTTGCCCTCCACCATCTCCTCGGATGGGCGGTGCCTCGCCTCACTTTCCTGGGAGCACGCTTTCGGTTGCAGGACAACAGCTTTTGCCTCCCGAAGGGTTTTCTCGTTCTATAAACCCCAATATGTCCTACTCCGAATTCCCTACGACAAAGATCCAGACCATGGAAGAATTTTTGCAGGTACCCCAACTACCCCGGCTGCCCTCGATCCTGAAATCTCATGATGTCTCTTCTGAAGATTGGCTCCGCTTGATGAACGTAAGTCGTCAAGCACTTTGACCTCCAATAGGTATAATCTTTCTTGTAGGATTTAAGGCTTGCCTGGAGTGGCAATTTACCTGTCGCAGATAATCACGGCGGCAAATCACTGCGTCGCACAATTGTGGTCGCTAATATACTCGACACATGGAACGACCTCTTTTTCCTACCTCGTGGGAGTGAGGTTACTCTCTATAAAGGGAGTGAGCGTCGCTCTGGACCAAGGGCAGGTACAATTGACAAGGATCTGCCTGAAGATGATGATTCGGACAAAAGCGAGTCTGAGGATGACGACTCGGATGACGAAAGTGGTTTGGAGGAGTATTTGATGAGACAGGCAGCCACTTACGGTCCACAATCAGGCATTGATCCTGTTGTCATTGCTAGAAGGAGACGTGAGGCCAAAGAAGAGGAAAAAAAAGTCAGGCGGGAAGCCAGAAGGAAAGCCAGAGCCAAAGAAAAAGAGAAGATATATGCCTTATACATAACTTGTGTACCTCTTGGTGGTGCCGTGATACCCGGGGGTTACCCATCTGTTGCTACCACAGAACGTGTCCCTGTACTTCCTTCTGGGTATGGGCGTCACCATGGAGGTTACTGATAGCATTGGTATCCTGAAGATAATGAAAAATCTTGATATACTCTTGAATGCTTCATCTGTCTCGCGTACCAAGCATATAATACACATAAATATATGAAAAGTGATTGTTACAGATGACAGCAATGATAGAGAAAAGCAATAAATTAATAATGCCCACCCCGACTCCGCCCACCTCTTCCCTGACCAAAGGACCCGCCTCCTCTTCCAGAATTTCCATACCCTTGATTACTGCCATATCCACCAAAGCTACTTCCTTGACTGTTTGTTTCTCCGCCGAAACTACCCTGGAAATTGCCATAGCCTCCGTACCCTGCCCCATATCTACCATAATCGTCATTTCTTCCATACGTGCTGTAACTATGTGAAGGCGGACCACCTCTTGAAGATGCTGGACCAGTACCATGTCTGCCGTAAGAGGCGGCTGGTCCGTAGTTTTCAATTCCACTCCCGTATCCACCATAGTTCGAAAAGGGATAGGATGGCTTGGACGACTGATGAGAGCTTCCACCTCTATTCCCTCCGTAACCGCCTCTGCCTTGTGGACCACCAGTGCCATTGCCTGTACGTCCATTTGCGTATCCTCCAGCACTTGAGCCACCAGGATAACCATTTGAACTATGATTATTTGACCGTCCATGAAATGGATCGTTGCGATTCCTATCTGGCAACGCTCCTCGTCCAATACGGTCATTATGAAATCCTCCCCGACCTCTCGCTCGACCACCACTCCTGGTGATTTCGAGATCATTTGCCTGAAGAACACGAGGAGGGCTTCTAGCACCAGGAAGGAGAACTGAACGGTGGGGTGTGAGTTGTTTGGGGAAGTAGTACAAGACTGAGAGCGATCTGTCGTTTTTAATATCGCCATATTCCTTCAAAATGGCTGTTTCTGTAAAGTGAGAGAAATATGTAGATCCAGGAACACAATCTGGATTAGGCATAACCGATCCACTGATTCCCTTACTTTCTTTGGGGCTCAAAGGAACTGCCTAGAATAGCCAATGAGGATGATCGACCGTACCCCAAGCATAGCAGAACAAACCTCTTTTTTCTTCCTCTTCCCATAAAGCGACTCATAAAACGGATATACGGGATGAGATTCTCCAGTAAACATAACGTTGTCTCCCCATTTGTTGCGTTGTTTTTCTTCTTCCGTTAGATTGGGATATTCAGTCGCCATAGCTTCAAGCAACCGCTTTTCGTCGATAAACGGCAGCAAAGCAACACCTTGCCATGCCATACGTTTACCATTCATATCAATTTGGAACGTTGACGGATAAAAGTCGATTATGGAAGAATTTTCATCAACCATTAATCGATGAAACACCTCTGGTATATGCTTGCGACTGAAGATCACAATGAAACATGAACAAGAATCAGAAACTAGAAATTGAACACACCTAGCTGCTGGAAAGACACTCATCAATTGTTCAAATGGTTTGAAAGGTCTTCCAATAGTAAAGTTGATGGACATTTCATCAACCTCTACAAAATCGACCGCGAAAGGTGCGAAGTGATATGGATAATACCATTGCCAAGAGGGCGCCTGAAAGTCCGAGGTTAACCGGAGTAGTAACAAACGATACAACATACCCCATGGTAGTAGTATCGTAACACCCAGCATAAGCCTTCAACATAGCTTCGAGTGATCCTAGATACAGTTGAGCAAGTCACTAGAAAACTTGTTCAGTCTCACTTCTTCTTAAATTCCATGTCATCGGACTCCACACCAAACTTCTGCCTGTAATATCGGCCTTTGTAACCAGGCTCCCACAATCTGGGGGACGGAGTGAGGGCTTCATCTGAAAAAATGTCCTTTCTACTTACTTAACAGTATCCTCCTGTGTAACGGTCCCATCGGCATTCACCTTGTAAGCCAAGGAATTCACATCAGGAGGTGACTCATCATCGTCAGTTCCCTCAACCGTAACTACATCTTCTTCGAGATCGGGTGCACCAGGGCCCTCCTCGAAGGACCGCTTTTGGTTTGTCAATGCATCATTGTCAGACTCTGGACGTCTAACGCGACCGAACTCATCCACTTCCGTGTCATCAGTAGAACCACTCACGGTGGGTGCACTGTTCGAAGGATTTGCATCAAACGAAAATACAGGCTTAGCGGGAAGTTGGGCAGTGAAGTTAGTAGTTGCAGAAACAGGTTTAGGGGGTAGTGTTGAAGCACTGGCTCTGAGGGGTCGAGCGCCTGAAAGCTCAGCTTTGAGTACTTCAGCTGCACTCATATTGGCCATACGAATTGCTCGACGATTGGCTACAACGTCCCTGTTGGATCCTGCGAGGGCCTGAGTAGCTATCGATACCATTCTAAGCGACTCCGGGGTAGGGGCAGCCCCAAAACCAGATGAGTCTGCTTTCACAGGAAAATCAGGACGAGGAGGTAAGGAAGGATGCGCAGGTACAGTGGACCCAGATGTAAGTCCTAGAGATGCTGATGGGGTTATAGACCCGCTCTTGATCTGATCCTCTATTTTTCGGCGCTTAGCATTCTGATCTTGGCGCTCCTCAGCTATAAAGAAACAGATGAAGTGTCAATGGCATTGTTTCCAGGTCAGAATGGCAGATAAATGTCAAGGAAGAAGGGTGGTATGAGTGCAACATGTGTCGGACAGACCTTCACGTCGTCGACGGAAAATGTCATCTTCTCGCTGAGCAAGGCCCTCAAGAATGATCTGTGCTCGAGCAAGAATGATGTCTCCGTGGTTTGTCAAATAGCCACCCATCCTTGGCAGCTCTTGTTTCCATATTTTTAGAAGAGTGTCAATAGCACCTTCACGGATCTCAAGGGAAGGTAAATGGGGAAGGAAATCATTGCCGACAAAGAATATGAGCAAAACCCAGTCATCAATAGCCTGTTCAAGATTGAATGGAATGGGACATGATGGAACATCGAGTTCGACCTCAAGGTACTCGCGCAGGATAGAGACATCGAGGAATATGAAAGGCTTTTTGTCGGAAGGTTTTTTATCTATTGGTGTTTTTGTGCCAGTACACTGAGCCGCGTAGTGTCCCTGTTGCCCACAAATACGACATGCATCTGGCTTGGTATCATTGGCAAAGACGTCCTCACGAAGTACCCTAAAATTGGGTTCATGTGTAGCCAAAGAAAGCATAATTAAATCAGCATCCTGCTGAATGATGAGCTTGATATTTGAGGGTAGGAGAACCTGTACAAACCAGTCCATAGATAACGTGTCGGGTGTTGGGGTCATACCCAGGATTGGATCGTTGTCGTCTTATAAAGTCCATAATCTTATGTTCCCCCTCTCCGGGTACGGATGCATCCGATATCAATACCTGGATCTACTCCAAATTAGTAATAAAAAAAAGATAGCCCCAAAAACCATTCGAACTAACATTGTTCCAACTGGAATCCATATTTATTTTATGCACAATCCAATAGCGAAGAGAGGAAGCCAGGAGGTCCATAAAGGGTGTGCCAGGTGTGATGGCATTTGAATCCCATGCCTGCTTTTGTTCATCCTGCGGTACTTCCTTGCCCATAGCTAAAAAGCCCATGTCAGCAGTCATAGGTACACTTCACGCAGACATACCCTCCCAAATCTTCAACGACTCTTTGCGTGCCTCCTCTTTATCCTTCGCGTCTTGTGCTGCACGGAAACGTCGAGATCGTTGTTGATTCATCTTGGCACGGGGAGCAACACCATCTGAGCGGCTAAATGTAGGAACCGAAAACAGAACGTAAACCAAAGGACTCACCGATTGCCATAAACAATAGCTTGCGAGGTCGAACCATGTTAATCACTCTCTCGGTATACTTAAAGACTTCAACCATCATTTCCTCCTCCGTTTCGGGAGCAGGCTATCGACCAATCAGGTTATGTCTCATACCGACACAAATTGTGGCTGACCTTGCCCTCTGGATGAGTACATGGATGTACCTAAGGTTGTATTAGGATGGTGACAGAAGGCTATGTCAGAATACTTACAATACCGTTCATATCAAGATAAAGGTTGTCAAATTCCACTCCATTTGGATTAGGACCTGACATGTTAACCGGAACAAGGATTTCAGTGCCATTGTCGTCGGTGAACTTGTTTTCCTGTTCCTCCTCTACTGAGAGGACTGAAAAAAACTTTAACACTTAAGAATGACTATGACAAAATTTACCCACCGATTTTGGGATATTTTTTACTGAGCCATCGAAACAGTGCGGGGACACCCTGTTCCATTGAATTAGGCCTAGTCTGACGCGATGAAATAGATACATACCATGGTCTAAGCCAAGGACAAGATAAGAAAAGAGAAAGCCTACGGAAAGAACTCGGGTACAGCAAGGAAAGGAAGAGAGAGTGTAAATCCGTTGGTTCAGTAACCCTGGCGAAACGAAGTTTGCTCGAGTTATGTCTTACGGTCACGTGGTATTCTGTCATCTATTAATCAAGCCGCAGAGCATCACAGACCAAAAATCATTTGTGATCAGGTCCCCACTACTACTTTCTGATCCTATAGAATTTCACCAATATGCCTGTTCCGACACTTGCTGATCCTCCTGCAAATGCGTCGATGTCTGCCCCTGCTTCCTCAAAGCCACAAGGACAGCCTTCACAAAAATCTATGACTAAAGCCGAAAGAAGAGAATTACAGGAGAAACAGCGTGCGGAAAAGGCTGCTCTGAAGGCCCAGCAACAACAAAGCGGTGGCGGGCAATCAAAACAGTCGAAGACATCGGGTCAATTTCAAAAGAAACCACAAGCTGGGGAGACATCAAAGGCTGTATCTTCTACAACTACTGATGCATTAACTGATGCCACTGGTGGAAGAACGGTTTCTCGTAGCTTGCGAATTTTCACGCATTTCGGTCTACCAAAACCCGTCAGTCATGTCAAGGGTGATATTCATCCTGCAATTCTCCGACTTGGCTTATTGTTTTCGGAATTTAAAATATGTGGAGCAAATGCCAGGTGCATAGCTACTCTCACTGCTTTCAAATCTGTGCGTCCACCCCCTTATCACTTAATTTTCTCCTGAGTTGTTTAACCAGGTTATCCAAAACTATACCACACCTCCAAACCATACCCTTTCACGACACCTCATGACACACCTATCGCCACAAATCACGCATTTAGTTGCCGCACGCCCTATGTCTGTAACAATGGGTAATGCAATTCGGCAGTTGAAGCTGGAAATTAGTAGTTCAGATATAGACATGGTAGAACAGGACGTATGTGACTTCGAATTCCATTCATATCATTAATATGAATGATTTTCCAGGCCAAGAATGCGCTTTGCGATGAAATCGACAACTACATCCGTGATAGGATCATCATAGCGGATGAAGTCATCCAAGAGCTTGCAGGAAACAAAATCAAGGATGGGGATGTGATTCTGACTTTCGCAAGGCAATGTGTGACCTCCTGATCAAATCTCCGGCTTATTGACTTAAGGCTAGGTCTTCTGTCGTTGAGAAGATCCTTCAAAGTGCTCACGAAGGTGGCAAGAAGTTCTCGGTGGTTGTCATTGACTCGCCGCCATTGCTCGAAGGTATACTTTCTGCTGGGTTGTCGGTATTCAAGCTCATAGCTTGGAAGGAAAGGCATTGCTTAATAGCCTTACCAATGGCCCAAACCCTATTCCTTGCACCTATGCCCTTTTACCCGCCCTCCCCTCGCTAATCACCGAAGTTACCACCGTCCTTGTTGGTGCCCATGCACTGTTCTCTAATGGTGCAGTTTATTCACGAGCTGGGACTGCACTTGTCGCTATGACGGCAAGAGGTCACGGAGTTCCCGTCATGGTTTGTTGCGAAACATATAAATTCAGCGAAGGTGTTATGGTGGACGGTTTCAGTAAAAATGAGCTGGGTACGTATAACAATGATTCTTGAGCTCTCACTCATAGTTGCCTAGCACCTGTCAAGGTCACAAAATCAACTAGCCGACCTGAAGTCGTATTGCCTTCGCAAAATTTGGAGATTCTCAATCCTCTTTATGACCTTACCCCAGCCAACTTCATAACGGTAGTGGTAACAGAAGTCGGCCTGATTCCTCCAAGTAGCATTAGTTCCATCCCACTTGCACTTGGAAGAACTACTCTATGAATCATTTTATTACTCTGAGTGTATTTTGTTTAGTGTATCAATGTAGTCTATGATGTTAGAGCTCATGTTGATTCAGGATGCCGTGCTTCTGTGTTCCTCCAGTAAAAAGAAACATAACTTCAGTCAAAACTCATCGATTACAGCTCTTGGAAAAACAGCTCATGAGTCAATATGCCATGCAGATGAAAATCCAGTTTATATACTTGACAAGCCCACTGTGATATTAGAGGTCTTGTTTATTTCGTTTTGTAGGTTCGTTGCGTCCCATCAAATAATGTCGTATCCAGCCGAAGGCGCGATCTGTGGCATGCTCGATGGCTGATCAAAGAGATACGGAAGTATAGGAACAAGAGCCAACCCGGTAAATGTAGGTCCCCAAATTCTGAATCGCAGATTCGCAGCCTTGACAAAAAATCGTTTGGATTGGGTCACAGCGGTATGGATGGTCAATGCGGGAAGAGCCCTGTCATATGCCATCCATGATATTCTTTGAGTCAAGGCTCATATTGATGCAATGGACTGGAAGGTCGCCCGTTGTGTAGCACTTAAAACCAGTCGAGAAGGCTCCAAAAAATAAGCAGCCTCTTCAGCGTTTGGCCCTTGCCTGTAGGCTGCCTAGGTTTCATAGCCAACATCCCTTTATGATGAGTGAGAAGATAGAGTTATGAACATGGAGCACACACCCTGAGAGATAGAGCCAGAAGACACCATACGCACCGGTAACGGGGTACAACAGGCCGAAAAGCTTCGCCGGTGTCACTAGTCTACTAAAGGAAACCAATTTAGGCAATCAACGTTGGTTCTTTACAGCCAATACCGCGCACATAAGCAATATATCGAGTGCTGGCTCGGATTGCGGTCCTTGAGCAAGAACCATAAGCTATATAACGAACATCAGAATCGACACTACCAACATCCTTGTCTGCAAGGACATCGACCTTGTCTTTGAGAGACTTTTCAGAGGCAACCATTGTTTGTGGAAGTTGAAGATTTCCTCCTGATCACCGGAAAAGGAGATTCCAAAAATAACCACTAAGTCATCCACGGCGTCACGTGTGCCACATAACTCATCGTTGACTATCGACCACAACGTCGCCCACGACGCACGCATTGTCAATCTTGACCTTCAGCACGCCATATAACATGGATATCTGCTCTTACAGTGCCTCTTCCCGTCCAGATGCGGAATCTATCCGTAGTCACACTCCTCCCTCACAAGACAAGGTTTCTGCCTACTATTCCCTTGTCTTCCCCGGTTGGACTTTTTACATCCAAATGCTTTCCATAACAATTGGGCGACGCTGTTTGCCGAATCCGAACACACCGACTACGTCTACTGCGGAACAAACACAAGTAGATGTTGATCTTGGGAATTTGAAGAGTGTGTCTCGCTTGCATGCGAGAATAGAATACGATCAAGACGAAGATCGTTTCGTTTTGGTTGTCATTGGCAGGAACGGTGCCTGGGTTGATGGCGTATGGTGTGGTGCTGGTAGTCGTGCAACACTAAGTGAAAGGTCTGTTCACATCACGATCATGTTTTCGAGACAAGACGCTCAAGAGGTTGCCATTTCGTGTTATTGCTTTTATTCGCAGGTCACACATCCAGATAGCATCTCGGACGTTCAGTTTTGTTCTTCCTCCCCCTTCTCCTCCTGAAGACACCCCTTCTCCCAGCTCTCAGTCATCCACTAACCGCGCACGTTCGCCTTCTGTGGATATCACGTCTATATCCCCACCCTCTTCACAACCCCCGAATTCTCCTCCACGGAAAGTCAAACATCCAACATTTTCTCCAGAACCTCAGATTGACATCTTACCGGACCCTGAACAACTCCAGTTGCCTAATTCAAATTTCATCGGGAAAGGCAAGGGTGCTCACTTGAAAAAGCGTAAGAAAGGTGATGAGCCTTCAGTATTGGAATGCCCCAAGATTATGCCACCCAAGCCGCCTTTCACCTATGCGCAATTAATTTACCGAGCTATCAAGGCTACCGATGGCAAGGCTACTCTGCAGGAGATCTGTAATTGGATTATGACAACCTATGACTACTATAAATACGTGGACAGTGCATGGATGGTCCGTGAAGCGCTGCCCTTTTTTAAACATGTCGCTGAGTGATTTTCATAGAGTTCTGTGCGGCATAATCTGTCTTCTGGTCGTGCTTTTCTGAAGATGGAGCGTTGCGGTGGGGACAGAGGCAAAGGTTTTTTCTGGTCGATTGATGACAAATATGCACAAACGCTTGAAGACGCCTCTCAGGGTACTGGAGCAAAAGCTGGACCGAGTCAGCCTGGAAAACGCAAGGACAAACGTACGCCTTTGGATCCGCCGCTAAAACGGAGCATCAAAGGAGAGCCTAAAGGCCCCCTTCCACCTCCCCTCACGTCAACTCCGCTTTTATCCAAAGCATTATCTGCGAATGCACCACAATTATCTACCCCGGTACTGGTGCCTAATTCTAGCAAGAATGCGACGACAGGAGTTTTTGCATACAATGGTTCTTCCCAGCCAACATTTGCTATCCCTCATGCCGCATCAAATCCTTATGTTACATTAGCACGATCTGACTGGCCCCTAGATCCCTTTCCAGCCGCCAACAAGGCGGCAAAAGTTACTTCCTCGATCTCTGCCTCATCTTCTGCCACTACCCCTCAGGATACATCTACCCCATTTATCTCTGTCGGTACATCTACACCACCCAACATCGAACGACCTACACTTCCTCTCCTCAACACAAATCTTGTGCCTGATGTTTCCATCCCAATCGTTCTTGGCCCAATACCTGTCGCACATCCTGATTATGTTCCTGGTCAACCCAATAATTCTGCCAAGCCAGGTTACATGATTTTGCACGAGCGAAAACTCATTCTTGACCCGGATGTGTTTTCCGGCATTACTCAGGATATGCTAAAACAACTGGAGAAGATAGGTGCTATGGCTGCTGTTCAAGTTTTGACTGGACATATGGTTAGAGCATTGAAGGAGCGTCGCGCGAAGAAAAAAAACAAAGACAGAAATGCAAAGAAAGCTGCCAAAGCTGCGAAGAAGACTGCTGTTGCTACTGCCTCAGGCTTGACTAACCCGGCTTCTCCGTTGTTGGTTCCTGTTCCAACAACATCGGTGGGTGTTACTACCCACTCGACGGCAGAAGAAACTCTGGCAGATCCTGGTTCACCAATTATAGTGATTGATGATCCCGAAGATGAGGCACCAGCCGCGAAGCGTAGGAAGCTACATGATGGCGTGCATACCGCTGAGATGATATCGATGATAACATGATTGTTTTTCTCTATAGTAACATCAACATTTTCACGCACATCTGACAATCTTTTGGGCTCTTGGTCATTGTTTCGCTCTGTGTTGTCGGTTGGATTGTTTTTCAGTCTCGATTATCAAACCTGGCTTTTTTCGCTGTGAGATGAGATCTCATCTTTACACATGACCATGATTACTGTATGTTACACTTGACTAGTTTGTCCCTTGTTATCGTCGCGTCTTTGTCTGTTTTATTCTTAGAAAGAAGAAAGAGTGACACAACAAATGGAGTATAAAAATAATAACTGTGATTGGCACATACAATCTAGCCTACTTGAAGTAAGCCTGTGGATCCACTGATTGACCAGGCTTGTAGACTCAACATCAGGATTGGGATGAAAGAATCTGACCTACACATTGTTATGCCTGCCTTTCCCTTGGCTCACAAAATGTCACAGTTGTCTACATGAAAATATTACTTCTCACGATTTGGTATCGGCAAGCATTTGTAAATCCTGGATTGCCGAGAACCGGTCATGACGCCAAAACTTCAAAGAGTTCTTCCTCACAATGTATTGCCGTGTTCGCGAAGGAAGATAGTACATGTGCGCTCAAGTCATTGTACGCGCGGGTGAACTTATAACGTCGGACCATCCGTAGGACCAAGGCCAGCTGCATTCCTGAAAAATCAACTCCCAGATACAAAAATAACATCCTTGAACGTGCGATGCGGGGTAAACAACATCTTCCGACATTTGAACCCGTACTGGCGTCTATCTTTTGAGGTGTTCGGCTGTCGAACGATATTGTGGTTAATCTTTTCTTCCGTAGAATTCTGCGACAAACTATAGGTTGGTGCGAGACATGAGAATGCGAAAATGTATTGAAGTTGGCGATCCTGGACCTACAGTTCTGGGTTGAGGCCCCCTGAAACTCCGATTGAATCCTAGGCTTTTCTCCTTTTGGCAATATCCCTTCTGTTGTGTAATTGAAGACAGAAATATCCTCCCAGTACTCGGTCCAACGTGTGTGTAGTATACGGAGGTTGGCTAGAGCGGAGCTAAGCTCTGGAAGTTTGATGATATGTGGTACCCGTATGGTCATTCTGGCAATTGTCACCTATCGTCACTCGTCGTCATTCCACACCGCGACACTCGTCGTCCCGACCTCGAAAGTGGGTAAATGAAATCGCCGTTGAATTGTCCATCACTCCACCTCATAGGCCGGAATGCTATGAGAAACAAACAAGCAGGCAGTCGTATCAGTAGAACAGAAATTCGGTTCACCGGCTTCCGCTTTGACAGCTGTGATACAGGGTGGTGAGACACCGGACATCATTCTGAAATTCAGAGATAAGAAATTTTAGGCTCAGATTAGGTGTGCAATCATCAGCGAGAACAGGATAGTCGCCAGGTGGCCGCGTAGCACGCACTGCACTAGACTGCGGTCAATGGACGAGTGCCTTACTCAGAGATTAGAGATGACCATGTTCGGAATGTGAAAACAAACGAAAAAGGAAGGTAGATGTAAATTAGATGTAATGTAAGTTCATACTGGACCTACTTAATGAAACCGGAGAAACTTAGTTCTTGAAAAGGATAGCAGGATGAGAAGAAAATCATTAGCCACATATATAGTGAAGGGTATTCGAAGAAGCAGTGCATACGCCGTGACTCATGTTTTGTAGGAGGCCTTTGCTACATAACTCAAGACCATACTACTAACTACTGGATAAATATTCAGCTAGTACAATAACTACTGGTTGTTTGTTGTAAATAGAATATTTTCCTGAACCGAGCTGAATAGAAAAAGAAAAAAAGGTAGTCGGCAGTAAAACTCAATAGCAACCGAATAGCAGCCGAGTTCTCTGGGGTTAGCTTGAGAGATGATTAGCGTCTCTATACATTAAGCTGACATCTTTGGAGAGAAAGTAAGACAAACGTGCGTTGAGGAACACTCAACTACCAAGTATTTAGTTGTAGATGGAAAGACCTGTGATGAGGATCGAGGGATAGAAATTGCAAGGTCTAGAAGGACGCACAAAGCATGAGGAGGACAGAGGGGGAGATGGAGCAATAACCTTGAGGAGTGGTGGAGTGCTCCGGGTCCTGAGCACGTGTTTGTAGAATTTTCGATTTATGCTTGTGCTGCACCTGCATATTTAATTGTTGGCGGCCCTTATCTTCTAATCCCTCCTCTATTCCGTCTTCAGGCTGCTTAATTCCCGCCAATCACCCGGTCCAGACTTTCTTTCTGCCTCCAAAATCTTTTCCATCCAGCATTACCAGTCAGATTTAATCCCCACCATTCAATTGCTACGGCTCTTTTCCCTAATCTGTTTCTGTCATCTTGCCTATGGGTTCATCTGATGTTGCCCAGAGCAAGTACTTCACTTTTCCTTTGTCTCCACCGAATTCTGGCACTGTGACCGCCTTCTCCTCTCCTTGCCTTCCCGCTGTTCCGACCGACCAACCAGACTCCATAAACCAACGCTTTACATTTCCTTCAGCGCGTTTAAATGCGAACACACATCCGTCGTATACCAAACCACAGAAATCATCTGTTGTTCCGGATGTTTCAAATTCCAAGGATTCAAGCGCTGACCTGATCTCCCTTCCCAGCCACAATGAAAAACATAAGTCTTCCGCACACTCTTCAAACGTTGCTACCAGTGATTCATCACTCTCCATCATGACTTCAGTTCTCTCCCCCACGTCGCATTGTCGATCGAGTTCGTTTTCGTCCTCTTCCTCCAGCTCCTCTTCTTTAACCCCTCTTTCGCGTGAAAATACACATACGCAGAACACAGGGATGGGACGCAAGGTAGCTGCCAAACTACAGCTATTCAGGAAGTCTGTTGGCCCTTCCGAGAATTCTTTGGGAGGTGACTCTTCTCGCCCTCAGTCTTCTGGTCGCCGGAAGGCTGCCTCTTCACACACTGGTGATAATGAGGGAATAACGGAGGTTCAGTTCAAATTCGTCAAGCGCTCTGAATGGCCGGGGCGTGAGGCTGCTGCTATCAAACAAGAAAAGAGTATGATGGCATCGGATCATGCGAAGGACGGTATTCTAGGTGTACAGAACGGGCGACCGCAGGACCACAAACAATACCAAGAGAACGTTTCCCAAGAATACAATCCATGGAGGAGAGGGTTTGTCGAAAATTCAACGGCAAAGAGGGGAAGACGACGTGATCGGACTTTGCCAGAGACGGATAAAAGAAGGGACAATCACGTATCCCCCAATGGTGGTGAACCTACATTCCCTCCATCTTCGTCCCTTTCACAGTCTCGTCGTCAATCATCGACATCTTCCCAGCTTCGTCAACAGACTAACTCAACTAGTATTCACTCTCGTCGCTTCAGCTCGTCTCAACATCTTTCGGCATCTCGAGAGGGTTTTTCAGCCTTCACGCTGCCAGTGAACCAGAATGGTTGTCGCTCGAGTAGCCTTTCCGCCCCCATCTCACCTGTAGAATCCACCTCTTCATGGTTGACTGATGGCGACTCAACTTGGGAAACTGCCTCCGTTATGACTTCAACCTCGACGACACCATCGACTAGTACACAGCGAGGAGGTCGAAATCAGTCGCCGATGCCTTCGCATAGCATATCAGAAGAAGCTAGTTTGCGTTCGCCCCGTAGTTCGCTTGCATTTGGTGAAAGTGATTCTGACCATTTTCTCCACGTCGATGTTTCGCAAGAAAGTCTGTCCCATATTCCTCTTCAGCCCTTTGAAAATCAGGTTGGAGGTCACACCTCCATATATAAGTTTACGAAACAGGCGATATGCAAGGTTTGTACTACGTTCGTATCCTTCCTCCCAATGCACTAAATTAAGATTTTAAACAGCCACTTGTATCTCGTGAGAACTTAGTATATGAAGCTGTAGAAAGGGAAGCGCCGCCCCTGTTGAGCTTTATTCCACGTTACCTTGGAGTAATGTTGGTTACTTATCGGCGTGTACTCAAAAATCGTCCAGCTCTGAATATCACACAGAAACCTATTGGCCCGCCTGATTACACAAAGGATAGTCAAACGACTTTACAAGCTGTTTCTCCGTTCTCCAGCTCCAAACAGGTCTCAAAACTATGTGAAAATGGTCTCTCAAATGAGGCAGACTCTGATGTGGCAGAATTGCCAGAAGTTGTACTCGATCGAAATCGCCATATCATACCAGGATGGTTATTAGAAGGCAGTCGACATAGATCATCATCACAGGTCTATTCCAATGGAATGTCTGTTCGTACTCCGAGTCAACCAGACAAAATTCGTCTCAGCACCTCTCTCACTCCTGACTTTGCTGAGCCTCCTATATCACGACTACCCAGCCTGACGCGGACTCTTCTTGGACAGTATTCATCCTTTGACTCACAGGAAATAGACGCGCCGACTCCCGTTAACTCTCCGAGTCAAGCTCAACACACATACTCCCCTTGTTTGGCAGAGCGGTGCTTGTCAGTTCCTCACAGTACTGTCTCTGATGACGACGACGGCGACGATCGATCTCGCCCTTGTTTGAGATCGTTTCATTCCGAAAAGGGTTCGCCCTGGGGAACCGGTTCTACTATGGTCAATACTAGGTTGAAGGATTATGTTTTTCGGAAGGCCGTACATATTGCTAATAAAAAGGTCAAGAGACTCGCAGGTCGTACAGGGTATTTTCGAATGGAAGTTGAGGGAGGGTCTGGGTCTGGTGGTTCACGGAGGCATTTAAAGAAGCCTCTGTTTGGAGCAACAAAATCCCATTCTGACGGTTGTCACACTCCTGTTCGTCATATACAAAGCGAGGAGGCCCTACTTGCCCGAACAGATCGTTTGTATACTTCAAAACACGATCCAAACAGTGATAGTGGTGCTGTTGGTGGTGTATTCGAGATGGATTTGGATTTGGGACACGGGGAAATCAATTCTGTTAGTACCTGGAAAGGTGCTCACGTTTCCCCATCGCTCAACAGTAGACGTCGTAGCCGTTCACGTTCCCTTGATGTCTCAGTGAAGTACAGAAATCCTCGCCACCTAACGTCTATCGGTCATCTACCTATTTCTGATAACAGCGAGTCGGTCCCTTCGTTTACCAAACCAACTTATTTCATTCTTATGGAAGATCTCACTCGACATCTCAAGCATCCTTGCGTGATGGATCTTAAGATGGGAACCCGACAGTATGGTATGGATGCGACAAGTTCTAAGAAGAAGAGCCAGAGGAAGAAATGCGACCGGACTACTAGCCGTGCTCTCGGAGTACGTGTGTGCGGGATGCAAGTAAGTCCGAACGACATTTGATATCGTTCTCTTCCTGACTTTGTTCAACAGGTGTGGAATGAGGAGACCCAGTCATATTCGATTCAAAACAAGTACAGCGGACGAGAAGTTCGCCCTGAAGAATTTGACTCCGTGGTTGCATCGTTCTTGTCAAATGGCGAGGGCTTATTGGTGTACCAAATACCAATGCTTCTACAAAAACTGTATGCATTGGCTCGTATTATCAACCGATTGAAAGGGTATCGCTTTTATGGTTGTAGTCTCCTGTTGATCTATGATGGCGATCGTGATTCCCAAGATAACTTCCGATCCTGGACTCTCGAGCACCCATCAGCGAAAAGCAAACGTGGTGAATCACTCGATCGTCGTTTGGGACACCGACATGACACATTGCGACGTTCCCACAGTGAAGATTTTGTGGCAGGATCAGTTACAAAGAGATCTCATGGAAAGCGGAAGCGTGGTGAAGTTAACGTGCGAATTGTTGATTTCGCGCATACAACAACTGGCAAAGATTGGCTGCCATATCCTGCAGAATCTCCATCTAATCGTCCACTAGATGCTTCCAAAGGTTATCAGGCGGAATATGACTCCAAGACAGGGTATCTCTATGCACGATTTCCTCCGCACTACCCGGATCAACCAGATCGAGGATTCCTCTTTGGGCTGTGGAATGTCACTGTATCACTAGAGCGTATATGGAATGGGGAACGCATACGCAGAGTGAAGTCTGCACGAGAAAATACTTCCAGAAAAATCAACCAACTTACACCGTTGTCCACCGAGGGAAAGGAGATTTTCTCAGAGATTTTCGGAGACAATGATGATGGTATGGTTTCATCATGAGGAACATAAGATTCTATTCTGTTGTATTCGTTGTGTTATTTCTTTCTAATTAATATTATAGACAGCCATAGCAATTTCTTTTTTTGTACAGACACGTTCGTATTTCGCATACACTCCGCCCTTCTGTATATCCAGATGTACTGCCAGGTAAACACTTGAAGTACCATCCATATCCATTCTGTTGAAAGCATATTTTGGTCTTGTTTGGCAGGATGAAGGTCCACACTGACTACTTCGTTGTTGCCATTCCCGCCATACGTGCATATGGACACAGAACTGAAATGTAATCGTCTGACATGCCGCAAAGGACTCACTGATAAGGCTGTTGTCGTAAGCCTGTTTTGTGCTTCCTGAACTCGAACAGACTCACAATCCGCGAAGACTACTTGTGCGTTGGGCAAATCTGCTAAAAAAAAATAGAATCTCCTTAAGAAATGGATCCCGGTGCTTAGGCTCGCATATATTCTGCAGTATGTCGGACTTCTTGGGAAATAATGAAGCTTGTGCTTTAATCTCCTTTAGTTGACTGTGCTAATGAATTATTTACGGCCGCACGACTTTGTCCTGGTGAATTTGGCTGTCTCGAGGTTTTTTCTGTTGACACCTTACACCGTCTAGCCTGTGAAACTAGCCTTACTGAGCCGTGGGTGTCTGATTCCTTTCTTCAAACACTGGGTTATTCTCTTCTGATCGGCATGCCTTTGTCCTTTTGCCTCAAGAGATGACATTGTTGTGAGCATCGTTCATTTTAATCTGGTTGATACTTCCAGGATTCGAGCAACCTAGGTTTGCTCTCTTCAACCCACAAATGACTACAAAACAGTACGAAGCTTGTGCGTATATATGCAGAAAATTTCACTTATTTTTTCTTCCGACCTAGTCCGTCCTTTCTGGTCTTTCCCCGTCCATCATTCTTGAGATTTGTAGTCGGTATGATCTCCTCACCGTTCTTTTTTCCCCAAACATGCTATACACCTGGACAAAATACAGCGCAATTTCATTCTGGCAATATCAAATTCACCAAGAAAAGTTGTAGCTTTTTGACGTCATGGAATCAATGACTCCTATCATGACCACTAACCGTAAATATCTTTTCAACAGCTCTTTTCAACAAGCTGTTATCAGAAACATCAACGATAGAAATGCACAACTACAGAAACAGCTTGAAAATGTCGTCAGGGAAGGTAAAGAAGAGTGTCACCTTTTTTTGACTTTCTTGCTATTGTTGTACTGACCACCCTTTTATTAGCCAATGGGGAGATCAATCTTTTGAGCAATAAGGTCGCTCGTGAGCAGTCCTCGTCCTTATCTTTAGATGGAAGCAGAAGGTTGCATTAGAATTCGAGAGAGATCTTGAGATTGAGCGACGGAAGGTCCGAGACCTTCAGGATGCATCCCGGGAGCGAGATAAGGAATACCAGAAGCTCAAGGTACGCAATGACGGTTGTATATGTAACTTTCGCTAATGAGTTTATTCTTGTTTCAAAGATACAACATGATAAGCTCAGACGCAAGGCTTTGCTAGGACCTGCAAGTGCCGAAGCTGCTCCCCAGTCAAAAACTCCAGAGAGTCATCCACAAAGGATCTCCCACAATGGTGGGCCCAGTGGGGCCGTTCTTGACATGTCCATCGGCGGGTTAGAAGCGCCTTCTGGTGTACGGCTCTAGTCATCAAGTTTTTTTAAAAATAACTAATCCAACTAAAAATCTCAGATTCAGAGAACGCCTCTTGTTCCGACAAGAGTTCAAAATCACGTATTCACGCCTGTCCATGTTTCTCAACAACAAGGGTCTGGATGGACGAAACCGTTGTCAAGACAGATGGGCAACCATCATCGACAACCTTTTGCAGGCCCGTCAATGCCTGTATCGGACTATTCGTATCGATCCACGACTGGCTCCGAGCGTTCAGATAGTGGCAATGAAGTAGAGAAAATGTTATTAGGTTCATCATCATCAAGGATAACGACGGGCTGGGGACCCGCAGCTGTGCGAAGTGAGTCTATTGATAAACCGGAGTACAGGATTCATTGAATCTTTTTTTTTTTTGAAAAAAATAGCTTTCGCACCTCCTGTTACCAAACGAACTTCGAAAGGATTCCGACCTGCTGTTCCCAATCCGTAATCGCCATCATTAGAATCGCATTATTCGATACAGTGTTTGGTTTTTTTTTGCTAGCCTTCAGTATGGATGGGTTACTGTAAATTATCGGGTTTACATGTATGATAATGAGTAAAAAAAAAAAAGGAAGTCTGAAGATAATATCGAGTATAATGCAAGCAACAATCAAAGTTGAAAAAAAAACCCTGAAGCACATTTGGAGCTGTGTTCGTCATGAAAACAGTTTTTTTTATTTAGAAGGAATTTTTAGAAATTAAGCCCACATTGTCTCCCAAATGAAATCAATAAGTTTTCAACGTTCCATTCTTCTCGTCTTCAAGGTATTGCCCAATAGCCAATATATCTCGTCCTGCTCTCCTCAAGTACCCAGACAAGATATTCCGATCAGCATGTGGTAGCAATTCTGCCAGTTTATTAACTTGACAGATGAAGTTGGATTCTAATTGTGGATCAACCACTGCCTGCTGCTGCTGGAGGGGTTGGCTGTACCTGATATTGGTTGGCGAGATAAAAGGCTGTGAATGGTGATGGCGATGGGTCAATTGAGAGGACGAGTCCGTCCTGTAGCCTGTTTTGGTTGCAAACGGATGCAATTGTTGAGACGAGGAGAGGTGATGTTGATGATGCGGTTGCGTGCTACTCAATCCTGACGTCGGGCCAGAGCTCACGGGCGTAGTCACGATATTCCCATCCGAGGTCGAATCAAAATGGTTCAACTGTAATTCCCAAAATGAAGGTCGACGCTCCATCATCATTCCTTCATCTACACTATCACCACCACCACCACCACCACCACTTGATACACTGTCAGACGCTCCAGCATCATGAAAACTAGTGCTACAAGGCATCAACGTTTTCGATCTTTGCACTCTGTTATGGTTCACAGGCGCACGAGGTCCTCCTGGGACGGCACTACGCGGAGAAGCCATGTTCACCTGCAGTTCTCCTCCTCCTCCCGCAGTAAATGAATTTAGACTTGCTAGCGTCGACAATCTTGTACTGACACCACCATTTAATCCGGATGTCGATTTCGTCAAAAGACGACGACCACTCATCAAAGGTGATGACGATCCACCTCCTGAAGGAGAAGAGGGAGATAATGAAGAAGATATCAAATTCGACAGTCCCAACCCAAGAGTAGGTCGCTTTGCGGATGAAAGAGACGCCTTCCGACCAAGAGTGGCGAAAAATCCGCCTGTGGACGAATTCGATGATAGAGATGCAACGGCAGGATGTTTGATGGTGGGGGAGAGAGGCATTGTTATTATCGAATTAGAGGGAGTGGAGGAATGGGTGAGAGGAGGAAGTGTGCTCGCTGAAAGATGGGTACTGGCACTTCCTCCGCTCACTGAAGGTAATGTTGAGCTAGAGCCTGAAGAACGAAGGGGCGCAGGTGAGGTCATCAATGTTGTATTCGAGGTCAATGGAGAAGCAACGGAAGCAGTGTTTGATGCAGCTGCACGCTGAGCGGTCGCCAGTGAGGGATATGGAAGGGGAGGGACGTCTTCGCGATAAAAGTCATCGTCATCATGAGAAGAAGAAAGAAGATCCGTGGCCGTCGTAGCATCCGGCCGCGTGGGGAATGTTGCATCAGAGATGATCGACGAGCGGGATGTCTGTCGTAGATGTGGCGTAAATGAAACACTTGTTGGGGATCGCACGTCCAAGAATTTCTTATTCAGGCCACCCGCTCCTGAATTAGAGGAAGGACCTATATGATGGAGGACGATCGTCAGAAAAGATCGGAAGCAATGGGTTTTTAAATATGTCGCACCACGGCATTTCATCTCCACGACCCACTGTGTCAGTCCACAATCATACATATACAACTCATTGATCTTCTGCGCATATATGACACACTTCTCACTCGAAGTCAACTTCTTCCTCCCATTTGTAGCGTGGATTTCATTACAAAACATCGCCGATGGCCACTGCACCACAGCCTTTTGTCTTTTCCTCATTGTTGATTTCACGACACCATGTCCGTCGGCCGAAGCACTGTAACCAGTTACGCCGACATATTTATGCGCATCCGGCAGCACATATCCAAGTGCAGTCGAGGCACGTTTGGGGATGGATGCAACTTGAGGCGTCTTCGTACTGCTACCACTTGCAGATGCGCTTCCATTGGCACTAGCATTCGCACTTCCACTAAAACTGACCGTTGTGGAGATGGGTGCTGGAGCCAAGCTGGTGTTCCCAGTAGAGAATCGCTTACTCATAAGAGAAGATCGTCTTGATCCACCCGACGAAATTGAAGGTGTACGGGGTAAAGATCTTGAAGAGAGTCGCTTCAATCCTGATGTCAAGCTGTTTCGAAAACTTTTTGGAGGGGGACTGGGTGCTTTATTCGTTTCTGAAGATCTTTCATCAATGCCTTCTGACAAACACGGTATTTGAAAAATAAAACTCACCGTTGTCTAGTGGTGTTAATCGGTCGTCATGATTTTGTGGTGATGATGCCTGACTGATTGCTACCCAACACTCAGCCGAGTCATCAAAGTCATTGCCCGTGGTAACGACCGATCCATGCTTGCGACGGTCTTGGTAATGATGAGAGTCAACGTCGTCAACTCCTTTTATGGGACCTGATGCGATGGGTTCCTCAGGGAAGGGCTCGGGTGTGAGTGGTTTGGTTGTGGGTTTTCGAACTTGGGCTTCGCCATCCTTGCCTTGTTCCGTAATAGTAGGAGCAACGCTCGTGGCCGAGATGGTGACCAGTGACTGTTTGCCTTTGGCGTCCTTTTCACCGTTGAGTGACTCGGCATCATCAAATGTTGAGGGGTCCTCATGATGGTGCACAGGATGTGGCGATGACATGCTGGAGGGGGAGGAGCTTGGGATTGTTGAGCTTGGCGTCGGTCTATAACCAGCAGGAAAAGAGATGATATCAACGGATGATGCCTGCATTTTGATGCAAGGTGCAAGAAAAGGGTGACAAACCTTGCGACAACCGTACGCGGAACACCATTAGGCACTGTTGATCCGGTGGTCGTGTCTTTCTTGTCTCGGGACATTGTTCGGGTCCTGGAAGCAAGGGTAGCTGAGACAGATGATGGCAGCTGCAGAGCTTGTTTCGCAGCCTCAATATCTTTGGATTGAGGAGCGTTGCGAAGAGGTATAGGGGAATTTAACCTTGGAGGTCGGGGGGGCGGTGGAGATACAGTCGCGATAGAATTGCCCTGGAAGCCCGGGAGGCGGGGTGGGGGCGGTAGAGGACCAGCAGTTGAATGAACTCCGGGCTCATATTTGGCGTAAGAAAGGGTGGAGTCTATCGGCGGCAGGACAAGAATTGGAGGCGATGTGATCGAAGAAGATTTGGGCTGTGCAGCGTCTGTGACACTCTCACTCTCGGGATCCACGGTGCTGCGTGGGACCACGGCGCGTTTTTTCTCCCCTGTTTGCGGTGCTGGCTGCGGATCTTTTTGGGGAGACAAGGAATCCTGTGTTTTTGCTCGTTTCATGATTTTGAGGGCGCGTACGGGGGCAGGGGTGGCAGGCTCCAGGGAGGACTGGTAGGATGGGGAGGATGTTGGCTGTTGAAAGATGGGGGGGTGGAGGGAAGTATTATTGTTGACTGATGCATACATATCAGGAAGACTTTTGTCAGGGTTTGTGTCGTATTTAGCGAGCCGAGTGGTGCCGACAATACCTATATCGCGTAATGGGAATTTTCTACGAGGAAGAGACTCGGAGGTAGATCGTTGGTGATTGGGAGGGGCTGGGCAATAGGAGCTGGGTGTGGAGAGAGGCGCGGTTGGTGGAGGGCTGAGCAGGATGAACGACGAGTCCGACGGCGCCACTATTGCCAGCCCACTCGCGAGTCCCCGTCTCGACCGCAGCGAGCAGCCGCCGTCGTCGTCCGCGCCGTCCTCTGGCAGGTCGAGCTCGAGTATGGCGACCTGTCTGCGGCTTGCATTGCGCGTGGCGTCGTGGGGCTGGCCTGCAAGGGGAGAGTGGTAGTATGCAAGCAGGTCGTTGTCGCTGGCATGGCCTATGGTGAGACGCCTCAGGAGACTGTTCATCGGTTTTTCTGCTGCAGAACTCACTGGCTCTTTTATGCATCCTGCAGAGGACTGCTGCTCCCACGGACCTATTTTTCTGTTTTTGTTTTTGTTTTTTCCGTCATGACATCCCACCAATATGAAGTCGCCCTTTTTGCCGAATTCTTCTCCAAGGATCTCCAGCCCATCCTCAACCGCATCACCCTCCACTGCGAGTCTGCAGAACCCATGCACTCCAGAGAAGTCGTCTTCGAGCCCATCGACGTTCACGGCAACCGCGATCAGGCTATCCTCCGCGCCAGGAAGGAACTCATCGTCAATGGCAAAAACGTCGATGGCCCATGGTGCCGTGCAATGCTCCATGGCTCCTCCCCCACACTGACCACACCCGCCCCAGGCATCTCTACTCCTACCTCAAGCCCGAGTCTGTGCGTGTCCACCCAGAGGCCACCGTTAGGCCCTGGGCAACTGTCCAAGTCGAGGGGGATGCTATAGGCTTCGCCGCTGCCTTGGGCTACTCGTCTGTTCATTCTCCCTTCCATTCGCACTAACCTAACAAGATCGCTTCTACAGGAGACGCTCTCAGATCTACAAACGTGGTTACTGTTTCCGTAAAGGCCCCCTGATCATCCTCATGTTCCAACAGGAACAGGTGATACATCCATTACAACTCAACTCAATGTCAATCCTGATCTCTGTCCTGTCCCAGGTCGATCCAAAGTCCCAGCAGCCCATCCCAGCACATGCAGACACCCTCTGGGAAGTGGAAGTCAAAACAGCTGAACCCATACGTAACACGCCAGAAACGCCACTCAGTGCTGCAATCGACCAAGTCCTCGAGATCCAGCTTCTCATGAAAGGTCTACTTGACCTTCGTAGACAAGATGTCTAAATCCCCCAAGGTTATCTCCTGGTTCGTCGCTATCGTCTTCCTCGTCGTCTGACTCCCCGATCCATCTTCCTTCCCTCTTCGCCTGCTCCATCAACTTGAAAATAATAGCAGGATCAGCATCCAAATCAATCTCTCCTTCTGCATCTGCATCAGTCCATTCGTCCTCGTCATTCATAATACTATCCTCCTCTGCATCACTCTCCACGTATCCCACTAATTTGGTATACTCTTCCTCTCTTTCGTCATCATCGCTTCCGTAATCTCCCACCAATCCAACAATAGTTTTCTTTCCCTCCTCCGAGTTCAACTTTATCTTCTTGCGCTGTGGCTCCTCTCTCCCACCAGCGTATCTGACTCCACCTGTCTTTTTGTCAACGATAACACCATTAAACTCTTCCCATACTTCAATCAATGGAAATTCCACAAACTGCGTTCCGCGGAGAGATGTTGCCAATGGCTCATTAGGATCAAGAGAGTAATATATTTTTGATCTCACACATTCGGTTGTAGGATACTTTTGCATCGATGCAGATGTAGACAGGAGAGCAGCAGAACGTGCAAGGAGGGATGGATCGGAGGGAGCCGTCATGACAAAGGTCGGAACTGTGAAGTTTTCTGGGTCTTCAGGAGGTGGGATGACGAGTGAAGAGACCCATGAGGGGAATGAGTTGGATGGAGCGCCACCTGGGACATTGGATTTTTTACACGTTCGTTCCTGGATATGCTTTTGTACCAGACTGAGCAGAGGTATGGAGATTTTATTCCGATGTGTCAGAAGAGTGAATGATTTGACTTTGGACGACGACGGCGCCGACGGCGCTTCAGTGGTGGATGGGTGAAATTTGAATTCAATTGTCAACAAAGCAGTCTGATTCCTGTCAAATTCATAAATATGTATTCATGTCCCTCCCACCTCTATATGTGTGTGTAAAAAAAGAATTGAAAATCGCGTACTTTTGATCCCAAACAGACTGATTCAACCTTCTCTTCTCCATCCCACAGGGCAACAATTCCAATTCGATTTCTCTCGCCTCCAAGAACATTTTCAACACCTCCCTCTTTCCTTTACCCCCTTTCCCCTTTCCAGTCCTACCCATCCCAACAACACCTCTTCCTCTCCTATTCCCATCTCGAGCTCCCATTCTTCCATCACGTCCTCTCACATTCATATCAAACCCTCCTTTGACGATCTCCCTTCCCCATTCCCCCACCCTCCTCCCAACATCCTCCAGAAAACAATAATCATCCACCATACTCCCCCATCCATACCGATTCATGGGAACATAAGCCGTTTTATCACGGAGTCCTGTGCAGGACGTGGATGATTTATGGGTTTGAGAGCAGGAAACGGAACAGGTTTGGATATGACATCGGGGACAGGTATATTTAGACGGGTTGGGACAGTGTACGCATTGAGGCTTGGTTTTCGAGGAGGACGTTGGTGGCGTTGGTGGTGGTGTGGAAGATGAGGAAGAGGTGAGTGATGTGTAAGTAGAAGAAAGAGTTTCCATCTGGACGTGAGTAGTGAGAAGAAAGAGAGAGAAAGAGAAAAAAAGGATTGGAAATTTTTTTTTGAGAAAACAGATATGGCAAAATGGATGCCTTCGGGGGTCTTGTCTCGTCTCAGAGATATTCTCCCACCGACTTTTTTTATTTTTAGTTTATTACATACCGCTATTTCTTGATGTATACCTTACTGATGTTTTGATGAGGGTCACTCTGAGTCGATTCTCGGGCGTCAACCTAGGTACGGGATGCTGATAATAAGGAAGGGACCCCAAAAACACCTTGATTCATCAACTTATGAGCATAGCATTGACTCTTTCCTTGAGAACAACACGTTAACGAGTGTGTCTTGGTTAATTGAATATAGAATTCATCTGCATCTGATAATAAAACAAGAATGGAAAAAATTAATCGCAGAGAATCTAAACACTGTCAATCCGCATTAATGCCACACACGGATGCACGAAATATAGAGAGAAAGACCATCTTCAGATCTTTTCTCCAGAATCACACATCGTTCTATCTATCTAGATATCATCCATACCAAAATCAATCTCTACTTTTTCACCCGGCTTGAACGCAGGCAGACCTAGAAGAGAAAAAACAAACCAGGATCAGAAATGATACTGGGTTCTTTGAAAGAGAGAGAGAGAGAGAAAGAGAGAAGGTTCTTCCCTCATTGACATACCAAGATATGGACAACTCGCACATCTAAACGCATCCCCAAGGAAACAATTTCCACAACTACTCGTCGCCTTGGGTGCCTTCTTCGCCGCATCCAGCAGTCTCTCCTTCTCACTTGGAGTCACCACCATCGTCTCTCCATTCTGAGACCCATCCAAGACCACAACCTTCCCATTCTTCCTCTCCTCTTCTTCCAACTCTGCCAATCCACACGTACAGCCTTTACATGCCCTTTTACGTCTTGGAGCACGAGAATCGACAGGCTCACAAGTCGGCACGGGTCGTGTCTTGTCAGCTTCAGTAAGCAGAGATTCTGGATCGATTTTATCGTCAACGTGACTATTATTATGATCAACCGCCGCTGTCAGCGCCCAAAGTGCCATCTTCTTCGCTGGATCAGCCTTTTTCCGCAGTGGCACTGAGCGTGGTACCGTCGATTTGAGAGGAATAGTCGCAGATGGGGAAACTGCAGGTTTTTGGGCAATCAGGGTCCCTTGGTCATCTGAGAACGCAGAAAGAATATGGAATCCGGCGAGTATAAGCTCAGAACGAAGAGTCGGGGCAGCAGCAGAAGTGAGGTTGACAAGGTACAGAGTCCCCAAAGGGATGAGACTAGCCAAGAGTTGGGATAGAAATCTTGGGTGGTTGGGTGTCAAAGATCGATACTCTGACTCGGTCAGTACGACATGTGCAGAGGTGTAGAACGAGGGTTCTAGTGTGGTAGCTAAAAGTCCCGGAGAAGTTTCAAAAAGCAGCAAAAACCTCATTTTAGCATCGATAGAATCGTACCTTCATCAACCAATCTATCCAACAGCTGTCGATCTACACGCCTCGTCGCCTCCAACTCCGACACTAACGACTGGTATTTCCCATCCTGAGCTGTCGAGAGGGTGCCGATCGTAAGAGCAGGACCCTTGACAGAACTCATCGTAGCCTGTCCATTAGATTCGTTGCTTATCTGTGGAAGCACCGCGGTGGGAGACATTGAGAGAGACTTGGGTTAGGTATAGATTCGCCCCGAGGACCACAGTAGAGTATCAAGAAATAGACGTAAAGAAAAAAATGTGCGAAGACTGCCTTTTGAAAGACGGGGAAAGCTGAGTAAACTGATTGCTGACATAACTGACTCATCCGATTTAGGCAATGCTTATGATATTCACACGGTGGATATTAGGATGTCAAGTCACCTGTATTTTTCTAATCGATAATTTGTAACGTGGTGTACGTACATAGACTACCGACCACGGAGGCTTACTGCCTCTGATAAATATAAAAATCGTGTCATACAAAGGAGACAAACACAGAACGAAAAAAATACAGGAGAAATGAGCTGGGTGAGTAGCAGGACATAGCCAAGTGGGCATCGATGGAGTTCCATACGTCAGGATTTGTGTTTAAGGAGAGGGGACAGGGTGGGAGAGTGTGTTCTCGGCGTCTTTGACTGATATGAGGCTCTCTGGGTGGTGTGGTTAGATGTAATGGGGTAATGGGGTCGCCTACCAAGAAAACAAAAAATAATAAGCCAATAAAAAAATTAGAAGGGTAAAACGAAACAATGAGCAACAGGTTGCTGTCAGATACAAAGGTTGATGCTGCTATAGAGAAAAACAATCATGTTACTATCGTCGCATTCTTGCTAGAATTAGGCACCACTACCGGGGTAGATAATTGTGGTGCATTCACAGACAATGCTTTGGGTAAAAGTGGAGTTGACGTGAAGGGAGGTGGAAGGGGACCTTTAGGCTCTCCTTTGATGCTCCGTTTTAGTGGCGGATCCAAAGGCGTACGCTTGTCCTTACGTTTTCCAGGCTGACTCGGTCCAGCTTTTGCTCCAGTACCCTGAGAGGCATCTTCAAGTGTTTGTGCATAAAAGCCTTTGCCTCTGTCCCCACCGCAACGCTCCGTCTTCAGAAAAGCACGACCAGACTTGACATCCCAATTCGAGCGGCGACTTGACTGCGACTGCGACTGCGACTGCGACTTGACTTCTAAATATCCGCCGTGTCACAAAGCTATTACAAATCGTTGTAGTGGTGAATTCAAAAACGTGGTGTCGTGCATATACAATTAATAGCTGCCGATGGGCAGCTAACCAAATACCATAACAGAAAATTGACAAAACATGATATGTACTAAAAACACAAACAGCAGAAGTAAAAGGGTGTATCCAAAACACATGAGTCTTAATTCATCGCGCTGGCTGTGCCTGGGCCTGTTGTGCCAGATCAACATTTGGCGGTGGCGGTGGTTGCATATGGGGTGGCGGTGGCATACCATGCATGACTTCCGGATTCATCGGAGGGGGTGGCATCAAAGCACTCCGGACGCGAAATAGCATCATCCTGTACCACTCAGGATCAACACCAGCCTTTTCTTGCTCCGCAGTGATCTGCTGAAGGTGCCCAAGCTCCTTCACCCAAGCCAGTCGCCAATCAACATTACCGTGATCATCAAGCTCAAAACCTTCGTCGGGAGAAATCGGAAGTACTCCAGGTATGGGCGGCGGAAACCTTGGATCTATCATGGGGAAGTTGGGATTAAATCTATCACTCGATCAGATATATCGTTATGAAAAGGGAAAGGAGAAACCAACGGTGGGTATGGTGGCGGGTAAGGGACCTGTTGGCGATTAGGCCCAGCCTCGTCAGGATGCATGGCGGGAGGAGCAACAAACTGAGCGTGAGGGTGGGCATTTGGATCGTCAAAAGTCTGGGAAGCAGATGCTTGTGCCTCAGAGGCATAATCCTGTGTCTGAGATTGGGATTCTACCTCCTCTGATCCTCGGTTCTTTGAACTCTTGTTCTTCTTCTTACGAACACGATGGACACCAGTGCGAGGATCGACATTGTCATTAACTGTCCAGTAGGAACCTTTCCCACGATCCGTGAGAGGACGAGGCACTTTCTCAAAGCATGGGTTTAATGACAGATTATGACGGACAGAGTTCTGGAAAATGTGTGTCAATATTTCAAAATATGTTTGGATGAGATAGGGAACAATAAACTCTTGACAAATAGAGGCAGTCAAACAACAACAGCGCGAAAGACGCGTCGTGTATGATAATTTGGTCCCAAACAAACATCTCATATTACTCAGATTAAGGCCTAAGACACTTACTTTCCAGCCGCTTGGCGCACTTCGGAAATAAGGAAACTAGGGGAGCATTAAATGAATGAGTAGGCAACTATTTTAATCACCTACTCGTGACTCAATAGCATAATAAATATCTTCAAGGAGCAGTTTCTGGTTCGGTGAGCCTTTTATGGCATACCTGGTAAATGGGCATCAAGTCAGGAGGATGATGTAGGGGAAATTTGGTATGTGCTGGAGCGTGAAGACGCACCGGATGAGTGTAGAATAGGGATAAAAGGGTTTGCTACCAGGAGGACCGTCTCTTAGTGAATCGAGGTTGATAGGCAGACCCCCAGTGAGGTCATTGTCTTGTGGATAATAGGAATTGCCGCCAATGTCCTGAGCCTGTTGATCCATCATAGATTGCATCTGTTGTTGTGACATTACCAGACTGGATGTTTGTCGATGGTTGGCGGGCAGATGGTGGTCGAGGGCAAGTAAACAAACCACGATCCACGCCGCTTATGTCAGAAACGTGGGAACTCCATCGATCTGCGCACGGACCCTCCATACTGCCAAAATGGACTTGAAATCAACGTCGAAGCTGTTTGTGGCCATTCAATTTCACAAGTGCGAAGGAGGAGATGATGGTGAAGGTCAGTATGTCTGTGGCCACTGTATTCAACATACACCGACAGCGTCCAAATTGTGAAAGACACAATAAAACACGGTACAAACCATGTCCATACACACAAACAAATTCGCAAAATATATGGTCTGCCTGTTCTAGGGACAATGTGTGCCAGTCCACTACTTGACATGGTTTTATGTTCTCACATCCAGTTTGAAGCATTGTGTGCAACTATCTTGGCCAATACTTCACAACCCTCCCACTCGCCCATCTTGGTGCAAGCAGTGGTATGAGGATGAACCACATCACTTGCTCGACTCAAGGGCTGGAATCTGACTGAGCATAGTCCGAACCCTCGTCAAAATAGATCCTTTCGCCCGGCTGGCAGAAGAAACAAGTTCGAACAATACATTACTTCTTTCGGGCCTCTGTCTCGTGTCTGAGTAGACTTACGCCTTGGTCAGCCGATAACGAGCGGGCCTGTTATCTGCAAGGCTCAGTAATAATCTGCGCTACATGAGCCCTAGTCGATCTCAGGATATCAAGGGAACCCAGATCCTCGACACTGTTACTGTCACTTGTTACGGTTCCGATAATCCCTGTTGCCCAGGATACTAGCTTTTTTCTTATGGAAAGCTCAATCTCGATCTCTCTCTATTCTCATTTCTTTTATACTCAGCTGTCAGACTATCTGAAGCCCAGGATGACCAGTACACTTGTAGCCAAGCTCGCAATATTTTTTACTGCTGCCATCACCTAGTATCCTGGTCTGTTGATAGATTTTCAAATTAAGTGGGCAAAGGGTGGTAATGTAATCGAATCTGAGGTATGTCTAAAATTATGCACCGACTCCGGCCTTCCTTGATCCTAAGTGTGTTTTCTTTGGAGATACCGTCTTCAGCAGAAACTCCCAGCGCAAAAGAATCAGTCGTGTCAAATCTCCCAATCCTGCTGGTATTAAATTAATCTGATGCGCTCATCTCTATGCAAATAAGTCTACGTGAGTAGATTATAGAATATAGAGGTATAACAAGTGATAAGCAGATATGCGGTGGTTTTTTTAAAAAAATCAACGATTTATTATACGGGAACTAAGGCAGATGTGAGGTCCAACGAGTTAAAAAATCTCACCGAACAATTTTGCTATATTCAGATTAAATAATCATATGTATTTGTACTTGTCAAGCTTTTCTGCCGATCATTCTTTGAATTGACACGCTGCTATACTTTGACATAAGTTTGTTCAGGGCTCTCTCAAAGGAGCACGGTTATCAATCCTTGGTGTTATACAAGACCTTTGCTAAAAAGTGCATCTGTTTTACCACTAGAAACAGCTTGCTGGCTATCCTTACTTTTACCTGCTTATATACCAAGAGAAAAGGCCCCTGGAAACCCATGGCCCAAACCATTTTTTTTGAATCAACAACTTATTACATAATACTTGATCACAACTTGATTGCAGTCCGTGGTTTGGCTCAAACCATTATGTCAGTGAGCTGCAGGATATTTTTTCACACATAACAACATAAGAGATTGTACTTTGCTCATATCCTGTAAGCTTATATAATAGTGCGAAGATATTATTTCCTCGAATGTCTTGGAAGTACTCATAAGGGCAGTATTTCAGGGATGATTCTATTTTTAGTAAAGACAATAGATCTATGTCGCTTAGTCATGTATTAGTCATAGGATTTTAAAAAAAATCAAATTAGTCATAGGATAAGCCTGGGCTATTAGAAATTCGATGCGAAATTTAATTCCACACCAACAAATTTGACTGGAATGGCACGACTATGGCCATGGCCTTCCCAGCTGGCTGCATCCCTCCTGAGGGTTATTTTGAGTCCAGAGAGGCTATGCATTTACAACTCAGAGGACACAGGCTCAACAGGCCCCTATGTGTAGTAAATGCCATGCAGTTGGCCATAAGATGAATTCAAGTACATGCCATCTGTTTTATTCAGATGTTGGTACTGTATAGGTGTTGGCGTTGGTGTAGAATTAAATGTGGAATTTCGCGTTGAATTTCGCCTAATAGCCAGACTTATCCTATGACTAATACATGACTAAGTGACGTGGGAGCCAAAAAGTTTTTCTATATGACTATGACTAAGTGTGATAAACTTTTTTATATACAAAATTACATATGACACTCTGTACTAATCCTTGTCAACGGACTGCGATTGAGCACCATGTAATAAATTGTAGATCCAAAAAAAACACTGATACTCGTCATATATTCATGATATCTTCTAGAGTTATCTACCAGTTGGGTGTCTAAGTTCTTATATATCTTCTAGCTGCATTTGTCTATAATGGACTGTGTGTTGAGAGTTGGCTATGATAACTTTATGTGGTTGAAATTTTGTCATTGGCTTTAGTGTTCGATGGAAAATGTCACTCAGACAGTATGAAAATTAATCTAGTCTCTCAAATGAAATTCTGATTTGATATAAATTTATTTTAACATCAATAAACTACCATGGATTCATGGTGATGACATCCTGGTCCACCAGGAAACAGAAGAGCGATGTCAATCAAGTGTGCGTTATTGATGCCTCCGGGTTTCAATATTCAAAAATCACCAGGAATTGGCATATTTATTCCAGGCTGTCTATCATTTGCCAGTCGAGTGTCAAAATACAAATCCTTTTGTACAGATAAAGCGTTCAAAGACTAATAATTAATTGATCAATGTCAAACCCTGAAAGTAAGGTCAGAAGACGTTTTTATCTTGTTTTCTGTAACTTTGACACACCCATACGCATACTCAACCTCATCCACACCGGCGCCTTCGGCAAACGGTGTGGACTGTTCACGAGGCGCGGGGCCTAATTCCGATTCTTCAAGATCATCAAGGTCGGTTACGTTCCCGTTGTCCAGATCAAATTCAATCGGCATGACTGGGCGAAGGCCATTGCCAGAACTCGATCGTCTACCTGCAGGAGATTTAGGCAATGCAGCCATTGTCTTGGGACTTAAGTGCTGTAAAAATCGAACCTCCAATTTGAACGAGGAAGGTCTTTGAGGTTTAGAAACGTACCTCCCAATTATTCCTATTCTCATCAACCATACCACTATCATCTCGATTAACTTCACGTGCATCTTCTCCCAGTTCACCGATAGTCTCAACACTTTCGCTGTCACTTATGCCGTCTGAAATATCAGTATATGGTAATCGACTCCAAGCAGACGATCCTTCAAAAAGGGGCATGTCTCCTGATTGATCTGAGTACCCTAAGTCTTTCAAGTACTCTTCATACTCTTCCTCGAAAGCAATGTCTTCAGTGATATAAGGCAGAAATATGTTGGGATCAGGAATTTGTGATCGGGGAGGAGGGAAGAGGTCAGCATCAACAGTGTTTGGCGTCCCAACAGGCCTGATCACGTCTGAAAACTCCGGAGGCTGTAATCCGTCCATTTGTTGGGATATGCTGCCCGACCTACGATGCTTTGGGCTGTTTTGGTTTCCCAAAGCTGCATTTCCGTGTCGTTTCGTATTGTCTACGGATTCAAAAGTCAACCACTTATATTGACCTGAGAAACTTGTCTTACAAAATTTGACGAGATGGCGCAGTGCTTGTTCTTGGACCTGTGAATTCGGTTAACATTTCCACACAAATCTCCTGTCCACTGACTTGAGCTCCTTGGCCTTCCTCCACTTCATTTCCAGTCAACCACTCGTCTCTAAGGTCAGGGCGACAGTTGAGGTAAATTGCGGTGATCACCTTCATATTTGCTGAAATAAAAAGATAGCAATAAGTTTCAGGGGCGAGGAACGCAGCAGAAGCCTTACATTGTCGCCATCTCCTACCGCAATAAGGCACTTGACTTTTGATGAGCTTGAGGATATTCAGCTGTAGCATTGGATGCATTACGCGAAGTACCCGTTTGAGCACGGCCTTGCGGAGTGAATGAACCTCATCTGAAACCAGTCCTCACAAAGTAAACATACAGAACTCTTGTAATGCACAAGCATCCATATCCGATGCGGGCGTCCTTTTGATAGCTTTTGCATTATTTTGGCGTAATTGATGGTCGCAAAAAAGTTACGCCAAGAATAGTCGTGGATATATTCGATCTCTTCTTCGTGTTTACCACCATTCGGAAGTATCACTGTTCGAGTGGTAGTTTGTCGCAAATTCCTCTGCGAAAAATCTTCTGGCTGACGGGGTTGAGGATTCCTCGAGTAGTTCAGGCAAAAGTTGAAAAAGCTGATTTCATCTGAACCTGTGTCAAAAATGTAAGATTAAGGGCTGACGCACTTGTTTTCAGGTGAATCGGCTTTAGAAGCAACAAGCTGCGAGATCTCTTGCAAACCAAACATTTTCAAGATCAATAGGAGGCAATTTGTATCAAGTAGGTGGTGTCCAAGGTGATGGAACTTCATTGCATCTGAAAAATCCTGAGGGTCATGCTAACACCTGAACAACTGACACTCACGAGAAACCTTGAACCATTTCAACACGAGAAGGATGATAGCAGATACGGCCTTGGATGTAATTTCACGATGTCGTGTCACGTCGATTTCTTCCAAAGTGAGTGGATGAGCCGGAGGCTGTTCAGGTCCAGGTCCAGGAGCTGCCGAATTAATTGCTAAGACCAAATTGAGTTGTTCGCAGATGGTGAGCTTCTAGGATGTTCTCACGCGATGATACTCCGGGAGGAAAGACAGATGACCCAGACGGCTGAGGGTTTTGAAGACCATTTGTATTGGCTGAGACCGTTGCGAGTAATAACTTCAATAGGACCAATACCCAACCTGCAAGGTGCGGCAGGACAGCTCCCTAAGCCTTATTTCAGTAGTTTCATAGAGTAGCAATGGTATTACATACGTATACTTCTTCTACTCGCTTGAGGCGCATCAAGTCTTCTCTTCTTTCTCTCCACTTGCGCTTGTCTGATTCCAGGGTTGCAGTTTCCTCCTTCCTCTTTGCAATCTCAATTTCCTGATTGATCTGTGCAATGTCGGGCAAAGGTTCACCCTCAATTTCCTAAAGATTACAACTCAAGGAGTGCCCATGAGAGGAAATGAAGCAAAGAAACTCTTACATTTGACAAGAAAGTGGATGATCTATATGTATCATCCATTCCAGGCATTCTTTCCAGTCCACTCTCAAAGGTCATACAGTCTTCTCTCGTTCGCCACATCTGTGCTAACGTCAAGCTTACATACAAATGCTTATTGAACAATCTCTCAGCCTCGTCGATGGCAAAAGGGACCAAAGTCGCATTTTCCCCCTTCTTCCCGGAAAATGGTAGCAAGAACGGCCGATTCTGATCTGTCTGATATTGTTGCTTTTTCGGTTTTGGTAAAGGAGGGGGCGAAGGTGCAGGTGTTGGTGGCTGAGGATTTCCCCTGCTAGGACCATTAGGGCCCATTTGTTGTTGTTGGAAGGCAGATTGCCCAGGTAGCATGCCTGTGTGAGATGGTTCAAGGTCATCATGGTGGTAATGGTGTCGAAGTGGAATAGGGTTGTAAGCTTGTGAGAGTCGATGAGTGAGATTAAAAGAATTGGATTTAGCGATGAGAGATTCCGCGAGATTTGCGGGAGGGGTTTTCGGAGGAGTAAAGGATGGATATTTAACAGATGTTTCAGATCGATATTGCTCGACATCCAGAGCGGTGGTCTTGAGTGCCTTGTCTCAATTAGAAGTCAGCTTGATCCCGATGGTCGCCATTGAAATAAAACTTACTGCATTGGGTTATCGGGGGAAGACCGGCCAGCTCTCTTGCTAACCGCTTGACCCTTGTGTAGTCTCGAATGCCCCCCCAACACGCAAGAAGTGTCTTCCACATAAGAAGTAGAAGCTTGTTCCCGGATTAGAAATCATGAGTCAACGAGAACGGAAGGCTCACCTTCTTGATAGGATATCCTTTCGCGCTCTTGTCACGCAAGTTGGAGATGACACTAAAAAGATATGTTGGCAAAGGCGGTTCCAGACTCACTGTACTATGTTCAGTGAAGCAAAGACAATAAGCCTGATAGGGACTGACTCAATTCCTCAGCGAAGTCTTCATGTCCTTTGAATACCTCGATCAAGTGATAGAGCATACCAAAATACACGGAAAGCTCGGTTAGAATCTCTTCCAGAAGGTCGCTTTTGTCCGTAAGGCTTATATTGAACCGTATTGCATCTTGGTCTGAAAGGCCACTGCCAGCGAGGTTCAGACTTATCAAATAAATCGAATCAAGAAGCTGACCAAAGGAAGTCGTGTTTCCGAGTTCCAATCTTGATTGCCTCGACAATGCAGCTTATACCATCGGCCTTTCTGACGACCTTGGCATTTTCAAATATCCAATGCAACTGGTCCTCGGGCGAGCCGGTTTCTGCAAATGTACCTGTCAAACAAGTGTCAGAGTATCCAGAAAGCATGGGCTCAACATACCTTGAAGAACATAAAACAACCGACGTGCATTAGTGAATCGTATCTCAGTGTCTTTATGCTCCAAGCTCTCGAGTAGAAGTTGTACATGTGCTCTGCGTTCTGCAGAGCTGGCCTTCATCCATTCTAAGAATCCAATTCAATGATAGGTATGCCGCGATACGTGAGGGGTGAAGGCACCTGGCATATATGATTCCTCCCATGCTTTCAAGTTCTCAGCTGTCTGTGGCATTTCCACATAGGAATAGAACTCCTCGATCTCGGTCATGACTGTGTCCTCATCATCGTACTTGTAGTCATACCATGATTGCTATTTAAGTCCAATCAGGTCAGTGCGCACGCTAGCATGACTTGCCGCACACCTTCGGTTTCATACTATTAGCCATAGCCGCCTTCAATTGCCCGAGTGTTATGGGGTCGATGGGAGGGTGTGGCCCTTGGGCATTCCCATTGATGGGTGCGTCCATGTCGATAAAAGGGTTGTTGTCCTTCTCAAATTTCCTTCGGGAACAAAAAATACGTCAGAAAGTGTTGCGCTAGAATTACGATATTTGCAGTAATTACTCCTGGCTAATGAATATTTGTCGATGGCTTTCTGTCTAAATAAAGTCGGGCTTACTTGAATTGGTAATCATCCCGACTGTATGATGTATCGCTTTTCCGAGGTGATTTTTTCTTGTCAAAGGATGAAAACATCCCTTGACGGAGAAGGGAGTGGTTATTCAAGTCCTGAATACGCCTCAGAGGGACCCTATCAAATGAATTTATATTCCATGTTGATCAATTCGCGCCACTTATAGGATTATCCGGTTGCTTGTGATCCATTCTCATGGAATGAACAAAAGAATCGATAGAATTCTGGTTGTGCCTATGTCTCCAAAAACCCTTAACCCAACCTTTGTCATCATTCCGATTACAGACGCTGAGCCAATCCCCCACAGCATCTTGTAGTAGCTTAAGCAGACGAGGCAAAATCGTAAAAAAGAAAGGTCCGGAAGTCCGGGTCCATCAAAATTTTAAGCGAATAGTATCTTGGTTCTTCTCTGTAACGGCTTCAGTCAACTGAACTGTCTCAGAAGAAAGGATATGCAGTTTGGTCCCATTCGCATGAAATTGGAATGTGATCAACCTGCTTATTGCTGAAGGCAAGTTATCAGTGCAAATTGCTTTTACCAGCCTCGACACAAACAAAAAGTGCCTATTGGTCCATGATTTTAAGCTCATAGCAAAATCGGTTTCTGGGTTCTCTTAAGTTGCGCATTCCAGTACCATGTCATCTGCTCCTATAGGTGGGCGAGATAGAATAAATCTACTCATTCTTCCAACAAGAATGGATTAAACCATGGTTCTAAATTTCGTTGGTCTTACGCAGCAAAGGGCACAGTCGGAATGCCACAAACCATAACGTGAGATTCTATAGAGAAATCATTTGTTTCTCCGAAATTTCGGCGATTTTCTAATCGTTCTATGAGATTCTTACAAAGCACCTCAAGGTACATAGTACATCCCGGATCTTGTGTATAAGGTATTCTTAGAACCCCTCAACACGCGGCGCAATTCTTGGACTCACCTATGTTACTCGGAAGTGGCAAAGGTGACGAGGCCAATTTGAGGTGTGATCCAGGTATCGCTCCGCTGCATTGAAATAATCATGGCATCTGACATCCAGGTTGTAGATTCTGGAATAGGAGATTTGTGAATCAATGACGCTGGATTTGTACTACAATTCTGAGACCGTCGGATTCAAAATGCACTTGGTCCGGCTCTCGCCGGCTCCGTATCGATCCCCTCATGTCATAGTTCCCTGTTAGGACGACATTATGGTCCTGCATTCGAGGCCCTGAATTGTACGTGGCCGCATGATCCTATCTCTGATACCATTTTAAAAATGAATAATAATCGATGAGACTGATCATTGTCAACGCCATTCGATATAACCCACTTCTTCAGTTGTTTGACCAGTGATGGTGGCCGTCAAGTAACGGATTCCTTTCATAGCATGGCGTAGTCGTGTTGCGTGGGAAGCTTACACACAGCATGGCAAAAGAGTCGCCCGTCTTGAGGATGGCCCGTAGAATTCCAACACAGACTATGTATAGGGGTACCAATAAGAGTGTAGACTTGAGTCAGAGATCGACTGATTCTATGATACAGGATCAGGAGACCAGGCAGGGCGATCGATATGTTGACTTGCCCGATCTGGTAAGACTGTGTGAAATTTATTACATAATTGAGTATATAGTCTGACAGGGATTGTTTGAGTTGTAACTCTTGTACCAGGTGGATTGACCCTTTTCCCTCGCCAAGTTTTTCCCCTTGTGCTTTGTGCCGCCAGGATTGAAGAGGATTGTCCTCTAGATTTGCAGAGTCTCTTGTGGTTGGGCTTAAGCTGGTCCTACAAAGACGCTGCCAGCAGTGAAAAGTCAATTTTCTTTCGGCCCCCAAAAGGCACGCCTTCGTTGTGCGTCTGCCATCGCTTCCCTTACTTCTATACAAGTTATTTTTTTTGCATTCCTCGACTCGTCTTGCGACTCGTCCCCCTCTCTCAACTCCTACTGCTCCTTTTGCACGTGGGAATACTCTCTAGATTGGCCCCAGTTGCCTTCTCACATTCCTGGTGTGAAAGACCTCGAGCTCAATTCTACTTCTCCAACGCAGATGCCCGTTCCCGTTCCCCATTTCCCAAAGCAACCCTCTCACCAAATCGTCAAGAATCAACAGCCTTATCCTCACGTGGCTGATCTTCAATCTCTGTCCGACACCCTCCCTCCCTGTCCCACTGGCCCTCCCCCTTCCTTTGGCACTCGCGAAGAGTGGATAAAATCTCTTCCTGCCTGGCGTAGAGACAAGCCGCGCCGTATCTGGGAGGACGAACCGTGTTTCACTAACCACTTGTCTAATCAGGGTTTTCCTCGGGGGTTGACTGCCGCGGGCAACGCGCCAGTTATTAAAGGAACGCTCGCTGAAGCGTGCCTTCCGCCCTTGTATTCCTTGTTTGGTCAGTTCACGTCGTCTGACGTTGCACTGGATGAAGAGGACGACATGGGTTCAGATTGTTCCATGGATCATCTTGATAATCAAAGTCAATGGACAGCCAGTTCTCCTCGTCCAGATGTAGAGGACTTTGAAATCACTCTCTCCGAATCACAGTTTGATCACCATGCCCATGAACGCAGTGGCCTTTCACCTATGTATGACGACCGGTCCCCCGAAGAACCTGTTTCAAGTCCTCTGGAACCTATCACTCCGTTCGGCATCTTCGTAGATCGTGCCGTTGCCGAAGCACAAGTCTATCCATCCGATGAGAACATACGCCCAGTTGTACTTACTACGCAAGCACCTGTTATTGACGGATCAAATGTCATTGCCCATCAAGGTTTCGCCCCTTGGGTGTCCACCGGTTTCGGTGATCCCCTGAAGGAACCTCTGCCCACGGTGGAAACCGCTACTTCAGCCACCAGCACTAGATACAAAAAACTCGTAGAGCCTTTGGCTGACTGGATTGCTGAATATGTATGGAAAGTTTGCACGACCGGTCTTAGTTTGCCTCATCCCTTTGTTGTCCAACCGTAAGTCCATTGTGCCTCACAATCGATGTACTTCATCCAATTTTTCAGGTATTCTCCTATGCAATACACTGCTCCGCCCCAACATTTGGCTCTGTCTGTGCATTCTTTACTGCTTTCGACCTTGTTACAGCCTTCGGCGATTTTCCTCGCTATCTGGTATATCGTCCGGCTGCCAGTCTACTTTGGTCACACAGTACTGGGTCCTGAGTGTGGTAAGGAAGTCGCCTTCCGCACTGCTTTGTTGGGAGAACTGTCTTGGGGTTCGGACAGATTGAGCTTGGAGTCTAGTGCTCCTTTTCGTCTTATCGTTCTAGGATGTATGTTGGCAAACAAGTGGTTGGATGACCACACATTCTCCAATAGGACTTGGTAAGTGTGCCTTAGTGTAGGTGAGACATCACTTACCCATTTATAACCAAGGAACTCCATTTCGAACGTGCCTTTTCATGTTCTGAACAGGCTTGAGTCCTTAGCTCTTGACATACTCTCCTTCGATTTGTCTGTTTCGGGCCGTCAATGGTCTCAATGGCTTACACATCTGCTTTCCTATCACAAATCGTTGTCATCTCACAGACACCCGCAGCCTATTTCTCGTCCCGGCTCTAACCCCCACGCAATTATTCGCAAAACCATTGAAGAGGTTATTGAAGTTTCGGCAAGTCCTCTTCTTAGTGGTAGTCTCCCTCAGCCTGTTTTCATTGGCCTGGAGGAGCGCCGCCGTGAGAAAATTGAAATGGAAATGCATGCCAGTGAGGTATCCGATATCGATCTTGATGAGGATGGTCCTTTGCGTGAGGAATATGTTCCTCGGCGTCGCTCGATACGTAATGCGAGGACCAATGAACCTTTGGTCTCCATCCAGGACAGCGAGAACAATTGTAGGGGTTGTGGTACCGTTGATGCTATTAAGCACCTGCCTCCACCCGCTAAGTGGAGTCCTGCTGGTGATGAACCCATCCTCCGGGATCGCACTACTGGCCATTACATCGCTGTTCAACCTCCGCACGTCGCTTCGCATCCCCTTACCTATCACACTGCACCAGTCGCTTCTTACAATTCGAGTTGGAATGTCGCAGTCTATGGCCCCATGAAATCACAGCTCAATTATGTTCAAGACTTTTCGCACGTCCAACCAGTGCTGCAGAACACATATACTCACCCTTATCTACACACTCTTCCTCTTCCACAATCCCATTCTCAGTCTTTCTCCTACAATCAGGGTGATTGCCAATTACATGGTCATGCGCGTTCGTATTCTCAGTCGATCTCTGAATACTGTGGTAGTGACCTCCGTGTGGCTGTCAATGAGCATGTCCCTGAGCTCCATTGGTCTCATGGGTATGCGTATTCTACTGCCCCTCCGTTTGGATCTATTCCTACATCACAGACCACCTGGCTGCGCGTCTAAGCTTGGTGATGGTTGAGAAGTGACGGAACTGCAAGACATAGATTTCAGCTTTCTCTTTTCAATTGTCCTTCAACACTACCTAAAGTTGACCGCTCTCGATAAATTGTGGTCTATTTTCAATTCTTCAGTCTCGTCGTCAAGGCGTGTACTATGTTCGTTTGTGAATCTCGCCGTCGTCATCTGCTGTTTTCTTTCCTGTTCTCATAGCATCTCGGTCCCTTTTCTCTCACGACATATCTGTTTGATGGTTACAGGAGCCAGAGGCTACTTCTTCTCAACATACCGGATGCATCATCAGCTTTGATTCGATGCCCACTCGCGCCAGCATCCTCTCTACTTGATCAATAAGAATTCTTCATGCGAAGAGGGATGAGGTACTAGGCACAATTCTTTCTCAAGAGCGACGCTTCGTCGAGGATACCCCTCCATTAACGGCTTCAAGCTCTTTTATCTCTCCGCTTCATTGTTGAGATGCCTTCTTGGACCTTTTCTCAATCTGGCATGGGTTTCCCTAGCCTGATATTTATGATCCAACATTTCGTCCACTAATTGTTCATTGTCTTATCAGCCAGTATATTTTTCTCTGGCGTCTCTGATTTCTTTCTCACCCATTATCAAGGATACTGTTCGTGGCACATTTCATTATCCTACTTCCCTTAGCTTAACATTCAAAACCCAAAAAAAACTTCCATTACGTTTCCTCGCCGCTTCATCTCTTATCATTTGACCTAAATCTTGGTCGCCCTTCCTCGTAACTACGGCTTACATTCTCACCTTGTCACAATTTATCCACCACGTCCTCATTTCATACGTCCAGCTGCAAGTGATTCGATAGTAGTGTTCGTAGGTAGGTGTGTGGAAGTTGTGGTAGTTCATGTTTGATGTCGGTTTACTGGGTATGGCGGCTATACATGCTTCTGTTTCCATTCATCTATTTAACTGGGTCTTCCATCGACATGAGCTATGATTTTACATGTTTGAGTAGAAGATGACTAAGGGATTGCATTCAGATCCGGACCACTATGAACGGAACCTGTCAAAGCTATTAGCTTGGTACCTGGCCCAAGAATGGTCATAAGATTACCTCCACATCCTCGTCTTCTTCGTCACTAACCATGATCTCGGTAACGAGCTGTTTTACATGAGGCGGAATCGGTTTCTTGCTGATAAGTTCAACAAGATCAGAGAACTTCAATGACAACCTCTCTCGGCTCTGATGGAGTATGGGCGATTAAAAAATTATTATCCTCGATGAGTCCAGATGAAACAACTCTAGCTAACCTTTTTCTCACTGATGAACGAGCTCCAAAGCATGCTGACACCTTGACTGACCATCGTGACCTCAAGCTTATGGTTCGTTTGGAACCAGTCAATGATCTCACTGAGGGTCGGGTTATTCTCGAAAACGAATCGATCCCAGAGCGTCCACTCCGTTTCGCCGTACTTTTTCTTGGGAGCAGCAATGGGTTCGGAGAAGCCGAAGAACGGTAGAGCAAGGTTGACAAACCCATTCTTGTAGTCATCTAACTTGCTCTTACCGTCAATGATTTTATAGAGTTCTAGACAGACAAGGCCAGTGATGAGCGAGGTAGTTGTTGCAATGGCCGGAATGATCTTTCCAGCGATTTGTTTCGTCGTATGACGATCAGCGGGAGTGATGCCGTAGTTCATGGCTCGGAGATTGGAAGCTGCGGTAATGAAATCAATGTGATGGTTTGTATCGTCATCTTTCTCAAACTCGACAGGGGTCAATCGGTAGCCCGCCAATGACGATGGCGCGGGTAACTGTGTCATGAGCCCTTGGATATCATCATCTGGTCAGCAGTCAACAACTCGAGTCAAGTGATATCATGAAGGACAATACACATACCACCCGATATCTGCCCTGCCTGGGAAACCGGATCATTATCATTTATCTGTATTTTGACACCACTTTTTGGACTAAATTCGGGGACGATGACAGCATCTGCAATTTTGCGGAAGAGAGAGGGATCTGAACCTCCTCGAAGACCATAATTATAGGCATGAAGGTTTGCAGCCGCAATAATGTATCCAAGATGGGTAGACTTGATCAATGTCAATAAGGGAGGGACGTAGTAGCCTGTTTCGAGTTGCTTACATCGTTTGAGTTGAAAGTTAATGGATCCGGTGCTCGTTTCGGTCCACTCCAGAATGGCTGTCCTGTACTAGTCACGGCGTCCTTAGGAAGGCTGAATAGAAGTTGCCGAATGTCATTGTTGTAATCGCGTTCGAATTGCAGGCGAGCCCAGACGATGCATTCCTCGAACGTTAAAGGCCTGTCGGTCACGAGGAAGGAAATAAGCTGTTCAATTTGCTCTTTCTGTTGGCCTGAGTATTTGAGATTACTCTCCAGATACTTGGGATCAGATAGGTACGCGTTGACCGCCTGAGGAGGCTTGACGAAAAGACCATCGAATTGCATGCGGCTCCACTACAACAATACTGAGTTGGGTTTACAAAGGGAAGGATGATTGCACACCTCAATTGTATGGTTAATAGCATTAGGGAAATTCTTGATGGTGCAGGACGGTGTCTCCTTCTCTGGAGGATCTTGTGATGAGGCGTAGGACTCCGTGAGGTCCGGAATGATGACCTGGACGTTTCCTTTGGTCCCGAGGGTACCAGAGTCGAGGAGTGACTTTTTAAACAACACACAGCGTTGATCCATATACAACCCTGGGGCAATTTTCAACGAAAGAGAACATCTGATAATCGGACCCAATTCTTACGGGCTTTGATGTTATCCAATGCGTTGGTCGTTGCATCGATACCATCGAAGAAAGTCTCGTCATAAACATCTACAATGCGTTCAATGATATCACCAAGAACAACACAGAAATAACTCGCTCTCAGTATCTGGCCCAACAGGCTCTTGCTTTGACAGGATTTTGCCAATGAGATCAGGATTCATGTCAGCAACAGCTGAGGCAGCAACCTCAGATTTGAACTTTCCCAGATCCTTTGCTCTGAACAGAAATTGTCGATTAAGGTTAGACTTCTCGATCGTGTCCAGGTCCGTCACATGAATAATGCCCTTGGGACCAGATGCAAGACCAATCATACTCCAATTCTTCAACATTTCACAGCCAATGGCACCAGCGCCAACCAAGAACTCGCGGAAATTCGAAATTTTCTCCTGGAAGGATTTTCCAAAGACAGCAATCTGACCATCATACCTCGAGCCGATAGGTTGGACATCTGCTTCAGACGGTATCTCGGAAGGTAAAGACTCAAGCGAGTCAAAATACATATTTTGAACCATGGGATGGAATTTGGCAGAACAAGCCTTGAGAACCTCCTGTGCAACAAAGCCGCCTATGACAGCATTCATAGGTGCGAGATCTCCGGTGGCCTGATATGACAACTCTGTTAATATATTTTCGTGCACATCGGCATCAATCTTCTCAGCCAATGAGACCACTTCAGCAGCGTCCTCAGCATTCCTAGGTCTTGGGAATCTGCCCTTCTGCTGTTTAAACTGAGAGAGAGCTTGGAAACCAGCATGAAGGACCGCCGGACGATCAAATTTGGCAAAATCAGTGATGAAATACTCTGGTTTTTTCAATGCTTCCCGCAATGATTTCTGCGAAAAAGGAACGGAAGTAGTATATCAAGTGATCAATGAAAAGGCGTGAAACTCACGAAATCAATGAACTTGGGCATTTTGACCTGTGTGAAGATACCACCTGTCTGATAGTCCTGAAAGCCAGATGTATCGCCAATGGAGAATGTGTAAGGCCCTTTAATAGATACTTTTCTAGGTTCGCATGCATTTAGCTCAGTCATTCCTTGTACTTCAGTGAAAGTTACAAAGTCTCCATCTTCAAGACCATGACGCGTCTCATCCGAACAAGTAACAAGGCCCTCTCGATCCTATCGATTAGTTCAGTAAGATTTTCTGGGTAAAAATCTGCGAAGCTCACTTTTGCAACAGAGACAATCATCCCAGATAGTGGCTGCTCACCAGTGGCATCTACACACGTGAACCGTGGCCCAAAATCATTAAAAACAGAACTTGACTGCGGTTCAGTGGCGAGAAGAGAATTGATCTGTGCACATACGCAAAAAGACCGCGTGTTTCAGCGGCAATGAAGTGAACGCCATTCTGATGTGTCCAGTCGTTGATCTCCAATTGCTTCTCAAGAGAAATATCACAAAGCACTACAACCTGAGAAGATACGGTTGTAAGAGGCACAGAAAATGCATGAGAGCTTATGCACCTGAAACCTGTCAACAGAATCAACCGTAATTGATTGCCCAGCTTGACCTCCAAGGTCTCGAACTGGGACATATGCGTTGAGTTCAGAAAGGCGAGGGAGAGTGGCTGCAGCTCGGGATTTCCCTACATCATCTTCACGGAGAAAGAACTGAAGAGGTCATGTTAACTGCTGAATATGTACCGATAGGTTCAATAACCTGTGATGATAGATCTCGCAAAGTAACAGGCTCGGGATCGTATATCGTGACAGACCTCACACCAGCAAGAATAATGTTTTTTGCTGAGCACTGAGAATGAGATTGTACGAGATACCTGGAGAATGGTAGACATACCAATTTCTGCACCCAAACCTTGCAACCCGACGACAAGAACATTGGAGGCTGCCATTCGCTTCATAGCTGATCAGGGGATTCAGTGAAAGCTGGAAAAAAGTGGTACAAGAATCATTATACACCTTCATGTCCTAAGACATAGCTGAGGTACAAAACAGTCAGTTGTGCACCCATAGGAAGCGATAGGATACTGATTACAGTTGACGTGAGTATAGGCCTTCATCGATAACTGCATCGTCGATATCCATTTGCTGGGCGAGACTCGCCATTGCTGCCATCGTAATCAGATAGAAGCTTTGTTCCTAAAAAAGTATATATAGTTCAACTCGAGATATTGGTGGTGTGTGGTAGTTGGGTATATCACCACCGGGTGAGCGTAAATTGTCATTTGAGCACGTGATCAGAATCTATTACTGATACTGATAGTTATTATATTCTCATTTGATGGCCGACAGCACGAAAAAGATAAACTATAGCTGTTTACTTCCGGTAAAACTGAGTGGTTCTTAGATTGTGCTTATCAATGCATTCAAAATCACTCACGTTGCGTCTGAAGTTGAACCACAATGACAGACATCCACGGTCGAAAGCACTTCTGAAGCCCCTATGAAGGAATCAGCCCATGCAATGACTGAGTTCAGTGGGGCGAGGATGCGTACCGTTTGTGTGAGAACTCCCATTCCCTATTGACGATGCGGAATGCAACATCCTCGTATGGAGGACCAGCACTGAAATGAAGGAGCACAGTCTCGTCATTTCCAGGCTCCTTCACAATTTTGTAGGTCGGAGCTTTGGACTTGTCGATGAGATCCGGGTAGAAGATATTGAACTTGTATCCTTGAACCACTTTCGGCGGTGGGTTATCGACACTGCAAATGATATTAACGGAAAATTCGCCCGGACAATTCGTCCACATACTCATAATGGGTCTGGTTGTATTTATTCCACTCGTACCCAGTATGAACTCGGTTGAAATAACGAGGTTTCCGAGGTCGATACTTGTCTTCCCAGTTGTAGCTGGTTGTGCGTGTGATATTCTCTTCAAGATTGAAAAGCTCTTCTTCCTCATCCAGCTCTTTCTCGGCTTCTGCACGGTACAAAGCTTCTGAAGCGAGATCAACATTGCTAGAAGTATCCTCTACTTGTATTTCGACGGCCTGTTGTGAGGTCTTGGGTACAAATCGACTGGCAGCGACCGTACGACGTTGTTGTATCTGGAATGACGTTGATTCAATGTCAATGTCGAAAAAAAATGAACACAGGACAACATACGATGATACAACGATCCTCAGCGGCAGAAATAATCTCAGCATCCCGTTCCTCTCCGCGCAATCTATTAATGTCAATAGGTTTAGGACTCATTGACCTATGGTAAGGCTCAGCCTCTTCAACACGTTCTTCAACGTCTCTGACGTCCGTAGGCACACCAGAACCAATAGACCTTTTGGATGCTGCTGTGGCAACACCCGCCAGAAGTTCTTCTTGGGCCTGCAAGGCTTCGTCACGCTGTCGCTTCCTCAGCTGTTTGAGGCGATTGCGAACGACAACTTCATGGCAATTTTTGAGTTTAGCCTAGATGGGGCGAGTTAATATGGCAAGCACCGAAGATGGGGAAATATACCTTTGCTTTCCAGACCAGCAATTTCTGCAGAAGATTCTCCCAATAATCTGTGTCAATACGTTCTCCGCTGGTCAGCTTATCTTGAATCTTCCTTTGCAGCGTGGCTAATTGGTCATAAGTTTTCCCGGCTAATAAAGCGGTTACTTCGTTTGCGACTGCTGCTGCGGCCTCGAAGCCCGTGTGGTCATTTGTCCTAATCCTCTCTAGACGATCTTTACAGACGACCATCATGTTCTAAGCTGATTGTCAGAAAAAGGCTTGTGAAAGAAAGATATACCGACAGTCCAGAAGTCAATATGAGTTTCATCTGTCTCAAGCGCAAGATATCTCTCTATGTCGTCATGAAGTTCATCTGTTTGTTGGGTGGTGAGGTTCTGCAAAGGTCCTAAATACTACCTGAAGTAGACAAGAGCAGGAAACATACATCCAATATCTTGTAGGGTTCGTCCAGGTCGATTTCTAGACCAGCATCCTCCCTATCCTCCCCTTCCTCTTGAAAACTATGCGGATTGACATATTTCAGATTCAGAGCAAGAAAATCGATAGCTTTGGCCCGTTTTTCCTTAATGCGAATTGCAGCTCTTTTCTTCTCCTGCTCCAGCTGGAAGTCTTCTTCTTTTGAGAGCCATTCAGACATTTGGGCGGTCTCTTGCAACCGTTGCATACGCAATTCTTCTTCCTCCCGAAGCCTCTGCTCTTCCTCCCTTTGAGCGCGACGTCTGTTCAGCCGTTCCAATTCTTCTTTTGCTTCTTGACGGCGGAGCGCATCACGTCTCTGTGCCTCAGCGAGCGTCAATCCTTGCTTTCTCTCCTTCTCTGTCTTCTTATGCCACCGGAATTGTTGGTTAAGATTGACATCGTGAAATGGGTTATCTGTTGCACTGTAGGCACTAAGTTCGGCGACTTGTCGTGCCTCTTCCTCTTCTCTGATACGCTTCTTCTCTGCCTTTCTAGCCTTTCGATCTTCTGATTTGTCTCTCTTACGCCTGGAATGAAGACTTGTCAGAGATATCACAAAGGTGGATTTAGAATAAGATACTGACTTCCTTTCTCTTTCAGGACTCTTGCTCCTATCTCTGCGTCTGGAGTTCTCCTCTCTATCCCAACTGTCGCTTCGCCTTTCTCGACACCTGCTTTTTTCTCGAGAATGATCTTCGCTTTTGTATTTTCGAGACCTCTTGTCTTGTCCGGATGAGCGATGTTCTCGCTCGTCACGTTCTGAGTCATCATACCTTCGATGAGAGGAACCCAAAGGTGAGCTAGGACGTGAATTACGATCCATAAATTGAGATTGTCTAGAGTGTGTCAAAGTAAATGATGGTGACGGTATGAGGTGAAAGTATTTGGTCACCAGACAAGTTGTATGTACATAGCTATGCAGACATTTACTTGCTTTCACGGTCATCCACTTTCAAGATATTCATGTTCTTACGACACAATCTGCGAGCTCGACCTCGCCTTCTTTATTTCCTTGTCCGACAACTTCGAACTCAACCTTTACCTGATTATCAAGAGAGCAACTATGTAGATACGAACGGCCCAGCCACGCCGCGCGAGGTATTCCTTTTCCTCCGGGTCATCTGCTAGCTCACGTTTGCGGGGACAGCTGGTACAGTATTTAAACCAGTTCGTAGTTGGGCAAGAGAATGCGAAAAAAGTACTGTCCGTGGCGTATGTCTCAAGATTTCGAATTGTTTCGAATACAGAGCTCATCTTCCCTAAGCGTCTATAACCACTACAACCGGGTTCGTGCCAACCTATCCATTCTTGAACAGAACGAGCTGGGACGAACTACAGAATGTGATACATCGATCGACCGTATGTCCAATGAAGTAATTGCTAGCTAGATCTGACTCTTCATAGTAGAAAGTGGTGTTAGCTCTGCACGTGTTCGACCTATACGGCAGCCAGCCGAGCTATTCTTTAGCTCTGGGCGGCGAATCCCACAATTCGAGAAAAGTAATGTTTTGGTGATGTATGTACGAGAAATTCTGTGCACTTGCGGCTTCTGATTTTGCTGACTTTGCTTTACTCTTAGTGGTCCCACAGGATCTGGTGCGTATGAGGCACGGTTTATCCGAAGAAGTATCAGCTGAGTATCTCTCGCGTTTGATACAGGGAAGACGTTATTAGTGAAAACGCTGGCCAGGGTCTTGGATGTTCCATTTTCTGTAAGCGATGCAACATCGTTCACACAAGCTGGATGTGAGGCCTCATCCAGCCCGTCCATGTATCAAATTAATTGAGGATGACTTTTTCTCTTCACCTAGATGTTGGTGAAGATGTTGATATGGCTATCCAAAGGCTGGTATGCAAACATACCTAATAAGTCTTGTTTTGATGTCGAAGTCTCCTGTATAGCTGCAAGCAGCTAACTGGGACCCCGCTCGAGCGAGGTAGGTACGAATTCTTTCCTTTGATATCATACAACTCACCTCATCAAGCATGGGAATCGTTTACATCGATGAGGTTGACAAGATTGCTCGAAAGATAGGTGGCGTAGGAACAGACTCCTCCCGAGATGTTGGTGGTGAAGGGGTTCAGCAAGCTCTGCTACGTATGATGGAAGGTTCAGTCGTCTCAGTTTCGGCCAAAAGCGCAGGTGCGCCTGAGCCGACAGCAGGAGCAGGCATTCATCCTAGAAGTGGACAACGAGCACCTCACTTAGCTACAAGTACGTGCATAATCCACTACTGTAAACTCAAACTTAAATTTCGTATATTTAGCGAAACCCGACGTTTACCACATAGATACATCAAATGTTTTGTTCATACTCAGTGGAGCATTTGTTGGCCTTGATGGTATTATCAAACAACGCACAGCCAAAGGCGTGAGTAGGCTCTGATGCATGAATCCGTTCCATTAATTGAATGAGATATGTAGTCTATAGGATTTACGGCAAATTTAAGGTCCCAATCGTTCGAGTTGTCCGGACAGCTTCCGTTTTTTACCTCGAATCGTAAACCTGCTAATGTTCTAGATCATCTTGAAACTGTGGATCTCATCAAGTTCGGGTGAGCAGAATTGCCACCTATTAGGGAACCTGATTGACGTTTCCCGAGCTTCATACCCGAATTTATATCCCGACTCCCCTCTATCACGACACTTTCTCCGCTGACCGTGCCAGATCTGCGGCGTATTCTTACAGATGTAAAGGGCTCCTTGGTATCACAATATCAGGCCCTCTTCGGATGTTTTGGAGTTGAAATCCGGTTTACAAGTGCAGCTTTAGATGCCGTCTGTCGGAAAGCATCCGAGCGGGAAGGAGGTGCTCGTAGTCTCCGAGGGATCATGGTAATTGAGTCCCTTCTGCCTTGGCTGTTCAACTGACTAATGGCCGTTGTAGGAAGCGCTCCTACTTGAACCAATGTATGAAGTACCGTAAGTTTCTGTTCTTTCTTACATTATTCAACATTTTAATCCATATTTCAGGGGTTCTGTGAGTAGTAACTCAGCACATAATATCTGAATCTAACACTATTGTAGGACGTGTATCATATCCTGATCACAGAAAATGTTGTCGAAGGAACAGCGGCGCCTAGGTACTGGAAGAAGAACCAAGGTGTAGCTTTTTGGGAAGCTTGGGCCACAGAAGAGAACAAAAAACCAGCTGAATCATGAGTCCTTTTTGAATAGAGGACTCACTATTTTCTTGTATCGTTTTTAAGCGAGTTATAGATGATAGCAACGATGCAACGCAAAAATGATCATTAACGCAGTAAATCAATCAATGCGACAGGGATTAGAGGCTCAATTTGAAGTTGCAGAGAGGGCACCCACATAGTATGCCAGGATATTTCAAGCCGTATCATCCTTTCCTACCTCAGCCTCATCCTCCTTCTTTACCTCATCTTCCTTCTTTACCTCATCTTCCTTCTTTACCTCATCTTCCTTCTTTACCTCATCCTCTCTCTTTACCTTATCCTCTCCATCTTTCTTAACCTCCTCTTTCTCCACTCCGTCCTCTTCCTTTGCCTCTACCTCCTTCACCTCCCTTTCTGCTGCCTTCTCAGACACTACCTCTTCTCTTTCTTTTGTTTCCTTAGCTGACAGTGCAGCATTCTTCGTCCGGGCATCCTCAAAGGCAGTCTTAAATTGATTCGCATCTAACGAACTTGTTAATATCAAGTTGCCAAGGTCCAGGTGCTCATCCTACCATCAGAGTTTGCAAACCGGACAGCCAATGTTACAGAAACGGGGGCTGACTGGTCGGCGTAATCCGCGTGGACTTTACACACCCAGCTCCTATCAGAACCAATATTAGGCTGCAGCTTCATATCAGAGGTAACTAGGGCAAAGATCATCAATTTGAGTTATCTACAACCAGATAAACATAAAAGATCGCACTCGAAAAATTGGTGGCGATTTTCAGTGTTTGTTCCCGTCGCATGAGTACCCTGCATCGTCCCGTCTCCCTGTTTTCTAGTATTTTGACTTCTCCAATGCCCCTTTCTTTCCATTCTGTAGATTGAGTGTCAAAACGGAAGAGTTTGGCGCGCCTGGATGAATTTGATCAGTGTGCTCTGACAAGTGGTCGTGACGGACACGATCAGATCTGATTATGCGCACCTTTTGAAGCGGACATCCTCCTCTTCCTCGTAAGTTCTGACTTGAACTTTTTCGAGGATACCGATAGACGCGTTAATCTCGGACTGTTCATGTCATGTCGATGATAGATATGCCAGAGAGGATAACAGCGACAAGCGATAAGTGAAGATCGAGAAAGGAAAGGAAGATAATGACACATACTCTGGGAGCAAGGGCTTCAGGGGTTTCAGACATGGTGATGAGCAGAAAGTTGAACAAGATAATAGATTAACTAGCAATGTCCAAAAATTATCATCACCGTGAGAACATTCTCGGGGTCCTCCGTTGCTATCCTTATTTTCCACAATAACGATTCCCATGTTCAGGCTCCTGTATACCCTATCTGCCGTTCTTTCGGTGCTTATACTCCTACCATTGCTGGTGTCGGCTCACTTGATAGAGGTATCTGCAGGGAAGAAGGAATGTTTCTTTGAGGATCTGCATGTTCATGACAAGGTACATATGCACTCGAGTCGTAGTTGGTGGGCTCAAGTCGGTCATGTCCTAGATGACTGTATCATACCAAGTAGGAGGAGGGGGGCACTTAGATATCGACTTTTGGGTTCGTATTTATCCATTTGGGATCGACAGCCATTTACTAGCTGGAATCACCAGCTCTCTGACCCTCACAGCAAAACTCTCGGGAAACACGTTCGACAAGACACTGGCTCTGTATCTATCACAGCAGAAACAGACGGTCGACATGAATACTGTTTCTCTAATGTTATGAGCGCTATCGCAGACAAGATAGTCAGGTATGTAACAGACCCTGTATGTAAGTGATGGAGCGGCTGAGCAAGGATTACTAGTTTCAATGTTCATGGTGTCATTTACGTCGAAGAAGCCGAGGCAATTGCTCCAATTGAGCGTGAAATTCGCAATCTTGCCATTGGTCTAACATCTGTCAAGGATGAACAAGAGTATATTGTTGTCCGTGAGCGTGTGCACCGGAATACCGCAGAATCAACAAATTCTCGTGTGAAATGGTGGTCTATACTTCAAGCTTTTGTTCTATTTGCGGTTGTTGCGTGGCAGGTGTATTATCTTAAGGTATGTCTTTGATTTTGACCTTCGTGGAATGAATCCGATTGATTTCTATAAGTCGTTCTTTGAGGTCAAGCGTACCATCTAGTATATTTAATATACTCATTTCTTAGTCACGACGTCCAAATTCAGGATGCTTTCATCTAAATTATGAAGACAGTTTATACTGTCAGGGTATCATTACTACTGGGGAAAGATGGAGTGTATCTAGGACAAAAGAAGGGAAAAAAGACAAAAGCCAAGTTTTGGGATAGTCCGAACCCTGTGTCAGGTAAATTCTTCATCGCCAAGAAGGTTTTGCCAATCTGTAACTTAAGTCCATACTTGTACTTGGGTCTCCAGCTGGCACTGCCAAAGAGGCTCGACCTCCAATTGAATTCTTCTTCGTGGCAGTGGTAAACATTCTAGTCAATGACGGCCTCTTTCTCTTCCCCGGACTTGCCAATAGCACCCTCCGAGCAGCTGAATTTTTCTGTCCAGCCGAAATAAATTCATTGCTTCCGATGCCACTGCCATTAGCAGTCGAATGATCGAAGGTTCCATGCATCATGCTCGACCGCCTGCGTGGGTTGTCGAGGCGCATGGCACCACCATTCGACTTTCGTCGTTCTGCTGCTGCACTAGAGCGCTTGGTACCAGACCCTATTGAAGAGGGACGGTTTATACTTGGAGACGTGGATCTACGGCGGGTAGGACACGTATTAAAACCTTGGCGGTTCTTGTGTAATAGAGAGAATTCCCCTTCCTCTGCGACGTTCATGTCCAAATTTGAGAGAGGACTAGCCCTTCGTCCAAGTGACACACTACTCTCATCATCTTCCGCTAAACTTTCGAGTACTGGGTTTTTGGTTCGTGACTTTAGAAAGCTGGGGTCAAGCCGACTAGGCCTTGGCCGTTTATTTCCGGACAGGCGAGACGAAGAAGGTGACCTAGACGTTGAAAGGGAGAATCGATCTTCGCAAGAGGAAGCGAGAGAGGCTGGCAAAAACGACACATTAGAACCATCGTTTGTTTTCTCATCCTCATCTTCCCATTCACTCTCAGAACCCATGGCAGATGGAGGTCGAGGAAACGATGATACCGATTCGTTCACCGATGGTCTTGGTTTGGGCGTCATGGAGATGTCGACGAGGCCGGGGCTCGCTGGAGTGACGCTTATAGCGAACCTCGGCGGTGGTTGATGCTGTATCTGCTCTTCTATCAGGTCACCGCCGGCTTCATCGCGCCATTGCACATTTTTGCTGGCTTTGAGTCCTCTACGCTGCTTGTCTGACACCCTGGTATAGGGCTGTGCGGAAAGACTCGAACGCAGAGATTTTCGTGGAGTCCTATGTGACCGACGAGGAGATGGAGGAAAGGCAGATAGTCTCCTGGATATATGCCTTTCTGTGTCGGTAGCTTCTAGAGCTGCAGGGCCTGAGGTGAAACGCTTAGTGAAGGAGGAATTGGAGACCTGGAAATGGTCTGCTGCAGTATCCAAGGAGCTGGTGTCTGCGAGTGCATAAGACTGAACAGAATATCCGAGGAGATTTCTAAAGGTCGCATCATTCGTCTGTTTTACACTCTGTAAGAGGTCCCCGATCTTTTCGACTGCTATCGGTTCAGAGCCAGCATCTCTCCCACTCCTCAACGTAGTGGCAGCATCTCCCATAATCACACCACACTGCCCTAACATGCCGACCATTTTGACTGTGACCTCTGCCATGTCCTCCATTGACTCCTTCATAGCATCTCGTTCTCTCTCCGCCTTAAGCTTCTCCATCTCAGCACGGCGGATCAACGTTTCGTATTTCACCAACTCTACGCTGGACTCATCCAATTTCTCCGATCTGCGTTCGGAGACTACCTTCATCGTAGCATCAAACATTGCACTCGAGTTGGACGAACGTTGGAGTCTGATGTTAAGAGCCGAATTTGGCTTGACAACATCTTCTTCGATGTCCGCCATAGCCTGTAAAAGACCTCTTTCAAGTTCGATATGATCAGAGATCGCATCAGATGTGGTGATTTCTGCAAGACGCTTCCGTATTGCTGCAAGCTTCGTCTTGGCCGCAGATAACTTGCCTGAGCAAGTGGCACCATCAACAATCGAAATCTTGGTTTGCTCCACCTTGAACTGTACATCCTTTCTTGCCCGTTCAACCTCGGCTTTTGCTTCTTCCGCCTTTCGTCTTGCAATTTCTGCCTCTGTTTTCCGTTTTCCAGAGAGCTTTTCCTTCAGTTCTGTAACTTCAAGGTTGAGACGATTGATGGCTTCGACATAGCGGCCAACATGACGGTCAACATTGATGACATTACGCGTCACGACTTTTGTTTTGATTTTAGTAGCCCGTTCGGCATAAACAAGCGTATTGTGGGTGTCGTCAAAATGTGCTGAGGTGGGTGCAATACAGACTATCATGACCGTTTTGCAATTTCCTCCCAACGAGAACTTGAGCAAACGGGTCAATTTGCTGTTGCGATACGGTACGTGGCGGACGGCTCCACCGCTCTCGCATAGGGCGTTTATACAATTTCCAAGGGCGAGAAGAGACTTATTAATATTAGCACCTTCGATCATTCGCTGGCCCATGTTTGTGGTAGCCGCTGCTCGTTCACTGCCCGCCAAGTCAATGATGGATAGAGTCGCCAGTGTTCGTTGCTCTGTCAAAGACGCTGTCCGAGGCGATTGACTGACATGAACTTGAAGGACGGCATGTGAACGTGAGCTGGTCTCGTTGGCATGCGTAGGGCTTTGCGTTCGGCGAAGGTTTCCTTGAAGTACAATTTCTTTGACTTCTTGTGCGTTTCGTGGTTTTAGCTCCACCAACCCTACAACTTTCACTGTTTTATCTTCTCTGATTGCAAGCCCTCCGCGAGGCTGTTGGGTTCCAGGTTCTGCTAAGAGATCTCTGATCTCTTCGTTGTAGATTTCCAGAAAGGTAACTGCAACCTCGACGCTCCACTCGTCTTTGCGATCTTCAATTCGTTGAAAGAGGTCTGCCATTGTCAAGTAGATGATTCCAGGATCAGACTCTGTCCCACTAATTGTATGTGTCTTGCCACAACCAGTTGCCTGTAAAAGGTCCCCATCAGATTTTTGGCATATTTCCAAGAGAATGAAACATACTCCATAAGCGAGCACTGTTGTGTTGTAACCATCGAGTAGTCCATTTAGAAGTGGCTGGGCAGTTGCCTCGTACACGTCCACCTGCCGAGCTTCATGTGCGAACACACGATCAAACATGAAACGTCTGTCCTTGTATCGCTTTGTCCCAGGAGGAACAAATCCCCGTTCTATGAACGCCCGAGCCTTGTCCTTCTCGTCCGGGTCAAAACAGAGAATGCGGTCGTCGACTATGTTTACGATATCCCGTAAAGCCGTAGTATGCATCATTTTTGCGGGAGTTGAGAGGGTACCATCACCTCTGATTGGGGATTCATAACACGCCTCAGGCAAACGGGCGGCCTCCCATGTTGTTGGAGGCCGAACACGGACTGTTTCAGTTATATGAGAGCCTCACCTAGCTTAAGGAACACGAGCGATACGAACCTACAACAGTGATAGAGCCGGCAGCAACCATAGAAAGAATCCACTCAAAGAGCTCTGTAATAAGATATGAAAGCTAAAATTAAAGATGGTTGAATCACTAATTTGCATTGCTGCTTGTTCATTTCGCGACTCTGAACCATCAGCGTGTTGACATCACGTGCCGTGAGGATCTTATCTTTACTACATCCATGGCTATCTCTGTCAGCTCCCCGGCAGATTTTCATGTCCACCTGAGGCAAGGAAATCTTACAGAGCTGACTGTTCCGCATGTGCGAGAGGGTGGCTTTCACCTTGCATATGTCATGGCATGTTCCAGGTTCGGAATGCAATTTTGGTCAAGTCTCATGGTTCATGCAGCCCAACCTAAAACCACCCATCACAACCACGGAAAGGGCGCTTAAGTACAAAGCGGAGCTTGAGAAAATTGACCCCAATGTCGACTACCTTATGACACTTTATTTGTCTCCCGAACTCACGCCTGAAGAAATTCGGAAAGCAAGTGCAGTTGGCATTGTTGGTATGTCAATCGGCCTCAGTGACCGTAAAAAGAGATGTTGATCAAAATTACAATGTAGGAGTGAAGTCGTATCCTCGTGGGGTGACAACTAACTCAGACGGGGGGATAGAATCATACGAAACCTATTATCCCGTCTTCGAAGCCATGCAAGAAGTTGATATGGTTCTGAACCTCCACGGGGAAGTTCCATCCAACGCAGATAGTGTAATGTCATCACACTTTCATGGGGGTTGGAATTTCATTGCCTATACAGAATATCCATGTCCTAAATGCTGAAGTCCAGTTCCTTCCTCAACTCTTCAAACTCCATGCTGCATTTCCCCGACTCCGCATCGTTCTTGAGCACGCAACTACACGAGCCGCCGTCGAGGCCGTCAAATCCTGTGGGCCGACAGTCGCCTGTACAATCACAGCCCATCACTTAGCACTCATCGTTGATGATTGGGCAGGTCAATCTTGGAACTTCTGTAAACCCGTTGCCAAGTATCCGGATGACCGGTCAGCGTTGAGAGACATAATAAGAGAAGGTAAGATTTTTCTGTATTTTGATTTGGTAAATTGGTCGATTTGCATTATCAGGTCATCCTCGCTTCTTCCTTGGATCAGACTCCGCTCCTCACCCGCCTAATTCCAAGTCTACAAGTACCCCAACACTTCCATGTGCTGCTGGAATATACACCTCACCAATTCTCTTGCCGCTTGTTGCAGAGCTCCTCGAGTCATTTGGAGCCCTTGATAAGCTGCCTCAGTTTGTCAGTACATTTGGCCGTGCTTTCTACAGGCGACCTGCAGAACCAGACAGAATTGCTGTATTGAGAAAAGTTGAAGGCGGAAAGCTTATAGACGAGAAATATGAGCAGGGAGACAATCAACTTGTTCCCTTCTGGATCGGGAGACGCCTCAACTGGGAGATTGCTGAATTATTTTGAAGGCTTCGAACTGATTGATGTATAGATATCATAGTTTTCGAACCTGCTTTGATGTTGCGCCAAGTCTACCTAGAATTCCCAGGGTTGGGCCTTGGGAGTAATTTCGCCCGTAAGGACCTGCAATAGTGGCAATCATCCTGGATCATGCTCCGGTGAGAACCATCCAATGGTCGGGAGTTGAAACTCACGAATCAGGACCGCAGACCAAAATTAACGTTTGGGGTGATATACCAGATCGCTCTTGCTTGTTTCCAAACCAACTTTGCCAGAGACCATGTTCGGGGACACCCATAATACGTTTTAAATGATCATCACTTATTCTACCTTCTTCAACTTTTGACACGGGCGGCTTTGAACCGTCGTCCACATCTACAAACAGGCTAAGCTTGAACCTGTCGGGATATTTGTTGGCATAAGTGACCAAGGGCCTGAGAATTTGTTCTGGTGGTAACTCTTCAGGGGTTCGTGAACTATGTATCAAGGAAAATCGAGTGTTTTGCGAATAAGCTATCGGGTGTTCAAACACCCTATGGATAAGCTGGTAAAATGGGGTAATTCCTGTACCACCTGAAATCTGGGAATTTTTGTCGGAAACATCAGAACTAGCGATCGGCCTAGAGAGAAGCTTACCAAAACAATCTCATCCCATCCTCCGTCTATCCAATTCAGAGTTTTCAAGGGTCCACGGAGCTCAATAATATCTCCGGGCCGCTTTGAATGCAACCATCTTCCAACCTCTCCTTTCGGATATTTCTTGACCCAAAAAACCATATTTCCTTCCTCATCGATACTCTCCAGGGGTGTGTACGGCCGCTCAACTTGAATGTCGTCATCTTTGATGTACACAGACCATATAGGCTCAAATCCTATTGGGTCCTCTCCACCTTTGGGTATGAGATGCGGCGAAACTTTGAGTTTGAGAATTTTGGTGTTAGGTCCAGAATCTTCATTCGATATTACGGTTGCAGAAGTGAAATGCCGAGGAGAAAGGGGTCTTGTAGAGAATGTCGGTGCGCTTCTAGAGGTATCCGGGAGGAAAAGGTAGAGTGAGACAATCCCGGCGAAGAGTCCGCCTGGGACGAGTAGTGTCCAGTTCCGGATGCGAGGTCCAGGTAGATGTGTTTGCGACGATCCAAGCCTGGTTGCATTTATCCGAGAGACGGATAGACCGTGCCTGCATGTACGATATGTTATTCGGGCTTGGGCGAAGGCTCTAAACATATGTTCGCTGATATACAAGGACAAATATATGCCTGTAGGCGTTCCAGTTAGGACTCCTTGGTCTTTATTCTCCCGCTTTTCTGCATATACCCTTACATTACTCGAGCTCCTAGTCCTCTGGCTTCTCCCCATCCTAATCTTGTACTACATACCCTATTATTTTACTCTACTCCACTAGGAATGTTTTCTCGGTCACAAATGGCTGGGAACGCGACGCTGGCGTCTCTTAATTCTATGTTCTCCTCGCCTACGAGCCCAACGAAATCACAACTTTGGTCCCTGGATGCTGTCACTCCTGCTGTTCAATCTTACTTAGATGATGACTTCCAGTCAAACATGACTTATCAGGTTTCTACTGGTCATTCTCAGATTTCTTCGGATATCGCAGCTGCTGGGCTTGGTATTTTCTACCCTTCCTTAGAGAGGAATGGGGTCCATGAAGACACTTGCGGGCTGAAAGCGACGTCTTCTCACGATCTGGGTTGCCGACAACGTAACATTATGCGTATTGACTCTATCTATGAGGCCGAGATTGGTGCCGACTTAATTCAAGAGCCTTCCCCCGATCCTTTCGCATTATCATCTCTATTTGTTTCAGCGCGTTCTCTGCAGGATGATTTGAACTTGCTAAACCATGAACCGGTCATTGAATCCACCCCGGGATCCATTTCTTCGGTCATTGTTCAAGAACCAAGGACTAAAACGCCAGTTGACGAACAGGGACAATGGGTCTTGCAACGAATCTTGGAAATTTCCGGTCATACTGTCGAGAGCCTCTCCGTAGAACTGAGGAATTGCTTTGGAGGTATGCGTGAGTTTTGGCTGTTTCGACGGTCAAATACCCCTCATACGTCACTGATTTTCAAGGTCTTGGGTTTTCAGACACCACCTCTTCCGCCCGAGAGCCATTTATACAGTCAAATGCTGCTTATGCCCTCAATGATCTTGTGAATTCTCATAACTCTCCCGTTCTCGGCATCAATCCAGCTGTGATCCTGCAACCTCAACTTGAGGGGTTTCCTGCCCTTCCGTTAGAAACACCTGTCCTTGGGTTAGCTGGTGGAGAGAATTTCGAAGCAGAGCAGTCTCGTGGATCTTTTGCTCCTGTGCACCTGGCTGTTCCCGAAGTGCTTTTTTCTCCTGTCCCGCCCACTGATCAAGCCCCCGAGGAACAAGAGGAAACCATGCTTCCTTACAACAAAGAAAGTGATTACGAGCCCAGCCTCTCTACAAGTGCGGATTCAAGCCCTGAACTTGCATCTATACCCAGTTTTTCTGGGCGGAAACTCCGAGTAAGACCCTCGAAAGCTCCCAGGCGACAGAACAAACGCACCCTTGATTCTCCTTACATTATCCCATCACCTATTTTGGGTGAAACTGCGGTGCCGGAATTTCGAATCAACTATGGCACTCCTGTGTTGGATGCTCACCGAGGAATTGAACTGAATGAACTCAAAGCAAAGGCTGCGCGGTACAGACAACGGAATCAGGGTACCGAGTACGACAAAAAGTGGTTACTCTCTTTTGCGGGAAAGTTGACTCCTCAGGGTTTGATGACTGAGGAATACCGTTGTTATATTATAGGATGTAATCAATCTAATCGGAGACGCGACCACATCTTGATCCATGTTGGAGGCCATCTGGATCAACGTCCGTTTGCTTGTACTCATTGGTGAGTACACATATACTACCTAGTGCTAGCTTTCTCAACTGAAGAGAGGTTAGCCCAGCAAGATTCCTTCGTAAAAATGAATGCAAGAGACATGAGTTGAGCCATACTGGAGCCCGTCCATTTACCTGTAATATATGCCCACTGGGCACCACTGCTTTCGTTCGTCAAGATCTCCTCAAACGACACCAAAAAAGGACACATAATATGGACAATACTCGGGGACGGGTAGGAAAACGTCATCGTCAAGTCTGACTCCATACCAACATCAGAGATTCACCTCGCTCGTTGAATAGGTATTTATCAACTAGAAACGCACAAATAAATATGTATATCAATCAAAAACTATGGGAAATGACATATTATGCATTGTCCGAGGCTCAAATAAGATGGTATACAAGAAGAGAAGATACAATTATTGCCCTGCAGCATCGGGAGGAATGGGACTATTGATGTGATATAAATAGTGACAGCAAATGAGCAGCAGAGCAGTTCGACCAATAATTACCAAAATGTGTAGATTACATGTATCTAGACCTCAAGGTCTCCAGAGACGAAGAGGAGGTGTATGTGCATTGTCACCTCTGGGTTGTTTGGTCGGCGTGGCGGGTCGAAGCAATGCTGAGTCAAGTTCAGCTCGGCGAATAAATTGCATTGGTGTAAGTGGTGAGCCCTTTGTCGAAGGTGACGAACCGATCGACCTAGTACTCTGACCGCTGGGTGTCAGAAGTGAGAAAGATGGAACAAAGGGAAATTTAGGTTCCGGCGTTCGTGGTGAGGCAGGAGAAGGCGATTTCCTATCATTATCAGAACTAGTGATCTCAGCAGCCTCGAGCAGTGTCATTGAGCTGATCCACTTTTCCTCTTGTTTATTGGCTCGAGGCGGTGATTCAGGGAGAGCCTCGAAGCTTTCAGAAAAGTGATTTTTGATGAATCTCAAAAAAAAGTCGATTAGCGCTCTGAAAAAAACCAGAAATATTGCCGACTTACTTGGACAGCTCCTGCCAACCGCCTCCGACACGGACCATGACTGTCTCTGACCGTAAAATCCGACAAAAACAAAGCTTTGGATCCTGGTTTCCAATCCAATATTTGCCGCTCTTGTCTTGCCAAGTTTCTGTCAAACCTTCAATGTTGATGCCAACAGGGAGATTGTTCACCACATCCCCGACTGCGACGTCAAGCTTGCTCTTTGGATTAGGAATATATCTCTTCCTGGGGAAAGATTGCTCTTTTTTCTGATACGTCGCAGCACTGGGTGGCAGGATCGAAGACAACGAGTCTCTAGGAGCGCGTGACCATGTCGAACCACCACTACCACTCATGGAAGCACGACCTCGAGAAGCACGAGAATGTCGTGATGTTCGCAAGATAGAACGGGATGATGACGATTCTGATGCAATCGGAGAAGTTGGACCCGGTGTCCGGGAACCTGTTGGTGTCTTTGAGCGAAGTACATTATGGGATGGTTTCTTGGCAAGCGGTGGAAGGGGTGCATTATTGAATGATGACAAACTGGTAGCACGTTGGCGGGAAGAGAACGTTGGTTGATACAAGGAGGCACTGAAAGGGTTTGATACTGAACGTGAAGTCGTCGATGGTTTACTTGGAGGGTGTGGCTTAACCACACTACTACCAGATTTGACACTACGTTGAGTAGACACGGGATGAGGCGGTGCTAACAATCCTCCTCGTGTTGGCCGTGAAGGTTTGGGCCCAAGAGAAAGGCCGTTGTACGACTCCTTTTTACTGTAAGTCATTCCACTGTTCGATGTCCGGAAAGAGGTGGCACTTCGCCCGCTAGAGCTTTCAGAACAATCGATCGTGCTACCCGGTCGGAATTTTCTGCCGAATCGATCGTTTGCCATGTCAGCCAGATCATTCCATGTCTGCAACATCCTTGAGCGTTCTGCTGCAACTCGAGTATCAGATAAGAGTGGCTGAGCGAAATCTTCAATTGAATCGATGGCATCTTTAGTAAACTTGATGCGCGCGAGAAGTTGTTTTTCCGGACTTAACATGGTCGTTGTTAAAAATGAAGACTTGGGTACGGCAGGAGGTGCAGGATAATTGTCGATATGTTCGAGAAGATCACTCAAAGCGGTATCACAACTCTGGATGCGAGAGTTGAGCCCAGACAACCTTTCTAGACGCTGGATTTGTTCTTTGGCAACATCGAGCTCAGCTTGAAAAGACCGGAAAACCACATTGGTCGTCTTATCGTTAATGCCTGGGAGCAAGAAATCAATCTCGCTGACTAAATCTGTCAATTCTTTCCTCAAACATCTCGTCTGGTCACTGGTCGGCAAGATATAAGACGAGCTAGCAACGTCTTCTAGTGCAAGGGCACTCAAACGTTTCCTGAGCATAGAAACACGGGTCTCTAATTCCATTGATTCCTGAGATTGAAGTTTAGGCGTGATTGATGACACCTCATGTGTAGAAACATCTGCGAGAATCATTGAATGAGAATTTGCCCAGAATTTCATGAAACAACAGACCTTGGGCATCTATGGAAACCAGCAGATTGTGAACCTTTTCTGTCTGCTGAGCCTGACTTTCAAGGGTTTTGAGGGCATCAAGTTTGTCACGATACTCTCTTAGTAGATCCTCAAGGTCCCGTCTTTGCTTCTCCAGATCGGACACAGTCTTCGCAGTTTGCTCAGCCGAGGTTTTTTGTTGGTCTAACTGCAGCCTCTTGGAGGACATCAATTCCTCTTGCAATTGTTGAAGCTTCAACGCAAGCTCATCTCGTTCTTTCTGCGCTTGCAGCCATTGCGTCTCCATCGCCGCGGAATATTGTTGTTCCAGGCGTAGTCGTTCGCCTTCAGCCTCCTGTTTTTCAGCAAGTGCCCTCTTCTCTGCTTCAACCCTCTCTTGTTCCAATCTATGCCTCTCCGCCTCCACTTCTGCTAACAGTTTCCTTTCTTGTTGTATACGAGCTTCCTCTGCCATTCTTGCATTCGTTTGCCTTTTCTCCTCCTCTTGCAAGCGTTTGCTTTCCTCCTCCCTCTTCCGCTGCTCCTCTTCTGCTTGTTTCCATTCTGTCTCTTCTCTCTTTTTTCGCTCTTTTTCTCGCTTCGCTTCGCCCAGCCGGAAAAGCCCAGTTCGAATAGCTTGGTCTAACTCTTTCTTGAGAGAGGCAATGTTTTCAGAACAGGTGGTAAAACGCAACTCTAGGTCATCCACAGAGCGGACGCGCATCATGTAGAGCGTCTCACGTACGGGCTGGTCGAGAGTAGTTGAAAGTATCTCCATCCTCCGCAACTGTTCTCGGTGGGATGGGAATCGTTTAACGATATTCTTACGATGAGTTAGCGAATATTCTTCGACCTCTTCAAGAAGGTCATTAAGTGGATCGAGATTACTTCCATCTTTCGTGAGCTGTTCCGTCCGAATCTTCCACTTATTCATTTGTTGGTTGACGTTGTAAATTTGGGCAATTGTCTCTGCGATGTCACTGTCGAGATCCTTAGACAACCGCGCAAGGGCGAGGTGGTGGCTACACCTGACAAGGCCATCAATTTCTCCTCCAAGCCTCATGGAGAATGAGTTACAATCGGCCCGAACAGCAGCATCAACAGAAAGGAGGTCAAAATGAAATTTATGATCACGGATGAGCGCATCATTCAAATCGTGAGACAATGATCGTTGCCTGGTAGTGCCTAGTGATATAGAGGGCGACTGGCGAGCGACAAAAGGGATCTTGAAGACAAGCCCTTCAGTAAAAGCTTTGACGTCGGTTTGGAGGCAGTCCACCTCGCGATTGAAAATAGCCGTTCTGTCAGTCATAAGCTTTCGATCAGTGTTTGCCAAAATGCCCTCGAGGGTCGAACTTGAGCGAATCTTCGCGTCCTCGATACGTAACTGGAGCGCGTGACACTCCTCGCGAGCGGAGATCATGGATGAGGCCTGCTGCTGCAAAGCAGCTAGCATGTTTAACATGTCGTCGCATGCCAAAGCAGCACCCTTCAATAAAGCAATCTTCCGTGTAAAATACTCCCTAAGAAGAGTCTCTAGATGTTGTGATAGTAGAATGTAAGGACGCTCGGTCTCGTTCACGATAGCTTCTCTGGCCATCGCTAACTGCTTTGCGAAATCAAGGGGTGGAAGGATCGAATCATCTTCGACTGATATGGTTGGGCTTTCGGGAGTCAATGGCAGATTATTGTGAAATGTGTCCTGACGCCATCGTGCCTGTTCCATAACCTCTTTGACCTGCAGACTGAAATCACAGAAACATTGTCTGATCGTCTCAATGCTGGAAGCAATTCTTCGAGCCTCTCGCAAGTGATCCAACTTATCAAGCATCGTTTGGAAAGCAACCTCCACCGAATTCTTCAGTCCCCACAATTGCTGGATTTCGGCCATAGCCTGAATCCTATACTCTGGGTCTCTGACACCCGATGCATCAAAAAGAACCAACGATGCTTGCAGCTCTGGAAGAATGGCGTCCGTGCGCTTCAGAGCTGCTGTGATTTCTTCCGACAAAGAGGGCCAGAGCGCCAAGAACACACTATGTCGACTAGTTTCCAGGCAGCGTTCAGTGCTCAGGTCGGGAGCAGAGCCATCACCGTTGATATTGGACACCCCAACCTCCATTTGCTTCTGGAATGCCTTAAAGTTTTGTGACATTTCAATAGCACCTTCCAGTGCAGTGTCAAGCTTCTGCACTGCCTCAAACATCTTCTGATACTGTTTGGCAGAGATGCTAACCCTATTGACCAGGTCAATGGCTGATTGTATTTCTGTGGCTAGCATTTGGGCAAGGTGTAGATTGAACACTTGCTGATCCTCAAAGAGAGGGTGGGTAGGACGAGGGAAAAAGTGAGGCGTAGTCACAGGGTTAACCCTGACCGACAATCGTTTGAATAATACATCTGCACGCGACATAAACGAATTGCATTGTCTTTGAAGTGGATGGTGAAGTTTTGCTGTCTCAATTTCTTCAAGAAGGTTCTGCGCTGTCATTTGATCCTTCATTGTCTCAATGTGGATTTCGTCGGCTCTAACATAATATCAATGACCAATTGAAGACAAGTCTGAGAAATTAACGCACTTCCGCCATTGCATTACTAGGTTCATGGCAAATTTACCAATCTGCTCCAGCTCGGTGATTCCCTTTTCCTCGAGACGGTCCTGCTCATCCAAAAGCTCCTCCGGCACAGGCGTTCGGCTGAGATCAATTAATTTGTCTAGAGCCTTGCCTGCCGATGCAATCCTGCCATGACGGAGAGAGGTAACACGACTTCCGAAATGGGCTGCGTCACGCGACAACATTTCCGCTAATTTGAAACGAACACTGCGAGAGAATGTAGCGGAATTAACATTGACCGAAGAATCGGATCCAGCGGAAGCGAAAGAGTTGACCGAGCCACGTCTAGCAAGAGAAAAATCGTCCTTAACTGGATTGTCGTAAACGGAGGTACTCCAACGGGCGCGATTCATTATGAACTGAGTCAAATCGGCAATAATCATCCGACGCTCGACCCAAGCAGATGATCGATGTTCTTCCCATGTTAACCTAGTCGCCATTAATTCAAGCGATGCTGAATGCTCTCGGAGTAATTGCAACAATTTGTCAAGCGAAAAGATAGTCATGAGAGTTGATTCTATAACGTCGGTATCCTGTGGAGAAAGGTTCCGATGTGTGGCCGCTTTTTGAGCGCAGTTAGTGCCGTAAGTGCTTCGCAGTACACTAAAACTTACCCTTCGTTAATTGCCTCAGCTTCTCTAGCTCAGCTGTATCAAATATCTCGGTTTCCTTGTCAACGTTATCGTGTTTTGCAAGCCATTCCTCGAGGGTAGCACGTGAAGGAAGCCCGGGCACGACCTCTGCAGAGGCGCGAATCGCTTCAAGCCCAGCAAAAACCTCTACAACAGGCATTTCTTCCAAGTACTGAGATAGCGGATGTTTGTGACCAACCAAAAATCAAATAATGTAACACACCTTTATCCTCTCCTCAATCCAGGACTTCTTTTCGCTGAAGGCTTGTAAATCAATGACTTCATGAGATTCTAGTGCTTCTTCTTTGATTTGCTTCTTTATTTCTGTAGTTGTAGATGTGCTTTTCGATGGCACACTCAGTGTTGCAGTGTTTGAAATGACAAAAGTATCCGAATCCTTCTCTGGATACGACGATGTGTTTACGGTGTTTGGCATAGCTTCGAAATCGGGGACAAGTGAATAAGAAGCAACAGTGTAGAGATATCAGAGCTGGGTTATCTGCATGTCCTGTGCACTTGACAATTAGCGGCAGGAGAGTATACAGAAAAGAATGCTGAGAGTCAAGGGGATCAAAGGATAAGCCAGGCGTGAGAATATTACTTGTGCCATCACTGATTCTTGTTTGCAACCGAAACACAACCGAAACACAACCGGAACTCCTACTAGATGAATTGGTACTTCATTCAATTACTCAGCGCTTCAACCGCTTTTGGATATATCTTGGTCATACATGCCATAGCTCCAACACTCGTTTACGGACGCCTAAGAAGGTCGTAAATTGTGTCCTGTCGAAAAGAATTCAGCATGGCACCCGTCTGATTAACGTGTTGAAGCAATAAGGTTATCCGACTGTACAGATCGATTAACCTAGTGCTACTTACACCTTGTTGTCTTTCCTGTATTGCACCACAAAGTATTACCTTGCTCACCATGTATGTGAGATATCTCTGAAGCATTGAGGTTCAACCGAAATTCGTCAACGGAAGAAGAGATACAATATTGTCGTAATGGAATACCTGCCACAATGGCGAGTAAATATCATAAACCCCCCTCTGTCAGGTAAGGCTACTGGATCGATAAAAGTAAAGTATATGCTATAGTACAGTAAAGGTAAATGTACAGGCTGCAGTGAGGGTGAGTTAGAGCACAAAGATATACAACAGACCAGTGAGAAGTAAATAAGATATCAATCAGAGTTGTGAACAAAGGGTAAGAAGAGATTTTTTAAAATGTGCCACCATTTTCGCTTCTTCTGTTGTAGCGTCAGAGTACCTCGAGGCTTTTTTAACTTAGACTTGTGTTTTCTGGGATCCTCAGGCTTCAAAGGCAACCTTCACAGGTCGACACAGTGAAAAAATATACATGAAGAACTGGCAATAATACTCACCGGTCAACATATACAGTATAGTCGAGTTCTTTTCTCAGACCCGCAATAGCTTGAGTTATATATTGCTCGTATATGAGCCTAGTGTCGTTGGGCACTTGGATCTTTCTCCGCCACATAGCCACACTGTTTCCACTTTTTGATGGGAGCAGAACAAAGACAATAACTTGGGTGGCTGGATCATAGAATACAACGGATTCTTGCATAGTCTTATCCATTGTTGCTTGAAGCTGGTCGAATGTCAGCCAGTCGAAGACAGGCTGATTAGGAAGTTCTGGTAAACGAAAACTGGCATTGACGATAAGTGCCCCACGTTCTCTTGACTGCAAAAATTTGTGAAGCTAGATTCAAAGTCAGTCAGTCAAGTCCTCACATTCAGCATGACTGGCGCGCACTCCGAAAGTACCAAGCTGACGCGAAAGTCTCTCTATCCACGATAAGAGCTGTGAAACACGCTCATCCTTCTCTGGAGGAAACATCCAGTAGATCCGATCTTTTGCCCATCTTACTTTGCCGAATAATGCCTGTTCCACAGGTTTTAACGCTCTACCGTGAGATTCCACAAATTCAGTAGATATATAGTCGTTCGTGCTATTCCTTGGCTTTTCCTGGTGCAATGATGTAACGGTATTTTGATATGCATACGCTAACGTCTTGGAAGGCATCGAGTATGCAGTATCGTCGATCTTATAACTCCATGGGTCATGTTTTGGTTTTTCATCATCGTTGTTAGACTTGTCTTCTTCGTCCACCTCTTGAATCGGACCCCAGCCGTCTTGTTGCCCCCATGATGACTCAAATTCATGACTTTTGCGTGGTACTGGATTATCAGTCAATGTGACAGCATGAGGGTACCTCGAAGAGGTATCTTGTGTCTTATGTTTCTGTTCATGTTTGAGCAATTCGTTGAGGATTTGAGAACGCTGTAGGGGCGACAGAGCTTCCCTTACCGTGAGGTTCTCTGGAGGATCAGTAATGACCTCGGATCCGCCCCAAGTACCCTGATTGATGCCCCAATTATCAGTCCCCTGATGATCCCAGCCACTTGAATCCGCAACCCATTGGTCAGCATTCAAGTTAGTCGCGCCTTTATCCCTTCCTTGAAAGGTTTCCCCTGACTTGTCGCCCCATCTACCTCCTTTTTGCTTACCATCCCATTCACTTCCTTTTGGTCTAGTATCCCAACTGCCTCCCTCTATTCTGCCGCCCCAACTACTTTTGCCTTTCTGGATGCCACTAGACTTATCATCCCATCTGCTTTCCCAACCATCACCTCCCTTTCCTCCCCATCCACTATCACCTTGAGCTCCCCACCCTTCCGAATGTCCATCAGCGTACCAGTCATCTTGGTTGTTCCACTCGTCGTCAGAATCGGTCTCCTCACCCTGGCCACCAGCCCAGTCCTGCCAGTTTTTACTTGTTGGTTCATGGTATTGATTTGACTGAGCGTGAATCTGATGCCGATGGAACTGCTGATGCCGACTACTATTAAAGTCACCTTTTCTCTTCAATTTGTGGTCCAAACCAACGTTACTGCTCTGAGGAATCATCCAACCACTCGTACCCGGTTGAGGCCACCCAGTACTATCTCCTTGGTGGCTTGAACCGCTCGCTTTCGGAGGATCAGCATATCCCCCACTTTGAAAGGAATCAGGCCATCCGGCTTGAAGGGAGTGGTTACCTGCAGCGGCGGCCTTTCTCACATCCCTTTCTATTGCAGCTGCCACAACAGCATAGTCATCCCGGCTCCCAAATCGATGATGAGATGTGTGAGCAGAAGTCGGTGGTCCTGTCGCCCAAGTTTTCCACTGCTGAGCAGTGAGGGTTGATTTGGATGTGACGCTCGCAGGAGTGGGCTCCAACGGCTTCAAAGGGACTGGCGGGGGCCTGGACTGAGATGCAGTAGGTATTTTCATATTCTTTCGAGCCTGTTCGCTCGCCGACGTGTACTTCTGTGTCTGTATTGGTGCCTGTGGTTTTGATTTCTGCATCGTCACCCCCGCAGCTGTGAATGTCAACGACTGCGGATCAACGTAGATTGATGTTTTTGAAGGCGACATAGGCGCGATATGTGATGTTGCATCGCTCGGAAGTAACCCGAAATTATGACCTGGATGAGATTTCTGGAAGTCATCATAGGGACTATCCAACATTGCTTTGTCGTTGACTGTAGTTACCAAGGGGTCAGTCGAAACTGATAATGGACGTGGACGTTGTGAGGAAGTTGAAAAAGACGAATATGCTTCCGAAAGGGTTGGGAGAGGTTGAAGTGTAGGGTCAGACCAATTAGCTGCAGAAGATTGGCTCCAGTCTCCATCCACTGCCATTTCTCCCCATGCAGCTGGGTTTGACATTTCTGACACTTGCCAGTCATCGGGTTGACGCTGTTCAAATGATCCTAACAAGAGTCATTGCAGAAAGATCTTGACGTGTTCATTGAGAGTTGGTGCGAACCTTTCTTCGAAGTATCAAAGGTCACGACCTTAATCGGCTTGCTTCCTCCGCCCATGTCCGGCTTCCCATCATCCTTCCCTTTCGTCCTCGCTTTCTTCGCCATATAATTCAGGTGTTTTAATTTACGGTCCGGTTTTCGAAATTAATCACAACCAGAAGGGTTGCTTCAATCAATAGAAAGTTCAGAGGTCCCTGTCGAGACAAGAGGACAAAAATCCCGCTCAAGACAGGCGTCAAAGCAACTTCCTGTGGACCATCCTCTGCACGAGGCATCGAGATATTAGAATTCATTTCTGTTTGACACACATACCGTGAGACAGCTGACATGATATGTCCCTTCTAGTCGAACTCTGGAGATTGAACTCGCGTGTCCTATATTGCCAGGACACGGGCATCTTGACCGCTGCCAGCAGTCAATAAACAATCTGGAAGGGCATCCTTGCTAGCATCTTTTTTGGAACGCCGAACCGAGGATAGCTCTCGTCATGTTCCAGCTTACTAATCCAGTTTGTTTATAATTAGCAGTATTCTTGTACCCTACTCTTTTCATCATTATCACCTGCTTCACCCGCTACCAGTCTCCTTCAAATTCTTCATGCTCGTTCCCCACTGTGCAACAGCCTTAGACCATACAACAATCCAGTCTTTGGAAGACAGTTACCTCTTGCTAATAAAACACCAAACCTTCGATAGAAATATCCCAGGCCAGCCCCTCTTCCCGTTTCGTTCATCTTGGAGTTGTCTGGAACAGAATATTTTCAGACCTCTATTTTATGCTCAGAATGACATATTTTCACTGTCTGATTCTTCTTGACATGCCAGTCTACTTATTTCATAGGTTCGGATAATGGGCTCTGGTAACAAAGGAGTTATGGTACTAGTTACCCTCATTTCCTTGTCCATCCATATGTTGCAGATCAAAGTCATAGGAAAAGCAAAAATCCAAAATAAGGATTTTTCAATTAGAAATAAGCCTTTGCTCTTTCGAAAGAGTGTAGCTACCACGGCCTGTCTTCGCACCCCGTGTAATAAATTGTTGATTTTTTTTTAAAAAAAAGTGTGTAGCTAAAGCAAGTAATTTAGCTTCTTGTGTCTTACTCTTTGTAGTTCTAAGTCTTAATGAACATCTTTGATTCTTGTTTGCCCAGAAAACCTATCAGATCTTCTTTACAGATAGACTGATAATGCTACGATAATACTACTTACACTCAAGACTTTGAATCAAACAAGTCCAGGATTATCACAGTGGAACAATCTTGAAAATACTGTTAATACTAGAGGGAGTAAAGCTAGAATAAGTTCATCCGCTGTCACAGAAAAGCATATGGTTCTACCCTACATTGTATGGTGTCTCAGATGTACTTCAACCTTGTTCCTGCTTCGTTCCGACATTATGTGAGTCCACTGCAATAATTTGAGTTTAGCCTGTCTGACATAATCACATGGATGCGTGGATCCCGTTACTGAAGAGGATGATTCAGCATTGAACTTGAAAGATATCATAAAATATTAGAAGACAGATGTCTATCAAAATAACGGTAAATATATGTGATCCAAAACTTAACTGGAAAACTTTGGAAGATAACCAGAAGATGAGTGGATTGAACTAGTCCTTGTGTGATAGATTTTTGAAAAACGAGTGGACTAAGCAACCCTAGCCTCAACTTATGTACTGTGTCTCAATTCTTTATCACACTGTGGTTACCAATCTCAGGAGAGGGTAGTTGTATAGAAATGTAGGGATATAATAGCAGGAAGAGTGGACATAAGTCCAAGAAGACAAGAGGGGTCCAGGAAAGAGGAAGTCTTAAGTTGATTTTAAGAATAGTACAGGATAGCTACAGAACTTATATACAGTTATCCTAAAAGAGAATCGTAAATACAAGATTTAGTAAATCCTACTGTAAAACTTAAAAATTGGAAGAGAAAAGCAGAAGAAAATAGAAAGAAATAACATAATTAGACATAATTTGGAAGACCAGAAGTCCATCAGAAGTCCAGATATACGACAGTATCCCCCCTAGGGCTGAGCCTTCAAAGCCCTACAAAGCCTAATGAGTAGAACTGAATAACAACTCAGTTGTGGCATCAATCATGCGACATCCAGAGAATTAATCAACAGATAAATTTCCTACACTCCATTTTCAACCACTACTATCATGTTGTCCAACCCACTTATCTTATCGGATTCAGAAGATGATGACAAATATCTTTTTGTTCATGTTGTTTTACTTACCTAGATTTCGTCAAAAATCAACACTGCACCAACCTGATCACACCTCAACAGGAAGCGATGAGTGAGCCCATAGTGTACTAGCGCGATAGAGGCCACTACAGACATGCTGAGCTTGAAGTTCATATTGCTTTACTTACCTGGATTTCGTCAAAAATCAACATTTACCTGATCGCACCTCTTCCTCAGCTGAATCAACCACTCCGTC
>Ga0153957_100020_pt1 | contig 116449 bp, 157 predicted proteins | sample TSFL041MetaG_FD_104745 | JGI IMG/M metagenome (GOLD analysis project Ga0153957, IMG submission 104745) | Attine ant fungus gardens microbial communities from Florida, USA - TSFL041 MetaG | ecosystem: Host-associated > Fungi > Mycelium > Unclassified | place: USA: Florida, Wekiwa Springs... | reverse complement strand
TGCTGCCTCTGAGGACAGGCAAGAGATAAAGGAGGATGGTGAATAACAACAATATTAGTGAGAGATGTTAGGTAGAATATGAACCCCCCAAAGGGAGATGGTGGTGGTTAAAGGACAAGAAGGAATGTGTTAATTCTGGATCCTGAGATGACAAGAAATACAGAAGATTTGCCATTATATTAATTAATTTCTATGAAGTATGGTTTTTTATGGGTAGATTTCGGGCATCTCATGTGAGAAAGTACATAAAAGTTGCTTCAAACATCCCTCTGCTTACGTATGCAAAGTCATCGCAATCAGGATATTCTAGAGTTCAACCTCCGTTCACCACTTACTTTCTTCAATCCATGTCATCACCTCAGCCAGAGGAACTTCGTGACAACGAACTAGGTGATAATGACGATACTATGAGAGGCACAGGTGAGGAGGATGAAGGGGAAGGTGATGAGAATATGCCCAATGCGACAGACGATAGTTCGGAAGAAGGAGAGGATGATGAAGAGGAGGCCCGCAGAATTAGGGAGGGCTTCATTGTTGATGAAGATGAGGAGGAGAATGAAGAAGAGGAACGTCAAAGACGGCGAAAGAAACGCAAGAAGCACCACCGTAGACGTGAGTTTCTCTCGTGTTCTAACTTTTCTCTGCTGAAAGTGCAATAGGCGAAGAGGAAGAGGAAGAGCTGGAAGAGGATGATTTAGAACTGTTGGCTGAAAACACAGGAGGATCATTCAAAAAGAACCGTCTCACGCGGTTAAGACGTGGGCGTATTTCTGACTCACCCCCTACTACTTCTTCAAAACGGCGAGTTATTGTTGAATCATCGGATGAGGAAATAGACAACGAAGGCAGCCTTCCGCAGGTACAGGATATCCAGAAGATATGGGATGATGAACGAGGGAGGGACGACGACGAAGAGTATGGAGATATGGATCTGGATGACTTTATTGAGTATGATGAAGAGGGTGGCACCATGGATGAAGCATCTCGTGCAGAACGCAGACGAGAACAACAAGAGCTACAACGGCGGAAGCGTGCGTCTGGCAGTCGAACAGAGCTTGCAGGTATAGATGCCAAGTGTGTCGAACTTAATGTTTCTCTCAGCCTCGCCTCACTAGCTTCATTAGTGCCTGGGATGAAATTCACGACGTTTTTGGGGATGGCCATGATTATGATTGGGCATTGGCTGGGGACGACGAGCATGACCAGGAAGAAGAGCGGTACAGGCAAGACACGAAATACCATGATGTACGTGACGTCCTCTTATCTTTGCGCTCACTGAGCATTCTCTTTCTAGGTGTTTGAACCGTCAGAAATCCGTAAACGCATGTTGACGGATGACGACGATCTCATTCGTGTACGAGACATTCCCGAACGTATGCAGCTCGCCACGTCCTCTCTTTCTCTCAATGCTACTCTTTCTACTCATACTGCTATGACTGAGACTGACATGGATGGTGCAGCCATGTGGGTCACTCAACGGATATCTCTCCGTAAAACTCGGGAATTTTTCGGGGTCGATGGTCAGTTCCAGCATTTGAGGGGCGCTCTCGTTATGGCTGTCACATTTACATTGCGTTTCTTGTTTTTGGATGAGCTTGAGGTACCTCTCATTTGGGCTCATAAGCGGGATCACCTTTGCCACTTTGACATAACAGATATCAGCACCCGCAAGGAACTTCTTTCTCTGAACGAACTGTGGCGTATATACATTTTGGGACAGAAGTACCGGTCTCTCCTTGAACGTAAACGTTCCTTGGCGTTGCTTTATGAGCGTTTGCAAGTTCAAGATGAATATTACGAGAGTGAGATTCTGCCCAGAGTAGATGAAGTTGAGCCTGTGGCAGATGCAACGGAATGGCTTCTATTGAAGTACAAGGAGAAGAAGAATGATGCTGCAGAGGCTCGCTTGCAGGACGACGGGGAGGCTAGTATCAGAAAGCCGAAAATGCCAAGCCGTATCTCCGTGTATGAGATCGCAAAGAAGGGTTTGGTGTCAAAATTAGCTGAAGTAGGTCCTGATATCTCTTTTTTACCTTTGCCTCATTCGACTAGGGGTTTGGGATGGAGCCATATCAAATAGTTGCAAATTTCGTGACTCCGGATCGCGTGCACTTTGCGGAAGATCAAGAATTGAACCCTTCTTCGTACGCCGAACAGTTCGCGGACCCAGATCCGATGAAAGCCCAGACACCTGAGGAGTTGCTTGATCGTGCCCGATTGATACTGTCAACGGAATTGGGTAAAGATCCACTACTCAGAGATTATGTCCGCAAACTTTATAAGGACGAGGCGCAAGTTACTGTAGAACCTACAGAACGAGGTGTCATCAAGATCGATCAAAATCATCCCTATAATGTATGCCCACCTTGAATTCGCATTGGTCTTGCTTATTCTTGCTTAGAATTTCAAATATTTACTTCGTAAACCCATCCGCGAAATGCTTGAGAGTGCACAGTTTCTGCACATTCTAGCAGCAGAGGCCGAACATCTTGTGACAGTAACAATTTCTCTTCCTCACGAGTCAAAATCGGATCTTGAGCAGAAGCTCAACAATGCTTTTAGCTCTGACAATTTTAGCGAGGCCGCCAGAGCGTGGAACATCGAACGAAGTCGTGTCATACATGATGTAATCGAGCAGCATTTTGTACCTCTGGGATCCAAGTGGGTGAGAGAATATCTCCGAGAAGAAGTGGAAGATTTCCTCGCTCACAGCTGCGCTGCTAAGCTACGAAAGGTCTGTTCACTCTTTACATAAGCTCGTGGGCTTATACACGTTCAACAGCGTATCAACGTAGGTCCTTACATCACACCTGCTATGAAGACTGGCAGTGTTCCTACTGTCCTTTCTATCTCATGGGGTAAGGGTGACCCCCAAAAAGATGCTGTTTCTATGGTCTACCTTGATGCGACTGGCCAGAAAAGGGAGGACACCAAGATTGACAATCTCTATGATCAAGACAACCTTGATGAATTTATTGATCTGCTCAGGCGCCGCGATCCAGGTGTGATCGTCATTGGAGGATTCAGTATGGCGACCTTGAAACTCATCCAGCGGGTGAAGGAAATTCTTCAGGGCAAGCATACGGAAGAGAATTGGGCCCAAACATTCGACATACCCGTCATATACATCAATGATGATGTGGCTCGTATCTATCAGCACAGCCAACGTGCAGCCTCGGAGTACGGTGGCCTCTCGTCAGTTACAAAATACTGTGTTGGCCTCGCGCGCTATGTCCAGAGTCCTCTTAATGAATTTGTAGCTTTGGGTTCAGATATCACGGCAATAACTTTCGAAGAGGATGATCAGCACCTCGTAAGTAGCACCTTTGAGTCATTCCCTGGTCACATCAATGCGAGATTACAGGTTCCAGTCGAGAAGCTTCTCATTGTCTTTGAACGTGCTCTAGTTGATGTCACTAACAAAGTCGGTGTCGATATCAACCGCGCTGTGACCGACAGTTACTATCAGCACCTACTTCCATTTGTATGTGGCTTGGGGCCAAGGAAAGCTCAAGCTCTGATCAAGAAGATCAGCGCGCTCGTATGTTCTTCGCTGTCTTTTTCAACATTTGCTTACTCGCGTTGGAGGGTGGGACTCTTATCAATCGCGATCAATTCATCAAAGGGGGTTTACTCACTACCACAATTTTCCTCAATGCTTCTGCGTTCTTGCGAATCGCTCGCGAAGGCAATGATATTCGTACCTTGAAAAATCGCCGCGATGACGATGATGCCCCCGATCCTCTCGATGATACTCGAATTCACCCTGAAGATTATGAGTATTCTCGGAAAATGGCCACAGACGCTCTGGAGCTTGACGAAGAAGATATCCATGATGAGCATCCGTCCCACGTTGTCACTCTCCTCATGAATGATCCAGACAAAGAGAAAAAGCTCATGGAACTCAATCTTGAAGACTTTTCCATCAGCCTCTACCAGGCTCATCACGTCCAAAAGCGACATACTCTCAATGTTATCCGGGATGAACTTTTAAAACCGTTTGCGGAGCAACGTGAGACATTCGTGTTACCACAAGACATGGAAATTATCACCATGCTCAGTGGCGAAACTGATCGGACATTGCGGCACGGTCTAATGGTCTCCGCCGTCGTGTACCGTACTGCACGGAACATGGCATTCGTGCGCCTTGATTCAGGTGTAGAGGGAATTATTCAAGCTAAGACCCTTTCCCCTGATGGAAACATACAGATCGAGAATTTCATGCGGAAGGGACAGACCATTTCTGGTATCATCATCCACCGGGCCATGCAGCTTGACAAGGGTCAATTTTTTGTGGAACTCTCTTGTCAGAGACAACTTTTAGAAGAACGCGATGACGAGATTCGCAAGATCAGGCCTGACATTTACTACGACGTCATGCGAGAGGCCAAGGACAGAGATATGCTAAACCGAAAGAAGAGGGCGGAGTCAGATCATAGCCGTCGAGTCATTAAACATCCAAATTTCCATAATTTCAAAGCCAGTCAAGCTGAAGCCTTCCTGGAAAAACAACAACGTGGGGATGTCGTCATCCGGCCCTCGTCCAAGGGAATTGATCATCTAGCTGTGACCTGGAAGGTGGATGACAAGTTATATCAACACATTGGTATGATAGTCGAATTTTGATCAATTTTTGTAAACAATTGTTTCTAGATGTCGTTGATTCTAATGCTGATCCCAATGACCAAACCACTGGTCAGCTCATCGTGGACACATCGTACACTTATGCCGATCTTGACGAACTGATCGTTAATCATGTGCAAGCAAAAGCTCGTCGGGTCGAAGAACTGATGGCCCACGAGAAGTTCAAGCAAGGTCCCGAAGATGAGCTGCGTAGGTGCTTTGTTATTCTTTACGCTCTCGTTCCTAATCATATTGTAGACCTCTTTCTCAAAAACTCTCTTGCTGCTAATCCGGCAAAGAGTATGTATGGATTCACGTTGAACCGCAAGAAACCTGGCCACTTCAATCTTTGTTTCCTGGCTAATAAGAATTCTACTGTTCAGACCTGGGTCTGTGTCTGAAATATGCAGTGAAACTTTCATGTTGATTCGCTTTCAATTCTTCCCAGCCAATTCGTGTTAATCCCGAAGCATATTATCTACTTGAAACACCCGCTACTGGCGTTCCAGAATTGTGCGATGCCTTCAAAGTCAGGTAAGAAAAGTTGCATCTTGCCACATCCAGTATTGAATTTGTCTTGCAGACATCTCCACGAATCTCAGGTCAATTCGTTAGGGAGCAAGACGCCTTTCCCAGGGGCTCGTACTCCAGGACGACCGGGTGGTGCGACTCCAGGGCGACCGGGTGGTGCAACCCCCGGTCATGCTTCAACTCGGCAAGTTGGTCGCACACCAAATCCTTATGGTACGCATACTCCCTACGGTGCAGGACGGTCTGGCCCTCCTTATGGTGCTCCTATCCCTCAAACCTATGGTTACCAAACCCCTTCCCATCACCCACCTCCAGAGTTTCTGAACTCACGTTTTACGGCCGGTATTCACCCTGATCGTGTTCAAATGATACAAAATCCAAGTCAAGGTCCAAATCAAGCGTGGGGTGGGTCCTGGAGTTGATCTCTATAACGCTTCTACTATCCCCTTATTTGTATCAACGTTTGGATGATAGGGAAATGTGTATCATATAGAATTAGGACCTAATATACGTTTTAATTTTTGCTTTCTTACATAGTTGACCTTTCAACTAATACGAGCGGTTATATGGAGTAGAAGTCACCTTTTACATGATCGGCTTGACATCATGTACAAAAACCGTTTTGGTTGATTCACCATGCCACCCCCGGTTACTACTTGCGCTGAGGAGAAAACGACATCCGGGGTCAACAACTATAACACGAATGAAACCAACCACACAGACACAGAAGAGAAACATACGCATCTGGGAAACATATCCTCCATGGTGCCCAGGGATGATCTTGAATTGTACCCCACCTCTAGGTTTACCAAATTCAGGCTCCTTCGCCTCCGCAACGTTCCAAAGCCGTAGGTTATCAAATGAAGCGCTATTGATACATCACGTGAGTGTGCAATAATAACCACGAGTAGCAGTTCGAGAGCAGTTCGAGAGTTTCATTGTAGCAGGGGATCAGAGGTCATGCCTCGACAAAAGATGATAAACATCACCCAAAAATTGAAGCCAGATAGAGGAGTTGAAAGACTAACCAAACTAAATGACGGCAATCTGGAAAAGCAACCACGCAGGAGACAACTCCAGAGCTGGCAGGGTTCCGAAGAGTTTTGAGAAGACGAGGGGTGTTAGAAGGACCTGACCGTCCAAGCAGTCGTACATCCCAAACATCGACCGTCCCATTCCGCCTGCCAGCATAGATTTGGCTGCCATCGGCTGACCAGCATGCCTGCATTATAAAAGACAAGTGGATGAGGACTTGAATTTGTTCATCAGGGGACGAATTATTACCGAAAGACACCAGGGGGGAGTTTTTTCGCTCAAGCCAAGTCGACCGACGCCTTTTCCTGGTGCATGCGTTCTCCTGTCCCAAAGTATAACTTGACCATCAATCGAAGCTGTGAGCAGTAAATCTGGTGAGAATGTTGCATAATTCGTTGGGTCGAGAAGAGGAGGTGCATTCTTGGGTGGTGTTATCGTTACATAGGAACGTGGTGCAGTTGGGAGAACCGTTTGCGGAAAATTCTGCCGACCGGGCATGGCGATTTTACTCTCCAGATGTGTTTGTTCAGGTTTAAGATGTTCCTCCACCAGATTCATATCTCCATCGTCTCCATCGAAAAGGGGATCAAATGAAACGTCCGATTTTGCATCTGAGTCGGCCACTCGAGGTAGATTCTCCGCATCCTCTACCTTCATATAAGTGTCATCGGGAAAAGACGTATCGAGAGGGAGCGCATCCGAAGCTGACGTATTGGTTGAATCTGGAACGATATCTGATGTTGCATCAGGATGATTCAAGGATTTTTGCGCCAAATCGCTGGGCTGGGGTTCGCGTTGCTCAGTACGAGCTAGTCCAGGAGTTCCAAAGTCAGAGAAACCAGAACTTTGTGGTCGAAGAGCGATAGCAGTCAACTGAGCACCATGTGCGGTGAAGTTACGGACGCCCTGGCCGGCGTTTAGATCCCACTGCTGAGAAAACACTACTTGAGCTTCACAGAGAACCGATAAAACAGGATACTCACCATTGCTTGGCCATCCCACCCTGCACTGAAGAAAGATTTTTCATCGTAGTCGATTGCAAGTGCTGAGATCGGGCCCCTATGACCATTCATGACATGACAAAGGTGACCGGGATCATGTCGGACAGTGAAAAGATTGATATGCCCGGCCTGGGTAGAACTGAGGCAATGAAATCAAATAAATCCTGGAAGATTCACTTACATCAGAGCCTCCAAGTGCCCAAAGAGCATCTGACTGCATGGTCAAGCTGTACACTGGTGCTACGCCAAGATCATCGTCCACTGTCGTTCCATTCACCTTCTTTGGATCAGGCACTGCAGGATTCTCCCACCAACAGTATAACTGACCAGCTTTCATGAGGCCCTCAACGACACCAGAATGATGTCTTTGAGGCGTAGAAAGAAAGCTCTTACCATTGAGACTGGCAAATATATCATAATCACGTATATAACCATCGTCAGCGCCGGTGAGGACATGAGTCATGCATGCCGAAGAAGCAAGACAGTGCACGGGAACTGGGTGAGGCAATGCACATACTGCCTCGGCAGTGAATGACCTTGGATGAGGGAATTTCGGATCTAAAGAGTAACGAAGAGCCTGGCGTCTCCTTGCAGCAGGAGATGGCGAACGTCTGAGTGAAAGCTGGGAAGCTAAGAAACGGCGCCCTCAGCCGAGATAGAAACTCTGAGCAGACTCTTACGTGTAATAATATGCTGGGAAATCTTGGCTTGACCGGCTGTGGGCTTTGTTGTAGTCGGATGTGGTAGAGGGACTTGTGTTGCCGAAACATCGATTGGGATCCTCTCATTTTCGAACTCTTCCTCTTCCTCTTCCTCTTCTTCCTCTTCCTCCTCCTCCTCATCTTCTCCTTGCTCCTCGTCTTCATCCTCGTCTACATCCTCCTCCCCTTCCGAGGATTCCTAAAATCGATATTTATGGGTCCCAGTAGGTGCTGAAAAGAATCCTCGAGTACGTACATACATACCTCGTCGCTGTCCTCTGTTTCATCATCTTGTGCATCAATTAAAACATTTTCGTCTTCGTCATATTCTCCTTCCGATTCCAAATCTTCGAGTCCATCCTCTTCAGAGTCACTCGTCATGATAGTTGATGTTACCATACTATCAATACATTATCAATTAGAACTGTCGACATCACGTGCTTGTAAAAGCTAAGATCTTAATGCAACTTAAGCGGGCCGGTTGATCCGTTACTCCCACAAAGGCTCTCTGAACCTCTTCATTAACCCCGACAACATGGTCCTTGCCGACCTAGGGCGCAAGCTCAATGCGGCACTATCATCGCTCAACAGGACACCAATTGTGGATGAGAAGGTAGCCGTCATATGTAGAGTGGTTGGCGTTTTGACCCCGATCCATACAGGCCCTTGATACGATGCTCAAAGAAATAACAGCTGCTCTGCTGGGGTCAGATGTCAATGTTAGGCTTGTTGCATCCCTGCAAAAAAAGGTGAAACAAAAAGTGAAGGCATTGCTAGAACAGAATGCCGGCGATAAAAGCAAAGAAATGAACCGGAAACATCTCATCCAGAAGGTGACCGTCCCCGAATTCCCCCCCTCCACTTATCAGCTTCTAGCTTACGAACTGTAATCGATAAGGTAGTATTTGATGAACTTGTTTCCCTCGTTGATCCAGGTGTTGAGCCCTACAAACCCAAGAAAGGTCAGTCCAATGTCATCATGCTCGTCGGACTCCAGGTATGCTGCTACATTGCCCTCGAGCGTCAATCTCAAACAATTCCGAAAAAGGGCAACGGGAAAACAACGACCTGCACGAAACTTGCTGTTCATTACCAGAAACGTGGCTTCAAGTCTGCCATAGTCTGCGCAGATACTTTCCGCGCTGGCGCATTCGACCAAACCCGCCAATCAGCAACAAGGGCCAAAGTCGCCTACTTTGGCTCTTACACAGAAACCGACCCTGTTTCCATTGCTGCTCAAGGTGTTGCCAAGTTCAAGAAGGAACGGTTTGAGATTATTATCGTTGATACTTCAGGTCGACATAAGCAGGAATCCGAATTGTTCCAAGAGATGGTACAAATTGGTGATGCTGTAAAACCCAACATGACAGTGTTGATCTTGGATGCCAGTATTGGACAAGCTGCTGAAGCACAAAGTAGGGCATTTAAGGAAAGTGCGGATTTCGGTGCTATCGTCGTAACGAAGATGGATGGTCATGCGAAAGGAGGGGGTGCAATCTCTGCGTATGTTGCATGCGTTTTGAGGTAACAGGTCCATCCATCGCTCACGGACCCGCAGGGTTGCAGCAACTCAAACACCCATAATTTTCCTGGGTGTTGGGGAGCACCTTTATGATCTCGACCGCTTCTCTCCTCAACCATTCATCTCTAAACTCCTTGGCCTTGGAGACATGCAAGGTTTGATGGAACACATGCAAGATCTAGCAAGTCAGAATCCTGACAAGCAGAAAGAAATGGCTAAGAAGCTTGAGGAGGGTAAATTGAGCATTCGTGACTGGCGTGAACAAATTCAAAACGTCATGAACATGTTTGTTTGACTCCTGGAACTCCCTCGAGACAATTGACTAACCTTGAATTTCAGGGGACCAATTAGTAAAATTGCCTCAATGATTCCTGGACTGCCACAAGAACTCCTACAGGGCTCTGATGAAGAGGGTTCGCAAAGAATGAAACGCATGATTTATATTACAGATAGTATGACAGCTGCTGAACTTGATTCTGACGGGTCACCCTTTATGGATTTTGGCAAAGATGGAAAGCCTGTCGGACTCACATGGAGAGTTACTCGTGTAGCGCGGGGAAGTGGTACATGTGTCCGTGAAGTTGAAGAACTGCTCTGTCAATATCGCATGATGGCCAACATGGCAAAACAAGCTGGCGGCAAGAATGGCTGGTAAGCCTAGCGCAATCATCGATTGAAAATACAATTTTATCATTGTTATAGGCTCCAGGCCATGCAAAAAATGCAACAAGCAGCCGGTGGCAAAGGTCGTGGTCTGAATGGAATGCCCACGCCTGCCCAAATTCATGCACTTCAACGAACAATGCCTCCTGGAGTGCTTCAACAGATGCAGCGGCAGCTCAGAAATGGCGGTAGTATGCAAGAGATGATGAAAGCCATGATGCAAGGACAAGGTGGTGATCAACTGGATATAGAAGAGATGCAGCGTACGTTTATCAGCCCTCTTTGACAATTGAACTCATTGATATCAGGCATGATGGCCCAAATGGGTGGTGGACGAGGTGGTCTGGGAAACTTGGGCGGTATGCCAGGAATTGCAGACATGATGAAAATGATGGGAATGGGTGGAGGACGATAAAAACTATTATTGTTGTAAGTAGACCACTGCCCAGAGAGATATGTAGAATTAATACGCAGAATAGGTGTACTTGTAAGATAGATGCAACCCTCATAGCCGCAATTCCGAAGACGCCCATTAAAACCTTATTTTATCATCATTTAGAACTATCTATCCTGCTTCCCCACCTCTTCTTGATGTTTGAAGCAGCTGATACATTGTTGAATATAAAAGTGGAAGTATGCTTATCAGAGCCTGTCGTCTTAGACACAAACATCGTTCCTGCGAACATGATCTACATTGTCGTGTGAGCTGGAACACAGTATCTGGTTCAAGAGAATCGACATACTGCCCACAATCCCCATACTCCAATGATGAAGGAAATAATGAACATGGCCAAAGCAAGTGGCCCAACTGAGGTCGTGTTCCACGCCAAAAACGCGGAAAGACTAGCAGCAGTGGTAAGGGGTCCGAGAAGAGGTTGATACGGTTGTGTCGATGGTTGGACCAAAGGCACGGACTGAGGGGTAGAGGGAATCTGCATGGAGGCATTAGCGATATATGGTTCGAAAGAGATAGATAGGTTCGGGCACTTGCATTTAGCACGAGAGCCAGTGCGATGGCACACAGCCATATACCGAAGTGAAGAGCAAGAAATGATTCAAGAGCAGTGAGCGAGCTTCGATATCCCCAGGCTGGTTCCGAGATGAAGAGCAAAAAGCGAGGAAAAAAGACCAGACATGAAGCCAACACCAGTAGTCTGTAGGATAGATGGGTAAATTGAAGATTCAGAATCAGTTCGATTAAAATGTTTCACAGAGCAGCCGAAGCCCAAGACCATGTTGCGAGTGTATCCGTGGGCGAAGAGGGCCTATTGGGAGAAATTTGCTGTTGCGCTGGTTGGGTTGTTTGGAAGTCGGACATGCGGTTACGTCACCTGATGGGTCGTCATATCAGAGAAGCCCTCTCATTCGAATCACATCCTTTTGGGGTTGGTTTCTGGTTTATGCCCTCTACTTTCAAAGACAGCCTACAAAATGCGAACTGCCAAGGACAATGGTTGTGGCTGATGAAATTTGAGTTTCCCCTGTAGAATGTTCCCATGATTGTGGCCGTACTAGTTTTGCGATCGATCTGATTGACTGGCTTTTGGAACTGTTTTTTTTTGGGTCAACAATTTGTTACACGGTGCTCGATCGCAGTCCGTGGTTGGAACTGTTCTTTACCCACTCATTTGAGAGATTCGGAATTGTGAACATCTGTCCAGGAGTAGTAGATTTGAGTGTATCGTACCTTTGGTTGATTCACACTGGGAACCTGCTGCCATCCAACGGAGTCAAATCAACATCAGTAATTACAAGAAATACCATCCATACTATGCGCGTTCCTTGATAGATGACTGACACAAAATAGGCGGTTGCAATACCTCTATTCCTTCAGTAAGTACACACAAACAAACGGCCGACACTCAATTTCTACGAGCACAAATGACAACCACCAGCCGTGATGGGACAGAGAAATATAAGGATGCGGGGAACGAGAGATACAACAACAGCATCAACCAGAAGCATCACGATGGAAAGCACAAAAGATGGTATTAGAATCAAAGGAGAGGACGAGCCAAACGAAGGCTCAAAGCAAAAGGTGCATCGACTTATTATTGAGGCTGCTGGGCAGCATAATCCTGAAGAACTTTGAGAGCTTCTTTGACCTTGCCTTCCAATGCCTCTGGCGATTGCACCAACTGGACAAGCGCATCGGAATCCATCTCAAGTAACATACCAGTGATCTTCCCAGAAAGGTCACCCTGAGTGCTACAGAAAGACACTCAGCGAGAAAGGTCAGTTGAATGTAAAGATACTTACGGAAAGATCTTCATGTAGATGAGTTCACCGAGCACTTGTTTCTGCTCCGCGGGAGGTATCGCAGCCAATTGTTCCGCCGTAATCATAGGAGTTTGTTCAGAAGAAACGGAAACCGTGGTAGTGGAAGCGACAGGTTCATCAACCGGGACTCCTTGAGGACGAGTATGAGGTTTTCTATGGCCAGGCTGAGGAACGCGACTGGCAGGAACAGGAACCTCCGCTGAAACAGCACGCCCAGGAATGGGTGCACCTTGAGGAACGGGTCTAGAAACGACGGCATTGGGAGAAGGTCCATTTGCACGTGGGATGGGAACACTTGGGAGGGTCGGCGACGAGCCAGGACCGCGAGCAATGGAGGTACGGGAAATTCCACGCGGGTAGCTTGAAATACCATACGGTTGAAGGGTACCTTGGGGGTAGAGACTTGTCATAGGTGATGAAATGGGAGCAATCGATCCATTTGGGGGGTAACGACGAGGCATCATGTTAGACTGGCTGTAAGACATCATGCGATTCGCAGGGTATCCAGGTGCAGGGGGATAATAAACTGTATTGTTAAGGTAGCCACCCGGAATACCTGCAGCAGCGGCTTGTTGCATCCTGATCTGATTACGCTGGGCAATTTGACTCTCGAGCTGCTGTCTGCGAATCTCACGCCGCTGAGCGAGCGAAACGTACAAAGGCTTGTTTCCAATCATTTTGTTATTCATCTCGGCGACAGCCTTAGTTGCCTCATCAGGGGAAGAGAAACATACAAAACCAAAGCCCTTTGAAATGCCTTTTTCATCACGCATAACCTTGCAACTGGTGATAGTTCCGAAAGGCTCAAATTCAGCACGGAGTTTCTCGTCATCGAAGTCATCCTCTAGATTCTTAATATAAAGATTGACTCCTTGATATTTGGATAGCTTTTCGAGTTTGACTTGCTCGTAGGACTGACGAAGTTCCTCCTCACGTTCAGCCTTCTTCTGGGCGCGAGTTACGAAGAGCTTCTTGCCGTAAAATTCAGTGTCATGGAGTTCATCAATGGCCCTTTGAGCTTCCTCATGGCTTTCATAGTTGACAAATCCAAAACCCTTACTTTTCCCATCTTCATTTTCGGCAACGATCAACGACGTAATTTTGCCCATCTTAGCAAAATGCTCGGCAAGTTTGTCGTGAGTAACTTCAGCATCCAGATTCTTGACATAGAGGTTGGTAAATTGAGCCCTCATTTCGTCGAGCTTTGACTGGCGCTCCTAACGAAGCCAAATGAGTACACTATCAGTCTCAAATGACGTCGCGCAGACCTTGCGAGAAATATGATATCCGACATAAACCTTTTTGTCGTTGAGCAACATTCCATCAACCGACTTGATAGCATTATCAGCAGCATCAGCGCGTTCAAAATGCACAAAGCCATAGCCCCTGGAGCGGCCGTGCTCGTCGGTAGCGACTTTGCAAGATAAGACGTTACCGAAAGCCGCAAATGTATCATGAAGAGCCTGAATATATTAATCAGATGCATATATACTCGGGTCAAATGTAATAAAACAAACTTTGTTGTCGATACCTTCATCCAAGTTCTTGATGAAAATGTTGCCCTGACCAGTTTTACGAAGAGCGGGGTCACGCTGAGACCACATGATCCGGCTGAGATAAGACGAAGCTGTCAAAACATACCAGATGATAAATTAGCGCACATACCATGCACGGTTCTTGATCAGCGAATAATTGAGCTGCTCGAGAGCTCGTTCACCTGAACATGGATACAATTGAGTTACCGGTGTTTGACAGTGATCAGAGCCAAAATTCACCATCGGCAGCATTGAGATAGTTGATATATGCATACCCAAGGGAGCGACGAGTAACTGCATCGCGGCAAACACGGATGCTGTGGAATTATGACTGAGATAATCCACTTGATTAGAAGAAAAATGACATACCTGGCAACAGGGCCAATCATGTTGAAGATTTCAAAAAGCATGGCCTCCGTGACGGTAGGGTCAAGCTCGCCGACATAAAGAGAAGCGGACGGAGCAGACGATTGAGGAGCAGGAGGATTGTAAGGAGCCGCGACTGGCGCAGGAGTAGACTCGACGACCTGAACATTTTCAGGCTGCTGGACTACGGGAGACGACATTTTTTTTAGTGAAAATTGAGGGGTCGTTACTGTTTTGTGTCTTTTTTCTGCGACTGGGGGGACCGACCCTGATGTCAGATGGACGGTAGGCAAAAAAATGAGGTACACATACACAAGAAGAGATAACAACACAACCGCTTGAGTTTAAATTTTTTAAGTTTTTATGTCTTGTTTTGGCTTCACCAGTTATCAGCGTCGACAGTGACGACGAGGGGAATTGGTCTCACCTTTAATGAGATGGTTGGTTAGAAGAAACTGTCACGTCGCCTGGGCCTCATTTTTGATCACGAAGCTTCAAACTCCGCTTGGCGCTATCATTAGTCAAACGTAATACCTTCACTCGTTTCTAGCATTCAAACATACTCACACCCTCCAACGAATATGGGAATCAAGCTCTTTTGATGAAAATACGGAGGACAGGAAATCCACTAGATTGAATGGAAAGGCTAGCTCTAATAAATGACTCTAGATTTGTAACAGTCGTAGCCGAAATCAAGCTCCGACATCACAAGCCCCTGCAACCTTGCCTGTAAAAAAACATCATACATTTGGTCAAATTCTCTGTGCACAAGAGCTATTCTTTACATTAGGTACAATACTCGGAGCAGGTCCAAAGACAAGGCGGCCAACTCCTAATGCAGCTCCTAGTAGTGGCCAAACTATGACTAAGAAATTGATTCTTTACCCTATTTCGTTTTTCATTTGTCTGAGATATCTATATGTCTATGGACCATCTTTCAGGGCACTTTTACCGGTATTCTCTCTCTAGTCACATTCTGAAATGAATCATTTTGTGGAACATCAGATGGATTGCGAAACGAAAACCTGTCTACAAGTCCACACAACTTCCCACGTGCGTCATCGTTAAACCTACAGCGACCCATTGGAGGCTCGAAGGTGAACACTGAATCTTTGTGTGCGGTCTCAAAACTCCGTTATACCGGCAGCCGGTGTTGATGCTCGTTCACTTTCACTTTTACTCTGCCCATCTCGGCCCTAGAACACCGGTCGAAGTTTTACTACAACGTCTGGTGACTGCGTGTGTTGTTATCACTGAATGTTGGAATAGACTTCTTCCTCAAAGTACGATCTATGCGCGATTCAATCTACTCGAATGAATTGGGGACCATTGCCCTGACATTTAATAATCAGCCAGAATGCCGAATTCGTTTTATGTATATGAGCTTGTCTCCTGTCGAGAATGTCAGCGACACTATGACACGCATTCATACCTCAAAGTCCCTATGAATGCTGGTCTGGCGTAAGGCGGTGCAATCAGAAGCATAAGTCCTATTAGAAACTGAAAAATAATACAACACAGAGTGGGAGAGAACGATCCACACTAGAGATACATTATGCATTCCTTCATCCTCGCGTGAAATATGCTTTTGCGCCATGTGTGGCTAGCTCTGCTTTGGCCTGAACAGATCAAAATCGGTCAGACTGGTCACGCACAAGGCCATTCCTCAGAAGGTGCGGTGATAATACTGACCTTTTCCATTGTGTGCCCCGCGGCGTTATGGTGGTTGTATATCTTGAAAACGGATAATTGTCAGAGAATCATATTCTTTAGAGCAATGGAACAATTCAATCAGAGCGAACTTACCTGGACAAAATAGATCGCGTTCCCTGCGCCTTGGATCGTCCAACCAACAGTGGTCAAAGTGCCAAGGATGGCGGCAACCCAGTGATGGCCGATATACATGCGGATAGTCTGGATCAATCCAGCTGAACCAGTACTGAAGCGCAGATGCGGAGGGGATGTGAGCCTTCGGCCTCGGACTTTGACTCATAAGCAAGATCGAACGCGCACCTGGGTACACCAATGATCCTGGTGGCAAAAGTGAAAAGGGAGTAGAAGAACGTAGAGGATGTGCTCACATATAGGCACTGAAGAGAAGATGAAACCCCCCGAAGAAGAAGTACAAGTCTGGGCAAAGAGATTGAATCACCATTGCGGGTTCTAGTCGGCTGGCTTACAGAAGTAGAGGGCTTGCTCCTGAAATCAATCCAAGTCAGCATAAGGTCTCAACTTCGCGAATAATGTTTTGCTCGCCTTCATATAACCATTATAGATGGGTCTGAGGCTTGACATGAAACGAGGCCAAGTAGAGAAGGGAAATCACACGTACCGGTACCAGAGGAGGAAGGATAAGGTTCCAATGATGAAGATATAGCTGAATTGGATTAATTAGAGCTTGGATCGACAGGGAATGTTGATGGAACAATATACCCTATGCTGGCACCCAGGTCACTGCCACCGTCTTTGGTGTCGGAGAAAAAGACGAAGAGGCATGCAACCATATTCACAATTAATGTGACCAGGAGTACTAACCATAATTGGTAGAGTCGTGTGATTAGCGGCCGTGAAGCCTCTGGTATCTCGTCCTGAATGGAATGGAATATGAGAGGATAGACTAGGGAAGGGTGAGCAACATGAATTAATGTTGGGAAGAGTACAGACAGGGGGGCCAGTTGTTTCTGCCGTGCTTGCGTATATGTTCAGATTTTGAGTCAAGTTCAGCCTCTCTTCTCTGGAGATCAGCCTCTCTGCGCTGAAGATCCTCGAGCCTGGTAGAATAAGGATTTTGAGTGGGATCGTCGAATGGATTTGTATCGAGGGAGTGAGATGAAGCAAAGGGGTTTTCGATATAGTTGCCTGAGCAATGGTTCTAAGCATGGAATGCAGATGGACAGCGGCGGAGGGACATACTCATAGTTTCGTCGTCTGGCTGGTTGACACCAAGGGCAACGGAGCAGGATGGCCGGTGTTCGCCGGTGTTTATGGCGACCAAACAAGGGGGATTCGGATAGTCCGCAGACCATCGACCGATGTGACATGACTATTCGGCTTGGCGGTTGGGTATAAAGTCTTGAGATTTGCTAACGCGTGTCTAACAGGAACTTCATTTGTTCATCCTTCTCGTCTTCCGACTCTAAGTGAGTGCTTTTTTCCTCGTGCTCTTCCTTCATCTCTCATTTCTGCCCATCAGCCTTCTTTCCTTTATATACATACTCCTCTACTTTCCTTCCTTCACCGTCCTTTGAGCTAGCCCCCTGTTTCTCTACCTGCTGTCCATCATGCTCAATGTACTCTTCCTCGCCGTCCTTGCCCTTGCTGCCTCGTCTGTCTCTGCACTTGCCGTCCCTCGTGCTCCTGATGCCTCCAACTGGGCTAGTTTCCTTGAGGTGCAGTGGTTGTGGCCCGGCAAAAAATAATATTACTCATGTTCTCTGCAGGATTATTCAACGTATCATACACGTTACCTTGCCATTGGATGTGAAAACAAGCATTCCGATGTTAGTTTCTTCAACCAATGCTGTCATCCTCTTTCTGTAGGTTATCTTACTCTTCCTTTTGACCCATGTCGTCCTCATTGCCACTGAATAGAAAGGGACTCAGCCTAATCCTTCTTGCGAATCGTCTACTAGGATTGTCAGTGGCAATTCGGGGTTCAATTCTAATGGCTAGTACGTGAGGCTTCCGATATCCCAGGAACGCATGTATGAACTCTTGGAACAGTGCTACTTTCTTCTACCAGAACGGCAATGCCGGTGCCTGCGGTCAATACCACAGTGACAACGACTTGATTGCTGCCATGGGTTAGTAGTTAACCTTGATCGATTTTTTGTCTATTCATTTCTCACACAATAGATGTTGACCGATACGGAGATACGAGCCGAAAATCCAGTCTCTGTGGTAAACGCGTCGAAATCATCAACCCCAAGAACGGAAAGGTTGATTAGAATTCTTTCAGTGTCCGAATTTGATCATAATGTTCTTCCCCTAGTCGGTTACCGTTACCGTTGCTGATGCCTGCCCTACTTGCACTAATAGCAATTCCATTGACCTCTCTCATGGTGCCTTCACGAAGATTGCCACAGAGAGTGAAGGCATGGTTTCCAGTGAGTTTTTTTCTCCTTATGGGACACCGGGCACTCAACGTACTGATGTTTAATTCAAAGTCATATGGAAATATGTCTAAATTTTCCGAACATAGAATTCGTGGCACTCCATCGATACCTCCATTCTTATTTTCCTCCCCTTTTATCTTGGGCTGGTTCCCTGTGTAACTTTTGATGTCAATGAGGGCCAAATTTATGGTCGTTGTTTTAAGGCTATCGACACCGGGTGACGGTAGAATTCTCCTAGTGAGACCTCGGGTGTCCCGGGAAATATTCAAGGTTATTGTTGTTCTAGATGGCTTCACTGTGTTATGTTACTCTGTCAATCATGTTGTACAAATTTGTCGGGTGACAATTACAAGAATCAGTTTTTCGAACAATGGCGTCTTGTCTTCAGTTGTTAGGTGACCTGGATCTTGGAGCTAGAATCTTCCATGTCACAGTAATGTCACAGAAATTCCTTATTTGAAACTCCTGGATCTATATCTATCTATACCTGCAATTTCTACGATATATGAATCCTACATTACAACACATCCTTGTTATAGGTGGTAACGGATTCATCGGTATAGATCTTTCTTCACAAGACAAACTCATGAGTTCTGACCCGTCCACAGGTTCTGCTGTATGCAAAGCTGCCGTAGCACGAGGGATGCAGGTCACTAGCATCAGGTCAGCCTTGACGCGGATCGTTCTGACGAGCAGATGTTCTAATGCTGCCAAACTTCCAATTCGGACCCTGCTGTTTTCTCTTTAGTTCCTCAGGACAACCGTATCGCACGGCGAAAGGGCACACTCCGGCATGGACACATAAGGTTATTGCGAAACTTCCTCTGGCTATGATCCTGGTTCATGTGCACCCAATTGCTCCTTTACTGCAATCTTTACTGTAATCACTTGCTGTTCGTTGGCTTCTTTTTCGTGTGCTTTCAACCTTCTTTTTTCACATTCCACGGCTTGTTTGCACTAACACTAGCATTGATGGACGCCTTGTGTTTAAAATTCTACGATTCCGTTCTAATTTATTCCAGTGGCAGCTTGTTTCTGCTCTGACGTGCATTTCTCTACGATTGGAAATCCAACTTTTTCTCTGCGGATCGCGTCATTGTAATGCATCGTGGGTGATTCGCTCCTTTCGCATTTAATGTTCACGTTTCTGAATGAACGGGTGAACACGTTCCTGTTGTCTTCAAGGGAACAACAATCCAGCAATGCGACAATTTGATTCTTTGGCCTCCTTTGCCGTTGAGAATTGATTCATTTCTGAAAAAGGAATTAGTACTAACGGAATGGGTCTTCCTATTACTAGGTAAACTGGGAAAAGGGTGATGCACTCCATCCCGAAAGTTTTGTGCATACTTTTGCAGAAGTATCAGGCGTGGTTCATACGCTAGGCACCCTTTTCGAAGATGCGGAGGGAGCGTACAAGCATGCTATCAGGTCCGGGGATGTTCCTGGGCTACTTTGTAGCTTCTGGAGAAACATCGTTGCCGGTGGGAATGGAGGAAATCCTCTCGAGAAGCACCAACAGCTTGGGGAACAGACTAAGAGGGGCACATATGAGGTCATAAATCGAGATTCTGGTAAGCCTTCATTTCTATTACACTGCGATTTTGGTGTGCCTTTCCATCCTGCCGTTTTCCACTTCCTTTCCCCAAGGTGCTGATTTGCGAGTTGCTGACGATTTAATTACCGTTCTCTCACTCCAAACCCTTTCCGAACTTGATTGGCACACCTCGGCTTGTGATCCTCAAATTAACCATCTGGATTCGACTGCATTGGTACAGCACTGCAAGTTTGTAGGGCATTCGTGACTTCAAAGCCTTCTGCAAGTACAACTATCAATATTCCGCGCCCATTTGTATATATCTCTGCAGAAGACGTTTTTCGTCCCGTAATTTCGCCGCGCTATATCGAAACAAAATGGGAAGCTGAAAGGGGCATTGAAGAGATAATGACGAGTGCTCCCGATTTTAGAGGCGTATACATTCGTCCGAGTGCGTATTCAGCCTCCATCCCTCATTGGATCCGTGTGTTCTAACTCGGATCTTATTCTGCATTGACTTTTTCCTATATCATCGTGATGGACAATTGCTTATGGTGTTGTGAATCATTGTGGCATGCACTGTTGTTTGGGTGGTGGTGGATCTGCAGGTTTAGTTTATCATGCGCATCAGCGACCCCTTACGACACCTGCAGCGGTTCTATTCGACCTTTCGGCTATAGTTCATACCAAAGTACCTCAAACAATTCCAACGCCAGCGAGCATTCTCCGATCATTTGGCTCATTGTTTTCCCAAAGACAGGGAAAGGACGAACAAGTGTGGGGCACACAAACAAGAGGGGCAGTTGTAGAGGAAAATGGAATAGAAAACCCGATGTCATCTTCGAAGTCAACTGAGGAATCCCTGGGAGGTCCAGGGGTGTTCAGACGACCTTCACCATTTGAAAGTATGGCTAACGCACTGGAGACACCACCGATCCATGTGGATCATGTCGCAGATGCTATCATGATCGCTTTGGACTCTCGGAAAAGCGTCCGAGGTGTAGTTGGAGTTCAGCGGATGCGGGAGTTGATTGGGTGGTCCCAAAGTGGAGCTCCTAGAAGTGGTGATAAGAATGCCGATATTTACGCCAGAGCTGCGCTGTGATTATGCAGGATGCCTACTGCCTACTGGTGGTCCAGACGCGCACATTTCCCTTCTTGGTTCAGCTACGTTTAGATAAGATTAAAAGGTGATGACTCTGAATGACGAAATTGTGACGAGTAATATAGAATCCAGGCTTCCGTCTCAAACTTACTGTGCAATTACATTCGCATGAATCATTCGTAGGCACTGATTCTGTGCGATTATCAGGGGTCACAATGAGTGCAGGGTATTCTCGGCAGATGGTGGAGTTGACAAAAGAGGTCTCTAACAACTTGATATTACGGACATCCACCCCTGAGGGTCAAGACCCACTGGGAGATTGCATCGTCAGGTTGGGAAGATGGGCATATTCTCTATATAATTGGATACCCTGTGCTCTCGCTTACGCTGCCTGAGAAACCAAGGATCTAGACATGGCGTGGGTTTGGCCCATTCGTATCAGTTGCTTTTGCTTATCGTACTAGGCGGATATCGGGATAACGATTGTACATTTCTGTCGTTTGACCTCTTTTACTCTTCTTTTGCTCTTCATCCATATTCCATCTGTTTGACATGAAAATGCAGAATGCAGCAAATTACACTTTACGCTGGGCTGTTCGGAATTCAGCCACGGTGAGGAGTTCCTGCATCAGCACCACTGCTTCTACCATTGCTACATCCGTCACACGATGCCATTTTACGACCTCATCAGCCACCACCGAAGCCTTTTTCCTTGGTACCCTTGACAAAAATTATACTCCTCCCACGTCGACGCACAAGATCAATGGCCCCATTGGTGTCTATGTTAACACCAGTCCATCCGAGGAACTTGAGAAACCTACACGATTTCTTCGTATGATCATGTTCGGCAAGCCTGGAGCAGGAAAAGGCACCTTAACACAGCGATTGGTAAAGAGGTATGACCTAATCTCCATCTCTACGGGTGATCTTCTGCGTCGACACATTTCCGAGCGAACGGACCTGGGGCGAGAGGCTGAGAATATTGTTGCGAGGGGTGATCTAATACCTGATAAAATTATGTTGAAAGTTGTAACTCACGAACTCGACGGACTTCGGAATAAGGTAGGTCTGGAGTTCACTGTTGTTTTGGGGGGTTTGAATGATTGGTTCGTGCATTCCCAGAATTGGATTTTGGATGGTTTCCCTAGAACTCTTGGACAAGGAGAACTCTTGGATGCACACCTGAAGTGAGTCTGTTTGCGGATCTAAAGGCTTCCAGATGTATAATTGAGTCTCTTCTGTGTTTTAGAAAATATAATATGCCGCTAACTCTCGTCGTTAATATTGATGTTCCAGACGACATTATCCTTCAGCGAATTTCCGATCGCTGGATTCACCCCTCATCCGGTCGTGTTTATAATATGTCTTATAACCGTCCAAAGGTGGATGGTGTCGACGATATTACAGGTGAACCTCTCGTCAGGCGTCCAGATGACAATCCTGTATGAGATCCGCCCCTTCATTGCCGTGAAGTACTGACAAAGTTTACCTGCCTAGGAAACGTTTTCTCGACGCTTGGAGGCATTCTACGAAGCCACATCTCCCCTTCTAAATTATTACAACACCCAAGACGCCCAGGAGCAAGCTTCCTGCACGACTTTACAACACCCTCACCAAGTGTCCTTTCATCGTCCTCACAAGCTCAAGCTAGGTACACTCTCTGAAGCCACATCGGATGAAAACTGGCCTCACCTAGACAAGATGGTTCGACAATTCTCTGCACTGAAGGAACGGATTTCCCAGACGCGGCATGGCCTCAGTGATGCCATTGTTGCAAGTGGGCTCGGTGCTGCCAATGCCTACCGCTCTAACCAGCAGGCTGCTCAATAGACGAAATATTCAATGCATCGATTACACTACAGTTTCCCATAGAAATTGGTTTTCTTTGGCCAGTTCTTTTGTACCAATGTGCATTTATATCCACGCCTTATTGTAACCGAGCTTTTTGTTGAATGGAGGTTCTGATTGATCTATCGCAGAGCGTACCTGCAACACCGAATGTGAGTTCAGGTAGGTGATGGACTCAGCCAGAAATTTACATCTTGACAACATACAGTCCAAGAGGCAGACCTTCTTGCACTTTTTCGTGTACAAGTGTTAATTCTGCAGCAGCAAATAGTAACTTCCAAGCCTTATCTGATCTTAAAAGCAGCTAAATTTATACCCACTGTTTGATCACAAATTCTAGCTCACCTTGTCAGACTCGAGTCCTCATCATCAAAGGTGATAGTTGCTTCGTCGTCATCGTCTGAACAGCAATTCTCCTTCACTACGATTACGCTGTCGCCCTTTTCACTTTCTTTCAGAGCTGCTTTACAGCGTCTGAAAAACTTGACTAGGTCCTCGTTGGATAGATGGCCTAAACACCATTGACACCAGATCACGTCAAATCCTGTACCAGTATCGTCTTGTGACTCCGGTGCTTTGTATCCTATTCGATCCAAAAATCGTACACCATGTGAATTCAAGGGATCAAACTCTTGCAATGTTCCCTGTAAAAACGTTACACTTTTTGTTTGTTCCGCAATGCCTCTCCACCGGAGATGATTGGGCGTTGATAGATCGAAACTTGCACGTCCCCGTGCCAGAGCTTCTTGGATGAAGGGCGTAACAGGTTCGAGGAGTACGACATCATCTGAAAGGTGTAAGAGAGTATCACATGTAACACGGCCAATGCCAGCGCCGACGTCAAGTGCACGGATACGCTTTGTCCGGGTGACAGACCCGGGGCCAGGTTTGAAGGCGGATTGGACGATGGACAGTGATGGATAGAGATGTAGAAGAAACAGACGTGAACCAAGACTCTCCACGCGTGGCAATGACTATGTATGACCAGAATTGTCAGTCATAGCATTCTGTAGGGAGGTATTATGCAGTCACCCCAGTGCCGAATCCACCTGCGATTCAGATCGATGGGATGAGTGTAATTTTTGAGTAGCATATACATACCTAATACGCCATCGTACGTCGCTGGCTGTGCAGTCCAATACTCGATACCATCTGCGATGACAGGGGTATCGTTGTTAGTGTTGATCGCTGTATCCATCAGTATTCGGATCAGATTTGGAATGGTAGAAAAGATCATCCATCACATGATGAATCTTGATTGTCGAACACCAAGCACTTCACAACAACGCGTGGTATAATGGCCTCTTTAGACAACATCTGGGACGCGCCAGTCAGCCCTCAAATAACGCGCCGTATTGACACAGACACAGATGATGATAAAGTGCAGCGACCACATAAGCGACAGAAACAGGCATTGTTCTTATCAGACTCAGAGGATGAGGGTGGTGGGATGAGTCACAACGTGAAGGCAGCTCCTGATCCTGGGATAGACAATGATGTCGAGGCCTTATTTGAAGATGCAGAGAACGATGAAGGGTTGAGTTTCAAGAGGACTGGAGATCTTGACATGGCTGCTATGGAAAGGGAGGCACAGGAAAGGCACTTAAAACCTTTGACACCTCATCCCATAATGCCGTCGAGCTCACCGACGCGCAAAAATGGTCCTTCTGGAGATGCTTCCCGAGGTTCGAAAATTGACAAAGGCAATACTATTCAAAAGCGAATCAGACCTGTACCATTGAATGAGAGTCTTTTGCTTGGTCCTACCGGTTTCCCCGAATTGATATCTCTTGTCAAAGACTTTAAAGTGAAAGGGAAGGGTCGGGAGGTGTGTCTCTTTTGACCGATTGGAACTTTTAACTCAAAGAGAGCCGGAGGCTGAGGACCTGACTCGTCTCATGCGAGTGTACAATTTCTGGACTCATAAGCTTCATCCCAAGTTAAAATTCCATGACACTGTTGTACGAATAGAGAAAATGTGTCACACAAAACAAATGCAGGTGGGTGTACATCTCAGAGAGGTCTTGCTACATCTGGACATGTTTCTTTTAGGTAGCCTTGTCTGTTTGGAGAGACGAAGCACACGGCAAGAGACTCGAAATCGATGGTGACTTATCAAGCTCAGATTCCAATGATGACAACGCCCAGGCCAGAAGACAGAATAACAAGAACTCAACGTCTGAGACTCTCGCTACACCTCATTCATTATCACTACATCCAGAAATAGACCATGACCGCCCCTCCCCTCCGCCCTCTTCCCGTATTTCAACCAGCGGTCTTACAGATGACGATAATCATCTTGATCCTTCCACTCCCTCCCATTCCAGACCCAATGGGACGTCATCTTCGTCAACATCCGCGGGAGCGAAGAAGAGAGTAATCGTTGACGATGATGTCGAGGATGAAAGTTTCTGGAAAGACCTGGAAGTAGCTCAGACACCACATTTGATGCAGCAGCAATCATCTGAGTCACATATGGCACCTGCACAATTCGCAGACGATCTCGATGACGCAGAGATGTGGGCTGCTCTTGGAGAAGGCGGAAACCAGTCTTCCGCAAGTTCGGAAGAATTTACATCAAAGAATGCTCCCACCATTTCTCAGCAGGTGGACGAGATGGATATTGATGACGATGATGTCTGGGATATCATCAGGAAGAATGAGAAGCCTACTTCAACCCGTTCACCAGTCATTACAGAACTTGCTGCTGTCATAGCAGATCCCGCACCACGTCCAACGATGTCTTCTTCCGAGATGAAATTGCCGGCGGAGTCCGAGATGGATTGGGATGATGTGTATGGAGATTAACTTGGAACCTATCGCTGTTGTCGTCATTTGTACATTTCATTTGTGTTCATGAGCTATCACTTATTGTGGTCCCACTGGCTGTGAGTTTTCGGAAATTGAGATATCTGCGCCTGTCAGAACAGAAACAAGATTTCAGATCCCAACACTTCTCATCATCCTCCTTGGGGCTCCCAGCGTTATTTGATGAAGAGGTCACTGTCAGGAACATGAGACATTCGGAGACGACTTAGTTTTATCTTTAACAAACGATCTATTATCATCCCTATGATAGTTCGGCCTACACTACTGGCCTGAAACATCACTTTCATTTTTCCTTGCACACTTGAGCTTCTCCGTTATAAGTTGAATCTCGATCTACTGACGAACAGTTATTGAACAATCCAGCACCTCATGAGAGACAATACAGGCTTCCTTATATTTTCCAGGTGAATCATTCTTCGCAATTGGAAGCCGACCCAAGAAATTTCCTCCATGACATTGGGTTTTCATCTTCTATAGGTACTAGACAATACTCTATAAGCTAGCCGTCAGTTTCTTAGCTGAATCCAGAGACCATATCAAGAGTCACGCTCGATGAATTGATGAAGATGTTGAAATTTCCATCCAGTACGAACTAGGAGGCAGTTATCATACAACTAAACTAGATTAAGTTGAATCACTTCATTATGCAAGATATTGGGTGAAAACGGGACATCATGAATCGTCAGGTGGCGCCCAGAGTACACAGCGACCGGTTGCATTGCCACTTGCCGCACGCTCTACTATCTTGGGATGGGAGCATGTGACTGCCTGTGTAGCGGTTATCCTGGCCAGAAGTGAGTGAGTGTGAGGCGGTCAACATACTGAGCTTACCGTGAGGGATCAGACAAGCGTGCTAAAAGGTCGCCTCTACCAGAAAAGATATCCAGAGAATGTTTCAAATTGCCAATCTATGGAGACATTCAAAGAATATCGATGGCAGGGAATGAGCTAGCACTTACTGTGAAGTGAGGATACACGTCTGGATTGGGACTCCACTGCGCCCGCAGAATTGTCACCCAGCGCCCCTGAATTCTCCGTTAAGACTGGTCAGTTTAGTGGTAGCTGAAGTCAATCTTACTGTCTGACAATCATGATGGATGCGATTGAAAGGCTTGAAGCTCTTGAATGGGTCAGAGCTATTTAGGGCTGAGGAGTTCAAACTCCATACTACCGAATCATTCAGCAATGCATGCAGGGCTACACATCTGATTGTACCCACGTCGTACGGTGTCATCATAGCTCGTGCTGACAATCTGCTTTCCGTGAGGACCCCAATACGCAGAACTACATGATTTGTCATGAAGCCATTCACCCTGAAGCAGGCCCAGATCTTTCTCCGAATTGTTAAAGTCAGTCACAGCATTGTAGTCATATTCAAGTAGCGTTGACTCTTCGGCCTGATCTCTTCCTGGTTTTGCAGGCTCAGAGTCAGAAAGTTGGCCAGCGAGGGTTTGCAATTTTCGTACATCCCAAATCCTAGAAAAACATAATGAGCAAGTCAAGGGTGATGGGGCTTCGAGGCCCTACTTAAGCGTGCGATCATTACTCGCTGTCAGAATCAAGTTGGGATAGCTAGGGTTTATGCTGATGCACCCAATCTTATGGTCAGAGAGTCCGAAACGACGGGCTTTGAATTTTTTCTCTCTTAAATCAAGATGTGTTGCTCCCCCGATTGCGTCAGAGATCCACATTTCATGTCCTGAAGGAGTCAAATCAGCATGGGTGATGAGAACGCGATCTTCGCTCGCATAGATTTCCCGAGAAACTTGCGTTACGAAACAGAAGTTGCGTATCGTGCAATCGTAAGATGTTGTATAGGCCTACAAGATCAATTAGCAGGCAGTAGTATAATACATTAATCAGCTCACACTATGTGCATTTACCGGATTAAATTTGATACTGGTTATTGACGATGTTGAAGTGGCTGGCCAATGTAGCTGAAGCCGCCAGTACTTTCCTCCTTCTCGGTTATCAACCACATGACTGCCATCTTCGTCGGTGACATCATCTATTGGTGCTGAGGCATCCCAAATGCCTAGTTCCCCGTGTTTATCTAGTTTTCTGACATGAAACACTCTCCTCTTCAGTAGAGACTAGAACATACCGCCGAAGAAAATCAAGTCTTTTGAGACGTCAGGGTGATATGCACAACTGTATATGCGGTTCTGATTAACTTTGGCTCGAGCAACAACTCTCATTGACCCAAGACGCTTCTTCAAGTTCTCCACCTCACGCTCATCTCTCTTACTGTTGTCGTATTCAAAAGTGTCGCAATCGCTAACACGACGAGCGTGAGGGTGACCCACAATGGCCTTCAAAGTCATATCCAGTGTTGAGATATCTTCAGGATCCTGTTCAACTAGTTTGTGTAGCACGAGATCTCCATGTCGGGGTCTTTTTGCAGCACGAGCTTTTTCCTCTGCTTCCAGCCGTTCCTCCTGTTGTTTGATTCGAAAAGCTTCTTCTTCTTCCTTTGAAAGACATTGTGTCAGAAGTCCGGGAAACGATAAAAATAGTATACCTCTCGTTTTTTTCTGTGTGCAGGGGTTTCCTTTGACGCAAACACATTATTTCTCAACCGTGCAGACTGCCGCCTTGGAACCTCCTCTTCAGGATCTTTGCGTTTGCGTTTCGCGGGTTGCACAGGTTTCGCAGTTGGCTTGGCCTTCGGTATCCCGATGGCCAAGGAGATCTGGTTGACCTCGAGTCCTTCCATAAGAATGCGATTACGCGCAATGTTGGCCTCGCGTTCAAGCTCACTATAAAATTCTAGTCAAGACCATTCCAAGAGATCAATCACATAAAACTCACTACTGTGATAACTTAGGCATATTGTGGATGTGTGTACAAGGTTAGTACAAGGTTAGCTACATTGGACCAAAGGTTGATTATGACATCACGTGTATGTGACTCTTCGTGCTGTCGCTATCATATCGATTGCATCCCTACTATACTTCAACTGCCATCAGTATAAGAAAGTGGCTTGCAGGCATCGACTGAATTGATTGGTGGGTATGTTGCATCTGAAATCTAGCAAGCAACCCCTGAATCCCATAATGAATAACAGAATACGGTGTTGCAATCCATCGCACCTTCGATGATTGCGTTTCTGGTCTCATTATCGCCCCATCCACACTTATGGATTGCAAGATGTGAACAAGCTAGAACTTCAGCAAGAATGAAACCCACTATGAACTCCCACTTCGAAATGACTTCTGACGTCGAAGGTGCTACCGATATGATGAGTATGTACAATGAAGTCCGAGGTCTGATCCTCTGATTCCCTGTTCATCGTGCTTCCAAGCCTCGACAGATATAAAGAGATCCGCTCGCTTCAAACTGCAGTTGAGGAGCTTGTCGCAGACATTTGACAGTACTGCTTCCATTCAGTGCTGCTTCCATTCAATGTGGCTTCCATTCAGTTGCGGAGAGCTCAATCGGAGCAGCTTGTTATTCATTTTCAGACCACATTGAATTCGAAGCTTTCTGCAAAGTTATGCTGTCCCAATATCGAGCCGGAGCTTGGATGCACAGAAAGCAAGCTTGACCACCCCAGCATTTGGGACCTTATCCTTCACATGTATGCTTTTGTCCTCATCTCTAATATATGTGCCATTCGAGTTTATTGCTCATAGTGCGGACTAGGCTCTGACCAGCCTGACGGCTACTCACGATTAGTGACTCCCACATTGTGGACATCTATGCTGACCTTGTGGTCACTCTATCTCCTATCTCTATATTCTCGCATAACCATTTTTACAGAACCCTTGTAAGTTAACTCCTTTTCATAGCTTGCTCAACCAATGTGCCGCATGAGTACCTCGAGGTTTGTGAGTTTGTCATACCTCGGAATGATCTATTCATTGACGCAACGGTCACGGTTGCGTTTCCGATACCACGGTGTTATCGTCATTCTATGTCGTGGTCGATATTTTAAAGCATGTTCTTGTTATGGAAATGACCCTGTAGCCTGGATATTTCCTTTTCTGTTGCTTCGTCATCGTTGGGTTGTTGTATTGACGAGTGTTAGTTCCTGATTTATACACTGTGTCTAGAAGTGTAAATTGTTTTGACCCCCTTCATAGGGATGTCATTAAGTTCCTCACATCCAACTCCAGTGCGTTTGCCTTCCCCTGGCCTAGGGAACCCCTTTAAGCAGCAGCAGCATATCTACTGTAGCCACACGGGCATCGTTCATGACTCCCTGCAATGCACAGCTTCACTCTGAACTTGTATGTACTTGCTTCCTCTCCTTAGTGCAACATGTGGCTTTGGGCACATGTACTGCTTTGCCTCAGTTGGCTAACCTGCTAGACCTAAGGTAGATTTCAAGTCGATGTTTTGTCCCTTAGATATTTATGCTCTATGATCACGAGGCCCTATGCCTCTGTAGCCAGCCCTCGACTACCGCAGACTATGTACGTGCGCTGCGATACAAATTATTGATTAAAAAAAAAGTACATTGTTTCGGTCTTTATGCAAGATTGATCAAACTATTGTGATCTATGTGACTAGCTCATTATTCTTGATAGGCAGAGAAATCACGGTTTTCGTGTTCCGAAAAGTTCATTGTCTTCACAGAGGACCATTTGCGCCAACCAGTTAACGTGTTCTGCCTTGCGTCGCATACTTGCATCGCATACCTTGACCTGCTCTCCGGAGCACCAAATAATATGTGTCATGTTAATTATTCTAACGATGTCATAAATAAATAGGCGTTTGTCTAACTATATATAACCATGTAAAATGACTATGAGCACAGAATATTCCGCCAGGCACTGCCTCCAACATCGCTTAAAACGCGTTCGACTTCACCTTGTTCAATGTTCAACAATACTCTCCGTTCGTCTTCAGGCTTTCGAGCTACTATAGCTCCTTCCTCCACAACTATAGCCCTTGATGACGATAGGGAATCACGTACCATGAGCAGTTCGTTCATCGTCGGTCTTGTCTTGGGATCTGAATCAGAGGGTATTACATCCATGTATATTAAATGCTGGTGACGGATCTGCAAAACAAAAAATAAGAAATGAACTTGTCAAGTCTTAGCTTCTTGCTTACTTCTCCCCATTTAATTTCCTCAATACCCTCACGTTTCATGCATTTTACCAGCGAGGCAAGCATGAGGCGTTCATGAAAACTACAATCCTTCAGAAATGCCGTCACAGGATTGTGTTGTATAGCACGGAATACCTCCTGAACATCTTTTATCGTTGCCAACCTTTTATCTGGCTGAGCAAGCTCGATTGTCCGTCTTCCATTTCAAAATCAGCCTCAAACTGTGTCTGTGTAAAGAAAATCCAATTCTTACCTGCATATATCTAATACTCTTCGAGCGTCACCACTGATACCACTAACTTTCATGGACGCCATCGTAACAGCCTTGTCCTCAATTACATCTATATCCTCTCCATCCAGACTTTCCTTCGCAGACGTCAGCCGCGCACGAACAATGGTCTCCAGTTGCAGTCGCGTATATGGCTGAAAGTTGATTCGCATCATCCCTGTTCACCGATGAAAGACTTAGTCTTTGGCTAACTCAACCTCAATTTGGACGAACCCAGTCGACTTCTTACTCGTCCTGTCATCACCCTTTCTGGCAAATCCATCGTGTTAGCGACAGCAATGACAACAAGCTTGCTCCCAGCAAGTGTCGGCCAGTTGAAGAAATTATAAACAACATCCTGTTTACTGGTGACTAACTGGTCTAGCTCGTCCATTAACACAATACTGTAGAGAATTCACTGTCGATTCAGTTGGATATAAGGGGCCGTACCCACCATGCGTGACCTACAGGACCTCGGCCTGTACCACCACTGAAATATCGAGTAAGGGCCTTGAGGCTTTCCTTAGACGAAATGGTGAGATGGCCATCTCTTGAGACGTCGTGGCCAGACACAGCTTCCCAAAGTAGACAGTACGCTGCTGTGGGCTCTGGTAATCGCAGACCGTTGATCTCAACAAATGTGAAAGGGTTGGTTTCCTGTAGAAATATCAACAATAAATAAAGGTTATTCAAAAAGATCGATTTACGTTAGCTTGTGCCATCGTCGTGAGTTCAGTTATAACTGAATGTACGGTCGCAGTTTTCCCTGTACCGGGAACCCCAGAAATATCTATTCAGCGTAGAGCATCAGCCTTCTTCTGCACCACTAGTTATCAAGATCGTGCACTTACAAACACAGCCTCCACTCCCTTCCTCCAGCAACTCGCCAACGCACCTTAGCACATTGTCAAATTCCGTATCTCTACAGGGCAACAAATCAGGTCGATTCCCAACATGCAACATGTGCATGGCACGTAACCAAGGATCTTTTGGTCCTAAATTTGATTGCGAACTGCTCCAATTGATACAAGGAAAAGCCCGTGGTCGAATGGTGAATTTCTGTTTCTTTTTGGAAGGAGAGAGCTGAGCCCCCAATTTTCTTCCTCGAGCAGCAGCAGCTTTCTTGGAATGAGGTGTTGGTTGCGCAAGGGGTTTCACAGCTGCAGGGCGCTTGCGTGGAGTTGCTGTAGTCGATTTGTGAGGAGAGGATGTGCCTGAGAGATCCCGACGAGCGTGTTTCTTGCTCGGTGTTCGCAGAGTCATCGCTACGTCTTCTTCCTGTTCCTCCTGTTCCTCTTCGTCCTTTTCATCTTCCGAAGCTTGATATTCGTCTTTTGACTCGATGTCATCCTCATATTCCTCTTCCTCAAGCTTCCGCTTCCTTCCAGCACCACTACCTCTCTTTGATTCCTTTATTTCAACATTCCAAGGTATACCACTGCCCCAAGACGTGTCCTCTTCATTGTCATCCGTAATGATAGGAGGCTTTGTGAGAGATAGAACAGACTTGCGATGTGCATCCCAGTGAAAGTCATAAAAAAGTCCACGGTAAGAGTCCACAGCCAAATTACAAGAGAAAGCTTCTTCTGCGTCTTCCTCTTCTTCGTTATCGCTCTCGTCGTCAGAGCAATGAGCTGGATTCTTCTTTTCAGCATTTCGCTTTTGCGTCAGAGAGCGTTTGATGTTTTTCAAAAGTTGACTTTTGCCAAAAACAGCACAACGCGATACGACCACCTCAGGAAGGATTATCTCGTTTGATTCAAGTCCATAATAAACCTCATTCTGTCATCAACAATAATCTGTCATTGGTGGCAGGATACTTGCAATTTTGATTTACGCACCTGTGCATGTTCGCGTTTCGCCCGTATAGAGGCCATCTCCGTCGGCCGCAAAAACCAATGTACTCGAATCCTCATCTTGTTCGAATCCACTTCCTCCCCAACTCCGTTCTTGTCGCTACATTCCCACATAGCGACAATCACTGCTACACTAGGTGGTCGCCTCACTCTATAAAGTACATCCGTCTCGACGAGAATTGTATCTCCAACTTGATAAACCTCCCTCTTCTCTTCGATCTTTACACGCTTCTTTGCGCCCCTGTATATTTTGTATTTCTGAGTACCCATGTTGAGAGCATCGTAGAATCTCGTTTCTAGTCTGGATGTGTCGTCTTCAGAGAGTTCATCACGCTCATCTTGGAGCAGATCTAGATCCGGATTCAAGGTTCGTGTGTAAATGGGACTCGAAGTCCAAAAACAGTCGAGTTTTGTGGTGGACTTTCCAGAAGGTGTCGCAAGAGGTTGAAAGCGCTTTGAGCGACGTGTCGGTGTTGCAAGGATGGCGTCCTTGGGCATGGCGTTTCAGTTGTTTAGTAGGTATCAGGTCGAGAGACGCGTGACATCACACAATGGTCGATGGTCGAAGTTGATATATTTATAGATACAATATCATAAGCAGCAACAATTAATTAATACTTTTAGTACAGCGCGCAGCAACAGAGGATTACCAAGGGGTGAATGAAGAATTATAGTAAAGTTGACTTCGAGCATAAAGCGTGCACCTTGGCCGTGGTATTAGTGATAAATAGCGTCAGTAGCAGATCTGTCTCCATCAGCGGGGATAAAGAGAACCGGAAAGAAGACCGATGTTTGAGGGCTGAGAAGACTGGGCCAAACCATGAAAGGGTCTATGTGACCTCCATGATAGAGAGCTCCAGGATACGGAATAGATTTGGGTCTTTCATCTCTTCAGACCATCCAATAATCTCTCTCCAATTATATCCATTAGCTTCCTTTTCTCCAGCCCCGGCAAAGTTACCTGATTCCTCGTCATTCAGGCCTCGCCAGATAAGGAATAGCCGAGTGAAGACACAGGGGTCTGCTGCGACAGTTATGTCAATTGCGGCTGCAATCTTTGCTGGACTCAGAAAACGGTATGCGATGTTCTTATGCAGAGACCATGCAGCAATGTTATTGCTGGGAGACGATAATCAACAAAAGAAGCTCGTTGTGAGAGAATGACGTACTTGATAAAGTTTGTACGAGCATGGATTGATAACCCAAGTTGGTCCAGGACATTCTTGAGATGTAACAGGAAGTCCCTGAATGGCATAGCGAATCCGTTTCGTGGGGCAATAAAGGAATTCGGCTCAATCATAGATGCATCCGGGCTAAACCTCATCTCAACAAGCATGCTGAGTTGAGGCTGGCACACACTCACATTGCTTCGTAATATAAAGCAGTTGTCACGGTTTCGCTATCGAAATGCTCTAGTGCTCCTCCTGGGTGACTGCGACAAAAAAATTTGACTTTGTTAGGGTCACCATCGAGGGATTCTGCCGGTGGCCAGGTCATGCTCAGCCTCCAAAACGCAGAGGTCTGCAGGACGAGGTCACAATATTGGATGGCTGGACAGATAACACTCAATTGACATCTGGCGACTGGAGGTTTTGACGCAATGGCCAGGCGGCTGATCATTCGAGAATCAAACATGGCTTCTGGAGTATTCTCCAAACCATGTGGCAGTCGAGTTCCCTGAAATTCGAGCTTGTGATCATCACCTTGGTGAACGAGATCTAGCTTTCCCCAAAATTGTCCGTCAACAACTGTACCATCGTCCATTCTCGCCATGTCAAGTTCGTCGGATAGGACGGATACTTCGAGAGCAACATTCTGACCAGGTACAAGTTCTAGATTGAAAGTGGCCGGCATCTCAAGCACTGGCGGTGGTCTTGTGAGTTGGTTAGATCCGAGGAGTTCTGATTTCGAGCAAGATTGATACTCACGGTGGGGGACTGAAACAGAAATAGCTGATGAGCAATGGGGTCAAGGGTTGTGATTGTCATCATAACTTACGGAGGCTCGTCGGGAGGAGGAGGAGCATCAGTGACAATCTCTACGCGTAAGCCCTGTACACCCATGATTGCGATTTGAAACGAGTCCTCGCCTGTCAGCTGAGACGAGGATCAAAATCATTAGTCTATACGCTGGACACCCGAACATACGTAGATATACAGTCCTGCGACCAATCGCTATGTTATGCATCAGTTCCGTGTTAAGGCGAAAGATGTCTGGTAACCAACGGCAGCATGCAAAGAAGCATATTCGATCGGAACGCGAAGATGAAACTGGGCATCGGGCGGAGGCTTCGTCCAATTTCGAGCGAGATCCTCCAATTCCTGAGAAAAATTGTCAGATATAGTTTCGGGAAAGGGAGGATGAAGGGACGGACAGCGAATGTGGTCGGAAGCTGTGCAGCCAAGATAAGATTATATACCGAGTATGAAACATACAGGGTGAGAACTTACGAGATGCAGGGTCTCATGCTCACCACAAACGAGGGTGAGTAGACGCTGACGGGCGATCGCCATCTGAGTAGTTGCCTGTTGGCGTAGATCGCTGTCCTTGTTCTTAGGTTTGAGCTTCCCCCAGAAAGAGGGCGGGGCAGGGGGGGGGAGACCGGCGCTAGTGGACCTGTTGAAGAAGAGCATGTTGGCAGATAGGTGAGAGACTAAGAAAGGGGGGGCGCACGCAGGAGAGAGGAGCATGACAGAACGAGAATATTTTAGAGGCAATACTCATTTACTGGCTGAAAGGAAATATCATCCAATGCCACGATGTCCACACGAGGCCAGTCACGTGTCCATACCCGATGTTGCGCCAGACGATCACTGCGTCTTTCCGAAAACAATTCCATGGCGCTGCCTCGCGATACTCTTTCCACATCGTAGCCCCCGGCCCCGGCCTGCCTCCCTCTGCAGCTCCTGCGCCCCCTCCGAAGCACCAACTCCTCATTGTCTCTCTGCCCGATCTCTCCCAGCCTGAGCCTGAACCCCCCGTCCATGTGGTGCGTCCATCATCCCTTCAGGCTACAGTAACCCTGAATCACTTCCTTAGCCCCTCGTTCCCTACATGCGGGAAAATGTCTCCTTCCAAAATCATCAGCACTCTCCAGTCAATTCTGAATTCCTCCCAAAAATGGTCGTCGTTGGCGGTTTGAGCACATACCAAGGAGACGGCCCTACCCACAACCTCCAGCATATGCACGAGGATGAAGATATCATTGCCACTGCACCTTCATCTACTGAGCAACCTCAATCCGAGCCTGGCCTGTTTGAGGACATCACAAACGACCTTGGTCTCCCTCCACCCAAGCAGTTAAAGACGTCTTTCTGGAAGGTCTTTTCGTAGTCTGTATTGTATACGATTCCCCGAGACCGATTGTGCAGCTAATTATAAAAGACATAAAAGTCCTTAATCGGTCTGGATCTCGATAAGAGAATTGGAGGATTTATCAGCGCAGAATTTCCAATTCAGAAGCAATATCTGATACTCTACCGAGGAAGGCGTGATGCTTAGCAAGGTTTGTGTGACAATACGTGACAGGCGAAAATATTTACCAAAATTGCGTTTATAATTGGCTGAACTGAGTAATGCGTTTCCCATCACCAATCGTGCGGATCCGCTTGTTCCATGCCTCAGCATCTCGGCGGCACCTGGTCGCGCCACCACATCCTGTTTCTAATATGCGCCCTGTGATTTATGAGGATGCGCCCTCAGATCCCCAACCCCCAACTCTCCTTCCCCATCCTTACTCTCTCTTCGAGTTCTCCAGCACGACATGTAACGACCAGGCATCCAATCTCGAACTCCAGTTTAGATTACAACGACAGCAACTAGATATATTCCATCACAAGTTCTGGTTGGATGTAAGTCTTCTGCCTCCTTTTATGTACACGATCCCTTACCACTTCGAGCTCAGAGCAATTCTCGTTTCGAAGCAGCTAAAAATGCTATTCTTTCATCACTTCCTGAATCGACCACAACTATAGATAAAGAGGGTGCCTTGTCTGAATTCTATAAACAATGGAATATGCAAGAGAAAGAACGGACAGATGCTTACACCGTTGAATGGCGTCGTCGTAATTGGACACTCGTTCTTCTCGAATTTCGCATTCGGTATCAAAAATTTACATCACGTGTTAGCAGTTTCTTGTCTTCTCCAGCAGGAGAACAGTAATGTCATTCACGCGTCCAACGAGACAGTCGAGATTTGTAAACTCTATCTCATGTCCTCGACGATTGTCTGATTGTCTGGCCAATCGACTCTCATATGGATAATCTTCTTCAGTGGGCTATATGCCTCCTCTTTTTTCAGAATTTTTATCAGACATGATCATAATTTATCTGATCGATTCTGTGTTAGCATTGAAACATATCAAGCAATTAATGATACATGAAAAGAAAAAAACACTGCACAATGACTAGTCAATGTATTATTACTGTTCTAAAGCTGCGTCCTGGGAAGCCAACTCATTTACTCTCAGTACCAACTCCTCGTCCAAATCATATTCACCGAGTGCATCCATCTCTTGAACATAGTCGTCCATGATCATGCCCAGCTGCTCTGGTGACATTCCAGGCCACCTCAACGCTAATTCTTCAGGCTGTGAAAGTTCAAGAGCCTCGTCAGGTTTCACCTCGTCGGGCTTCATCTCGAAATCTTCATCCTTATCCCTAGACAGCTGGTAGGAGAAGACACTATATAGCGCAGTGCCCCTCAAGCACTCATCAACCTCTGCGTCAGACATATTCGCCGTTTTGCGTATATCATTCCAGCTGCGCCTAGTCAGCTTCCGTTTCTGTGCTCCTCATCTGGAAAACTTACTTGTCCTGGAGATACACCCGTCGCCAGATTGTCCGTAGAGCGGACTTTTTGCGCGCCTCCGGGAGAGTCTGAAGAAGTTGTAAGCCATCATACTCAACTTTTGTATATACTAATTACCGAGGCATGGCTAACAAGCTGCAGAGCTACAGCGTAGTCCTCCGGGGTCTCTTTATTGTCCTTCAGTGTCAATACATCAGCGACGTCCTCTACTGACAGCACTTTGCCTTGTAGAAGCTGGCGGACAAAGTCTTTGAATACCTGTCCGCACGTCAATTCAAGTCTTCTCATGATTCAGAGGTATAACTCACGTATAGCATGCCTTTTTTCTCAGCCAACTGGGCAGCCTTACTTGCCACAACGATGTCAACTTGATCCTCAAGAGGACGACGCCCACGAGCGCCTGTCAGAGCCGATTTGAATTCTTCCGACACATTCTCGTGCACACTGATCAAGTCAAGCTCATCATGAAATCCTAAAATTCTTGTTCAGCCCTTCCTTTGCGATGGAAAAAAAGCGAACTGGACTCTCACGGCCAAGTATTTGTTCATCTGGCGACGATTCTTTATCATATACCTGGGCCATATATGTCAATTTCCCAAGACTCAACATAACCTAGAATAACATTTACAAGCAACCCAAATCGTCATGAGACCCATAACTCACATGTTTTACTTCCAGATTTTGTGTTCCCTGGGCCCCTTGAAGAAGAGCGCTACTAGCAGCATCAAATCTCTCCTTGCCGATATCATCTAACCACGAGATCGCGGGATTAGGATTCTCAGCAAAGAAGTTACCCAAATAACCCTGTTTGTCTTCCTGAGAGAACATCACTCGCAATTCTCCATGTTGAATATACCATTGATACAGCTCGCGTGTGAACTCATTCTGGTACTTGTCAATATAGGTCCGGATACGCTCGGCATTGGGATTCTGATTAGGCGGATAGACGGTCCCTGAGTTGCAAAGAGCTACAAGGGAGCTAAAGTCACGGTGTGTTTCTCCTAGAGTAAAAGCAGCGATTTCATATCCAAAACGCCCTGTCTTGGATGAGCTACTGTAGAGCGGGCAGAAAAGATATGCATACTGAGAGTTTCTAGCACTTCAAACCGGAGCGTGCCAAATCTCTGCTCCAGTTCGGAAGGCTCGTCAGCCACTAGACCGCTTTATTTTTTTGAGAATCTCAGCTTCAGCTTTCAACCAGGCATGGCTTACCTGCCCAACCATTGTAGCCTCTCTCTGATACAATTGAGCAGAGTCTCAGCAAGGTCCGGAAGCTGTTCCCTGAGTCTTTGCTGTGTTCCTCCAATGGTTTCCTGGATTTCTGTTGCTTCTGCCGACGCATTGAATAATGCTAGTACTGCATCAATAACCGAAGGTCGACTTGTCCACGGGTTAATCATAGGGAACTCGATTGCATAAACACTGTGATTGGCAAAGCGGTACTCCAAGGCTGAACGCAAAATGGTTATTACGATCAGGACCGCTTCCAGTAATACTTGTGTAACATCGTGACCTGGGTTGTGCACGGCAGAGATTGCTACATCTCTTACTGTTTTGATCAGCCTACCGATGTCAGTGGTTCGTAAGCGGAAGAATGCTCGCAGGACGTCCTCGTATGGGTCCTCGTGACTGTTTGATATGAACTCATGTACGGCATCATCCAACACGCTGAGCTGTGGATTGGTACTACAGAAAGTTAGTTTGACACAACAACAGAAGTGAAGTCAAATTTTCCTACGTGAGGAGATCGTTGTAATGTAGCCATAGCCGATGGGCCGCATTCATTTTCTCGGCATCGGTAAGAAGTTGCTGCCGACTTGTCCGAGAAAACTGAGAAAAAAAACTGAACTCGCAGGACAAGACGTCATAAACGAGATATCTCACCTTTTCAAGAACAGCATCGGCATTGATGAATTGAATCAACGACTTCAGATACTCTTTACGATTGTTCAATTGTGAACTCGAGTCGTGATTCTTGCGTATAACTTCTGTTGCTGTACACGAGTCAAATAGCGTTACATGTAACAATTACCACAACTTCCATACCTGAACGAAGAGCAGCTGAGCTGAGCTGTTCAGCTGCCTGCATCAGATTTTCTGCATTAATCTCAGGAGGGAAGCTGAATCGAAGAGGATTCTATTGGAAGATACGTGAGGAAGTTTCTCAAAGACGTGTGTAAACTTACTTCGGTCAGCGTGCCGTAGACAATTGCTTGTATCATTGTTTGTTTCGCAATGCTCGTATGACTAGTCCTAGAAATTTCATTAATGAAAGCCAAAGGCATTCACCAATCACTTACTGGTAATCAAAAGTATTGATCTTCTCTTTGTCCACAGTAACTCTCATTATTATTGAAGCGGTAGATATCAACAAGGTTCCATCGATTTCGTATGCACCAACACCGAGGATCCTGTCGGTTGCTGACTTGAGTTCCAGTCGGTCCCGGTAATTTGAATCTGAGGAGTCCTCAGGATCTGCATATCAACCTGAGGTGGAAACGCATACCTCGAGCAACCAGAGCTACCGCATCGCTGAATTCTACGACAATGATAGCACCACCAGCCAAAAACTGGATCCGAGGTGGTGAATCACTAACGGAATTCTAAGTACCAGATGAGTGCTCCAAACAATTGACATGAGAAACGCCCACTCACTCCTTGATATGGAACAGCCTTGATGTTTTCAATCACGAATGTATCTTTCTGTGCCAATAATCTCGCCAACACAAAGACCTGACAATCTTCAGGCTCGCCGGTCGTCATCGATGCAACCTCTTCTGGGAGCACATATGACCCAAGTACCACAAGCTGATCCTCACTTTACCACTTTTTCAATAAAAGTACTTAAGAACTGCAAATAAGCATGATACGCACCTTTCACAGCCAACATCAATGAGCTCAAAATTCAAGAATTCATCTGTAATCCCAAATGCACCTTTGGTAGCTGACTCCAGTAAGGCCAAGACATTTATGTCTGATAACAGGTTTTCCCAACCCTCGGACTTCAATTCCCACTTTTGTATCCTCTCGCCAACTAAAGTCCAAACGATACGTCCACCTGCAGCTGAGGGTTTACCAAGCGCAATAGAGCTAACGTATGCATTCGTAACAACCACAGGATCGATATTTGAAGAGCCAAAAAATGAAGGAATGAATCGAGAAAGGGAATTTGAAGGCACAGGACGGGAGAAGGGTCGTGAAACAAGGTGATATTTGCCTCCAGTCGGAGTGAGTATGAGTCGGAAAAGCTGTCCAGAAGATGTGCCAATAAGAAATGTTTTGGCCTTGTATACCAGAGGTACGTTATTGGACCGGAAGACAGACAGAAAAGAAGTCCAACTCACATTAAATCGAACAAGATTCGTCACATGCTCGTCTTCCATCAAGTTCAGCTCCATCGTCGTAAAGTTTTTGCCACCCGCTAGACCAGCACCCACACTTTCCCATATTCGAACCTGGCCATAAACCGAGACAAGAATGAGTCCTGGCTCGCGGTCTGTACTTTGAGGAACGAAAGCATGTAAAGGTAGTTCCGTGACTCCATCATGTTGAGGACACGGAAATATATAACACATAATCGGCGCTCCACGAGGGGTCTGAACAATGATGATAAGCTTCGGCTAAGTGTGTACTGAAGTAAGCCCGACCTGAACGTATTGCCATGCAAAACATGTCTGCACGGACACTATAAGCGCGAAACCGATGACTGTATCCACAGCACCACTATAGGCTCCTGAGATATCTTTGAAGAATAAACGAATGGTCATCATTGTTTGCAAAGATCCATACCGGCGTTTTGGAGTACCTCCTTCACTTCCACAGGTGGACTGGCGTAGGAAGAAACTGTCAATTCACCTGACTTGGCAAATATTTTTTCACTGTATGTTCGTTTAGCGCCCTTCTCTGTCCTAACGAATTCTGTCTCATCGACGTCTATGAAGGTATTTTGCCAATCATTGGTAGGCGGTGAGCTGAGACGCGTCGATGTCGGTGCAACCAATCTGGATGAACTCCGGGGGGAGGATATAGGACTTTGCCTTACTCTTGAAGAGTAGCGTGTCAAAGGTGGTGGAGTACCTGGTGGTGAAGTGAAGGAAGCCATGATACCGATTTGTGATTCTCAGAATTGAACTTATAACCAAGCAAGGCCAAAGAAAATAAGTAAGATTATGTAATCAAAATAAAGTTTTATACGAAGGGTAGGATTACCCTTGGTGGGCCCCAAGAATGACAGAGAGAGAAACTGGTGGAACTATCTAGAAGGTGCTTTAAAAGAGGATGCTGATTCTTAATGGACAAGAATCATCTAGGGGAAGGATATATCAGCACCAGGTATAGCAATTTAACATGTGTCTAAACATTTCATGTAAAATCTTGCTTGGTGAGTCACTAGTCAATTGCCCACAAATGCCATGCTTGTGTTGACAATTCTTCCTAGACAATCATTAGCAGAAAAGCAGATGTCTATGAATTGAAGTCTAAGGTTGTCAGAACAGGAGAGAAAAAGAATAAATCAAGAAAATATGAAATTGGAATAGATAATGGGATCGGTTGAAGAAGGAATGGAAGATAAATATCCAGCAAATATCCAGCACCTTGTGATTACACCGTTGCCGGTGATATTAAATAGTAATAATTCACACCCATATTTCCTAAGTTGGCAGCTTTCTAAGTGGTTTGCATAGTGCCGACAAATGTCCAGATCAGTCTCGGCAGCTTAAAACAAACTGAGACAGAAAGACCAAATCACCCATTCCAGCTTCATGCGTACCCATTGGCAAGAGGTTATATCCAGCAATAGATTAAACTAATATACATAAAGACATGATATCCTGCCTGTCTAGTCTCCATTCGACGATCCAAAAGGTGAAGCAGATGTAAATGACAAAGCGTCACATTTTATCTGCCGCCAGAAGTGAACTTAGTGACGGATTTCGTACCTAGAAGAAGTCAGCGATTTCGAACGGGGCCTATAGCAGTGAACCTCACCCTCAGAGATAGCATGTTTAGAAAGTTCACCAGGAAGGATCAAGCGAACGCTGGTCTGAATCTCCCGAGAAGAAATAGTTGATTTCTTAGAGTATGAGGCAAGTTCTAGAGCAAGAGTAAGGGATTGCTGTAATTAATGGGTATCATACATACTGGAAGCCTCTGATGCGATGCGCTCAAAGATATCATTGACAAAGGAGTTGAGGATGGCCATGGCTTTATTGGAAATACCAGTGTCAGGGTGCACCTGCTTGAGCACTGAAAAGTGTGAGGATGGGTACATGATGAACCGAGTCGACCAACCCTTGTAAATGTAGGAGCTGTAAGTCTCCTTGCGCGCCTTCTTGCGTTTCTTTTTGTCGGATTCAGCACCACCAGATGCCTTACTCTTGCTAACGGTCTTAGAAGCGTCAGACTTGACGGGTGCCTTGGAGGCAGTAGAAACAGGGGCTTTAGCAGCGGTAGAAGCGGACTGCTTCACATTCACATTCATAAGCCAAAATCAGTGTATTCATGTGAAGCTCAACTTACTTTTGGCGGCATCGCTGAGCTTGTGGTCGTCAAGAAAGAAGGTTTTTGAGTAAGGCTATCTCAAGTCGCGTCTTTTGATTTGCGGACTTTGAATCCGCGTATTTCACACATTACGCGTAATCAACAAGTACTCTCCACGTGATCACTTTTAAATTTTTATTCCGCAACTTTGAGATTTTGGCATGAGGCCCAGCAGAATGATACGGCGGATATTTAAATGACAAGTTCTGCCACTATCTTTTTTATCAATAAGTTGTAATGCAGTGTACGTACACAGTCTGTAGTCTACTGACCACGGAGGCTCACTGCCTCTGATGAATATACAAATCATGTCATACAAAAGAGACAAAAATATAGGGTAGCAGGACGTAGCCAAGTGAGCCAAGTGAGCATGGATGGAGTTCCATACGTCAGGGTTTGTGTTCAAGGAGAGGGGACAGATGGGAGAGTGCGTTCCCGGCGTCTTTGACTGGTTCGGGGAGCTATGGGGGCTCTCTGGGTGGTGTGAAGGCAAATGCCGTGGGATTAGATGTAACGGGGTCGCCTACGATAAAAACAAAAAATAACAAGCCAATAAAAAAAGGGCAGAACGAAACAATATTACAGTGGGAATAGGTTGGTGTCAGATGTGCGTGCAAATGTTGATGCTGCTATAGAGAAAAACAATCATGTTACCATCGTCACGTCACGTTCTTGCTAGAATTAGGCACCTGTACCAGTGTAGATAATTGTGGTGCATTCAGACAATGCTTTCGGTAAAAGAGTTGACGCGAGGGGAGGGACCTTTAGGCCCTCTTTTGATGCTCTGTTTTAGTGGCAGATCTAAAGGTGTACACTTGTCCTTGCATTTTCCAGGCTGATTCGGTCCATCTTTTTGTTCCAGCACCCTGAGCTGCGTCCTGCAAAGCTTTAGCTTCTTGTTCTTCAAGCATTTGAAGTCCCAGAAAAAGCCTTTACCTCTGTCCCCACCACAACGCTCCATCTTCAGAAAAGCATGACCAGAATTATGCTGCACTCTATGAAAATTACTCAGCGACATATTTGGCAATTCACAGACTATCCATTTACTATCCACGTATTTATAATAGTTATAAGTTGTCATAATCCAATTACAGATCTCCTGCCTGCACAGTGGCCTTGCCATCGATAGCCTTGATAGCTCGATAAATTAATTGCGCTTAGGTGAAAGGCGGCTTGGGTGGTATGATCTTGGGGTATTCCAATACTGGAGGCTCAATCACCTTTCTTACGCTTTTTCATGTGGGCACCCTTGCCTTTCCCGACTGGGTTCAATTAGGCAACTGCAGTCCGGTAAGATGTCACCAACAGCTTTTCAAGAGTGTATATAATTGTTATAGATAATTTGTTATCTGTCAAAAGATGCTACTTCTTTTGCCATATAGACACCCATGTCTGGTAGGGATAGAAGAAGGTACCAGCTGCCTCGTCAACCCATTCCTTGTCTTCACCTTGTCGGACAATTTCCCTGAGCTTTTGACAAACTTTCGCTCTGAGATCGGGAGGAAGAACTGCAATGTAGCTTTTGCTGCAGGCTCTGTCAATAACGAGTTCCTCTGTCCCAATCAGCGAATAGGAGCAAATAAATTCTTCTGGTTGCTCAAAAAACTTGCGATAGAATGGCGTGTCGAAGGTTTGTTTCCACAAGAAAAGACGGAACTGAGGACTTCCTTGCTCATGTACCTCGATGGTATTTCTGACACTGGCCACCCAGCGAGCTGCGTTTCTGTCAAGGATGGAATTAGTTCATATCTTTGTATGTCATGCCGCCTCACCTGTCTTCCAGGTTCCAGATACATGCCACTGTTCCGTTTGATGCAAGGATTCGTGCGAACTCGGCAGAAGCAAGATTGTAATCGGGACACCAGTGGTAGGCCTTTTGAACAGTGTAATTTTTTTCTGAGAATCCAGTAGTCATTGAGCTATACCTGAGCGATAACAACGAGATCAGCCCATCCATCTTCGATCTTGGTATTTTGGAATGTTCCGTCCTGGAAACAGATGCGTTCATCTTGGATAGTCTGGGAGAAAGTTTCGCGCATTCCCTCGCTCGGCTCCACTGCCACATAAGCTTTGATGTTTTTGGTCCATGCTGGGTGGGCTACGAGGGCCTTCGTGAATAATCCAGTCCCAGATCCAATTCTGAGAGAATTATCAGCTATGAAATATAGGTTCATCAAATTTGCGTACTCAACGATGTTGTAAGGCCCGGAAGTTTTCAGGGACTTGAGTATATACTCGAGGGCAACCGATTGGTAGCTGGGACGAGCACTACCAGAAATATTTTTAGTTCATGATGACAATATAATGAGGGACAGGCTGACCGATCATAGAGTTCGTTAGTGCCAGTCGCAAAACCCTCCTGGGCAAGGGTATGAACAGAGGACATTGTATAAGGATTGTATAAGGAAAGCTGTGTGAGAGGAGATCGATTACGCCATACTAACCCCTTTTGCAAGTTTTCAGACAGATCTTGTCCTTCCTCGTCTCTCATGGACCTCCTCATCTACTCCTCAATCGGCAAATATTCTTTCAAAATCACAGATAATGCCCTTCTTGTCAATCATGGTGGTGTGCCCATCCATCCTTGCCTTTTTCTAAACTCACATCCTGCTTTAGTCGTTTCAACGCTAACCATACAACACCACTATGTCCTCGGAAGCCACTTCGATGACGATGAGCACCTCTTGCATGTCTCGTACTTGACAGACAAGCTTGGCAAGAAGAAAGGCACATCGCTGGAGCTTGTTCAGGTTACTGGAACGGTACAAGATAAGGTACAGGCATTTGAGTGGGTGGAGAAACTCATGAGTGCGGTCTATGATGGTGAGCTTGCGAGCTCTAAGTGACTCACTTAGAGCTCGTTTCCTGTTGCTTATCTTTGATGGTGTCAATAGATCACGGCATCCAACGGTCACGGCATCTGAGAGTCCTGGTCAATCCCAATGGAGGCGTCGTGCGTTGACTTCTGCTTTGTCTTGTCACAGTACTCACTCGTTTGCCGACCCAGAGAAAGGGAAACCTTATATTCTCGAAGATTGTCGAGCCAATATTTCGCGCAGCTGGATGTCAGCTGAATGTCACTCGTTCGTGGTGACTCTTTTCACTAGGCTTGGTTCGGGTTTGATCTCTTCTCCAGAGACAACTCACAATGGACATGCACATGACATTGCGAAGGATCTTGCGACAAATTACGATGCTGTTGTGACAGTCTCTGGCGACGGACTCGTACATGAAGTCCTCAATGGCTTCGCTGAGCATGCTGATCCCCTCAAGGCGTTTACCATACCGGTCGCTCCCATACCCACAGGTTCTGGAAATGGCCTTTCTTTAAATCTACTCGGTGTACAGGTAAGCCCTCACGATCTGCATTGTAACCGAATAACCATGGCCTTATCTCTGAGGCAGCATGGCTTTGATGTTACGAGAGCTGCGCTTAATGTAATCAAAGGTGTGCTGGTCCTAATCTCACGATTGAATGTCCAACTAGTATTGCCACAGGACAGCCAATGAAAGTTGACTTATTCTCGTTTACACAGGACCACAAGAGGTCCATATCTTTTATGTCACAATCATTAGGGCTTATGGCCGATCTGGACATTGGAACTGAGCATCTTCGTTGGATGGGTGACACACGTTTCATGGTTGGCCTATTGCGCGGAGGCGAGTGTATTTTCTGGTCAGCCCCGTCATAGTCATGCTGATCAACTGTTCAGTCGTCCAGTTCAGAGCATGTCCAGTTCAGTTGTCTTACAAGGCTGCCGAGGTGGACAAACACAAAATGGCGGAGCGCGCCTCGTTGCACCGGAAGAACAATAAGTCTGTATCCTTTGCCAGCTCGTCTTCCCCGGCTTTGGAAAACGATACAGCCGAAAGTCTACCGCCACTCAAGTTCCAACCGGAAGACACTGAGGGCTGGACAACATTTGATGGACCTTTACTGTATGTTTACGCCGGAAAAGGTCCTTTTGTTGGGCGGTGAGCTTATCTTTCTCCTCTATGACTATCTGATTTATCCATCAATAGGGATTATATGGCCTTTCCTGTTTCACTACCAGACGATGGTCTAATTGACATTATGGCAATGCCATTAGTGTGTCAGGTTACTTACTCCGATGCTCCGCCACTGATACCCCTAAGTCCTCAAGAAAAGATGTTATATCGGCAATAGCTGGCGCAGACAAAGGGGAAAGCTTCTGGGCGCAGAATGTGAGTTGGTTCAGGTCCAGGTGTGAAGTTGGAGTCGACTCCTTTTCCATAGCTTCGATACGTCAAAGCTCATGCGTACAGAGTGAAGCCTCTCAAACCAAAGGGAAATCTTGCCGTTGATGGCGAGATATTCCCCTTCAAGGAATTTCAAGTCGAAGTTCATCAACGCCTAGGCACGCTACTCAGCCCTTACGGCCACTATGCTGTTGACTTCACTCCTCATCCTCCTTCTAGCCACAATAGCCACAAACGAAGGAAAGAAGTGGAGGGTATCTAAAAATTGTAGTGACTCGACTATCTGACAATCTCGATAGGTAATCAGGTATTTATTAGTTCGCATCACTATTGTTTCACTACTGTTTACGCTTGGCCATTTTTGTGTTTTATCTGTAATTTATTCATTCTAGTAATGTCATACAACATGTTTGCAAGATTCTGACACTGATAAGTAGTGTTTATACTTTAATAGATGTAAACAACATTCCAGGAATAAACCGAGGGATGCCTTTCTCTACTATCAACATGTTTACCCGACCCTTATCTCGAAATATCGTTATCCCAATTACTCGACGGGGACAACCTTACGATCTTTTGAAACTTTGGATTGAAAACAACACTCCGATCACTCCGCGAACCGACACCTTCCATTATGAGAAACTATCCGATCTATACATTACACTCCCAACGCGCGATGGCTCTCGCAGACCTTACGTCGAGCCTCAGGCAGGTCAACCTGTACCTCATGGTTCTCAACTCAATTTCTTTCATGCACGCCTACCGCAAGGCGAGTTACGTGCTGATGGGACAGATGGAGATATTTCTCCCCCGGCACCTTTCCTGAGGAGAATGTGGGCCAGTGGAAAGATGACTTGGAATAATGACAATCCGATGCTTGTTGGTTCAAAAGTCAAGGCAAAGTTCAGCGTTAAAGATGTCCAACTAAAGGGTTTTGAGCAAGATAAACCTATGGTGTTTGTTAATCAGCAGATCGAGTATGAAAATAATGGGACGAAGAAAGACCTTTCGTTGATAGAAGAAAGAGTTCATGTGTATTTTGAAGTCGATGAGAAAGGAGAGGAGAAAAAGTCACTTTCCAGCAAACGTATGTCTTGACTATGGCCAATCTAACTCAGCAACTCAAGTCTAGATCGGTTCTGTAAGCATCTCAGCCACGCAAGCCCAAGAAAGTCGAGCAAATTCCTTCTCAAGTTGATTTTTCCTTCACATATCTTCCGACTGCGGTGACACTCTTCCGATACTCTGCTCTTATGTTCAATGCACATCATATCCACTTGGACAAGAACTATTCACAAATGGAGGAGGGATATGAAGGTACACGTAGTTTTCTTCAAACCGTACGTCAATACTGACACCTTCACATTTGCTAAGAACGTTTGGTCCATGGCCCATTGACTGCTCTTATGCTTCTTGAAACGGCTGTTTTCGAAAAGCCGGATATTCGCATAAGAACCTTCGAATATCGCGCCACTAATCCACTCATCGCCGGTAGACAGGTGACAATCAATGGGACTTGGATAGACAAAGATAAAGCAAAACTTTGGTGTGTGGACGAGACAGGTGTTGTCGGCATGACGGGAAGTATCACAACCGAGTAAATCACATGTATCCTCACCGATTCCTGTTTATGAATGGAAATATAACCTGAGCTCGGCATATTGTTCCTCCAATCTTGTAGCTCGGCAAAGTAGCTTTCCGTTCGACGCCCCGATATTGGTGTAACTGTAGCAGATCACAACGATAGGTCCTGTGCGGTCGGCCGCAGGGGAAAATGAACGAGAAGAATCATGGACGAGTGCCGATAACTCAGTAACCCGGTATTAGAAGTGCTCAAGTGAACGGACGCCGCTCGAATGGCGTGCCGTCGGGTCTAGTTAAACCCCAGGTGCAAACCCCAAAACTCAGACAAGGGTATTAATGACTAGTGCTGGCTTTGGGAGCCGAACGAAATGGCGGTTTGCGGAGCCATGAGAAGCATCCCAGACGTAAGGATGATGCAGTTCTCGAATTCCAAATGGTAGATGCATACTTTCAACCAAGTTCGTCTACGGGAGTGCTTCTAGCTAAAATGAACCCGAGGGTCAGGTGCCAAAACAAATATCGATCTGCACGCAATATAGTAGATACCCGGGATAGAAAACTAGAATCCTGTTTCGTCATCAATGTATCAATGTAAAAGACAAAAATTAAAATAACGTTATCTAACATACCATATTTATTGCCAGCCTCTTTACGATTTCGTCTACCCTCCGCAATTTTCTCTTCCAGTGCTTCGCGATTTGCATATGCATCAGCGAGCAATGTCGCCAACTGATGTCTCGATTTCGCGATTCCACTCCGCTTGCTTGCCTGTGGGACAATTTTAATCAGTCAATCAGCTTCATCGTTCATGAACCTCACTCTGAGGGAGAACATGATATGAAAAAAAAACTGACCGTGAGTGTCATATTTGGTTCTGCTGCTGGACCCGTTGCGCCTTTTGTCAACGCCTTTCTTTCTTCTCTTTCCTTGATCTCAATCTTGGCTTTCTGCATCTCCTTCATAGCATCAACTTCGGAAGCGTTCTTTTCATATCCTTCGAATCCCTTTTGTGCACCCTTCTCTAAATCACGAACATACGCATCATAGTCGCTTTGCCACTTTCTCCTGAATTTTTCATAGTATTCGGATTCATACGCAGCCCATTGACCCGAAGGTAATTGGTAGTAACCTGGGTATGGGTCCTGGGATGTGGGCTCAGGGCGTTCAAAAGTAGGAACCGAGGGTGCAGATGACAGTGTTGGGATAGAGAAGGTCGAGGTCGAGGTCGAGGTCGAAGCAGACTTGACCGTTGTTCTCGAGTCATCTAATGGCAGAGAAATTCTCACAGATGAACATATGTGCAGATGTGTGGATGGGTGTGTTCGCCAAATTACATACCTATTGAGAAGAAGTCGACTGCCGGGGCAGCAGGATAGGCTGGTTTCGTAGGTATCTTCTTTTTTGGACCATCTTCCAATGATACATTCGCCTTGCCTTTGACCAAAGACGGAGGCAAGAACGGCAACGACGAGCCTCCGTTTGATACCGTGGACATGGTTGGCTCTTCATCTTTGCCCTCCTCCTGCTTCGTTTTTAATGCAGGGACACTTGATTTTGAGTCAAACACCAAACCAGGTCCCTTTCCACCACCCAAAACACGTTGTTCTTCTTGCTGTTGTTGGTGAGGTGCAGCCTTGCGTTGTTGAGGCGCAGGAAGCATGGACAACAAACCAGAAACACCAGCTCCTGACATCTTCTGCCGCTTCAGTGCAGGTTTCTCGAGTTCTAGATCATCATTCTCTTCATCTTCATCCTTCAACAGCGCAGGAAGTCCAATTGTGATCTTTTTGGGCGCCCGCTTGGTGGTGCTTTTTATGGGTAACGAGTTGGATGAGAGATTAGGAACGAGTTGAGGTCGGGAAACATTGGGGTTCTCATGTTCACTCTCACTCTCGCTTCCACTACCATAGTCGTCCAATCCGAGCATAGACAATAGTGATGAGGAGGATGATAATTAAAAGTGAGCGCAACTTACACTGACCAATCACAATATACAAATATAGGCACACAAAAAAATCCATCAATTGTTGATATGTACGATAGTTGCAAATGCTACACTAATTAAACCGTGTCCATAAAAAAGAAACAACATCAATTTTGGGTTAGAAAAAAAAGGTCCATGATGACTTTTGAGTTTGTCGAATGTGTCTTGGTATCGAATGCATCTAGGTAATAGTAGTGGTACTGATATTAGTAGTGTTGTCCATCCCCCTCCATCTATGTTCATCAAATCACAACTATGGTCGTGCTGTAATAGAATACCAATTAATCATCTTGATAACACAGAAAAAGAGAACCAATCTTCTTACCAAGTTGTTCCTTCCGATAAAACCAAAAGTATCCAAGAATAATGACAAGCTGACAAATGAGCGCAAGCCAGAAAGGAGCCGATGCCATTGGACTTCCTAAATCAATGTTAAGCACTCTAGCCACTTGTGTTCTTCTTCACAACCACACACGCACCTTTAATACCATCACTGAAATCCCACTTGGCGGCATCAGGAAATACAGTACCAGGACCAAGTCGATTAGGAGCCGTCGCACGCGCAATCATCACACAAATCGATCCAATCACTTGAGCCAGCGCAAGCGTCGCACAAACATGAAGTCGTGAGAGTGTTTGCAGCAGAATCATTCCCAGCCCAACACCTTGAACGGCATCCAACACACCCAACCACAACCAAAGCGAAATGCCGAGATAGGGCCCTCCAGAACCCGCCCATGGGATATAAAGTGCAAGGGAAGACGTCCCCCAAAGCATCTGACACCATCGAGGCGCTCCAAGCCCAACTGCAAAAACGGGCAGTAACCACGTATGCGTCTTGCTGAAATACGTCAATACCATCAATATGGCAGCCCAAACACCGATAAAGAACGTTAAAACCAAAAGCAGAATCTGCCATTTGGGTATATCCACGTTCCAAAGAAAACTCCAATTACGCCCATACGGCTATTTTTTTTCCACCATCAGCTCAAACATGATCATCGACATTGGTCAAGCAAATTAAAACACTTACGCCACTCAACCAATAATCGCGCAAAACCTCCGACGCCAGGAACCAAAGAACAAGCTTGCGGCGTAACAGCGTTTTGAAAAAATGGGGAACTTTGGGCGGAGTCTGGTGATAGTACTCGGGAAGTCCATAGAGCATCACATAGGCAAACAGGAAACTCGCACAGGCGAGTGGCCAGACAATCAAACAGATCCACCAAGGCGGAATAAAAGCATCCGAATGTCCATTCAAGGAGTTTCCCCAATACCAAAGTGCAGCAACCCAGATTTGCTGAGAACCTTGCACCGTACATGCTCGCATTGTCCACACTTCAGTGGCAGCGCCCTGTGTTGTTATTGGTCACAAAGGATAGCGAAAAATCAGCCAAAGAAATACAACAACCAGAGGACCTGACATACCGCTTCTTCACCAAAATTCAAGCCAAAAAACAAGAACCCTGCAGCCGACCCAACAGCATAACACCACGTCGCTATACTAGATATCACATGTTGCGCAGGTTTCAGAGTGGAGCTAAGCGAAGGTAGACCAATCAAAAAGAAAGCAAGTCCAAAGAAAATCCATGGAAAAGAAAGAACATAGAAAGAAGGTTTCAAACGGAACATCGGATACCACACCGCAGACGCAACCAAAAAAACAGCACCTAGTACATAGAGTTGAAGATTGTCCTGATAATTCCGTCCAGAAAGTAGCGTTATTTGGAAACTCGTCGCGCTCAACATCTGCCCCAAAGCAATCACAATCGTATAAAGCGGCCATCCCTTGATCTCGCGCGACATGGCAATTTGCAACCGTGTCATGGAAATAGTGTCAAGTGGAACCGAATCATGCATATGGCTTTCATCAAATTCACCACCGTTTGAGCACAAATGGGTACTCGGAGCTAATTGAAAAAAAAAAAGCATTCTCTAAGATCGGTCCAAAATACAAAAAGGGAAAAGACTCACAACTGGGACGAGAGTAAATAGACGGAGCAGGTGTACCCCACATAGACTCCCGTTGAGAAGATCTCATACTAGTCGCACTTGAAAGCTTGTCCCGTCGAACTTTTCCAAAGAACGCTTCTTCACTCTTGACCAAATACTTCTCAATCGACAGTTCCCGTTCAGAGTTCTTGGCATCAAGGTTTTGCAATTTTTGAACAAACTCGGAAGCAACTTCACCATCCGCATCTGTAAACTAAAAAAAAAAAAATTCACTCTTAACTCCCGTCTCTTGGCTGTAGTTAAAAATAAAAAAAGGCTGACCGAAGCAATCGCCTTGTTCAAGGGCGAATTAGACTTTTCATCCATGATCGACGAGATAGACTCCGCAGACGATATCCTCGAATGATTCCCAAACGGCCGTAACCCACTCGGGTCCAAAAAAGGATCAGGAATATTCCTCAACGAATCCTTCGCAATCGTCTTGTTCACTCTCCCCATGAAATCGGCATAACCCTGATCCGAAGAATGACTGCTGACATCCTCATCCCCCACTCGTGGTGGCACCGGCATTTCAGGATTAGTGAGCGATTCCTGACTGCCCATGATCGGCGTATTGGCATAACTGGCGATACTCCTCTCATCCCATCCAGGTTGAGGTTCAGGATAAGAAGAAGGATGAAGGGCGGGATTCCAATCATCGGTATCAGCCATTATCCGCATTCCAAGACCTCCACCATCATCAGGTCTCCAAGCGTTCTGACCAGACCCATGACGACTTGCCATGATACTCCGTTTATGAAGGTCCTCGATACGCTGGCGCCACTCAACAACAGGGAACCGTTGAACAGCAGAACGAGCACGCAAAACAGCACGTTCATCTTCCGTAGATTTCAGAGCCATTTTAATCGTCTTGGTCAGCTGTGAAAGCATATGTCCAGTAGAGCTGGACTCGACGGGGTACCACTAATTTTTTAAAAAAAATCAAAACGTCTTTGCATCTCAAAAAAAAAAACAAAACTCACCCAACCAGGCATAAGACCAAGACCACCCAATCGAGAACCAACACCAAGAGCACCCTTCCTTCCAAATTCAACAGCAACCAAACCAAAAGGCTCATCACGAGAAGGAATCAATGCAAAATCAGCACCACTAAACAAATAAGGCGGAAGAGCCGTAAACTCGGGCTTGGAATAAACACGATCAGGATACATTTCCATCAACCTCGCCAACTTTTCAGCCGCGAACCTTCCGTACAGATCGATAACAGGACCAATAGCGATTAATTGAATGGAAGGTTTTTTCTCCAACCTGAGAAAAAAGAACGCGCGATCACGTTGCTGGTCTTTTGAGGGAAAAAAGAACTCACAGTGATGGCATGACATCTGCTATCAAATCAACTCCCTTCTGCTTAGACCACCTCCCAACGAACACGAATAAATCTGAATCAGGATCCTGTTTCAATCCAGCCCACTCCTGCGCCTGTCTCTTCAAACCCGGTCTCTGCGCCTCCGCCTCCGCATCAATCTGTACATCCTTCGGTCTCACAGGCGTCTCATCCAACGCATCAATATCCGACGGATCAGGATTCGGCAACGAATCCACATGCGTCAAGGACCACAACGCAGGGTACCTCGCCCAACTCCGCTTTCCATACTTGTCCGACACACCAGCTACACCCACACTCTTCTGATGTGCACTGATAAACGTCGCACCGGCATGCAAGAGGTTGAACGTGTTTCCAAATTGCACATACTGGCGGCAAAGCTCCATGCTGATGTTGAATGCCGAACAAACTTCCTTCACCTCTTCTTTCGTTCGTAATGGCCACAAGCCCTGGAACTCGGCATTGTGCAAGGAGAAACAGACAGGGATGACCCTCGGCAGGAGATATATGGGTGCTAGTGCACCATGAAAATCATTGATATGATATATATCAATGTCCGGGTACCTGCGAATGGTAGCCGCAATACATTGATTCCACGTTGAATAGTAGACAGCCGAACCGAGATCGTCCATACGAGCAGGGTACGGCTCCGCCGTAGACTGCGCGCGGAAAACAGGCGAGTCTAAAAGGACATATGTAATATTGTCCAACTGATGTGTCTCCACTTGAACGAGGTACGGATCACCGAAGATCATCACTTCCATGGGTTCTCCCAGATCAGCAGGAGGATATTCTAGGTCGGCAACCTTTGGTACAACCCAAATCAAATCCACATCCGTCATCGCTTTGCCCATCAAACTCGACATCACACCCAGTCCACCAATCTTGACCTTCAACTTCCAATCTATCACCTCATATTCCAATGTCGAAATCAACACCTTCCTCCTCTTGTTTTTATCCTCCGGCCATCCAATGACTTGCCTTTGTTTACGTCCGCCCATGATGGGTATACTGTCCTTCAAATCCGTAGTTGATTTGCTACTGCTCCCAAGAGATCCGAGAATAGGGAAATAGTTGGTGTAGTTCTTCGTCTTGACACCATAACGGTTATATTTGATGCCATAAAAGGTCCACATGAAAATGAGTACGGCGAGAATACCGGTGATGAGGGGTATAGAGAGGAGCAGGGAGTACATGATGGCACCTACAGATGCTTGACCGCGTGGTACCAATGACCAGGTCATAGTAGCATCATCAATGAGTAGGTTCCATGCAAGATGAGGTCTAGGAGGGGCAGACATGTTGAGATAGTTGGGTGCGACGCTGTTGGGAGGAAGACGATCCAAGACACCGTCACCATCTGTATCACCGTAAAAGTAATCATCGTATCCCCAGACGTTGACTTGGACGTAGGAAGGCCAAGCAGCCATGATTTCAATCTCCCACTGACCGTCCGAGTTCAATTCCATTTGTGACGGAAGACCTTGATCAAAACCCCAGTTGTTATAAGGGCCTCGAAGCAGAAGTTGGGGATAACGACGTTTTGGTCCCCTGTACTGGGTGTCTGCATGAATGACGGCAGCTACCGAGAGCGTTGCCTGACTCCAATCTTCGAAGAATCAGTTCTCAAAGTCTTAAAGAGTGCCAAACTACGCACATTGCACCATCAGGTGTCGACCTGACCAAAAGTTATCCGGGGTATCAAAGAGGGCGGGATCGATGGTCGTCGTATCCTCCCAGTTCTTCCACTGCGTCCAATTTTTTCCAAAGTTCCACGAATACCTGAATTTGTCGGCACCAAACGCCTTATGTTGAAAGGTATAGTTTGGGCTTGAAAACGTGAATGAACCATCTGTATCGTAATCATTCTCGGGGAAAACTATCACGTTGTTTGCCGCGCCTTTCCGTAGCAAGAGGTGATCCCTGGCCTATACCCGATCGGACTAGAGAATAGGAGCGGAGGGGGGAGAAAACACGTACATTGGTGGTCGCGTTGCCACTCTCCGCAGGCGCATGATCGACTGTAATCGTGACCACTCCATCCGGCACATTGACCAACGTCGCATTCCAATACCAAGTCGATACATCCGTTCCAACCAGAACAGCCGGATCCGGATTTTGCACTTGTCCACACTGCACTTGGGTAACGTCTGGTTGGCCGTTTCCTGCACTCTGCCCCGAACTAGACACATTCAGTGACACGCTCGAAGTAACACCATCACAATCCATGGGAACATTGAACTCCAACGATACATCGATCGACGTCGAATTCGCTTGAGACAGTATCCGATAATCATGTCCAGGTGTAAATTTGGTGATGGCAGGATTTTGTGCAACCCACTGACTAGTCGGAACAAGAACTTTATAACCAAATGGATCCATGGTGACGTTGGCCAAGCAGCCAAAGAAGGGTGGTTTGTCATCTTCATTGATAGACGACAAGGACTCGTCAAGGGTGTATGTATCATACGGTGGCAACAAATTTTTCACGGTCACACCCGACTCAAATGGGGACGAAATCCATAGATGTTCTTTGCAATCAAAGGACCAGGTCTTGGTGGAATTTTCGTTCGTATAGAGTAACCATACTTGGTCGTTGAATGTACCGTTGAGGGTTTGAACACCTGGCTGAGCTGCCCTAGACACGGACCACAAGCCCATTTCCGTGCCGGTATTGTTAGAACCGGGGCGCTGGATCCAATAGGTCCAATTTCCACGCTGAACGAGGTTGAAGCCATCCTGAAGTGCCCCGTAGACGGTGCGAAGATGGAAGAAACGGCTAAAGAGACGTCGTGAGTTGGTTGTGGGATCAAAGTGATCAAGGGCATTCCAGTCGTCGTGACAGCCAACAAGTGCTTTGTCGAGAGGCATGTTGAAGTATTGTTCCGAGCCCAAGTGATAGCAACCATGTCGTTTCCAGGCTAGATTGCTGGACATGGCTTGTCGGCTATATATGTATAGGGTCAAGTGAATGAGCATGAATGGGCTGTGCCAAGCCTTACCCGTAAAGATAGTTGGAAGCGCCGTTGTCAAAAAGGTAGAAATTTTGTTCTTCACCATAAAACAGCTGGAATGGGCTCAGACAATGGTCAGAGGTAAGGATAATCGGGGGCGCACCAAGGGAATTCCTGGCATGACCAAGGACGTGATGAAGGTGGCAAGAGCACTTCTAGCTGTTCCATTCTCTAAACTGGGCCAGCGGAAGACATCAAAATTGCTGGTGCCATACATATGCCTGGGATCTATGACACCCGAATAAGGATTGAGGAAATCGTTGTCGACGAACATCTGATTCCAGGCAGTGACAAAGTTGATATCGATGTCATAGGCGACCTGAAGGTTTCCGTCCATGCCAAGGAAACGGGTGAGAGCACGATAAATGGAATAATGGAAAGCGACGCCATCTAGGGCGTTCAGAGAGGCCTCGCGTAGAAAGAACTGATTTTGATCTGAAGTGACGTTGGCAGCTGCCAGGAAGCCCGGAGGAAGCTGTGTTGATGTGCGCCCGCGCCCGCTGACATGTGCATCAAAAAAAGATGATAGCGGAATGATAGGGGACTGACGTACATGTAAAGAGAGCCAAAGGTATCGCCACCGGTGACCTCGCCAGCGATGAAGAAATTAGACTTGTTGTATTTGGCGGCACAGGATCTAGTGTTGGTAGACCAGGATGCGAGAGCGTCGAGGGTGACTTGGGTTGCTTTATCGATACGAATGGCATCGATATCGAGGGCCTTGATGGCCAAACAGGCAAAGACTTTGATTCTGGCTATGACGTCTGGACGCCATTCACGAAGACGGTCCTGAACGGAGGCGAATTTGGTCAGTTGGCGCTGCCAGTCGGGATGGACACCAAAGGCCTCCATGTCACCGAACTGATCGAAATCGGAAAGCAGGCAACCGTCGGAGGCCTGAATCTGGAGCATGGTACCTGAATTGTCCCAAAAGGCAGGCATGGTACATGAGGCATTGCGGTCATTGTGGATCTAGATGAGGAGGGGGAGTTTGAGGGGGGAGGAAGGGTGGGGGGGGGCGATGGCTCACGGTAAAGTCACGGTACTCTGTAAAATTCCAGGGCATGTAATTGGGACGCTTCCAAATGGAGCGGTACTCGGAAGGAGAGAAGGGAGCACTGGTGTTGAGAAAACTGGGATGAAGTCAGGGGATTAGAAGGGGTGCCGAAGAGGGATTGAGACGGACCCTTGGAAGGCGATGAGATCGGACATGGTGCCGACGGTAAAGTCGGCCATGAAGAACATGTTGCGTGCGTGGATCTCGTCGATGAGGGAACGCCAGTCTGAGATGGTGCCCCAGTGGGGGTCGAGGACGCTGAAATCGAGGGGAGAGTAGCCTAGAGGAAGAAGGATAAGGAGGGAATGAGAGAATTGAAGGAGACTGACTGTCGGCTTGCCAGATCATGTTGAGAAAGGGGGTGCCAGAGATGAAGATGACTCTGATGCCCATGGCCTGGAGATAGTCGAGACGGTGGATGAGGCCGAGTGGGTCGCCGCCATAGCGGAGCTGAGTCTCGCGGTAGTCGGACTCGAAGGGGGTGCCAAAGAAGTCGTTGTTGGACGGGTCGCCGTCTGCAAACTTGTCAAGAAGGATGGTGTAGACGGGGAGAGCACGCCAGTTTTTGGGAGAAGGAGTGTAGGAGTTGTTGGGACGTTCAGCATCGTAGTCGAGGGGAGACGAGGCGTGCTGGTTGACGTTGAGGTTCCAGTCTGCGAGATCCTGACGCCACGGGGAGGCCGAGACGAGGATGGGGAGGAGGAGGAGGAAGGGGAGGAGGCGCATGGAAGGAAAAGGAAAGAGAGGGCGTGACAGATGTGACAGGACATGTCGCCTCCTGCAGTCGTCCGAGGGCAGCACCCGCCGTTTCCCACGACACCGTCTGGCGACTGTCCCGAACAGCTTGCGAGTTGGTCCGACGAGCACACTGCACGCTGGCTGGCTGGCTGCAAGTGTGCCCACCATGCCGACGTCTTCCGTGCCCACGATCTCCGCGGCGATGTCCTGCTAGAGCTCGAGCCCGGGACCCTCAGGGAGGTCGGCATTGTCAGTGTTGGCGAGCGACTCAGGATCTACAGTGCTGTCAAGTCTCTGCGCAGGCGGGCACGTGCTGGCGGCCGACGACCAGCACCACTCCAGCTGCGACCGCTTCCGCAGCCAGCACCGACGACGACGACGACGACGACGGCACACACAACACAGCCAGCAACACCCCTGCCACCCACTCCGCTTCCTCACCGCCCACCACGCACCCACCCACGCTCCAAGCCTCGTCCTCCTCAAGCCCACACCCGCAACGGCTCAGCCTCCCTCGCCTCCCCAACGTCCTCCTCCCACAAACTCCCCCCGCGCCCGGCTACCACTCCCCATCCCTACGCCAATCCCTCTGCCCTGTCTACCATCGAAGAGCGTTCTCCCCGCAGCCCCTTCCATCCCACCCTCGACGAGATCAAACGCAAGCTCGTCAAGTTCGTCCTCTTCGACCACGGTCTCTCCTACACCATCGACGTCGCCTCCTGTTCAACCGCCATCGATGTCCTCGAAAAGGTCCTCAGGAAAAAGGCCGGCGCAAATCCCCACGACGGTGACCCCCCTCTCCTCCATGCCTACACTGCAAACGGTGGTCTCATCGTGGACGGCTGGGGCGTCTATCTCGATTTCGGCCAGCAAGACGGTCCTGGTGCGTCCATCTCTCTCTCTCTACTGCCCGGTCTCATCTCCCCAATCCAAGGCGAACCTCTCACAGAGGCCGAACTCATGTCCATCTGTCATGCCCCCCCAGACCATCCAACCAGAGAACATGGTCTTGTCCTCCGTCCTACAAAGCTCTCTCGTCCACCTGACTCCACCCGTCTCCATCCGCCCCCTGCCAACCGTGCCAGTGCCCTCAGCGTCCTTGGCTCTCTCACTGCTCGTGATCCAGATCGTCTCCCTCCCACCTCCACCTCCCCCTCCGCTTGGTCCGCTACCGCAAAACGTCCCTCCAAACTTCGCAACTTTTTCGGTCACCGCCCTCCCTCGGAACTCATCACAAATCACCTCCCAGAATACTTCCCCAATACTGAAAAAAGAATCCTCGAGCGCACCGCAAGGCACAGTATGATGCTCAAAGCCAAGAGGGACAGCTACCCCGGCCAGCCCCTCCCTTCTCGCTTCAGCACCTCCACAAGAGCATCCTCCTCCCCTTCAAGATCATCGACTATCTCAAATCCTACTCCTGTACTAGACAAGACAACCCACCATCGGCTCCCCGACTATCAACCCTCCTCCTCCCCATGTACCTCCCCCTCATCCAATCCTCTTCAACTCCCTCCCATTCCCTTCCCATCCGAGTCCCTTTCAGAATCCATCATCCAATCCGTCTCTCGCGCCAACTACCCCATGTCCCGAACCATGTCCTCTTCCTCCGTATCTCGCCGTACATCCTACATGACCGAACTCAAAAGCAAAAAAGATCGCTCAGATACAGCCAGTCTCATGACCGTCGACGAGATCACAGCCGAAGTAGAGAGTAGAAGAGCTAGCGGCACTCTGGATGGCCACGCTGCCACCACTACAAGTCTTGGAGGAACTACAGCCACCGGTCATAGCCCTGTTTCTGCCTCCGACAAGGATTGGCCCGATCCAGGTGATCACATTGACGCCCCAGTGGACGAGAAGGATGTCGTCGTTGCCGAGAGGGCCGTCGAACTAGACGACGTAGAGGACGAGGATGATTTGGAGGAAGATGAGGACGATGACAGTGTGGGTGTGACCCTGGGCGGTGACGATGATGATATACCCAAAGAAATTGAAACCAAATTCAAATGTGAGCTTTCCACTCTTTCTCTCCGCACTTGACCCACAAATGCTCCCTCAGCCAATAAATGGATCAAGGGTGCACTTATCGGTGCTGGTTCTTTTGGAAAAGTATACCTTGGAATGGACGCTTCAACTGGACTACTCATGGCCGTCAAACAAGTCGAGCTGCCCACTGGCTCTCTACCCAACCAAGAACGTAAAAAGAGTATGCTCAACGCGCTTGAACGTGAAATCGAACTCTTGAAAAACCTCCAACACGACAACATTGTGCAATATCTCTGTAACGTCCTTTTCCCTCTCATGACGTGATTCAAATCTCACACCTTTTTTTTCTTTCTTTGGGGGGCAAGATTCATCCGTCGACCAAGAATACCTCAACATTTTCCTCGAATACGTCCCCGGTGGTTCCGTTTCAACCTTGTTACAGAATTATGGCGCGTTTGAAGAACGCCTCGTCCAGAAATTCGTGCGACAGACCTTGTCGGGCTTGATCTATCTCCACGAACGAGATATCATTCATCGTGATATCAAAGGCGCCAATATCCTCGTCGACAACAAGGGAGGCGTCAAGATTTCAGATTTTGGAATTTCGAAAAAAGTCAATGATAGTGAGTGTTTTGTTGTTCGTTGTCAGAGAGGTTACTTTTATACATGGTTGTCAACAAGATTTACTGGCAAACAAGACGCATCGGTTTTCATTGCAAGGTTCTGTGTTTTGGATGGCACCTGAAGTTGTGAAACAGAGTGGACATACGTCTAAAGCTGATATTTGGAGTGTGGGTTGTCTTGTCGTCGAAATGTTCACTGGCGAACATCCATGGGCGCAGTTGACTCAAATGCAGGCCATTTTCAAGGTTAATTCTTTTTTTAAAACAAAAATCGTTGATCAGTCGTTCATTTTTTTTCTATGTTTAGATTGGATCATCAGCGAAACCAAGTATGCCATCGGAAATTTCAGGTTCAGCAACAGAGTTTCTTGCTAGGACATTTGAATTGGATCATCACGCTCGTCCTTCAGCCCAGGAATTAAGTCAACATCCGTTTGTCTGTTGTGGAATATAAATTGTGCGGTCTGGTACCCTATCCATATTCCCTTGATTCAAAAAAATGTATCTATCTATTTGCCTCTTGACTACCTACAGTCACTGGTGTACATTGGGGGGAAGCTTGGTTTTTTTTGTCTTCAGCAAGTAGTTGTGCTTTTTGCTTTTTTATGTATCATCATCGGCACGTTTCCTTTTATGGCCCGTTCCAGATACCGCTTTAGCTTTAGGTCCCCAATGAGACGTCGGGTTTTGCTGATATCTTACAAGTTTAATATCGCTAGAAAAAATCTTCACACCAGGGTGTCGTTTAAAATCTGCTTTCGTCCTTGTTCCATCATTCAGTGATCATTCCCCCCCACCACACACACACACATCAATAACTTACCCAAGTTCTTTCGCCAACAAAATGCGTGCAGGCGAACCCGAACCCATATTTTCCATCTTGACGGGGTTCATTTGGATCCAGCTCCGGATCACGTCGTGGATCTCACGATGAGAAGCTGTTGTTTTAAATGATCCTGCGCATGCATGAGATCGAGAAATGGGATGACCGGCATTGAGAAGTGCAGATCTAGATATACACAAATTGGTAAGAGAGAGAGAGAGAGAAGAAGAACGTACCCGAGGTCATTAAGAGACGGAGTACAACAATGAAAAGAACGAGCCAGTTTCGAAGCGGTGAAATAAAAAGGTATGGCCAATTCCTTTTGAAAAAAAGGGGACAACCCAAATTCAGAAAAGACGTTCTACCACACACACACACAAACAAAAAAAAAGTATCCCCCCACCTCTTTTGCCAGTGTGAGCATACCCTTCATTCTCATCGCCGTTCCATAACGATCTTGATTCTCTTTCACATGTTCCAACACACGACTCACAAATTCAGAATCATGTAAATGTCCTGACCACATAGGTCCTGCGATCTAATTGCCAAAAAAAAAAGTCATTTTTCCGCTACAAATTCTGTTTTTGCAAGGATACGTACATGTAACGTCGATTCACATTCCGGACATTTTTCCGAAACGGTAGGTCCAGCTTGAACTCCATAATGATAATTCACGTTCTTTCCACCACTCTGTTCATGGATTTTAATCTTTCCAAGAGGTTGTTCGTACCAAACTTGACAATACGAACAAATGTAGTAATTTGCCGTTTTCCTTTGAACAAATCACGATTTCTTCAAGAAAACCATTTTTTTTTACTCACGATAATGCTTTTTTCGTTCCTGTCGCACCAGTCCACATACGAACAAAAACTCTGACGTAGAAATCAATAGAGAGAGAAAGAATGGGTTCAATGTAACGTCCGTAACGTGCTGCTGTCGTCGACAGGCAATGTAACACGAGTCGAAGGGCCTTGTCAAAAAAAAACATTTTTCTTTTAGAAAAAATAGCCGTTGAACCATTTCACGGGTAAACTCACAGCTTCGTGTGTATATTCAGCTTTCACAGGTACACCACCATAGTTGGAAAAACTTTTTTTTTGAAAAAAAAACCTTCAATATTTTTTTTGGAAAACAAAATATCGGCGGACGTTTGTCCGACTTGCCATTTTTCTGGGTAGTTCACTGTCGCAAGGACAGCCAAGTCCGTGCAGGTAACGCAAAGTAGGCCTTTTTTGCGAAAAAAAATATGTCAAGCGTGAACCGCACTCACAACTGCAAAAAGGTGAAAAGCTCACCTCCATCACTCACGCACTGTACAGCTGCGTCCACGAAAGGCGCTGCAGTACCATAAGGGTCGAGATCAACGACATCTACCCTCTTCTTCTCCTCCCGGTGGCTATACATGAGTGTACTAATTCATACATTGAAACGAAACGAAAAAAGGCCATGAGTAAAATCGTCATCACAAAAACAATTAACAACAGAAACTCACCATGCATCGCCCTCATTCACTCGTACCTTACCTGGATTGAGTTTCAGTGCCGTAGTAGCTGGATCAGCACTGGCCTCCTCGAACGGCCCCAAACCATTCAGTTCGACATTTCTTCTCATGGTAGCAGCGGCTGCATCCGACAGATCATTGGCGATAACGAACCTAAAAAAAACATTGATCAGTTCTTCGATGAACTGATTTTTTTTTAAAAAAATAGCGGAGCAAGAGAGAAAGCGACTTTAGGAGTGGTATTTCTTTAGCATAGCGAATAGAGCGTAGTCCAGTAGCCGAAAGCGCTTCTAGCAGAGTAAAACTACATGAACGAAACGTAGGGCTGGAAAACTAGAAATTTTTTTGTTTCGTTTTAAAGATCCGAATTATCAATACATACCTCGGGTTTCTCTTGATGTGGCTCACGATCAGCGTTTTGTGATTCCTCCAAATTTGTTTTAGCTATCGATTGTCCCTCGACGCCTGCTCGCAATTTTTTTTAGCATTAGACGGTATATATATAAAACCTTCGAAGCACACCTTTCAGTTTCTTATTACCCGAGGCCCTCGCTATTTTCCCTTGCATCCTTTTCCGCCATGCTTGTTCCTTCTCACGATTGCGGTCTTCACTCCATGTTCTAATACAAGCAACGCTCAAATCACGGTTAAATTCTTGTACTGGATTGAGGAACGCATCGTTAGCGGAGAGCAGGATATGCGATGTATTTTCAGTGAAAAGGCGAAAGCCGTCAGGCACCTCGATCGACTCCGTAGCTGACGATTCCATGCAACGCTGAGGGTTCAAGAGCCTTTTTTGATGATGATACAGAGACCTGGAAGTCAAAACTAGCCTGGACGCCATTTGCTGTCTTCGGCCGGATTGATTAGCTAAGACACTCAGCTAGAATAACGACCGTGACCGCTCCCCTCATTGTGATTATCCTCAGCCTTGTCCTCATTTGCAGTGCCTTACTCGCATAAAATGTCTGCCTTTTCCCGACAATCGGACCCATGCTTTGCCAATGCAGCCTGCGCTTTTACATCCACCATCGTGACATTGGACAGTCTCTGAGCCATATGATTTCCCTCGATCCTGTATTTATTCCCTTTTGCCCAAACTCCTCTCACTGTGAAGTTGGGCGTTTTCTTCACCTTTGAAGTCCCTCTCTGCACTCCAGAATTATTTCACGAGTTTGCGAGCCATGTAGGTTTTGGTGCCACGCTAGGATCTTGGAGAAACCTCTGTTGGCCAATATAAATTCTGGTTCTCTATGAAAGGCCGTAGACCCGGGACTCAGCCTCTGTTTGAGCTTGAGACAAGTGATAAATACCTTACTTTTGTCTTGATATTGTCCCATGAGGCCCTTCCATTTTCCACTACTTCCGTTTTTATTCCTCCTGGACCAGCCGACAAAGATGTTGGAGTATGCTTAGGCTGTAACCGACTCCACCCTCCGACGACAATAACTGCCCCTCGCAAAAGAACTACAGTCTAACCCTCCCAGCACTTCTGAGTGGACTCTTTATATTCATCCCTAACAAAACACCTAGACCTGAAATGCTTTTGCGATGATTTTGTAGAAACTGGACTCCCTTGAACACAAGTATATGACCCAATTCCAGAGCTTTCATGTGGGATTGACTTAGAACACGAATGTGGGGTATCATAAATTGTCGTGGAGATGAAAGGATGTGTTGAAGATCTTCAGACGGGTGATCAGAAAATATTGACCCGATCCCCGTATGTAATTACGAGGCGACAATCGAACAGTCTCAGCATGTGCGAACTCCAATGGAAAATACCACATACAAGAACTCCACCCCATGTCATTGGAGTGAACGAAGGTGGTATCTGTTCGACTTTTGTGTAGCTGCCGCTGTCTGTATGGGTCCTTTGCTATTTATCGTTCTCCGACTCATATGCCCAACACAATTTGTAGCGGCGACTGCGAACTGTTCCGAGAGATGAATGAATGAGAGGAAAAAATCCCTAAGCAAAGCACCCTTCCAGAATTGTAACGTCATAGATAAGTCATCTACTTACGACCCAACCGTGTACAAATGGTGGGTACTGCCAAATATGTGAAGAAAATCATTTACCTCAAAACCAGGTGCTTTCCGATCCAGAGTTGGACAGACCACGCACCTACATGACGGCTTGTCATATCAACCTGGCACTCAACTGGTGTAGCCAGAGTTTATCAAAATGCCATCGTGTTAAAAAGTAACATGAAAACAGTGCAAATGGTAAACATTTAAGGGCAAGTAAGATGCACAAGGGAAAGAGAGCGAGTGCTATAATCCTGTCCAGCTAGCTGGGTTCCATCATGAGTTCTGAATCATTGTTATAAACTACCCTGGTTCTTCAACAGGAGGGAAATGATCGGGGATCAAAATTGCAAGAAGCAAATAGTAATGCCCCCCGAAGACGGCCGGACGAAGGTGAATATACAGTACGTGATGCCTGGATGCTATCTCGTCCTTATGGAATACGACCAACTTCTCCAATCACATTTTAAAATCACGAGAACAAAACGTGTGAATGTCAACGAATACAGAAGGAGGTAGAGGAAAAGCATAACAACACGAGTCCAGGATCAAAGCTATGCCCTAGCCGGAATACGACTCCAGACTTCATAAAAGAATCCGATGCTTAATCAAAACATTGATTTTTTTGACTGACTAGACAGGTTACTATCTGCATTTTCAAGCTGGTACGATGATTGAGCCGGAAATATGTGAATAATTCGAGATCCTTCATTCGACTGTAATCCCAGAGCGAATCTAGGTCATAAATGGTCGAGGACTGTAGTCTACCAATAATACCCGGAACCTACCTCTTTGCCAGTCTTTGCTATCTTCACTTTGACGTCTTCATAATTTAAATTCGATGATTTCACTATAACCTCCTGTTTTTCCAGGGAGACGGAGAATTCGGTGATCTCTGGACCTACCCTTCGGATCTACTTTTGTGAGATAGTAAAGTACTCACCATCAGCATCCTGAGCTTTTTTGAGTACACGATTGATAGCACCAGAACAACCTTCGCAGGTCATCTAACAGATAATGCATTCATCCTCTTTTTACTATAAAGCCCTGGGGTACCTTAACATCGAATTTGTAAGTGTGAATACTCTTCCTGATGATTGAATGCATGGTCGCGATGACACCTGTGAAGCACAACTCACAGACATGATGGCGAAGGGCAACACTATATTGACATGTAACAAGTACCTGGCCAGAGAAAAATGAATATACTTACAGTCACAGAAACGACAAGGATGAGATTGTGATTCAAGAATCGGTAGTCAAGCTGCTATATAAGGGTTTGATCACGCCATTACAATGCCATTACAATCACTTGACATGAGCTTTCCGACTTACTCATCAAAACTGATCCTGTAAATAACACAATACTCATTGAGTAGTGCTAATACAATTTTCTGCAAGATTCAAATGCCTCTAATCCAACAGCAGGTGATGGAAGCAATAAAAGTATACCCTGAAAGTCAATTCGACACAGTCAGGAGTTATCTATGATTTAGACCTTCTATCATCTCCATAGTTTCGTCTGCTTCTGTGGCAACTGGTACCCAGTTGTCATCGCCGGGCTGATGGCCCCGTAAGCGCGAAATCATGGAGTGTAGCCATGCTGGAAAATTCCTTAACATTCGAGAATTCCAAGGAAAGAGAGAACATACAATGTTTGGTGTATTTCCAGTGTGATAGATAGTACACAGGGATGCCAGTTAAAATAAAGCCTTGGAGAAACGAGTTATGAACGTTCAGGGGAATGGTAGCGTAGTGGCTGACCACAAACAGCTATAGCTTCCAAAGGTGCAGCAACGACCGGCATACAGAGCAAAAACAGAGCAACCTGGCCATCGCTCAGTGAGGGGTGGTCCGTCCGTAGAGCTGCACTTACAGCACAAAAAATCAAAGGGGTGGTGATCCAGGCCTTATAAGGTCTTCAAAGAATTTAACAGGATATTGAGGCTCAAGAGGGACACAAGACTACCTGTCCAATAACGGCTCTTTAAAGCGTAAGATGATAAGCCCCATAACCTTTGTGATGATGTCAGCAGTTAAGAAATCTGGGGCTCGGACCTTGTAATACCGTCAGGAAATAGAATGCCCACGACGCCACGACAGCAAAATTAATCAGAGTTCGAAATCCACCACCAATAGCAATGAACATGATCGTAAGAGCGGCCTGTAGGAGAGCAGCATTCAAGGGCGTTTGTCTCACGGTATGCAATCTACCGAATATGGAGGGAAGAAAACCTTCTCGACCGGCAGCGCAGATGAGATGTGATGATGTGAGAAATCCACCTAAAACGAGGGTTAGATACAACAACGGACTTGAAATGACTTGCAGCAATGCCTACCGTTCAGAGCTCCGAAACAAGAAATTGCAACCATGATTGCAAAAATGATCCCACCAATTGGACCAAACAGGGTACGGCCAAAATCAAGTGCAACAGTGTTACTTAGACCAACAAAATCCTGATCGATACAATGGGACCCAGGCAGTTAAGACCGAGAGAATGACTTACCTTGTCCAGAACGATGAAATAGGATATGTTCGCAACCAGGAAGAGTAACTAGTGGCTCATCAAAAGGTTGAAAAATGCCTGTAATGCCCAACATACCGTGACAATTGCCATACTTGAATGTATGGCACGAGGTATATTGCGTTCCGCGTGGTGCATCTCACCTCCGACATAGGTCACCTGATCCCAACCATCGAACGACCAGAGTCCGGAATACAGTGCAAGTGAATAGGAAGAGGGACTACGGCTGGAACCTTCAAACCAAGGTTGATGAAAGCTTGCTGTGGCCTTTCCGCGGGCTAGTTGGATGCCTCCAAGGATCGTCACAAAAATCTAGAATTGGAGTCATATTTTGAAGCGCAGAAGAAGAGTACACTCATACCAGAGCAGTAATCTAATTCATGGATGACATAAAGGGAGACTTGACTTAAACAAAAATGCTAACCCACCTTGGCTGTTGTGAAGATGACAGCAATCCGAGTACTCAGACTACGCGTCGCGACGCATAAGAATGTTACTGTAAGTACCGCTCCCGATGCAACGAGTCTGATGGCCCATTGGGGGATGTTGTCTGGGGATATTTCTTGACCACCAAAAAATAGCCTATTCATATATTCTGCGAAGATGAGGGCTATCACCGCGTTACCACCTACATATAGGGAATTAGATCAAAATTTCGATGGAGAAATAGAGAAATAGTAACCAGGTTTAAGGGCAATAATCGCTGTCCATGCGAATAAATATGATACGAGAGGACCATAAGCGTATGAAAGGTAGGCTTGTGCTCCTCCATTTTGGGGTATTGCGGAACCAAGTTCGGCGAAGCTGCTAGCTCCAGTCCAGGCAAGTACACCAGAGACCAACCAGACCATCAGACTAGCTCCAACACTCTCTGTATTTGCCACAACTACACCTGGCGAAGAACTTGGCACACGAGCTGTCTGTGAGATGATAGAAGGTACGATACTTCAGCTCACGACGTACAAGATGCCCGAACCGATCTAGCTTTCCGAACAACAATTAAAAATGGGAGGTGCAGAATTCAACTAGAATTACCTGTAATCCGATACACAGAGAAATACCTTAAGGACGATAAGCGAAGGAAGACGCCATACTAGCAAAAGCTACCATTTATAAGGCCAAGGTTCTTCTCCCCACGTCCAAGTGCCAATACAGGTTCTGTTACACTTTCGGTCAGAGGAAGCTGCATATTTCATGAGACTTGCTTGAGCAGATCGATTTGTTGGAGTCAAACTTACTAGGTCCTCTCGGTAATTGAACCCAGACAAGGAATATGATCTAGTTCTATGTTCGGGGATGAGCCGAGTCGTCTCTCTTGAATAGTGTAACTGACCGAGCGAATCTCCGAGGTATGGATATTGCAAAATTCTGGTCTAGTTCCAGTGCACGGAGAGATTCCTCGGAATCATGGGACGAATGTGGTGACGACAATCCAGAATTACTTCGAAGAGCGACATACTCCTCTCTAAAGTTCGTCATGGGACACGTGCCGTAAAAATGAGAAGAAGAGGTCAACCTACCCCCAGTCAAAACGCGCTAGAACCCGTCAGGATTGACATCATCAACTGGATAATTGAATGCTGTTTGGCATCGTCAACCACTCCAAGCAAATCACTAGATACTTTGTGACGGAAGAAAGGGGTTGATTGACCTTTGAGTTCAATCGGTAGTCAGAATTTGCTCAGGAACCAGGAATTCAATTCCATTCCACTGGAGATACAACTACCAGTAGATCATGGATTGTTTGGCCGTATCCTCTAGTATCAAATGGTTTAATTCTCCCATTATTTCTCTATCTACTCTACGTGCTTGTATATTCACGCAATGCTTGCGCTATGACACCATGAATATCTGTACACCGATCCTGACACATTTCCATGGCCTATAAAACGCGGTCAGGAGGTATACGACACGGAAACACGACCCTTACGCTTATTGCGTCTGCAAGCTGTGTCTGTCCATTTTGCCAGACACTTGTTATCGTTCCAAGGGCAGGTATACATGATAAAATCAGTGTTCCTTGAGATACGGTAGCCTCATCTTCTGTTGGATCTAGCCAGATGTCTCCACCCATTACTGACTAAGCATCATGAAAAAATAAGTGTCTGTGTCGTCTACACAGAAAAATCCTACCGCGGAACATGACATAACGAGACCAAGAATTTCAATACCTGCATCGGCCAATGCAGCACTCACAGCAACCGATGCGGATGAAATGACTGCTTCAATGCCATCAGCTTCAATAACCGTAATATAGACGTCGATCGTTGCTTTTGGCAAAAGTTCAAGTCTCACAGAAGAGACAATGGCTTGATAAACTGCCATGGCAATTGTCCTATCCTCCGCGTCCTTGAAATTTTGAGTATCCTGAGAGGGGCCATCTGATCTCAGACTCACGCGCAAAGGTGCTCGCCGACGCCTACAAGAAAATGGTGCAAATTTTACTTCCACATTCAGCCTTCCGTTCTCGCTGTAAGCTGCATTTTTAGATTGCCGTGGACCATAACTACACAAGAGGTGACATAAGCCTTTTCCTGTCCGGTAGATGTGAGAATCACAGACATTGCGCAAGCTATCTTCGTTTGCTCAGTTTCAATGTAAGCAGAGCCATTCGCTTGAGTGATTAGTCCAGGTTGCAAAACTGGGAATCGTTTATTCAGGATCACACTCCAATTTTGACTGCCCAAAAGACGTACAGATGGGCCGGATATCTAACGGTCCCCTTTCATTCCTAGGCTGGCCAGCTTTGAAGAGCTTGGAGCTTTGTTCGAATGCAAAAACGGGCGAGAAACTTTCCTCAGGGCCATTCACTCTACGCCGGTCAAAATTCGAGAGAGCCATTTGCAGAAAAGGAAAGCTTGTCAATTTATGTAAACCCAGTCATCCTTTCCATTTTTGGAGCTTTGATGAAGCTCTCCATTTCCCTAAACAAGTCAAAGGCCTCTGCTGGCCTTGTGCCTGCACTTTCTCGTTCATCGGCTTTTGGTATTACAGATGAAGGCAATGATAACTACGACACACCGTCCACTCTTCCGTCCTCAGATGGCAAAACCTCAGTGAATAAAGTCGTTCTAGCACAAAACATGCAGACGTCAAAAGCTACGAGGAAGAGAATGGAGGCAGAGAAACTGGTCGACTCGACTGTGTATGAATACGACGAAGTATGGGAAAAGATGCAGGAAGCAAAAATCAAGGCCAAGACGGCCAAAGAACAGGAGTCCAGAGAACGCAAGGTATGTGTTGTGTAGTTCTGACATACATACATACATACATGTTCGTCATTTCCATGATTGTTTCTGCTCTAGCCAAAATACATCCATGGTCTGCTCAACGCTGCCGCAACACGCAAATTAGATCACCTACGAGCAGAAGAAAAGATGATGCAGCATGAACGTGAGCTGGAAGGAGACCAATTCAAAGACAAGGAATCTTTTGTCACGCAGGCCTATAAGGACCAGATGGAACAGGTTCGGAAAGCTGAAGAGGAAGAAAAACGAAGGGAAGGTCCGTCATGCAATGTCCCTTCTTTCCGTGGTAGTCTAACGAATCGACTCACAGAGATCCAGAAGAAACAGAATGGGCCATCAACGGGTATGACACACTTCTACCGAAAACTATTGGAGGAATCCGAGCAACAGCATGAAGCGACAGTAGCAGCTACGCAAGTCAAGCGTGTCATTGGACCACAAGGACCGACACCCAATCTTACAATCACCAAACCTTCCAACTTTACACCAGTATCAGATCTTGAACTCGCACGAGTTGCGCAAGACCAGGGCAAGGAAGTTGAAATAAATGATGATGGTCAGATCGTTGACAAACGTGATCTCTTAAGTGCTGGTCTCAATCTTTCATTGCCTAATACCAGGCGGTTGGGAAAACAACTCCCAGGTATCACCAGGGATGAACCAGATAAACCTGTGGAGACCCATACAGCTGTAGGCACAGCAGCCAGTCGACGAGAGATAAATGAAAGAAGAAGACGAGAAATCATGCAACAGATGGAAATGGAGAAGAGAAGAGTTGCAGGTGAAAAGCAACAAGAAGATGAGAAGTCACGTAAAACCGCAGCCAAGAGAAACACGGAGTCGGACGTAAATAACGCTCGTGAACGATATATGGCCAGAAAACGACAGAAGTTGTTGCAGCAAGACGGTGGTTCTGACAACAATACGTGATCGGTTACTCTAGACGTGAGGATTGTTTATGTATTAGTGTACGATGTAAAGATACGAATATTCGTATGATGGTGCGAAGTTCGAGCTCAGAATTTGTTGGTAAGTCTAGTGAGAACTGCGATCACAACATACCATCTGCGACCGTTCTTCACCGATGAGCGAAACCATCTTGTCAAATGCTCGAAGAACAACTGAGCTGGTGGGTCTCCCCTCCGGACGATCATTCAGCATGGGCTTAACGACGTGCATCAGTTCTGGGACATAGTACCCCGTTGACTGACGTGTAGAATAAGAAAATGACGAATAAGTGACTGACGAGATTTACCTTGCACACTCGCAATATGAGAATTCCCAGAGCCCATACATCGGCCTTGTAGGGATCTGTAGTTTCCCCCTTTTCACATTCAGGTGGTACTTCAGTGGCCCGTTGGGGTGCCAAGCAGGGATTTGGGTCGTTTTCAAACCGGCGTGCAAGCTCAAAATCAATATACGCATACCGACCATTGTAGTCGGTGACCAGATTCCGTAACGAGATATCAAGGTGCGCAATTCCTAGACTATGCATGAAAACAGCGTGCTGCAGTTGACTTGATCTGTAAAGAACAGCACACCGACAATGACGGAGAACAACCGACCTCAATGCATTGACGCAATATTGCGAAGAAGAAGCCTAGGCAGCAAGGCCTATCATCAGTGATAAGTTGAGAGGACCATGCTTCCATCACAATAAATGCGATATCGTCTACTCCAAGCTCGATCAGATCGACCACAGCTAGAAGAATTCCGACGCAAATTAGTGACCATCCATTTCGCTCATTTTGGTCCAAAAATACACACGTATAGTATGATTTCTCGGGTCCCCACGTTGGGGGCCCCTTGAAAGAATTCGAATTATATCATATTCACGACTGTAGATGTGAACGGCTTTGACGACGACTTTCATTTCATCCTTAACTCGGGTTCCTCGAAAGAGATTCATAGGCTACAAAAATAAGTAGAAAGCCGAGATCGCAACTGGCCAGACATACAAGGCCTTCGTCGGGACAAAGCGCATCGTCGCCCATCTCTCTGTCGATGCCGTCGGGGATAGGTCTAAGCAAATGACCGTATGACTGGTTCTCGGTATAAAATTCTTTGACATCGCGTACAGTGTCTAACCGAAATCCCCTTGAGTATATGAGGGCTTTGTACTGAGGCCAAAAGGGAAAGACACGTTGATTCGCCTCCTCCTCATCGAAAGAAGATTCGGAAGGTGAGTGAGAGGAATCGCTGTCGTGGTCAGAGTCCCAACTGTCATACATAGAGGGTGAGCGGTGGAGTTAACATGTGTGACTTTCAAAGTATTCTTTATAGAATGGACAGTTGGAATAATTGCCCGACTAAGAAATAGGAGTGCGGAAATCATAACCATAGAAAGGCAAAGTCATTTTTTTCGAGTATCACATTTGGGCGTTCAATCCTCTAGTCATGTTCCGCAGAAGACAACGCTGTAACCGCATTCTGCAAGATCTTGCTCGATAGAACAACACCGTTCCGGCAGGTTACGGTCAAAACTTGGAAATCGATGATACGAGTCCAGAACGATATTTTTGACAATATTGTGCACCGGCAGGAAGAGTATTTTACCGAATTATGTAGAAGGAGATATAGGTTGATGGAAGTGGGATTTCGAGGACTTAGAAAGTAAGTATCCCACGCTTCACTACGAGACAGGCCGTTGATCGTGCGAAGAAGCACCCCATCTTCGGTTGATCTCCTACCGGCGGTGTGTCGTTCTGAACCCAAAACATGGAGGAGGGCACCAAATCGAAGAAAACCGTATTCGTCGGAGGACTCAGTGAAGACATAGACGAGGGAATTATTTATGAAAATTTTGCTAGTTTTGGTATGCCTTTCTAATATGTCTTTAGCATCATAACGGTCACATACGCACTATAGGTGATATTTTGGATGTCCAACTACCCTCAGCAGTGGTTGATCCGAATCGTCAGAATGGTGAATGCGCAATCTTGCTGCTCCACATGTAATCTGACTTTGTTTAGAGCCTAAACACCGTGGATACGCCTTTGTCACGTTCGGCTCGCCCGCTGATGCACAGGATGCAATTGATAACATGGACATGAATGAACTCAAAGGTAAAGTCTTGAAGGTGAATCTTGCTCGCCCTATGAAAGGACCCGTGCAACCAATGGGAAACAGAGCTGGTGTGTCTGCCATGCATCTTTCGCTACTTAAAGTCACTCAATAAGTATCAGTTTGGGAGTCGGAGGAATGGTTGAAGGAGCATGTCAAACCCTTGGCACAGAGTGGAGGTACTACATTTTCTAATCCCGCAAGCTCATTAACTTACGATTGTGATGCTCTAGGTATAAAGGGAAGGCTTGCTAGCCAAGAACAAGGAAACGATGTAGATTCTCAAACTGACAACACAATGGAAGAATGACCGCTGACAGGACCAGGTGTAAGGCACAACCAAGCGGTTCGATTTGTATCAATGATTATAGAAATTCTTGCATGGTGACGCCGACAGCACCGATAGCACGAATAGGACCTTAAAGCAGCCGTATCCTCGTCAATATACCTGGCAGCAGGATATACCCAGTATGTGACTTGGTTTCGAGAACACAATAAGCCAGACATGTGCAGTTTCAGTTGGATTGACAGATTGGAGGTAAAGATAGTTTTGTGGAAGATATTTTTGAGGGCGGCGTCAGAAGAACCAGTTAAAATTCTCTTGGATTATGAATTTCCGACTCATCGAATTCTGCGCGAGCACGTTTGATGTCTTCTTGCATGAACAACAGTTCCTCCATTCGGGCCAGCTTCTTAACATCTGCTGGCCGTGAAAGAACTCGACGGAGATCATCGATCGAAAGCCGAGGTTTCTTGTTTGGCCCTCCAGCCTGCTGGCACTAAGAAAAGAAGTAATTTTTCCGTTACTTTGATTCCCACATGGTACAGAAGACTACAAACCACATCGATGATATATTCTATCAATATCTCTTCCATTACATTGACTGTATCATTGGATGGATTGCGATCATCGCCGAAGCCATACATCAAGCTCTTGACTGCATGGCAAATTCAGAGAGAGTAATGAGAAAGGCTTGCTTGACGCACGCTCTTTAAGGAAAAGCCCTCTGAGGTTGGATTGCTTACGAGAACCTCTTGCACTGAAACTTCCAGCTATTGAACTCGTAGTACTGTCTCGCATATAACTCGGGGTATATGCAGTGAACGTTGTAGTTGATCTCTGTGGAACTAAAGGGGCCGGCGGTGTGGTCGCGACAGTAGAAGTTGCTTGAGCTGGTGTAGCCAGAGATGCAGGACGCTGCAAGACAGCTTGAGGGTGTTGAATGTAACCATACGTATAGGGCCAGGTATAACTTGTTACACCGGTCTGGTATGCAGATGCCTGGTAAGGATAAGCTCCAGGAGTCTGAGCATATGTTGACGGATGATATGCGCCGTATGGATATGTCGCTGATGTTGGGGGGTGAGTTCCTGTAGTTGGAGTGTATGGCGTGTACGACATTGTTAGAGACTGAGACGACAACTACAAATATTGCATCAAGTGGATGTCACCTGACCTGACTCGAATACTATGGTATCAAGAGTGCATCAGCAAAATGCAAGTAACAAAAAGGAGGAAGTGCAGGTAAGCTGATTAATAGATACATAGGATAGAAGTTTGTTCGAAGATATTGCTATATCAGTCGTGATGAAGACACCGAAGGTAGCATGCATCAACAGTCCGCTTGATCAGTGTATTCATTGTCTATTTGATTGTTGATTGTTGAGTGCACCTACTGGCCCTCTTCTCCTTTCAACGACTCTAGTCTATGGGCACTGTCTATTATGGTTTCCATCCTATGCCACTCCCGATCAATGATGCCACGTTCGTCCAGCCATTCACAGATGCCATCAGCGTCAGTGAGGTCACTAGGTGGTTGTTTTCCTTCAGTAAATGCAACACGGACATATCCACGCGCCACCTTAACCGCACGGAGATCATCGATTTCAGAGCGTATTGCATCGAAAAGATGATACTGCATCATAAGAACATTATCAGCGGATTGAATAAGAATCATCCCACCTCCCAGTGAGAAAGGGCATGGTAAACGCGGACACGTCGTGCACAAAACTGGCCCAGATGAAATTCAAGAAAATCAAATTGAGATTTTCTGAGCTGAGTAACTGAATCTTCTGAATCGTCTTCTTCCGAGTCACTTGTCATCTGACGCACGGTTAATTGACGGACTGACCGTGCAAGACAGAGGAAACTCAACATTATTCATGAAGCCAACTTTGTTGTACGACACACCACCGAGCCGTCCAAGAAGTGTTGATAATCGCCCAGTAAGGTGACAAGCATCGCACGAAGAAACGGGAAAAGCGAGGGGAACACACTCGAATTTTGGATATTTATCAAGTGCCTTCCTGAACTTTGGTCTCCATATGGAGGAAGCCACCAGTGAGTCTCGTAGACCCAATAGCTTTCTGCGAGTCATTTTCAAAGGAAAGGCAAAGTAATCCTGGGCTATAACGGTCTGATTCAGAATTCTTTATCCGACATTCAGTGCGATGCAGTTTACCCTTGACTTGTTCACTCATGAATGTGTGTCTTTCTGTCGGTGTGCGGACAGCAACATGGACGAATAACTGAAAGATAATCTTGAACTGGTGTGATAGGTCGTCGTGCGATCGCATACTGAATTCACTGGGAAGTTGAGCTGCAACCGCCTGGTTATCATCCTCCACAATGAAACTTGAGGAATCGTCACTGTCGTTCTCATCTCCAGTCGAACTTTCAGTATCTTTGCTTGCTAGCTTTGCTCCCTTGAACGGTTTGAACTGCTCTTCCTCGGATGGATCTTCACTCTCCTCGGAGGAATCCGATGGGGACATTGATTTCCCGAACTTTTTTCCTGGGTTTCTTATGAAAAGCGAGTATGGATCAAGACAGCCTTCTTACGCTTGAGTCTTTCCAGATTTCTCTGAAAGACTGTTTTCTTGTTGCGAGTACGCAAGCGGGATTTGATGATGCCTTGATCAGGTATGTGACTATACCACTCCAACAAGGCAATCGGAGACGTACAGTGTTTGTCCACCTCATCGCTCAGATCGTCCTCCGATACTCGCTCTTGATTTTTTGCTTTGTCAACAGAATGTCGTTGATCAAAGCTCTCCTCAGAACTCTCAGGGACTGCTAGGGCATGTCCTCGCAGCTTCCGGCGTCGTGGCGCAGAAACGACCTTTGAGCTTGAAGACTGTGTGTCTTCTCCATTGCTATCACTTTTCACCACGAGCATTCGTCTTCTCTTGATCCGTGAAGGCACGGGAGATTGGGAACGATCTCTTTCCTCTGGCTTGGCAGGTGTCACTGGCTCAAGTCTTATGTCCGGTAGTTCGCTAGAGTCAGATGCATGCCTTTTCTTTGTTTTCCTCGGTGAATGAGGTTTTCCAGATGTAGTAATGGATGCTCGGAGTCGTGTCGGAGGGGAACCAGCCTCAGAGGTTACAGAACCAAGGAGTGTCTTCTGCCGAAGTTTCTTCATCCCCGAAGCATTTCCGGCCGCATTTCTACTCTTCCTTCTGCGAACGGCCTGATCAGTCATGAGGAGATAGAGGAAAATGGCTGGAACAATTCTCTGTTGTTGTCGTCGTAGAGAACAGAGGTACTTTGTACATACTTACCCGTGAATGAGCCTGTTTATCTTTCTATTACTCTTTTTGGTAAAGTAACTTAGGGAACCTGCTCAGCCTGCTCATGATAAACATGGCCTCAACTCACCCACCTCGCATTGAGACCGAAGATTTTAGCTCTCCATCTAGTGACCTCCGTACTCTTTTAGACACAACTTCGCCCTCTTTTCCCAAGGTTCCTTCTTTCCATTTATCGATCTCAACAAGTAATATAGATCGTCTGGAAATAACAGAAGTTAAAAAGTCTCATACGGTGAACCACGCACGGGATGAAGGCCACAAGTTGCTGGCGCACGTATTGATGCAGCTCCGCAATCGAATGATGCCACCCTCTGTTTCTGAAGCAGTTGGCATATCATCTGATGAACGCAAACACGACTGGAATCTCAAATCCGCAACGAAGGTGCAATTTGGTAAAATTGATCGAACGCGGCCTGAAAGTGAAAACTTGGATGACGAAGGGCGGGGTTACTCGACAGACGCCACCTTCAAACTCATGATCCAGTTACAAGAGATTTTGGTGATGTCACTTGAACAACGTTGGGACATATTTGATAGCAGCGGGTGCGTTCTATATTTCTTGAACTCCCAACTCTATACTAATCGTGTTCTTAGTCTGCTGAACAAGCCTGTGCCAGCGTCAGACAGTGACATCAAACCTTCAATATCTCCGTTTCGTCGTTCGAGGGCCAGTGTGAATAACAGCGGAACAAAATCGCGATCACCTTCTCCGAGTTCCAGAACCCAAGTATATGTGTCAGAACTCCTCACCCTCTGTATCTCAGTTCTTGCGTCTGTGGTCGCAGAGGACTGTCGGTTTCGAATCAATTTTCCCCGCCCTTTTTCCCCTCCCAATGCTTTACAGGCAATAACCTTAAATGTGGCACAGGTCTTATTGCTCATAAATGCACACAATTTCCACATTGTGTCCCAAATCGCGCACGCTCTTATCCCTGCCTTCTCGAGCTTCGACCGAGCGATGTACCCACGAATCATATCTTTTTTCAATCAGGGTATCATCAGGAACTCTCTTTTGAGCCTCAGAAAATTACAGGGCGTGGCAATTGACCAGAATGCGGTTGAGAGTGAGACTGTTCGTCATCTATCTTTTCCTGCGGTCTGAAAAGGAATTTAGCTGTAGACTCGGTCGATCATCCTCTCGTGTCAATACAGGTCGTTGAAGAACCTTGGGGAGTTTCTCATCCGGATCTGCTTTGGGTACCTTGGACCTCCTCCGGGAAAACGTTGAAAGTCCAGTCCACCAATGCACCCGCCCAAGCTATGCCAGTTTATTATCTATCCTCCTTGGTCTCTCCTCTGCTCGGGTGTATCCTTGACAACATAGAATTTGAAACCCTGGACGAAAGAAATTTTCAGTCCGTTCAATACCTGCAGGAACTCCTCTATACTATCGCAGATATGAAGATAGATGCTTATCTAGATTTACTTCAAATCATTGGTCACCATACTGCGAAGGCACGGAAGTCCGCTGCCCTCCTCCTTTCGTCCTTCTGGCCACAGTCAGTAGGACATGTTCTCATAAGTCAGCCCCCTAGTAGTGATTTTTCCCGCAAGCTCGCACCCCTTACTGACGAGGTAAAGGAACATCAGTTCTTTCCGTGGCAATTTTTCCATCGCCATAATTGGTTTTCTCCTGGGGACACTAGTCAACACGACTGCAGTATTTGTCAGAAAGCAATTTATGGGTTTGGACTGTTGTGCCCTTACTGTATATGTGCAGTTCACTTTGATTGCTATGATTTACCCAGTGGAAGTTCAATTGTCCAATATGCCAATGCATCGGATCCCCATGTCCAGAGAGTTGCCATGTTTCGATTTTCCAGGGTACTTTCAGGCCCTGCAAACCCTTATCAACCTCTATCATCACCCGAAAATCAACTTCACCATTTCCAGGCGATTAATCTATTCACCCTTTCTCCCTGCTCTTCATGTCATCAGCCCCTATGGGGTTGCTCATTCCAGGCTTTGCTCTGCAAATTTTGTTTGCTAATAATACATCCCCACTGTTTCAGTGATACCATCTCGAAGACTTGTGGCTCGATTCTAATGGATTCTGATGACTTGATGCTTCCATTTGCTATATTGCGCAAATCGTGCTTGGAATATTATCGGGACATTCTATCTCTGTCACGTAAAGGACTGGCAAAAAGGTCTTATGAAGAAATATCTATTTTCAGAGATACTCTATCAACACAGTTGCATATTCTCAATCAAGGCTTGGCTCTTGGTACTGTTATTGTCACACATGAAGAAGAGGACTTCGAGAGTGTCGACAGCCTAGGGGCCAAACAATTTGAGCTTCATCATATGATTGAATGGTGCGAGGACTTGCTCAACTCGGATCATCTTTACGCTTCTCCTGTAATGGAAGAATACCTTCAGGAGAACGGTCTTCTGCAACAGGACCACTCAATGCTGTACACCTGGTCAAGTCTAGTCTACGTGGCGGCTTCCATGAAATCACCGTCAATCACTCTTGGCCCCTCCAGTAGCGTGTCATCTGATTTCTTGAATGTTGCGCAGGTCAACATCAATATTCATAAAGACCCTATAGAGGAGGAGGTTTCACATCCGTTCGATATGGTATCTCTTGCCCATATGCGGGATGTATTGGGCCATGAATTCCACATTCACTCTGATGCTGCCGCTTTTCACTTTCTATCGCATTTGCACACGCTAGCCTTTTTCAGTAAAAAAGAAGAGGGAACATTTTCGGACCTGCAAGCGATGCAAAAGGGCAAGAACGATGCTTGTTTCTTTCCCTTGCCATTAGGTCTCGATCTCTCAATTGACGTAGAAACGCTTGTGTCCGCCATTGAAGCATGTTTGGACGACATTGATCTTTACGTCAATGAGTTTGGATTCCTCTTGTTGACCCGGAGAATGTGGCCCGATGGTCTCATGTCACATTACGCGCTGAGAAGGCTAGCACGAAGTGTTCTTGCTTGGATCATAAATGAGGTCAGTAATACAATAATTGGTGTTCCTATCTAACAGTGTTATTTTAGGACAGCCAGTTGGCAGTGATTCTTCGTGAATATCTTGATAAAAATAAACCATTGCCAGGAATGGCGACAGATTTTTCAAGACAATGGCCACCTGTCCACCAAGAACGCCCTCTACGCGGTAAAACTGTGCAGAATAGTGGAAACTATCTCGCTTCGCGCCAGGCGCTATTGGATCGATATGCCAGACGTTGGTCGCTTGCGTTGCATAATCAAGATGTTGACTTGTATGGCGTATGTATGTTTGAGACTTGTGACGAATTAGCGGATCGTGCGGAAGAGATGACAATAAGTAGTTTAGGGACTAACAAAGATTCGGCTATGGAGAAGAATGTGGGCATTTTTTTTCTTTGTAATTCCTTACTCAGAATTTAACACTGAATTGCACACAGCATTTGCTACATTGCGAACGTGTTCTACAACATATTTTACGACTCTCGCAAGCTCGTGTCATATTCTCGGTTTCGGATGAAGTTTTTTTACGCTGGTTGGAGCTTGTACACTCGAACGGCTTTCTTGAGAAGGTGAGGATTTGATGACCAATTCTGGGGGTGTTCTGAAACTGTGTAGAATGTGATCTCTAGTTCTATGCTTCTCAAGCTTTTCCCCCGTGATTCGGATTATCGTGCTACTTCTACGCTTATCATGTCCGCATCAGGTGAACAGATCGAGAGATCAACTGGTTTTGGAGCCGATCCTTGGCAAATCCTATTCACTACGACTCAGTCCTCTCGTCCACATGTGGATAGAGGACTAACCTGGTTAAATCTGCTCGCTTGTTCGGGAATCGATGTTCCCTTGGTCATTTATAGGCATTTTGTTTCGGCCCTCGACTCTATTGGTAACCCCTTGGAAGGGGCTAGCTTACTTGTCAAATCCATGCTTGTCTCTTTCTATCTTCGCCCGCGAGGCCGCCATCAATACCAACGACTACTTGCAAATTTTTACCTCTCCCTAGTTCCCAATCTGCATTGTGCCATAGGTGAATCGGACAAGCGACAAAAGGTGTAGGTATTCTACCAATTACATCCGTTCATTTCCAAGCTTTTGAACTTTTGAATTCTCAGACTTGACATTATCCGAAACACATTTGCCAGTTGTCTGTTGATTTACGGCTGCGACAAAGAGCATCTGACGTCAATCAAATTGCTAGACAAACAACTTATAGCGAACCTTCCATCGAGGTAGTGAGATTTGCTAGTCTCAGCATCTTATTATCTGATTCCTTTAGTAGGAGGAAGCCAGCGAGGGAGGTGGTAGTTGAGGATCCGATCATTTTAGAGCCCGCTATAATGAAAGCCATTGAACTACATCTTCAGACCAGATCAGACGACGTAGCGAGGATAATTGCACTATTCATACACGCTTGTTTCACCTCATCCTCTTATATTGAAACTCATGAAATGGATAACCTCATTCTGAAGAATCAACTGAACTTGTCCCAATGGTGAGCCCGCCTCATCAGACCATATCACTTGATGATAGCTTGATAAATTGTTAGCGCGTGGAGGTTTTATGATGTCCAGAGACAAGAAGTCACTGGTTTCAGGGCTTCCATTCTGTTACGTGTCCTTTCAGTTGACCCCGAAGGATTTCGGGGCCTCCTGGAGCGAGAATTCTCCTCTATGAAGCGATGGGAAGAGCGGTAAGATGAGTTGTCGCATTCGGCACAGTTTCAATGCTCAATACATCAAGATTGCACTCTGCAACACGCTTGTTCCGAGTCATTCAGGATGTATGTAGTGAAGGATTCACTGTTGACGGTCGGCAATGGAAGACCAACACCGTTGAAGTCTTCCAGGCTTTCTTCTCTCTACTTTGGTGTGATCCTAAAGTACGCCTAGATGAGCTAACTTCCTGGCCGCTGCTGACGGTTCTGGTTCATAGGAAGAAATACGGCTGGTAGTAAAATCGCACTGCTCCAGTCTTTTGCCGGCTCACCTCGAAGCAATCGTATCATGCTTTGACGAGACGATAACCAGAGCGCCAATTAGTGATCGTGTCAAGCTGGTATCATTTTTAGCTCGACTGCGTGTGCATTTTCCCCGATGGCGAAGTGAGTCTTATTCCTCTCTTCATCACATAAGTTGCCTGAACCTGTTCAGTTCTCTCCTGGGGTCCCATTCTTGAAGTTCTGGACGAACGCTCTGATTACTTATCTGTAATTTCAGATTGATTATGTCCGTCATGCCTCGTCCCTAACGTATTGGATCCCCATAGGTAGGGAATAATAGTCACAGCACAGAGATGGATCTTGAATTAGCTCATCTTAACGTGCGTGAATTTTCTTTACGACAAAGAATGGGTCTGATCTACCGTTAGGTCTCTGTGTTGGCATTAATTCTGGACATGCTTGCTGATGGTGCAATCGTGGATGATATCACCCTCGTTAAGATCAAAGCGCAATTAGTAAGGTCGCTTGGTTTCCGAGATGTATCAGTAACTCCCGCCGGCGTCAACGGTTATGCCTCTCAATTATCTTATGGCGAGATCAAATCAATTCCAGAATCAGTATATCCATGTTTTGGAAATCTGATCTCCCTTTTGGACTCCTGGCATAAAGTGGAATTGCCATCCCCTGTGATTAATATGAACTCATATGATGATGGAAAGGGGGTAGAAGTTCTTATCGGGAGTCCATTCGCTGATATTCCTATCAACATTTTGGCCACATATGAACGCGTTCTCCTCCTACCTGTGCTCGTGATCAAACACTTGCTTGAATCTATCCATGTCATCATATACAAGCATGACTTCGAGGGCCACAGTCACAATCTCTTTTCCAGCCATTTTTTCCGAAGGGCGATTATGAGATCACTTGATCTCTTGATTACCGATGTACCGTTTGAGGTCCGGCAGATCGCCTTCTTGACAATTCAGTCCTACTTCAGGAGAGCGACCACCCTTACGAGCCCTCTCATTTTGTATGCTCAGTTTTTTCATTTCAAATCTGGCTCTCAAATTCCGTTTCAGGAGTGTTGTCGAAAAGATATTGAGTCTTCAGCCTATGCAAGCAGATCAACTTTCTGACAGCCTAGTCGAACAAGGATTTCATTTCATCGGGGATGTTTTCCAGAAGTCAGTGAATTGAGGCTCAAAATCGCAAGACTGATTTCAATTCGCAGATATTGCAAATCAGGGCTTTGCATGAACTTACTAAAGGTGACAGTTCCCTCCCTGTGAGAGCTGACAGGAGGCCAATGCTAAGGTTTCTGATCAGCGCCCTTTGCGAAAAGAAATATTTGTCGCTCTGAAGCATGCCCTGAATCATTCTAAGGACTCGATACCGACTCTCAAGGATGATTTATTATGGGACACGCTTATGCGACTGCCTGACACCGAACACACCACATCCCAGTATTTCCTAAGCAACTTGCTGTATTTTGTCGATGTCGTACATCATGAACAGTATAGTGCAGATGCAATGAATGGTTAGTTCCACTTATCAGCATTGAAGACAGTTCACTGAGATTGAACAGTTCTTGGGAAACAACTGGTCCAGTACGCACAGCGTATTTCTGATGGAAGTGGGTTCGCAGTTGACGCCTCACCATTATTCATGATCCCTGCGATGCTGCTTCAACACAATCAAAACACAAGCAAAGTTAGTCTTTGTCTCCCTTTCACTTGGTCTTCGCTCTTATTTCGTGCATGTGAAAGGACTTGCTTCAATCTCTCGACACACTTGTTCGGGTGGTTTCGATCAGGCTTCAAGTAAACTGCAAGAGCATATCAAATCTTCTGATTGCTACACTTGGACTGCATCGAAAAAACCAACCTCCAGATTCATTGTCCATTATCAGTACAATTATTCCGCTATTCTTCGAGATTCTCAGCGAAGGATTACTTTTGAAAATTCGACTCAGAGTAACTACCCTTCAATCAATACTTGAGGTAAGATTAATTGAGTGCTTATTTATTTGCGACATCCACTAATCAGACACTCTTCAGGCTCTGATGAATGCACAGATATCTCCTGGTGTCACGCCTATCACCCTACACCCCCAGTCGTTTGTTGGCCTCGTAGAAGGTGGATGCTACTGGTTAGACCACTATGCCTGGACAGAAGGGCAGATAGAGCAAGATTTTGACGCTTCGCTGGCCGTAGCTAGGATGATTTTCCAGGCGATGTCGTACGATGCTTCAATTTTGCAGAGGATGAGCGGGTCCAATGAGGTGAGTAAGTTGATACCGCCTCCAATACCTGACACTAGTGTATACTCGGTAGAATGGGCGTTCACGGCTGCGCAGTATGCGGGCATGGAATATCTTAGCCATCACTGCACTTGCAGATGGAGCAGATGGAACGTGGGCTATCCAGCTCTTCAAGCAACTCAAGGCGTTCTCGGTGACATATTTCAATGTACTCTCGTCATATGTCAAGTCAGGTGGACCGGTATTAGATACAGCATCGGCAGATATCAACCAAGCTGATGTAGCGATCAAGCTATGGTTGGCGCTTGCGAGGAAATTTGAAAACTCCTGTCAACAGAGAGAGTCAGTGTACGATACTGTTTGGAATGAACTCTGGCCCCCATTTGAGGCTATCATCAACGTACTCGAGATGGAAGCACAAAACGGTGTATCATCCGTGAGTTCTCGAATTTCCGGTTATTGGATGGACTGTTCATGGACTGGACTAGATTATGCCAGGGTTCATAGCAACCTCAATCATTGATTTATTCTTATTTATTAGAACAATTCGGATACCCATCAGTCTTGAGAAGTCAAGACAGAGAACCACACTGCATAGGCTGCAAAATTTGGTTCGTGGCGAGTCCAATTTAACCAAGGCGAGTCTGGCTATCCTATTCACATTGCAGTCTCTCAAATGATGGTAGATCAATCGCGCCATCGAAGGACTAGCGGAAACGCCTCTTGAGACCCCTCTACAGACCCTCATAGATCGGATGGCCAAGGTAATTGTAGCTACCGAGAAGATCAGGCTATTGGATACGAAACGTGAACCTTTCAGGGTAATGGGAGACGGAAGGGGTAAAGTCGAAAAGAAAGCAACGACCGACCGGTTAAATTGGAAGTAAACAACCGATGTTGCGCATTTAGAATGACAGTTCATTGGATTGAGATGGAAAAACATACTCTGAAGAGTATATCTACAAGAGTATGATGTTATGCCGTCCGTTGCCGCTCTTTCTCTGCCTTCTTTCTGTTCTCCTTTGCAATCGTCTGGCCAAGGAATACACCAATGACTGTGAGTCCTACAACGAGAATGAACGCTGGGAGACGAATTGCCCATTCGCGAGGAGGGAAGAAACCATGTATCTGGCTAGAGGAGCTGAAGAATGGCTTGAAACCTATTATGAATATCAATCGTATATAAGCCCAGAGTTGTCGACTCACCAGCAAGATTGCCCACGTGGTGTAATATGTGAAAATTACAGATGCTGCCAATAGTATGGTCCCCCCGACTACCTTGTCGCTGGTACCCTGGAATCGTTGATTGTAATTTCAATATCGGCTAGTCTCAAACATACCATCGTAAGGTGAATTTGGGATGAATATAAGTTTAAGTGCTGGGCATTGTTTGGACAATGACGCGTGAGATTGCAATATTTATCTTGCAATAAGCTGGGATAGTGCTTTACATGGGCTATGGATAACCCTGCCTTTGCCTCTCTGGCTCATGTCCAGGTACTCCTCCTTCCAGTTGGCTCGATTTCTCAGGCAACGTTCGAGAGATATGCTGCTGAGATACGCAGTTTTGAATCTATAAGGCTCGGTGATGTTCCTGCAGATGCTAAGGGAGAAAGAGGTGAATCACTTAACATAGGGTATCATTACAGTTTTCAGCTGATCCTATGCTGTTGGTTTCTCAGCTCGATTTATGCCTAATCCCCTTTCGACCGGTCATCTACACCTGAACTTCCCTACACATCCTCCGTCAGCCTTGCAGTATTCCTTCTCACTCCTGCGGCCATCCCTATTTCCTTTGGCTGTTGTCGGAATAGCCTCGTCTTCTAGATCAAGTACAATGAACTGTTTATACTCTCAATTCAACGCCGCTTTACTCGACATCTTTCCTGCCTCAGATATTTATCCCCTCGCAAAGAATTGTTTTGTCTTCGAAGAGAATGATTCAACAATCTTGGATGCTGGTGACTGTGTATCAGGACTTGTGGTGATTCCGAGTGTGATGGGGAACAAGAAACTGTATCTCGGGACACTATTAGCTGACTTGTGTTCCCAGGTTCTCGGAGAGCTTGGGATGGTGGTCAGTACTGAGCATCTTCTGTACCTTAAGTGCGTATACTGAAAGTAGCATAGATACAAGCACTTGAAACTCCCATTGGGAATGAATACCTCAATGGTTCTCTAATTGCAACATTACCACCTCTATCTGATCTCCCCATGCCTCTGAATCCGAACAAGAGCGGTTTAGTGTCTGTTCCGCCATTTAACAGTCAGTCAGACGTCTCTAGAAACAATTTTTCGCTGAATACAACACCGCCTCTGAAACGTAACTCATCCTCCGGACCAAGTTATCGGCAGTCAACTCTTGGTGTACAGCCACAGAAGAAACGCTCAAGTATGGTTGGAACAGCTTCTTCTCATGCACGCCTATACAAGATGCTAGGTGACTTTTTCTTACTCGCTGGTCGTATTGAAGATGCCAATATATGGTAGGTGAGATTCATTGAATCATTCGCCAGTTCATTTAATTAAACGAGCAGGTATACCGAAGCCATCCAGCTCTTCAAGAATTCGCAAGATCACGCATGGCATGCCACTGTTCTAGAGGGCTTGGCGACCATTGCAATCATTGAAGCGTGGTCAGCAGGTCACGGTTTGGTATGTGAAATCAAGGTTGTTGGAACCACTACTCATGATCATAAAGCACAACTCTACAACAACTTCTAAAGAACCTTGGTCAGATGTAATTGAGATGCTCAGTCAAGCGTCCGCTCTGTACCAGAAGTCCCCCCTCTATTACGAGGGCGAGACCAATTACGTCGTACTGGCATACTTGTATTCATGTTGTGTGTTACGCCACTCATTGCTCCTGTTTTCCATCTGGTCTGCCAAAGGGTGGGGACCTCTTTCACTGACTTTCATGCTGCACCCAACTGCAGACCTTCCACCGACTCTAGCACATGACGAGGCCGGTCAATGGCTTAATCTCGAGCAATTAACAATGTATTCGGGCATTTCTCGTTCCTCTGTATCTGCCATGCTTGGCCAGATCCACGGGCCTTGGCTTTTACATCTACATCCACGAGAGCGTCTGTCAATTCTTGAAGCAATAGCTAGCATGTATGCATGCCTAGGCTACAAGCGCAAGGAGATCTACATCCTACGTGAGGTTCTAGGATGTATAATGGATTTGATTGTATGTGGGCGAGAGGAAGATGGCATCAACAAAGCAACTCCGCAGACAGCTGGACTCGGGATTCGAAATGGTTCTGGGACAATAGAAAATTTGCCCCTATCATCGAACCGGGGAGGCGTCGGCAGCAGGCTGAATGAAAGCTCGTCCGGTAACGAGAGTATTCTGAAATTGCTGAAGTATGTGTGTCGAGTGCTCGGTGTTGATCTTGATTCTGTGAAACTTGTTGGCGGCTTTAAAACGAGTGCCACTGATCAAGACGCAGGGCAGAACCAGATCACAAGCATTTATGATGATGGGTTGAAATATGAACAATATGAAGTTTATGGGTGGTCAGAGCTACAGGTGGGTGTTGTCCGGGAGGCAGTTGCTATCGCTGAGGCCTTGCCAGGTAAGGCGGAGATTTTATTACGCCTCGTTTGTGCTAACTTCCATTTCTTAGATCTCCCCGCAGTTGCGCAGTTTTCTCTGTCCTCTCTCAAAAGTCTACAATTGGTGCTTTCTTATGAGGACCAACAACATCTACATTCAACGTCAATGCGATCCCTCATGACAGCGAGAAGACGAGGAGATCAACGCTCTGTTGAATATTGGTCAGGGAGTCCGATTTCCAGCATTATTCTAGCACCGTAAGCTGGTATCCCAACCTATGCGAAAACAGGGTTCACATCAGGCGGCCAGAACTCCCTTGATCAGACTGCCTGTCGAAATGCATATCTCCATGCTGTCGAAGCAAGCTTCAACTGTACCTGCCCTCCTTCAGGGCATCACTGATCCTTTTTTATATAATCCTCGGAGGGCTACTTCAAAAAAGGTGATCATCCATGCAAAGCTTACATCTGGTTTTCTAACAGGATCAGGATCAAGAAATTGTTGTCCAAAACGAAACTTTGGAATTTGTCATAATACTACAGAACCCATTCGTCTTTGATTTAGAGCTTCAGTCACTATCTCTGAGGTACAGGCTACTCAACTGGAAACAGCACGTTTTATTAACGATCCTAGTACTTCTGGTGTCAAATTTGAATCCCAGAAAATGCGAACCATTTTACCTGCAAACTCTTCTCATCAGTTGATCCTGTCGGGTAAAGCCCTTGAGGCAGGTACTCTAATCATTCGCGGATGCATCGTGCAAGTTCCTGGTGGTGTGAGCCAGGAGTTCATTCTCCCGCTACGGACAGACGAGGAAGAAGAGAGACTCGCACGTAAGAAGAGTGCTATTGTGTGCGAATTAGGACGATTTAAGTACTCTGGTTTGGAGTCATTCCCTTGGGAGAGATCAACCAAGTCCATCAAGTACCGGTCAAGTCAACTCAATCCACTTCTGAACTTTCGATTTCTGGAATGTCAGGTAGTACCAGAACAGCCATTGCTGAGAATACGCCGTACGTCTGTTAATCATGGAGCACTGATGTTATATGAAGGAGAGCGGTGAGATTCTCAATTCTTGTGATATACTTATCATATTCACGTGTACTAGGTCAACTCTTCATATCACCCTTGAAAATGTTTCCTCACTGCCTATAGATTTCGTGCACCTAGCTTTTGAGGATTCTACCGTGGAACCAGCCCAGCGGATGCTCGTAGAAAGCGAACTATCTGTTTTCGATACCTACGAGACTGAATATAGCCTCATCAATGAGCCTGTATTCTCATGGAGCAAGGATGAAGTCCAAACAATCGAGTCGAGACAAACCCTTGATTTGAGTATTTCTTGCCTCGGGAAAGCGGGTTGGTATGTCTTCAAGGATCTCGTGGTCTATTGTAGGCTCCTGACTTCTATTAAGCACTAGTGGGACGGTTCATGTTTCATACTCTTGTGTGCACCATGCAGACCTTGCACGATATTCGGAATACTTCTACACACGCCAGCTATCATATCCTATCATGGTGACAGTTTATTCAATGCTTCAATGTCAAAACATGGATCTTGTTCCCTTCCCCTCATATCGTGATCATATCGAGATCGCAGGAGGCACTATAATGCCGAGTTATCTGGACGTTGATGATGGGACAAGCTGGTGTCTGTTTTCCCTGGACGTACGAAATACGTATGGTTCTCCTTTTGAAATTACATTCGAGCGTGAACAAGCCGGTAAGGAACAAATAATGGGCATTTTTGAGATGCTCATTAATGCTCTTGCATCCAAGATGCTCCTGCGGAATGTACTACAACTATCATACCCCCTGGGTCAACTTCAAGGTCTGTTGAGGACCTTCTGTAACCACCATTTGTGTCTGATGATAAAAATAGAGTCATTTTGCCTCTGAAAAGGATTAAACTCTCGGAAAGGGAAATCTCCGAGCTCATACCTACACTCTCGGGCCGACAATTTGTGGTTACCAAGGACAAACTCTCCAAGGCTGAGTTACAGCTACAGAGAGAGCTGTTCTGGTACCGGGAAGCACTTTTCAAAAGTGTGCGTGGCTACTGGAAGGAGGTTCGTGGTTCTTGAGCTCTATCACTCTTGCCATGCAAAGTTTCAGAACGGAGACTCAACTAAATTAGGCTGGCGGGACACGAATAGGAGGAATATCACTGCGACAACAACGCCTAACATTGCCAATGTTGGAAGCTCTGCGTTCTGATATCGCACGAGTTGATCTTTCCCTGGCCCCAGTCAACGAAAACAAGGATGGAAGAAGAATGAGCACACAAAGGTGCCCTCTACAGCCTAATGAATTCCTTGAGCTCAGGATCAAGGTCATGAATTTATCCTGTGGGTTGCTTCTTCAGTTTTAAGTTCGCATTTCCACTCACACGGCAACGGCAACAGCGCAACCTTTACCTCTTTGTTTGTCCCTCGACCTTGAACCAAATGATTGTCTCATTTATGAAGGCATTATCACCGATATACCGATAGGCAGCCTCAAAAAAGGGAGTTCTAGAGATATAATCATTCCCGTCTGCTTCCTCACGGATGGCCAGTTCGAAATTATGGCACGAGTGAGTCCAGTTGGGCTTCAGTACTCAGACACCAGACCTGCCAAGGCGCAGCTTGTTGCTACAGTCCGTAGTCGATAACAGTCATCACGGACCTCGTTAAGTCACCTCTTACAATGTCATGTCTTCTAGAATATACGTAATACATATTGACATTTCCAGCAGTGGATAGGGAGCCCATAAGAAGGGTATCAAACAATGGTCAGTCATATTCTGAACCTGCTTGCGTGAACGTGGCAGAATATATGAGGATGGTAGTATAAACGAGTCTGCGACATGATTACGGTCATTGTCAATGAGAGTGCTCAAACACATACCCTCCACCCAAAATTGACATCGCTGATGCCTTGGGGTCAACGATTCCCGAGTGAGCGAAGACAATAGGGAGGGCGAAACCAGTGACCACGGTAAGAGATGTCAGGAAGCGACCCATATCAACCAGACCACCTCCATTCTCATAGGACGAGAACTCATCCGAACCGCAATGTGAGAAAAGAGCGTTTGGAAGGGGAGCAAGGACAAATGTAAGTGCTGTTATACATATCATAGTCAGATATAAATGCCCTGAAAGGTTAACACATACCAACGAGGAGTGGGAGCCAGTTTGACCACAGCGCACAAGAAAGGATGATCAAAAGAAACCCAACGGCAAGGACAAATGAGAGCAGGACAACAACTATCAATTTTCTGTTTGAACATCACAATTTGTTTACAATAATGATTGAACTGACTTCTGAGCCTTGCTGCCATGAAGCGTAAGAGGTGTGGATTACATAATACATTAGCCCTCTGGACTGAAATCGCACGGTGTCACTGGAACCCTCTAAGCGTGCAGCAAATTGTTAACAAATTGTTATCTCTGAGCTCATTCTTTGCAGCCCTGAAAATATATCCATCACCTACAATGGAAAAAAGGGAAGTATTACTAAAAAGATTACATGTGAGGGTTAGATGTTATATCCTATATTATGTTGGTCTGTATAGACGACCCAGCTTACATCATCGCAACACTATCGTACAGAACGGCGTGAAGGCCGGCTGGCCACAACATTCTTCCGCCGCGAATCTGCGAGGGGAGGAGGGGGAGGTAGCGAATTTCTTTTTGAGACAAAAGTTTTCTTTTGTGGTAGAGGTCGAAGTGATTCAACGATTGACTGCCGCCTGTTTGGCATGATGTGTGGAATCTGGGAATCTGGGCTGTCATGAGGGGTGACCATAGAGGAAGAGCTTGATGTAGGTGATCTGGAGGTGATCTGGAGAGCGGGCGTGGAGTCTTGGAGAGGCAGACTTTCCTGAGCCAGCTCACTGAACTCATCACCCTCATCTTCATCTGAGCCAGCCTCGGCAAGATGCGTAGCGCTCTGTTTGGGTATCGAGCCCTCGTTTGCCCTTTTGCGAAGGAGGGCTTCTCGATTCTTGGTCAGGTCCCAATGATCGACGTACTTCCACGTCTTCTTCTGTGGTGTCTTTCCAGTAGGTACATCAGGCTGTATCCCATACTCTACAAGTTTCTTCCTGGTGGCGTGCACTGACTCTATATCACGATTTAGACTATTGTGGTGGTTTAAGGAAGCCTCCGAAAAGGAAGCAGTCTAGATCGTCAATTGTCAGTTTTGCTTGGGAAATTCAAAGATCTGGAACATACTTCTGTCCCGATGGTATTGAAAGCGATGCCCAGATTATTCGAGCTGGAAGCAAGAGCTCTCTGGAGCCATCCATAGTTGGATTCAGTCTCCTTACCCAGTGTTTCTGTTGTATCAAGCCTGATTCGCTTCGCCCTCAAGTGATGATCAAATGCTAGATAAAAGATGAATATGGGGCCTTGAGAAGACTTCGAGAAGACATACCCTCAGATGTGGATGCTGCATATGCTGACGTTCGATCCGTTATCCAGGCAGTATGAGATGAAACCGAGGTCGATAGTTGATCACGCAGTTTCTGTGCCACTTTGCGGTGAGTCGATTTCGTTTGTTCCAACGTCTGTAATAACATGAGCAACAATTCTGGTTTTAGGCAATGTTCTTACCTTGAAAGTGCCATCGCGGTTTCGCTTTGCGGAGGCACCCTGGCCATGGAGATTTGTCTGGGTAGAGGTTCCAGCGTCAGTCATCTGTCCAACTACCCGATTGTGCTGTTCCAAATACAACTCTAACACATTTTGTGCTTCAAGGTTCTGATCCCGTAGATCATTCATGTTTACTTCCAATCGTGAATGGTGCTCATTCATGAATCCATCTAACATCTCCGACATGTTGTGCAGCAACACCCCCTTGGCCCTATCTGCTTTGACCTTTTCACTCTTGAGAGTTCTAATAAGGGCTTCATTCTGTTCTCGAAGGCGCGTGATTTCGGTTTGTGCGGCTTCATTTGTTAGTTGTCGTGTTAGCTCCAAGGAGGTCAGTCCGCCTTTGATGTATTCTTGAATTTCTTGCAGGACAAATCCAAGAACGGAATAGACGTCGTTGAGTGCTTTTTCTACTGCCACCGTCCCGTTCTGGCTTGTCATTTCGAGTTCATCGCATATCGAAGAACTGCTTGACATGAGACTAGTACCCCAAGAGACGAACTCGCTCTTGAATGTTGTTTGCATGCCAACTAGGGCATCGTGAATCACTTCAAGAGCCTCTGATTCCGTCGTGTTGTGGTGTTGGATTGATTGAAGGGTGACTTTTATATGGGATAGTTGTTCAATAATGATCTGAGAATGTGTCGACAATTTTTCAATCTCGGTTTCTCCAACTTCCTTCGCCACTGCCTGGAGTTTAGTCGTAACTTGTACCGTACATCGAGAAAGCTCGTCAAGCTTCTTAAAAAGACGGTTTGTCAGAGATGACAGCATCTCCCCGCATTCAGTAGCGACGCTAGAGTTAGATTCGAAAACGCCAGATTTTCTTTCTGAAAAAAGAATAACTCTTCGTCAGTTGGCAATAAGAAACGTAGGCCCATACAGACCCAGCTTCCTGAAAAGCCCACTAATGTCACGTAAGCTCTCTGCTGCGATATTCTTCAGTCCTTCGGCCACCGAATTCAGCCGTACCTCCGTGTTTTTGTGTGCCCGACATACCACAACCTCGTCATCTAGCGCGGCTCTGGTCTCTGACAACTGTCCTTCTGTGTGATTGAGTGCCACTGTAGCCCTCTCCAGCTTGCTTTTCGTGGCCTTAAGTTCCTCGTCTCGTTTCATCAGGAGTCCAATGCTCTGCTCGAATTCTTCTCTCACTGCCCTCAACTGGCCTTCAACAATTTCAATCTGTTTTTTGGCCTCTTGTAACTCTGTCTGTCTGAGTTCCTGCTCGGCGTTCAGCTCGTTCCAGCTTTCCTCCGAAAAAAAGATCCCATTTTTCTCTCGTGCTGCAAGGAGATCATGCTTGAGCCGCTCAATCTCGGCGATATATTCTTTGAGGAGGCCGTTCCGTGTCATACGCTGATTAACTTCGGGTTTGTTACGGATAGATTTGGCACGAAGCGCATAGTCCAAAGTTGAGAGAGTTTCCTCCATGTTCGAACGCGCGGGAGATATTGTCGCAATGATGCAGGTTTTGGTTCGACCGCCAAGTGAATCTTGAAGAAGGCGTGTCAGTTTGGATTCACTGTAGGATGTAAGTATATGCGCCTAATCGGAGGGTTGAACGTCCTACCGATATGGTACATGGGCTGCGTTGTCCACCAGGGCATTAATGACACGCCCAAGAGTTAGAAGACTCTGATTAATCATCCCAGCTTCCCGAGCTCTCTTGTTTTCAGCGCCTGATCGCCCAATGTTTTCAGAACCCGCAAGATCAACGAGGTTCATCTTGCCAACTTTTAGCAGATCATCTCCGATATTAGAGGTTTCCTTAACATGAACGGTGATAGAAAAGATTGAGTGTGAGCGACTTGAGTGGTCGTTGAATCGGGTAGCAGCGATTTGTCGTCGCTCGCTACCTTTGTTCAGAAGAGCTAAAGCATCCTTGCAGTCTTTGACTGCCGTTTCTTCCAAGCCCTGAATGAAGACACCCTTTTTCCCTGCGTCATCAAATATTTTGAGTTCTGCAGCCTTCTCCTTGCTACTAATGCCCATGGGCTGGGTTGAACTAGTCGGGGGAGAGAAATCGGATGCAAGGAGATCCCGTAATTCTTCGTTGTAGAGTTCAATATAGGATATCTTGACGCTGTAGTCAGCCTTCGAAGTTTCAAGGGAGTGGAACAGGCGAAAGAGGACCCTGGGAATCATCCCTGCGTCTGACGAGGGATTGCCCATAGGGGTTGGCTTCAGGTCCCCATGCATAGTGTATCTAGGACAAATGTTAAAATCAGGATTGAAGATTAGAGCTATTCAATAAACATACGTTTTCCCGGTGCCAGTCTGTCCGTACGCAAATAGCGTGCAGTTATAGCCCATAAGTACTTCTTCAAGCATCGGACTAACAACATCGTGGTAAACCATAGCTTGATCTGCTTCCGGACCAAAGACAGTATCAAATGGATAGGTGCGCAAAGGTGGCAAGGTCACGATTCCCAAACTTGATTGAGGTGCTCCAGTCTCAACAGAGATCTCTTTGCTCCTGGCTCCATTCGATGATACTATTATAGGAGAATTCTCTTGAATTTCGCGGTCTGACCTACGGCGACATCGAATGACCACTTGAATACTTGATCCAGACGATTCCGATATTTTCTGGGATTGTGTATTCAGACTTGAGGATTGAGTTGAGCTGGGGTTGTCCCTGGAGCTAGGTTCGGAAGGTGGGAGAGCCTTAATAAGTGGCCGAGGGCGTGTAGCCTTTATTGCTGGTGTTGCAATTCCCGTTTTCTGCCTGACAGCCGGTCTTTTTGAGGCCATTGGAACTTGGAATACTAGTTCTTCCGATTGCAACAGCCGACGCGACGTATCACGTGACCATGCCTGACTACATGAGTCACATGCATCCCCCCAAAGCAGTCGTCCTTTATCTCTATGGGCAAACGCAAAAAGTCTTCCAGAAAACCGGCATTTGTGCGCCAGAAAGCTTCCCTTGGTGAGTTTTTATTGGTGAATGTACCTTATTACTTATCTCTCAAAAGAAACCAGTTTTACCTGTCTATTCTGTCATCATGAAAAATCTGTCACTGTGCGCATGGATCGAAAGGAAGGTGTGGCAAACCTAGTGTGCCGTGTTTGTGACCAACGATACCAAAGTAAAGTTAACCGTAAGTGCTTATTACTTTTTCCACCAAACCCGGGTCGGTCACTCCTTAACTGACTCGCTTGATTTTTAGACTTGACTGAACCCATTGATATATACTCCGAGTGGATAGATGCCGCAGATGCTGCACAACGTGAGGAACCTCCCCGCCGCTCTGTTGCATCAACAAGCCGCGGTGTTACTCGAGCTCCTGCCTATGAAAGTGATGATGAGTGAAACCTCTTAGTTCTAGTGTCTGGCAATGCTCTGTAGATTTTTGTATCATATTTACGTATTTCTGCAACCTCTGCAACATAGTCTAATGAATGATGGAGGTAACATTAGCAAACATCGTCACTTTACAACATCTCATTCACAAATTTGTGACGCTGCATCTTCCAACTACCTTCCCTTATACCATTCCAATATTCAGTACTAAAGATCAGCCATCTGACGCATTCTTTGATTATATCCTTTCCCTGGCGCCGTCGCTATGACGGGCCCGACCAATGTAAAAGTAGTTTGTCGGTAAGCTTATTCGATGCAATGCATGCTTCCCCATTTTAATGTCCTAGAGTATAGGTTCCGTCCCGTAAATGCCATCGAAACTCGGGAAGGCGGCGAAGTTGTGGTCGCCTTTAGTGACAACCTCCAGACGGTACAGGTGAAATCTGCCCAGGTCAGCACTGGGCCAGAAAAGGATGGGTTCACGTTCGACAGGGTGTTCTCGATGGGGACTAAACAGCATGAAATTTTTGAATACGGTGTTAAAGAGTAAGTCGTTTGATTGTAAATGTACTTCGTCTTCTGATCCTTGCCTGTAGCATCGTTAAAGGTAATCCAACCTTAGTCTCTGCATCATCTTTGCCTTGCTCATTCAGTCACACTCTACCCTACCTTCCCGACCATCAATAAACTCAATGACGCTCGTGTTCTACTAGATGTTCTTGATGGATACAATGGGACAGTTTTTGCGTATGGTCAGACCGGAAGTGGAAAGACTTTTACCATGATGGTGTGTCCTCACCTTCGGAATAATCCTAAAAAAACTTTAACCCTAAATCACAGGGGGCTGATATAGACTCGGATGACCTGAAAGGAATTGTACCCCGGATCACTGAACAAATTTTCCAATCGATTGTAGAGAGCGACCCTCACCTTGAATACCTTGTCAAAGTGTCATACATGGAAATTTATCTAGAGAAAATCCGTGACCTACTTTCACGTGGGTGTTGACCTTTCTACTATCTTGCGTTGATGTAATGTATCTGCAGCCCAGAACGATAATCTGCAGGTGCACGAGGAAAAGTCGCGAGGTGTCTACGTCAAGGGTTTGTCGGATTACTATGTAAGCAGTGCAAGGGAGGTGTATGAGATCATGAGAACTGGCGGCGCAGCACGGGTAGTGACATCAACGAGTAAGTATCTCTATCTGAAGAGGTTGAGCAGTCTCTGAAAGAGCCTCAATAGACATGAACGCCGAATCTTCGCGGTCCCACTCAATATTTCTGATCACCATACAACAGCGTAATACGGAAACTGGGGCACAGAAAACAGGCAACTTGTACCTTGTTGACCTCGCAGGTTCGGAAAAGGTTGGAAAAACTGGTGCTTCGGGACAGACCCTGGAGGAAGCCAAAAAGATCAACAAATCACTCTCTGCTTTGGGTATGGTTATCAATGCATTGACAGAAAAAGTCAGCCAGTTCTAGAAAAATCTATTCATGTTTGATCACTGATGGTATAACTATTCCTAGGCCAAGCATATACCTTATCGTGACTCCAAGTTGACTCGTATTCTTCAAGAATCGCTTGGTGGAAATTCCCGAACAACCCTTATCATCAACTGCTCACCCTCGTCTTACAACGAAGCTGAAACATTGTCCACCCTTCGATTCGGCATCCGTGCTAAATCCATCAAGAACTCTGCCCGCGTCAACGCTGAGTTGTCTCCTCTTGAGCTCAAAGGCCTTCTCCAGAAGGCCCAATTAGCCAACACATCGTACCAGAAACATATTCTGAGTTTAGAAGCCGAACTAGCTATCTGGCGCTCTGGTGGGCATGTTGAAGAAAGCGAATGGATTCTCATTGGAAAGGGCAGCGCAGTTCCACCGAAAAAGGCACCGACGTCACCCACGCCTTCTGCCTCAATACCTAGTTCTCGCAGTATGACGCCGGTCAATCCGGTTATCGAGGGCTTAAGAGATCTGGATAGTCGGCCTCAGACACCAACAGTTGTTGCTCTCGAGAAGGATGAGCGTGAGGAATTCTTAAGGCGGGAGAACGAGCTCAGCGACATTTTGGCAGAGAAGGAGAGTGCCCTGACGTCAGCCTACAAATCAGTCAAGGAACTCAAAGAGGAACTTGCGTTCTTGAAGGAACAAGAGACGTCTGTCAGCCAGGTATTGCTTTAAAAAAAACTAGCGCAGGTCACGAAAATTAATATGGGCAATAGGAAAACAAGCAGATGTCCACGAAGCTCAATGAACTTCGATTGCAAGTCGAGCGCCTTGATTATGAAGCTAAAGAGGGCATTATCACCATTGAAACACTGCGTGAGCAGAATAATGATACAACTGCTGAGCTCGAGGGCCTCAAGAAACAGTTTGCGGATTTGAAGTCATTGCAGAAGGATGCTTCAGCGGACGACAAGGAGAAGCGTAAACAGGAGAAAATGGCGATGATGATGGCGAAATTTGATACTGTAAGCTCGATCCCGGTGACTTTATCATGAAGTCTGATTTGGAGTTGCTTTGAGCAGCAAGGCGCTTTCTCCGAGAAGGACGAGCAGTTGCGACAGCTTCTTATAAAGCTTGATAATATGAATAATGAAGCAGCTGAAACATTGTCCTCTGACGATCTGATCGCCATTCGTAGGCAGCTTGCGGAGAATCAAACAGTCCTCAGAGAGACTTTTGATAGACTTCGTCAAAGTCAGCAAGAGACCGAGATGGCTGTAAGGCGAAGGGATGAGCTGAATGCTCGGGTCACTCAACTAGAGGCAGATTACGAAGAGTTGCTAGGCGAGTCTTGAGTGTTATAGATCGATCAGAGCTCGGCTGATCGTCCACTTCTGTAGAGAAGACAATTCATGACGAAGAATCTGAAGATGCAGAGTCCATGCAAGACTTTAAGGTGTGTATTACAAGATTCCTTCTCTATTACGATTAAGTCTTTTGTTTGTGCCAATAGAACAAGCTTGAAGCTCAATATGCTGCTAAAAGGGATGCTCATATAAGTGAAACTGCCGATCTCAAGCAACAACTTGAGATGAGGGCCAACGAGATGAGGGCACTTAACAGTACAATTGACAGTCTCAAGAGTGTCAATGATGAGCTAAAGGTGCGCCTCAAAGACTAGCCTGAGCCCACTTGAATCAAGGATCAAACAGCGCGCCTTCGCCGTTACATCCGCTGGTATTGAGGGTGGCAAAAACCTCGCCGAGAGCGCACAAGACCTGGAACGAACGAGGAAGGCAATCAATGTCCAGCTCGCGGAGTTTGATGGTGTCAAAAAATCACTTATGCGCGATTTACAGAATCGCTGTGAGAAGGTCAGTATCTCTATGAGCTATGAGCCGACTTTGATCGGTTATCACATGATACAGGTCGTAGAACTAGAAATTCAGTTAGATGAGATCAAGGAGCAATACAATAATGTCATTCGTAATAGCAACAGCAAGGCCCAGCAGAAGAAAATGGCTTTTCTAGAACGCAACCTCGAACAGCTCACCCTCGTCCAGAAACAAGTATGTAGCAAATGTTCTTCGACAAGCATACTCATCAGCTTTCATGACAGTTGGTCGACCAGAACTCCATGCTCAAGAAAGAGGCTGGAATCGCAGAACGCAAGCTCTTGGCCCGGAATGAGCGTATTCAAAATCTGGAGGCTCTCCTTCAAGATGCAGATCGCCGCCTGTCGGCTCAGAACCAGAAATTTGAGGCACAACTTCAAGCGGTCAAAGAGCGATTGGATCAGGCTCGAGGTTGAGTTTACCATTTCCTAGTCCGAGCAAGTCTGAAAAATTATGTAGCCCAAAAGGCACCAGCAGCTTCGCCGCTGAGCTTTGGGCGGATTGCAAAGCCGTTGAGAGGCGGTGGTGGGGCCGCATCGCCTTACACGACAGCTCCCACTGGTGCTTCACCAATCCTAAATCCTCTGGCCCGTGTACAGAATGAAGAAGCTGGGTGAGTTCTATGTTCTCTCTTGACATAATCTGTCTCTAACGGAATTGGTGGTTACGTATTAATGAATTTGGGTCTAGTGCTAGCTGTAAGTAATCTCTCTTCATTTGCTTGTTTATGGTTAGGTTGTAACAGAATTAATTCTTTCAGCCAAACGGGCGTCCTGGTTCTTCAATCCCCGGTAAACTGAATAGATAATCATTTTTACTTGTATTCTCTGCATAAATCGTTTGTATCTCACATAGCATATTTACTCCCAAAATGCATTGACAATTAATGGACACGGTTTGCTCTACGGGGGTACAAACCTCACGGAGACGAAGTAGATGCCTACCAGGTCGATTTCCACGTGATGATGGAGTGATGATGGACAGGCTCCCTGAACATTGATGCCTGCTGTTTATTGACAAGGATTTCATAAGCAGAAGTTTTTATGTAGCAAGAAATGTATTGATCAACCTTGACTCATGTCTTACTATTTAAGGGATGTTTAGCTGGAGTGACTGGTTGACCAGGGGGGGGGGATAAAGTCGGATGCACTCAATCTTACACACGATCTTCATTAAAATACATCCACGGGTATTGTAGACCACTTCCAGCAGTACTAGAGGGGCAGTTGTGAGAATTATCTGACAACAGCACAAGCTTCTGTCATCAGTGGGTCTTATTATGTCATTTGATGCGCTATGTGGGGCGGTAGGTCCCGGAGATGCGTGCGGTTCCGGCCACTCCTGAAGCTCTCAAATGATTAGGTTGAAGAAAACACGAGAAGCAGCCATTTGTCTGCCAGACTCAACGGAGATCTGAAAACAGGGTAGGATCTGAATTAGATGTGCATTAGTATATTTGATTGGGTTGAAACGCGGTATGCAATTTTTTCTGGAAAATCCCTTTGTTATGCTAATTTATTTCCGGCAGACACCTTGCCCACATGAATGGAGACTCTAGGGTGACTACTTGCGCTAAGGGTCCTGACTTCTCTCTGTTTTTGCCGCCTATGCCTCATTCGTGCTTTGTGCTCCTTCCATACCTTCCACCCTGCTCAAGCCTTTGTTGTCTGAGAGTCGATTACTGCCAACCATGTAAGCATGTTTCACGCATTCTGCATGACAACTTTCTGCCTCCTCATCTTCATTCTCTGACCTGACCTGCTCACTTCAGAGAGTAATTCCTTCGTTCTTCAACTTACGGAAATCCATCAACTGAACATATTCGCCCCTCCGTATCTTTGTTTCGTGAGTGCAAAAAATTAGTTGACTTTTCTGACCTTCATCTGATTAGCTTAAAATTAAAAATAATTGCACACAATGTCGGCTGTGCATTCCCGCAACCATTCACCCTCTCGTTCGCCTACTCATGTGAGAACTCGGTCCCTACTAACAAGGGAGACTACTTGATAGGATTCTTTAGACACAGTCTCAGCGATTAATCAATGGCGAAGGATCCTATATCGTTACTGGTAATTCCAGTGGGCTGCAAAACTTTAATTCGGGCCGGCAGGTCAATACCCATGACGCTAATAGAACTTTGGCTCTAGCTGACATTGTATGAAGTATCAGGCTTTGGGACATACCTATCCGAGGAGTACCCCTGGATCGTCAGCGACTAGCACACGTGATATCTCTCCGCCTCAGAGCGACGCCAAGCAGCGCGGGAGTCTGATCGATTGGACCTCGTCTAGACCAACAACCCGCAGAAGCTGGGATGAGGTGCACGGCACTTCAGATTATGGATTGTTCTTTGATCCTGACTTTGAGTTCATTGGTACTAGAATTGTGTAAGTAAGAGGCAACCGCTCGTGGGTCAGAATGGATCATTATCGATTCCTCAAAATGTAAGTAAAAGTGCCAATTGGCGCTCCATGAAGAAGCTGACCATCTTTCTAGGAGAAAACCATGGTTTTGACAAGCGGTGAGGAAAAATCAACAAACGAAACTGCTATTTCCTCGTTCTTCTGATCATGTGTTGCAGGTTTAGTGTCCTCAAACTCGCCAACTCGGCCTTATGGAGGCCACCTGAAATCTCCTGTTACCACTGATTTCAACGCGCTTCGGGTTCCACGACGGTCTCCTACCGTAGATGAGCTTAGCTCAGCTATGAGGGGTATGGTGGTTGAAGATAGCCACAATCTTCAGAGGCAATCTGCACTCAACCTATCGCGAAAATTTCCACCGTCAAACCAAATGATTTACTCGTCTATTCCCCAATCGGACTGTACTTCTTCCTATCAGAATATCCTTTTCGATAAACCATCTAGTTATGATCTCTACCGCCCTAATTCGGATCCTCCAGCATATTCATCTCCAACCGGAATCAGTGGTTCGCCGGCTTTGATCTACCCCAATATCTCCCCTTTGGATTCTTACTATCAATCAGGATTTATGTATGAGTTTCCTACCAACCTAAGACATCCTGCGTCCCAGTATATTTACCAAAGTCAAGCTATGGCATATGGGCACACAGGTACCTCCCCCTACGTGACGTCTCAGGTCATTCAGCCCGATAGCCTTTCTGTCGTCGATAAGATAGACGTTCAGGCAAGTTGTCTCAATGAATCAAAGCGCATTGTCTAATCCTGTCCGTTAGTACGCGACAAGTTTGCCCGCTGCTATGTTGACCCCCATGGCACCAACTATTCCATCCCGCAATGGTAAATTTGGCCGATTAGACTCAATTACCGGTCATCCAGTTCCCTTCACAACATTCCCCCTTCAACAGTTCGGTCCGATCTATCCAAGTGATATATCAACCCATCCTAATAACCTCCGTCTCGCACCGGTGGTCCGAAGCAATCTCCTGGAAGAACTTCGATCTCGGAAGTCTCGCAAATTAGAACTAATTGTAAGTTGAATTTTCACTTGACTCTTTTTCTCGACCTCAATCTCCTAGGATATCACTGGATACGTGTTTGAATTTAGCACGGATCAGTATGGTTCACGGTTCATACAGACCAAACTGGAAAATGCAGACATCGAATCAATTCGAGCTGTCTATGACGAGATCATCCCAACATGTGCCATGATGCTTATGCAGGATGTTTTTGGCAATTATGTAAGGCCGAGGTCATTTCCGGGAACATTCACTGACTACTTTCTTAGGTTGTCCAGAAATTGATGGATTTTGGCACACAGGACCAGCGAGCTGGCATAGTGCTAATTGTTGAAAATGCAATTGTTGATCTGTCACTCAATGTTTATGGTTGTCGAGTTGTTCAAAAAGTGGCAAGCTCCCTTTGATCTTGTGGTGCACGGCTGATTTGTATCTGATGGCAGGTGATTGAGTTCTGTACAGTGGAGCAACAAACTCAGCTTGTTTGCAAGATAGAACCTTATGTGCTGACAGTGGTCAAAGACACAAATGGTAACCATGTAAGATAGAGTAGCATTGATGATTTATCAGCCTGGTCTGAATGATCTTATAGGTGATCCAAAAATTTGTCATGACAGTGCCACCACAGTGTCTTTCTTTCTTGAGGACCTTCCGCAAGGCTGCTCCTCAACTTGCTATACATCAGTATGGCTGTCGTGTCTTGCAGCGATGCTTAGAATACCTGCCTAATGATTATTGCCGCGGCATGATAGATGAGTTACATGGCATTGCTAACAACCTGATGCAGGATCAATTTGGGGTTAGTCCTATTTGCGTTGCACCGTTTACACACTGACAACCAGCTTAGAACTATGTTGTTCAATATATCTTACAGCATGGCCAACCGCATGACCGCGTAATCATCGCCGCCCAGATGCAGGGGCTTGTTCTTAAGATGTCCCGCCATAAGTTCGCGTCAAATGTTGTAGAGAAGATACTACTATATGCAGATCACGACACGAAGCAAAAAATAATTTCTGAAGTCCTTAATAGCGAATATGGTAGTGATCCTGTTCATATAATGATGGGGGACGCATATGGCAGTGGGTGTACAGACCCGAATCCTTTGTCCTTGTCTAACTTCTACTTGAAGATTATGTTATTCAAACAGCACTCGATCAAGTTCAAGGGGAGCAGCGAGAACTCCTATATGCCCGTGTTAGATCACATCTCATAGCCATCAAGCGTGAGCCAAAACCAAAGATCGAGCCCAAGCATATCATCGCTAGTAAGTGGCAACTTATCACAAAGTGGATGTTATTGTATTTACATTTTCGTAGTCGAAAGACGTCTACTCAGTGACAGCTATAGTATCAACGGAATCTGATATTCTCACATCCATCTGTACTTTGAAAAGCCTACGTCCTTTGTTCCTACCTTATTTACTGCAAGTTCGAGTTGGACTTGGTTTACAAGTTAACGTCTATAATAAATCACACTTGTTATTTGCATCATTCTTCGCCGGTATCTCTTGCTATAATTCGGATCTCCACAAAGAAGAACCACACGACACAAGTTGATTCTGTCTCGCGGTTCTACGATACTCAGAGGTGCAAGAGCTGCAAACGCTGGGAAACGATTTTTTGGCTAATCACCGTGACGTGTCGAACCAAAACGGGTCATGCAGGCCGTGAGTAGGTCTGGTGAAGTCGATTTCGAACCAGTTTCTTTCTCTTCGTTTCCTACCGCGTCTCGTATCTGACGCTATGAGCGATACAGAGGCAGCTGCCTCGCTCTTTGGTACTGCAGACTCACCGTCAGATCTGTTTACAGCACTTGGAACAGAATCCAGCCAAGAAGCATCCGACGACCTTTTCGATGGAGCCAGTGCCAACAAACTTGGTGCCACAAATGCTTTCTACAATGTTCCAGAGCAGCGAGCGTCGACTGATGAATTCTCAGAAACAAACCACCTTCCTATTGTCGAGAGCTACACTTATGCCCCAGCACACGATGAAAGTGCACCCCATGGAACATACAGCAGTTACCAACACTGGAATGGAAATCAGACGAATTACGGTACAGGTGCAGGCACATCAAGTAAAATTTCATTCTTTCATATCTACTCTGACATCCCAATTTCCCTGCAGACGGCATTTCTTATGATGCCAACAAATATGCAACGCCTGCCACTCATGACCCATATGCCCTTCCTCAAAACAATGCCTATGTTCCTTCGTCAGTACGCCAACCTCCTGTCCCCAAAACAGCAAATATGTTCTCTTATACTGGGAACCAAGCATCTACATATGATAGCCGCCATGTAGTGGATCCATATGCTCATCAACATCTGAATCAGTCTACCTACAACTCATATGACCTTTATACCCCGATGCCGAATAACAAGACAGCCGCAACAGCGCAACAGCGCAACGACATCCCACAGGTGCCCTTGCATGCTCCCCACATCCCAGCTGCTACGGTGCCTGTACCATCTGCGCCGATGACAACGCAAGTTCCTAGGCCCAAGGTATCCAACGCATATGATCCGCCATTTTCTGCAGTGTCCTATGGTCGGCGGAACGTTCCAGGTCCGGTCAAGTACGGACAAGGATATAATGCCCTCCCTCGCTCCACTTATGCCTCATATCAACCTACTACTTCTCCACCTCTTACACCGCCTCCGCCTCCATCTCGTGTACCTGCACTAGTACCGGCTCCATTCATTCCTACCTCACCGTCGACGGTTCCTCATCCTCCTCCGCCTCCCTCGAAATTACACGACCATACCTCTGCTTATATACCGCCTTCGGATCATAATCATACCATGACGCATGGTACACTGTCTTCCTCTGTTGTACCTTCACCCTATGCTTCCGCTATTCATTCCACTAGCGTTCCTTCAGCGTCGACAGTATCTTCTGAGCCGACTACATTGCAGAATGAAAGAGAGTGTCCTTTCACAAATGATATTAAGTATGGCAAGGAAAATGCCCTCGCAGATGAGCCCGGCCTGAATTTTTTTCATGGAACAAAACCAGAGAATTTCTCAGGACCAGGATCAATGGTGGAGGAACCAGCTGAAATGCAATCGGCCTGCTCTCGCGCGGCTTCTCCCTCCACAATAAACCCGCTACGCGAATCAACGAAATTACAGTCACCCGGTGCACCACTTTCATCAAGTCTACAACAATCTTTCAGAGCAATATCTCCTCCTAGAACAAATATGGATTCGGGACGCGTCTCGAGTCCGCGGCAGAGTCCCCGACCCCCCTCATCCCCGGTTCACGTGGTTTCGTACAGTGGGCCTCGTGCTTCCCCAGATCTCCGCAGAGAGTCTCTTATACGCGAATATATCCCAAGATCAAAAACTACCTCACCAGGTACAACCATTGTAAATCCATATGTGCCCCCTTCACGGGGTTCTCCTCTTCGTGCAAAGTCAGCATCTATGAATTCCGCCGATGCGATTAGCTCTCCAGACTCATCTTCCAGCATGTGGCATGACCGCTACGCGCCGCGAGGCTCAAAAGTCAATAACGTTTACGAAGGCGAAAGAACCGGCTTCCCAAGTTCTTTCTCCAGTCACTCATCAGACAATGACCAACATCATACTAAAAGCAATCACTTACCGCCTGTATCTGAGTCACCTTACACTCCTGCTGTATTGCCCCAGGGATCTGTGCCAACAGCCGAAGATCAATATGTATCTTTCCAGCCGAAGATTAAACCTGTGCCCTTGTCTGGGGACTTTAGACAATCACAATACCCCTATTCTGTAGGGACTTCACCTTCCCAGCCCCCCGCAGAAACGATCATCAAACCTACAATCATCCCTTATGCTCCCTCCCCTTCACTTGTGGGGGCCAATGACCCTCTGGGACGCACCTCGGTTCGTGTGCCGGTGATTAGCTTCGGATTTGGTGGGAAAATTGTTACTTGTTTCCACCACACGAGCTCTGTGAATATGGGATTTGACGCTGCGTTGTCTCCGCGAGTCCCCACCAATGTTCAGGTGCAAAGCTGGAAGAAGCTAGTGCCGGAGTCAGCTCTGGATTCACTAGTGGTTTTTCCTGGACCGTTGCATGCTGATCCTGGTCCTCCAAGTACTGGTATTATGAAAACTGGTGCTATTACGCAAGCGAAGATGAAGAAAACGTCACTCATTAAATACCTTGCTGACCGTACCGATGAAATGATGCAAGGATTAAATTACCTCCACAATGGAAGTGCTGAGAAACGGACAGCCGATGGGAAGTTAGTATTGGTAAAGCTTCTTAGGATTATGGTTGAGAATGACGGGCGTTTACTTGGAACGTGAGCCTGCCTTCATTTCGTATCCTAATTTTTGTTCATGGTTTTCCGAAGACCTCAGCTGGATTCCGCTGTTCGAGCTGTTCTAGTACCCAGACTTGAGGTCAATGATCCTGGAACTCATTTTACAACTACTGCAGATACGCTGACGGAGACACCGTTCGGGGCTGCGTCTGCCAATAGTGATGAGACAGTGGTCTCAGTTACTGCACCTCGAGGAGTGGCACTAGACAAGATTGAAGAGTTTCTTCTGCGTGGAGAACGTCATCAAGCTTACCATTATGCACTTGATGAGAAGTTGTGGGCTCATGCCATGGTGATTGCAAGCAGCATTGATAAAGAGGCATGGAAAGAAGTTGTGAACGAATTCATAAGAGCAGATCTCGGGGTCAAATGCGACAGTTCATTCACCTTGCATGGTCGTACTGATTCCAAAGCGCTGACGGTGAATGGAAGAGAGGGGCTTCGTGTAGCATATAGTTTATTCTCTGGACAGGGGGCTGCTGCAGGTAAGATGTCACTGTCTTCAACATGTGCTCAAGTCATGTCCATCCCAAAATAGTGCAGGAGCTGGTGCCTAAGAACATATTGGCAAGGGGTATTGGTCGAGTAACTATTCCAGCTCCAACGTTAGGCCCATCGACTCCCCGGACACCCAACCTCGCCTTTCCTGTGGCCGGAGCTAAAATTCCCACCGAGTCGCTGGCAAGATGGGCGGAAACGGTGGCGATGTTACTGGTATCGCCGTTGACACCCGATACTTCGGCAGCACTCACTAGCTTGGGTGACCAACTCTTGGCAAACGGTTGGTTAGAGGCAGCTCATGTCTGGTAAATATCTTTTTGTCCTCGTTTGAATGAGATTTACTCAGTTCTATTAGTTTCCTGCTTTCTCCCCAGACTTCTCCCGTTGGTGGAATTGGTAATCCTGCAGCACGGATTATATTATTAGGATCTAAGAACCCTGCCAATGCGCCAACTTTCTCGAGAGATCCTGACACGATTATATTCACTGAGATTTTAGAATATATCATGACAATGGTCCCGGTGTCGAAAGGGCAAGAACCGAACAATGGTTTCCCGCATCTGCAGGCATATCGCTTGATTCGTGCTTATGCTGCTGCTGAAATCGGGGACCTGAGCATCGCTAACAGGTTCGTCATTTTACAGTTGTTTGATACATTCGAGTATCAATTGAGATATCTGGTTCAGGTATTGTGAAGCCATCACGGCATCCCTTGTGCGAGGATCTGTCTACTTCACGCCGACAATGTTAGAGCAGCTGAAGAATCTCGCTGACAGGCTTTCTGGCGTGTCTCATTCCTCCGACAAGGCGAGCTCATGGATACCCGGAAAGATACCAAAGCCGAGTCTTGACACTTTGGGGGAATGGCTGGAAGGAAGGTTTACAAAATTGGTGACGGGTGAATCCGATAGTCTGGCATTACCGCAAGAAGATGGGGTGAAGCAAGACGGTGGAAATGGGCTGTCTGGGCCTTTTACTCATTACAATACTATTTCCTCAGCCACAAACTCTGCGAGATCGTCTCCGGCGCCCCCTTTTGTGACCCCTGCGTATGCTTTACCATCGACCGGGTCTGCCATGTCGAATAAGACATCATATAGTTATGGATCTGTGACGGATCTCGTCAAAAGAAATCAATCTCCAGGGCCTACTGCATCGGTTACACAACAGGCGATGCCTGCAAGTGTCGCTCTCCCATCAACCCCGTTGGTTCAAACACAACTGGGAAATCATAATAACGGAGGCTATGCTTATACGAATGAATATGGCCCAGGACCAGACTTGCAAACGCCGAAACGGTCGGTGAACTCTGATACTGAGGAGGAAAAGAATATGCAGGAGGTTGCTTGGTGGGGTTCGTCTGTTGATGGAGGGCATCAAAGCAACGGAAAGACACCTGTAGCCAAGTTTGAAAAAGTGGAGGGGATGCACGGTGGAATGGACAATGAGGGGTTCTTTTCACCGATGACGAACCAGTCGTTTGTGGTTGGTTCAAAATCGGGTGGGACGCCTGTGTCGAGACCAGAACAGGCGGCTTCTTATGTGGAAGAAAATGAAGAGGATGATTTAGGTTTGGGGAATAGTTCGAGGAAGGAAAAGGAGACTGTCAAGGGTGAAAGCAACGGTGAGAAGGATAAGGATAAGCCTAGAGCTGTTCCGGTGGAGACAAATAAATCAGGTATGTTCGTGTGTCTGTGTTTTTTTGGTGTATGACTCATTCGATATTGTCAAAGATGCTCCTGCATCAAATTCAGGATGGTTCTCCCGTTGGTGGGGCCGTAAGGAAAATACATCTGGTGGACCTGTTAAAGCGAATTTGGGAGAGGAGAGTTCGTTTTATTATGACAATGAACTCAAACGCTGGGTCAATAAAAAGGTACTTTTTGTTCGTCTTGCCTCTCCTCCGAGGCTATGGTGAATGACGTGCTGGATTTTTAGGCAGAAGGAGAAGTACCGAAGACGACACCTCCACCTCCACCACCTCCCCGAGCACAAACGGCATCACCGGGAAGATCAGTCGGATATGAGAGTAGTACATCAACTTTACTTACTCCGCTACCACCCTCGTCGTCGTCGTCATCATCATCATCAACACCATTGAATGGGCAGAGACTTGGGAGACCTGATCTGACGACTTCGCCGCCACCACCGCCAGCGGGCAAGCCTTTGATGCGCGTGAGATCAAATTTAGCACCACCTGGGCTGGATTCGGCACCGCCCACACCTATGGGGACAAGAAATGTTGGTGGAGCTGGGTCACTACCACCGACAAGGCCAAAGAGCTCGAGTTCTCAAAAGAAGAATGTGAGAAGTCGATATGTAGATGTGTTTGCTGGCGAAGGAGGGGGAAGTGCTGCTTGAGTATAGTATTTCTTTGTCTTATGATTTTGTCTGGTATTGCAATAACTAGCTAGAGAAAAATGAATACCTGAACTAGATACATGGGAATGGCCCCTCAGAGGAAGAGCCTGAAAGGGTAACCACGATTCTTTACACGGAAGAGGGAGAGGAGGAGAGAATAGACAACGATAATGACAGCAGTAAAGAGATAGACCTGAAGACGTTGGCGAGTTGGGGAAGTTTGTGTTGGGACAACGAGTAGGAGCATAAGGAAGGTGAAGGACAGTAAACCATCTGAAGGGATGAGAATATATCAAGGGAGAGAAGAAGAGGTGGACGTACAGATGAAGGCGACGACATGGACCTCTTGACCATATTGACTCTGGAAACCAGGAGCGATCCAGCCACCAGCAGCAACATAGGGCATGCCCCTGATCGTGGTGAACATGTAGCCAGAGATCATGATGAGAGAAGTGAGAACGATGGCAATAGCCCATGTCCAGCGGGATTGAAGGATTGGGGCAACAAAACGAAAAGATAAAAGGAGAGAGAGGGTGAGGATGGACAAGAGAGCGACACGAGTGGTGTCTATGGGTTCACGGTAGGGGATTGGGACGGGAGTGTGATGGGAGAGAAAGTCAGCAAGAGGGCGAGCGTCGAAACCCCTAGTGGAGAGAGAGGCTATGAGAGGGAGAGAGAGGAGAGGAAGGAGGACGTACTCTGAGAAATCGTACTTTTGGGGGCTGGTCTGGTGAGTTGCACGGTCGCCCTGGGAGGGGCTGAACGCGAGGACCACGGGTGCAGAAGAAAGGCCGAGCTGGACACGGTGTCAGGAAAGAGGGAGGCAGGGGCAGGGAAACGGACCTTTTGGAAGACAGCCGGAGCGTTGTCAAAGTCGAGGGTGGCAAAGAAATGGCTGTCGCGGTGTTTTGGGTCGACCGTTGTCCAGGCTTTAGCCACGGCGTCCCACGAGGGGGCAAACTGCCTTGCAGAACGTGGGCGAAGGCTGGCAGCGGTGAGCTTGGGACTTACCTGCAGGGAACACACTTGCGTCTGGGGTCGAGTGCGGTGAGCTGGACCGAGGCAGACCAAGTGCGTTTGGGGTCGGTGAGGAGATCGTAGGAGTGTGCATCGAGGGCGATGAGGCCGTTGCCGTGGCGGGCGAGGTCGAGCAGGGACTGGTGGGGGCTGGAGACGACGGAGGACGCTGCGGCGAGGACGGCGAGGACGGCGAGGAGCATGGTGGAAAAAGGACAAAAAAAAGAGAGAAAATGACTTGGCAAGAATGTCGTCGCACGGACTCCTCCTCCGGCTTTTTCTGTCGCCTGCGTACTTTTCGCTGCACATCGCCCTCAAGTACCTGCTCGTCTATGCAGACAACATCGGCATCACCTACTATCTCACCCGCAGGCTCGGGGGGCTCGAGGCCGACGAGCTCAACGACGCCTGGGGATTCATATGGTGACTGGCATGTATTTCAGGGGTGTCTGCTCTGCTGACTGTCTGCTGCGCCAGCCATCTGCTCGTCGCCCGGCCGACAGTGTCGCGTGCGCTGGAGGTGTTCGTCGTCGAGGCGGCGCAGCGCTCGACGCACGTCGCGATGATCGTGTGTGTTTTCTGCCGCTTTTGCTGCCTGAATTCACGCTCTCCTGCAGACGCTGTGGTCCATGCAGGCGTCTCTCCACGACGTTGCCTCGTCGCGCGGTTCGCCCTCTTTTTCTGTCTGCCAGCGTGTTCTCCACAGATGCCACGAGATCATATTCAACAGTCTCCCCCGTCCTTCCTCCTCTCCCTACCCCTCCGCCACAATCTCCACTCTCTCCCCCCTCTCTAGAAAAAGGCTCGCACACCGTCCACAGCCCGCCCTCGTCGGCATCGGTGTCGTCCTTGCCGCTGCGCCCGCCATGCCTCTCCTCGCTCAGTCTGCGGGCCAGATCGCCATCGAGCAAGGCCGTGCTGACCATCCAACTGACCTCCCCATGCTAGAGACAGACCTCGCTCCAGATCTCATCCCCATCACTCCTGGCGACAACACCGATGACCCCGACAGCCCTCACTCCCTCCCCGATGATTCAGACCGTAAACACCCAGTTGTGCCTGCTGCTGCTCACACCGTGCCTGCTGCTGCTCAGACCATGCCCGCACTTCCTCTTCATCTACGCTCAGTCCAACGTTCACGAGCATCCCAAGATCCTCTAGGTCAGCTCGACGCTCAAATCCCATCTCCATCCCACCACTCCACGCTCTCCCTTCCTGCACCAATGGCTACGACCCCCAATACCCCAGACATCCTCCTCGAAAAGTATGATCTCACAGCCCAGACCCAGCTATTACGCGCCCATTACTATCACTCTCAAGTATGTCAGCTCTCCAAGCTTTACACTAAATTTACTTTCTGTCATAGATTCAATTCATTTTGGATTTGGAGAATATTTCTAATCGTCTTCTCATCGTCCCAAAACCCGCACGAGTCAGTGCACTCAGGGCCGAACTCACTGCGCTCAACCACAAGCTCCCGGCCGAGGTCTGTCTCTTGATCTCCCCTGTTTCCTGATTTATTTTTCTATCATTTTAGGTCTGCATGCCGATGTGGTGCAGCTCCTCTGACTCTCCCTGTGGTCCTCATAATACGCCCCAACCTCACCATCGTATAGTCCGAATCCCACCAGGAGAAAGCGTTGTGCTAAACTCTGCGGAGAGAACACCGTATCTACTCCTCATTGAGATACTCCACAACGACCTCGACTTTGATCCAGCTAAAAGGGCAAATAAGGAGATTCTCAAAAAGATCGTGGCGAAAGAGGACCAACGACACGGGGCTTTGAAAGACCTTGTCCTTTTTGGCCGTGGAAAACACAAACCATCACCATCACCACACCAATCATCAGAACACAACAACAATATGCCCTCGCGTCCTGTCCTTCTTGAGCCCTCCCCCTTGGCCACTTCATCATCTGGAAGCCTTTTTCCTCCACCAGAATCAGATGATCCAGAGGAGGAAGTCGATCTCGTTGAACAACTATACGGTTCACAGAAGCCTTTGCAATTTGCAAATCTCGATATTGCAGATTCCATTGTCTTACCTCCAGCGCCGAAGAACAGGGATCTTGACATAGCAACTTGGACTTCTTCTCCGGGTGCAGCAGATCAACATGGCCACACGGATGTCATGGGACGGAGTCGCAGGCATAGCACAAGTCAAAGCGGCAATGCAAAAGGTCAGTCATCATCAGTGCCCAGTACACCTCGTTCTCCCAGACAAGACGACGATGGTGTGGGGGGAGGGCTTTCGTTGGATGATTACTCTCAGCGCATGCGCACAGCAGCAATTATGCTCGCACAACTTAATGCCAATCTCGTGAGGGAACCAACAATGCCCATACCTTTACCACTTTCCGCGCCAACTCCCTCCTCTCAGACGCCGGATGTCTCTTCGCCCATGAATACGAGTAGAGGCTTGTGGATTCCTGGCACAAGTTGGTTCACGGGTTCATCTGATACAACGTCGTCCGATCATCAATACCAACAACAACAAACGCCATCGATGGCTGCTTCTCAGGGGAGGATGCGATTACAACATGCTGAAGCTCAACAAATCAGAGATAGAATTATGAAAGAGATGTTGGCCTTGGAAGAGGAACGTATGGAAAGGATGAAAGAAAATCGGTACGCTCCGAATGCTACTGGTGCAGGATTAGGTATCAGGGGTGTTGATGTCGGTAGTGGTGGCAGCGGAGAGGGCAGTGGAGAGGATGAAGGGATTATCAGGAGGGAATTGAACAAGGCAGACCCGTCTGCTGTCGTGTTTAGTGAGAGCTGGGCTGCAAAGAAAGTAAGAATGTGTTTTTTTTCCCTTTTGGTGCTCATGCTTTCGGTGTGGTCTAGAGTCGGATAAAGGGTGCATCACCCTACGGACATCTGGGTACGTCTTTTTGGTCTCTGTGGGTCTAAGCTGCTATCTTCAATTTCTCATTTGATCACGAATCAGCAAACTGGGATTGCGTGTCTGTGATTGTCAAAACGGGTGGTGATTTGCGACAAGAACAACTGGCTGTTCAGCTGATACGGGAGTTTCAGCGGATATGGGCGGAGGAGAATTGTGCTTGTTGGGTACGATAGTAAGTACTTTCTGTGCTGAGACGTCATGTTTCTGATCGAGGAGCATGCAGTTTCAGGATCTTAATTCTTGGCGCAACGTCCGGTTTGGTAGAGACTATTACAGACGCTGTATCAATACACTCCATCAAGAAAGCCGAGTATGCAAAGCGACTGGCTCAAGGTAAACTTGGCCACGTAACCTTGATGGATCATTTTCAATCTGTCAGTCAACGTCGTCAACACCCATACATGGTTACCCTAACAGGATTCTTTTTTTTTTGGTATATAAAGATTTATGGTGACGCTTCTTCTGCCAAATTCGCCCGTGCCCGACGCAACTTTGCGAAATCTCTCGCAGGCTACTCTATCGTCACATTCTTACTCCAAATCAAAGACAGACACAACGGTAACATTTTATTGGACAGAGATGGACACCTGATCCATATCGATTTCGGGTACATGTTGAGTAACACACCTGGTAATATTGGATTTGAAGCTGCACCTTTCAAGTTGCCGCCAGAATATATTGAGGTGCTGGGAGGTACGACTGGGGTTTCGTTTCTTGAGTTTAGGAGGTTGTTTAGAGAAGGGTTTGAAGCTGCTAGGAAACACTGTGATCGAATTATCAGTGAGTTTTCTCTCTCCCATATCATTTTCTTCTTTTTTTTCGTTTTGCTTGGTTTGTTGATGAGGAAAAAAAACAACTACCTGGATAATAGCATTAGTGGAGTTGATGCAAAAGGACTCGACGTTGCCGTGTTTCGCCATGTATGGAGAACAGACGGCGCACTACCTAAGGGACAGATTCCAACCTACGTTGACGCATTCCTTGATTGGAGAGTATGTCGACCGGCTTATTGATACGTCACTTGGTTCGAATTGGACGAGATTGTATGATTCAGTGCGTTTCTTTTTTTTTTTTCTTTCCTTTTTCCTTTTTCCTTTTGAGGGGGGGAAATGATAGTTTGTGGACGTGGACTGATTGAGATTTTGTTAGTATCAATATTATTCGCAATCTATCCTCTAGTTGACCAACATCTTTTGAGTTTTTTTTTTTTTTTTTTTTTTTTTTTTTTTCTTTTTTTTATTTTTTTATTTTTTTTTTATTTTTTTATAATAACTTTTATGTATAGCTTTTTTAAAATATTATTGTTTTCCACCTTTTCTCATTTTTTCAATTTTTATC
>Ga0153957_100014_pt1 | contig 132225 bp, 167 predicted proteins | sample TSFL041MetaG_FD_104745 | JGI IMG/M metagenome (GOLD analysis project Ga0153957, IMG submission 104745) | Attine ant fungus gardens microbial communities from Florida, USA - TSFL041 MetaG | ecosystem: Host-associated > Fungi > Mycelium > Unclassified | place: USA: Florida, Wekiwa Springs... | reverse complement strand
TCGCTCTTCGCTACCTAGGCTACTAACTACATAGTTGGTACTTAGGAGGCATGCTTACAACACATGCCGCAGGGTCTGCCACCGTGCTCCCGATTGCCTCCTGCTCATTTGTATTTAGAGTAGTTGGCTTTATAATTGATGATTTAAAAAAAAAAAAAAAAACACTACGAGGCGTTGTCCGCTTACTAATGAAAATTGATAAGAAATAGAAGATGATCTATGATCATCAATGATAAGCAACTGAGAGTGATTAAAAAGATAGGTTCAATTTCACAGCAGTGATGTCGTCAGAATGCCGACATTGAGACTGATGCTTAAATGTCCTTATCTTGTCTTGACTATCGGCCACTACAACCATGTCTGACAGCACGACCCTGTCGGCTGCATTCAGTCATAGGGAGCTTGTGACCCCTCCTGACAATGAAGATGATAAACCTGTCGATGGTTGTGAAATTGTGAGCACTACCGCATGACTTCCAAGTAGTGTTCTTGACTAACCTTTAGTTGAGCCGAGAATAGGCAGTGCTTTTCGTCTCCCTACACTAATACTTGGATGTGCAGTGTTCTCAAGCTTCTATAATTCTGAAAACTACATTCAGAGCCAAGAGGCAATTCGTGCCGTTCGCCTTTGTCTACGGTAGGTTTTCCACAAGCATTGATTCCTACTTGCCTCTGATTACCTCACAGATATGGGATCTGTGCTTTTGATACCTCCAGATATTATGGGCCTTCAGAATATGTTTTGGGAAACATCTTGTTGTCACTCAGACATGAATTTCCTCGCCACTCTTACCAAATCGTTCGTCCCTCCGCCAATCAGTTGTGATCTGATATTGATCGCCTGACAGATGACCAAGTGTGGGCGTTTTGGTCCTAACGATTTTGATTATGATCCAGCAAGGATTCGTCAATGTGTTTTTGAGAGCTTGGAGCGGTTGCAAACCACGTATCTTGATGCTGTATACCTACATGATGTAGAGTTTGTGGCATCTCAAGTCATGCCCAAGCTCGTTGGTAACCACACAGCCGCGCTAGGTGCAGACGCAGCTGAATATGGGCTAGCCGAAGTTGATGCAAATAATGTTCGTGGTGAAGGAGACCAAAAGATTTTAGACGCTATTGCCGAGCTCAAAAAAATGAAACAAGAGGGAATCATCAAGAACATAGGGATTACCGGTATGGCTATTGTTCCCTTCAAGTTGAAAGTTTATTCACAATACTCAGGATATCCCCTTCCTACCCTTCTGAGACTCGCAATTCTGGTCAAGAACACCTCGCTGGAGCCTCTGGATCTGATTTTGTCGTATTCTCACCTTACGCTACAAAATTCGGCTTTTAACACGTTTGCACCTCATTTTTATGAGCGTGCCAAGGTCAAGCAACTCTTGGCAGGCTCACCGCTCAGTATGGGCTTGCTGACTTCAAAACCACCATCGTGGCACCCAGCACCTGATGCGCTGAGAGCGGTAGTTGTGGACGCATTCAAAATTGCTCCGGACTTGCCGAACCTTGCCCTCGGTTATACGGCGCGACAGACTACTACCAAGACACCCCTTGTTGTAGGGCTGAGCAATGTGACAGAAGTGCATGAGTGCGTCAAGGTCTGGAGGGAGGTGCATGAAAATAGATGTGGCGAAGGAAGATTGCAGCAGGAAAAGGCAGTTACCCAGCTTTTTGAAAGGTCGCAGTACTTAGACTGGTCTTGGCAGTCGCCTTGAATATTTCTTCATGTGGGTATGTTTGTAGACAAAGAAATAAGATCTGAGGTGCCCAACACGAAGCACAAATCACAGAACTCTGATCAAACTCTGATCGCCGTCGTATTTCTTTTTTGAACCTTCTGACCAGAGATATGGCTATCGATGGCCTAATTCTTCTTGATAATGCTGGGTCAGTCCTGGCTACCTGTCGACGCATTTCTTGACCTGACAATGCTACTGATAGTCGACCAATTATACAGTCTGGTTTCAGGTCATCACAACCCTACTATCCGCTTCTACATGTTGACACGTTCAACAACGCCCTTCAAAAAGAATCAAGATCATCCGACGTCGACCCCATTCTTTACGTTCCTTCACCAACGCATGGCGTCCCAAGTGCTTGTTGCCATATATCCTGTAACGACATGAGAATCTTGTGTCCGATTAGTGAAGACAGTAGGCCCTGGTGCCCATACAATTGTTCAATATGACTGATGCTTTTATCTAGTGGATCCGATCTTTGCCTTTGCCTTTCTGCAAACGTTTGTAGACATATTGAAGGATTACTTCGGCACCGTGACAGCCACCACCATGAGGGAGAACTTTGATGTTGTGTATCAGGTATGATCTCCCCCATTCTTGTTCATTGGTCTGAAGGCGACAAGCTTCTAGAAGAAACCTTGGATGCTGGAGGGAGGCCATTAACAACGTCGTCCAATGCCTTGCGAGACATTGTTCTTCCACCTTCACTATTGAATAAACTTCTGAGTGCTGCTGGTGCCAATATCAATGCCTCTTTCAATACTGGTATCGGGGGTCCTTTCTCGTCACCGATTCCATGGAGAAAGACCAATGTACGACATAATGCTAATGAAATCTACTTTGACATGGTTGAAGAGCTTAATGCAATTGTGAACAAGTATTACCGTTTCTCTCCTCTATTAATTCAATGATTTTCTCACTAGCATAAAAACAGAAATGGTATTGCACTTTCGAGCATTGTCTGGGGGAAAATCGAGGCAAATTGTAGATTGTCAGGTCATTTGCGTTTTCTATGGCAAGGCTTTGTCTCCTCATGTTGACCCTGTACAGGCACTCCCGACTGTCTCTTGTCTTTTACAAATCCTCAAGCTTTGACTGATTGTTCTTTTCATCCCTGTGTGCGGTATGTCCTTTCATCCGTCCTCTCCGCGGATCTCATTCAAAAGCGGGGTTCAAATCAGGCTCCAGCGTTGGGCGCGAGACAAATCTCTTGCTTTCATTCCACCAGACGGCAGCTTTGTTTTAGCAGAGTATCGCTTCTCCCCTTCAGCTCCAACAGCACGACTCACACAATCAGGCTCCCAAACTACTAATACTCAAAGAGACACTGTTCCGATTCCTTTCGTTATTAGAACGGTTTTCGATCTAGAAGACAACGGAGGTTTGTGATCGACATTGCCTCTCATTCGGGGATATGCTTCTCATACCATTGATTTTCTCATTTGGCTTTCAGCCCAATTTGACATCACATTCACGTCACGGTTGACGACGCATGCTCTCGAAAACATCATGATCGAGATGAATGTGGGTCAAGGAGTTGGAGGAATCAGATGTGTGGCCGCTCGAGGTTCTGGTATTGGCCAGAGTGAGGGTACCACAGATGTGGGCATTCACAATAACATGGGAACTTCATGGGCCTTTGACACCAACAAGAAGGTTGATGTTTTAGTTCTGGGGTCCATTTTTTGGTCCTTACCCTGAAAATTTCATTACAGGTGTTAAAATGGGAAATTGCGAATGCCCCTCGTTCCAGCACTTGGAGTTTGCGAGGCTCCTTCACAACTCAGTCGGTGTTTCCGCTATTCTAGTCAGGTTTCGACCTATTGAAATGCACAGATCTGCTAAACCTCGCCCATCACATACCCTTCAAATCCGCTTCGAGATACAGTCATACACTTTTTCGGCTCTTAAAGTTGATCAGTTGCGAGTGACTGGCGAGACGTATAAGCCTTACAAGGGTATGAGAGGTCGTTCCACCGGAAATGTCGAATGGAGATGGTAAAGATTAAAGATTGAGTGCATACATACGGCTTGTAATACCGAATACAATGGAGGGTTAAATGTTATGTGCAACAATTGGAATTACAATAGTAAGACTCGAAAGCTTGAATAATGCCAAAGAACTCTCGTCATACAAAAATAGGTTGTCAATCACCGTGTCTTGATGATACCAGCATTGATAAGCTTCTGGATCTTTTGACGAACCACCGGATTCTTGAGATGTTCCTGCAGAGCCTGAGGGTTCTCCTGTGCTTGCTGAAGGATCGACTGCATGACAGGGTCATTCATGATTTCCTGTAGAAATAGGATCAGTGAATACAGCTGGGCCAGGACAAATCAGACAGACATACCACAATCTCGGGATCACGCATTGCACGATTCAATGTTTCTTCTTGGGTTTCATTACCGCGCTGAGCAAAGAGAGCCTGCTGACACTTGACCTCTTGCTGTTGAATTTCCTTTGTGTGCTGCTTTTCAGTATCATGTTCCACAGCCTCCTGGACGGCCGCGATGGCCTTGGTGTAGTCACGCATTGAGTACAAGACGTTCGACTTGCGAATATAAGCCTTGACTAAGAGGCACATTAAGTAGTCTCCCTGACGGCGCCTGGAAATTACCTACCAAATTCAGGATCGACCTTGATGGCCTCGTTTACATCTTTCAAGGCTTCAGGGAGCGCAGCTAACTTGATATATGCAGCTGCGCGATTATTATAACCGCGTGGATCAGCAGGATCACGTTTGATACTCTCTGTGTAATCCTTCACGGCTCCTACGAAATCACCAGCCTTGAACTTGACATTCCCCTCTTCACGAGCAGCATGACTCTTCTCGTGATCAATGTAGGCTTCTTTGTCTGCTTCAGCCTTGACACGCTCAGCCTCGCGGAGCTTGTTGAGAATCTCAGGTGTACGATGTTCTGCGAGTGACTTTTGAAAGTATTTGATTGCAGAATCGGTTTCACCTTTGCGTTGGTAGGCACTACCAATGCGTCCGAGGGTTTTGGCTATAAGAGTATAATCTGAACGAAGCTGAAAAGAGAAGTAGATCAGAGAAAATGTTTCAATAGACATCGATATAATGCCTGACCGAACGACCCTCGTCGACGGCTTTCTCACACGTTTCAATGGTCTTGTCATAATCTCCTTTCTCGTAGTACGCAGCTTAAGAAAGAGCAATGAGAATCAATGTCAGTCGAAAGTAATGGATATTCTTACCACCAGCGTTCGACAAAAATGTGATATCCTTGGGATAGTTTTCCCAAGCCTTCTCGAAATGTTCAATAGCAGCATCAAAATCACGATTTCTGTAAGCTTCAGCACCAGCTTTTTTACTAGCTTCAGCCTCTTTCTTCGCTTTAGCCTCATCGTCATCCACTTCTTCCATTTCAACATCCTGAGAAGGGGCGGATGCAGGTTCTGGTTCAGGCTTTTTGGCAGAAGAAGTGGTGGTAGCCGCCGGTGGTGTCGGAGGTCGTGCCGCTCGCTGTCGAGGAGCTCCCTCGTTCGAGCCTTCAGGACGTGTTTGAGCCTGAATGTCGATACCCATAAGAACACCAAGGGCATCAATCATGCGGGGATCTTGCAATGCACTGATGTTATTTAATCAATCAAAAGGTGACAAGAGAACTTAAGGGACGTCACTTCTGCGCAAGAGCGGGGTTTCTCTGCATCGCTTGGAGCTGAATAGGATTATGATGTGAAAGGACTCAATGTTTGGAAAGGATACACACTTTTTGGGCAAAAGTGGGATCGGCAAGATGTTTTGATGTACGAGGGTTAGTTGCCAATTTGGCAAGGGCGCTAGGATCGGAGAATAGCTTTCCAAGACCAAGGGCATCATCACCACCGGTAGCAGTTGCTGTGAGAGATTTCGTGACATTGAATCATACGATGGATCATGAAACATGAAACATGAAACTCACCTTGTGCGTCTTTGACTTCCTGTAACCCTTTGCGCATGGCCGGGCTATCCTCGAGTTTGATACCGACCTCATATGCTTCAATGGCCTCATCAAAGCGACGGAGGCCATGGAGTGCGGCACCTTTGCGCAGATATCCTTTAGCCCAAGTGGAGTTAAGTTCGATACACTGCAAAACTAGTCAGATGCTAGTACTGAACAAGAGATCACTTTAGTCACTTTCTCAGCGTCTTCAAGAGCCTTTGTATAATCTTTTTTACTCGCTTCTGCAGCACTGCGGTTGGAATACAAAATATGATTTTGAGGGTCAGACTCAATGGCCTTCGCGAAATAGCCTATGGCAGTTTCCCAGTCCTTGGCCGCGAAAGCCTTGTTGCCCTGATCTTTCAGTGTGTTGACCTGTTGATTTTGGGGTCAGACGGTTATTGAAAGGTATACTACACACTACACAGGACATACGTCAGTCATTTCGGCTGTATGCGGATGCAAAAGTTTTCGATTTCGCTGGACTGTTTGCAGGCTTCCGACGAGGCGGCGTTACAGTGGTTTGGTTTATAAGCGCTTCTGCTAGACTATCGAGACAATCATTCTAGAAGTTGCTACATATTTCCCAAAATGATCACGTTCTGACAAGCCCTAACCCTAAGCCTACAAAGGATCTTTTTCCTTTTTGACGGTGTTATTGGTTATGGAAAGAGAAAAGACGTCAAGATCGTCTTTGTCGGGCGATCCACTTGACTACGTATATAGCCATTTGGGAAACCCGACTCGGAGACGGGCTCAATTCATCGTGAGGGAGACTGCTTTGAAATGATCCGCGTTGTGTTGTGTCGTCCGGCCATTGACGACAAATCAACGACAGTGACACAGTATGAGGGTTTCTCGGTACTCGTTGCCTGATTTCTGGAGCCTCGGCTATTTCCATAGGATAGGACCCTGCTTGGAAGATAGTTCAGAAGAAGGACCCCGTTTGTTTTGGGTTGTTAGATAGCATGCCTGCATTACGTTTGGGAAATGCTAGATAGGTGGATAAATCATTGGGCGGTGGTACCATGTTGATTGGAAGCGATAGAAGACTCATGGGGTGTCAGATGCCAAAGAAAAGGAACGGGTCGACACTGGACTCATCAGGGATCCGGTTTACAGAAGGATGATGGACTCACACGCCACCGCGGCTGCCTTGAGGTTATGTCGAAATTTATTTGGCTGGATGACATTGAGTGCGGTTGTTGATCGAGTGATGAGTGCCATACACGGGGAGCTGGTTCCGAGATCGGGGCCCAGCTGATTGTGGAATTCTTCCGGGAGAAGATATGGATGAAAATGAAAACTGTGCTGCATGAGTTTATTCAAGTCGGGGGAGAATTGACTTTGAGTGCAGCGCAGTGATTTCACATGTGATGGCTGATAAACATGCGCTTTCTATTCATCTCCACGCGGCAGACCCCGGGCGGGAATGGGTGCGCGAGTGGTCTCCGAGCGGCTCGGACCCCTCCACTGGCCGGAAAACGGCCGGCGATCGGCAGCGGCGGCGGCGGAGCGGCCTTTGCAGGGACCCCGGAGAGGGAGGGAGAAATAAATAATCAAGTAGTGATAAATGTACGAGTTCTTGCCCCATCCCACCCCAAACCATGGCCGACGACCATCTCTCCATTGCCCCGTCGACTGTGCGCTCAAAGCCAGGGCGGTCGACGGCGGGCACTGTGCGGCAGCGCACAACACCCCCGCCAGGCTCTGACAACGCCGACGGCCGCCCCCCGACGAAGCGGGCGCGCAAGGCTATCAACTGCGAGCCATGTCGAAACTCCAAGCTCAAGTGTGACAGGCAGGTCTCTTGTTCGTTCTCCACCGTCCTGCTCACGTCCTTCCAGAAACCGCCCTTGCTCTTCCTGTGTCCTCAGAGGTCAGTCAGTCTCGTCTTCCCTCTGCCCCTCCTAACCTACCCAACAGGTACCTCTGCCATGTGCTACCAGGACGGCAGGGGCCCCGACGCCGACTCTGCTCGTACCGACGACGCCCAGTGAGTCTTGTCTCCTCTACCAGCCTCTGTCTCATGTCCCCAGATACGCCCGCATCGACCCTGCACAGGAAATCGCTCGCATTCGCAACTCTCTCTCCCTCGTCGAAGCCTACATATATCCCCACCAACGTGCCTCCTTCCGTCGTGCAGCAGACACTGTCAGCACCGTGACTGCAAAGAAGGAACTCTTGGATTTAGATTCAAAATCCTCACCCCCAACCGTCATTGGCACCCAGACCGCTGGAGGCTTCTACGCAGGGCCTACCAGTGCCGCTACCCACATCGAGATGGTTTGTTCTGTCCCCTTATGGCCTGCCCACCCTCACTTAATTCTCTCCAAAAGGACCATGATGATTCTGACCACCGGCAGTCCAGTCATGAGGTCGAGGAATTCCAGCCTCCAGAGTATGACCGTGATCTCCTCGCCATGCTCCCTAACATAGACATCATTGATGGTCTCATCAACTTCTACTTCGAGTACTGCAACTGGATATACCGTCATATCAACCAGCCTTCCTTTGCTCAGCATTGGCAGCGCTTCAAAAATGGCACTTCTTCAGATCGAATCACCCTTGCCTCAGCTTGTGCCATGATGGCCCTTGCTACACAGTATCTTTCTGCCAAACACCCACTTCTCGAGAGTTTTTCACACCCAATCGAGGAAGTCGGTCTCAAGCTCTGGGAGATCTCTGGTATTGCGCTTCAACGTCGTATGGCTGAAACTCGGTCCTATACACTCGAACTCATCGAACTTCTCCTCTGTCGCTGTCATTTCCTTACCATGCACAAGAACGATAGCGAAGAGATTTGGACCATTAGAGGTGAACTCGTCACGACAGCTCTGGCAATGGGCCTGCACCGCGATCCTAGTAAGTGGAAGAAACGATGGGATCAAACCACGGCTGAACGGCGCCGCTGGGCATGGTGGCACATTGTTCTATTAGAACGGTATGTTGATTCGCCAACAATAATCGACCCTAAGTAATCCTTCTTCAGCTGGCAAGCGTTCATGTTTGGCAGACCATTGGCGTTTGCAACACATCATTTTGACACTCAACTTCCCTCGTACTGTGATCCTGCCCTCGACAAAACGGGCCGTCTCTATCTTCCTAACATTGCCCTCTTTCGCCTTGCCTTTATTCTTGGTGACATCGTTGATGACGCACTTTCGGTCCGACCTGTTCCTTATGAAAATGTGATGGCCAATGACCGTGCCTTGACTCAATGGATGGAAAGTTTGCCTGTTGAACTTGACCTCGATGAATACCGTGTGGCGCGGAGCTTGGCTTCGCCAAATATAGCGGTACGCCGAATCGGTGTTCAAAGCATTATCATTCGTACTTCCTATCACCATATTCGTTTCACCCTCCATCGGCCTTACAGCTTTAATAACAGTGCCATCGTCGGAAAATCAACAAGCATGGATGTTAATAAAGCAGCGCAGAGTCTTGAGATAGCTGTCAATGGCGCGGAGCGGCTGATTACCATGGTGGGTCAGTCACGGCCAGATATCCTCGCCAATGCATCTTTGGCAGTGCCAGCACACATGAACTGGGGACCATTTCACTGCTTTTCAGCGGCCATGTTCTTCTCATTCCAGCTGATTGCTAGCCCCGACCAGCCAGGCGCAGGTCTATTCCGCGCTAGTATACGAAAAGCCCTGTCAACGTTGCAACAGTGTCGGGGCAGTGCCGTTGCCGAAAAAGCATCCAATATTCTTCAAGCTCTTGCCCCTCTCTATACAGTTGGCTTGCTCCAAGAAGACAATGATTCCCGCGAGAAATCAAAGGCACAGATCTTCAGCCACATCCGCAAATTGGCGTTTCCGTACTACGACTCACGTAGCGGAAAGCGGAACCTTGAATCACTCAACGTTCGTGGTGTTGTGGAATCTCCTGCTAATTCTTCTTCCGTCAGCCCTCCACTCGATTGTAATGGCCTACCCCCATCCCAACAAAATTACGATGCTGGTCAGATGCATTCAGTCCTCCGGTCGCCTTTGGTTGTGTATCCTCCTGGTCATATGCCGGAACTTGATTCACCACTTTCGCAGCACCCGCAGAATACCATGATTTCTGGTGTCATGCCTCACCAATCTACCCCTCTTTCGGTCATCGATCCAGGTTATCAGACTCAGGCATACAGCATGCCTGTGCAATCAGTCTATGATGTTCGAAGTTATAATCCTTATCATGCGCACACAACCGAAGAGACTGCAATGTGGGGTGCGGCCATGGGCTTTGGGCATGGTGAATGGTCGCAATTGATGGAGGGGTTCCGGCCAAGTGCGCCCTCAAATAATCATGATCGCCAAATGCCAGCTTCATAGTGGCACTGGAATCAGATTCTTTTCTATCTGTTGCTTGCTCTTGCCATCTTTTTGCTTGAACCCCATATTTACCATACATGCCGGCATTGCATAAGATTCTTTGTTCCTCCGCTTACGTACTTACTAGCCACTCAACTTGCTTCCACCTGTCTGATATCTATGCATGTTGTCTTTTTTTTCTAATCATCTTGTTATTTTGGGTATTTCGCGTCATGTAGCAATATAGATTAATTCTATGTATCCCCACAATGTTTTTCTTCTTGAAGCGAAAAGTGAATTTTATAAGAAAGATGAGAAAGTGGCTAACGAACAATGTACTAAATGGGTCAATATATATCAATGTGAGAGCTTTTGAAGGCGCTGGACTCTGACGTCAAGCTCTGTCCGCAACTCGGCCAAACGAGGGTGAGACTTGGATTCTTCAGCCTGAGCGGCTGCCGCTAACACTTGATCAAAGAGATTGTAAGGTAGCCACGTTGCACCCGCAGTTTTTAGCGATCCCCGCATCAGAGCAGCTTTGTCCTGAACAGAGCGATCAATCTTCAAAAATGCGCTGTGAACAAAACGTGGCCTACTTGTTGTATCATTGAGAGCGAATGATCAAGGGCAAGGTCCACTCTACCATAGATCAGGTAGGTACGTACAAGATATTCAGGTTGATGCTTCTGCTCATTCCCCAGAGTCAGTTATGCTCACCTCAAAAAAAGGCTTATTCAAGAGCTTGACGCACCGTCAACGTTTGAAGTAACCATGGTGGGGCTACAGAATCCTGGTCATGTACCAAGAGGCTTTCTATCACCGCTTTCGAATACCGGTAATCTATCTCTGCAGAATCATACTGCTCAAGTGATCGTCGGATAGAATTCCAGCCCCGTTCTACAGGTGGGCAAGGGGAGAGTTGGCCTGTGAGCAACCAATCACCTTGTCCTTGATATCTAAAAATTGCCAAGCAGTGCATCAGTCAATAATAAATCTCACTGATGATGAGGATTACTTACGCGGTATCATCTGCTTTACTGATCAGACGCAAACATTGGACTGTCATTAGCGCAAAAATTTCTGTCATATCGACCTTGAGTGCCCAAGCTGTTGTAAGGGCATCCTCAAAACAAGACAATGACGCCAAACGCATTACAACCACAGTTGGAGGTAGGAGATGTACTAGTTGATATAGGTATGTCGATATTGCATCAGGAACTGACATTGGTAGAATCACCTTCAGGGAATGATAGACTAGGATCCTTGCGGACGAGCTCGATCCGAGCCCGTAGGAGTATGCATTTATTTTGCATGTCTGACAGATGAACTATGTCAGAATCAAATTTTCGTGGCGAAGAATCATCTCCGGAGGCGTAGTCAACAGACACACTTCGTGATCCATCCTGAAAATAAAATTAAATAGGCAGCATTAAGAATAACTGAACTGCTGTTCCATACTAAAGACTTGGGTACGATAATCCACGCATTGTTACTAGCTAGCATCGACAGAGCGTTGATGGCGATCATCATGGCTTCCAGTGATAGTTCTGCTCTTGTAAATGACTCAAAGTCATTGAAGGCTGAGGCCAACTGCTCTGATTGTTGATACATGACAAGTGCACCTAAAGTGTTCGAACTTCAGCATAAATGCAACCAGAACAAACTGAAACATGCCACCACGATAATTTCCTCTCCGAAAGTACCAGGCATAGAGAATGTTTACATATGCATGACGAGAGTCGGGCTCAACTTCCTGTATCCGAGACAAGAGCACAGTTTCGACTTCTTTGACAACCCCAACAAAAGGAAACGTCATAAGCAATTCGATGGCATTGTTTTCACACATCTGAAGGACTAAATGACCGAGACACTCTCGTTTTCTAGGGTACTCTTTCAGCAAGCATCATTAAATCACTCAAAGAAAGAGTGTACTCACTGTTTGTTGAAAGGTGTCGCTATTAATGCAGCATATGCGTCATCATACCTGTCAAGATCGGTATAACCCTTGATGACAGTGGACCACAAAGAGGATGTATCAACATCAAGTGGTGCCGACGAGATAGCCAGCTGCGCAAACAAGACTTCATAGTAAACTAATGAATGCTTCTTGAATATCTCAGAAACGTGAATATAAAAAGCATATGCTGAGTCCAATGTCTCAGAGGAAGGCATAACAGTTACCAACGCCTCGCGGTCTTCTTGCGTCAGTTGACAATCAGGTCCTCAAATGATGGGTCAGCGCTCAGAGGAGGCGATGAAAAGAGCAAGAAACTTACCGAAGCTTGAAGCGAGTTTCTCCAATAATACGGCAGAGTCCGCCGGTCTACCAAGCTGAAGCCAGACAGTTGCGAGGACAAATGTGGTTGCTGGAGTACGGGGCAACCAGGCAAGCAGGTCCCTTGCGACATCAAGTAAGCCGAGCAACCGAACCTTTTCGCAAAAAAGGACTTCGTGTGTGGTAACATTGGATGGCGAGACAGATTTCAACAAGCCCACCGAGTCCAAGAAGCGGCACGCTACGACCAAGAAATGACTGTTAGATGATTGAGGTAAAAACGAACGAATGAGCGAAGTCCTGTATGTAAGACCAATATTGGAGAGATTCAGGTTCTGCATTCTGCGAACAACATCTTCCGAATCGGCCTGTTCTATATCCTGTCCTTCATAAGAACCTATCGGCTGGCTAACAATCTGGCGTAGCATTGAAATGCCACGAAAGATGGCAAGTACCTTCCCCAAAATAGTAGGATCCCATGTTGACAGATCATCAGCAATGAAAAAGAGCAGCGTGAACAGCGATAAGCATAAGTCGTAACGAGCACTGATCGCAGAGACGAGATATGCGATGGCCAACTCAGTCGACAATGAAGACGATTCCGCAATGAGTGGAGTGCCAGGATCGTTTACTTCCTCCCATTTGACATCAGAGTCAAATCTACCAATGGCACGAATGACAGCCACAACACCCGCCTCCAAATCACCCACACCGTGTAAACGCCGGGTAAACCATTCCAACGTAACTTCGGTCAAACTTTCCCTGATTCCGACTCGACGTGCTTGATCTTGGAGAATGTCAGAGCAATCGAATGAGATCTCCTGGTGTAGAATATCCACGATGCTATTCTTTACTGCTGACACAATCTGGGGACCAACCTCTGAACGCAGCCTGGACATGATAGGTAAGATATCGTATCGCGAGTTGAGATCAATAGGAGTATACAGGGCGTAGCGCTGCAATCGAATGGATGCATCCTCGGCGACAAGAAGACCAACATGCTCTCGTTCAATGATAACAACACCCTGGTTGTTAATCCCAAGTGCTAACGGCCAACGAGCGCTACGTTCAATTTCACGACACCGTGCTATAAAACTCTCCCAGTCACGCTTGAGGGCTATCCAATAAGCAGCATATTGGAGAGCACCTGTCTGAGGATCGCGGTTGAGATTGACCATGCGACCAACAATGTTCGCTAATTGTTCCTCGACATTTTTATAGGTACATGTAAGTAGAGGCGGGGCGATGGGAGACAGAGAAGAACAAGAATTGATATATTGATGTAGGGCAGTCTTGAGTGTCTGGAAAGAGAAAACCCCGGGTTTCAGAAGGGCTTCAAAGTACTTGCTCGTCAGGGAGCCAGGCGCGAGGAGCTTTTCCTCTATGTACGCAGGCATTAGATCCGGTTCATTGACATAGTTGGCGATTACCCATCTGGGCTGAAATTCCCTATTCTCTCTCTCATCCAACGGGAGCTCAGTCGACTCAACCGCTGACCTTCCTTTTCTCTCCCATAATGTATAGAGACTCCTTCCATGGACGGAGAAATCCTGTAAGTAAGAATGGACAGTGCTTCGGGAGCACTCAAATGCCAATACATCATGCAAATAATCGCCGTGTGTATCAAACAAGCGGAAAATGCCCCCAGATGTGGCGGAAGCGGAGGGAATGAAGACAAGCACGTAAACTCGTCCATTCAACGAAAATACTCTGATCAACGACTGTAGTGAAGAATCAAGAAGGGGCTGGTTTGCGACACTAGTGGATGAACCGGGATTCGATGGATGATGTCCATGAAGATTTATGGTTTTACTCGCAATACAACCAACATGGGCTTTCCAGAGGCGCAAGGTCCAATCAGTTGACAACGTCCAAACATGCCCATTATCGGTTGGCCATGGGTGACTGGCCATGGAAATGATATCGTTGGCAGGGTCAGAGTTCATCAAAAACAAGGATGACAACGAAGTAAGGAACGACCCAGGATGGAGAATTGTTTCAGACCAATCCTCTGCGCTTCACTTAATGTCATGTCATGTAAAAAATTCGTAGCACGTACCACCTGACAGTGTTGAGTCGAGTTGCAGACGAAGCAAGGAGCTATTTGGCAATGCGATGGTGACTGAATCTATCCCTTCGATATTGACCAACGGCTTCTGGGCTTCCGGAAAGTTGACAATAACGTACTCCTGATAATGAAATCTATCGCCTTGGTTCCACCATAAGCTAGCCTCGTTGACTTCATCAAGCGGGACTATCAAACGATAGAGAGAGCCAGTAGTTGTGACTGCAAGCACGTGAAGTGTGTCAGATCTCACTGGGAAGAGTCCAACTTTCGGCAAAAGTGGCACCGGAAAGACGAAACGTATAGGGATGACCTGACTAGACAGAGATATGAGTTCTACTACCGAGTCACTACACAACAGGCGTAGCACGATAGTTCCATGAGTAGAAGTGGTGAGAACGGTGGAGAAAGACGCGTGTTGTGGGTGAATATCGGGATCAAAGGAGTTTGATAGTGGAGGCGGTTGCTGGGAGGTACGAATAGGGATAGTTATAGGTTCTTCTAGGTAAAGCGGGGTTGAAGAAGTAGAGACAATAAAAGTTTGTCCAGTGTCTGCCATGAGTGATGGATGACCTTTGGAAACAGGGATTGCCGAATACAAATTACACAGCTCAGAACGCGTCAATCAATATTCTCACGCTCTACCTCGCGATCCTGACGCTCGAGCCTCCTTCATTACTGTTCATTCCTTACTTTCCTCTTGGCTTGCTGTTGTTACTCCACCATTTTGACATCAGGATAATCAATTCTCTATTTTTTCACAACTCGGGAGTTTCATAAGACGACTCGATCCCTCCAGGAATTTTCTTATGAGGGAATTATGCTGAGGTCTCCCATACTTTCCGCGACGCGTGACGTGATCCCAGTCCTCTACCAGTCTGCCTATGACTCAGATATTTTCATTAGAAGAGGATATACTATCTCCTCTACCAGCGACTGAATCAGACCAGACAATTATTACCGGGGAATGGTTCCGAGCTTTAAGCAGGTTCGGTTGAAGTGCATGGCTGTGATCTCAACCCGTTACTCGCTTTTTGTCTCTTCATCGATGGACACATGGTTATCATCTGGTCCCAGTTGGAACTCCGATGTCTAATGTAGTCAGCAGCCTCTTGGTTCTTTCAACATTTTGAAGACCTGTGCCTGAGATTTCTTTATGGTGTGCTGCAAGTGTGGATTCAGCTCTACTATACAGCTCTCAGAATGCTTTTTTGAATCATTATACAGAAGCCCGCAGGGGACCCATATCCTGTTGTCTCGCTCCTTACCTGATGGCTGCAGCATGGTGTTGAGAACTCGGGAAGCCGTTGCTCCTGATACAGGTGGTAGCCCTTTTGCAAGATAATTGGATCAAATCACTGTTCGCTCTGTCCGGCTGGTTCGGTCCTTTTTTCCATGCTATCAATTGATTTGAAAGCCGCTGATCGAGGTAGTTCTCAATAAGCCGTTGTTCCCCGGATCTTTAACACTAGTTTTTCTAGTCGATATTAGGCGACTCCCAATCATTTTCCATTTTCCATCTATCAAGGCCACCAACCACATGTGTGAATAAAATTTATTCTAGACATGAACCTGCATTTTCTTCGAGCTGCTCGACCTCTCTTCGACAGAATCTGGATATACATAGTGTTGTGCGACCCAAGTGGATCATATTCATGGCCTTGCACTGAACCAAGGAAAGTTCTTCTGTCACAAAGGGAAGCCACCCAGTGTCGTGTTCTTACCCATCTCTTAAAGTCTGGAATCCAGTCTGTCAAACGTCGTTCGTTCCCAGGCGAGTCATCCGAGCAGGGTGTGAATGTACTGTGTATTCTGGAACCCTGCAGGAAATTGACCTCTCGGACAAGTGGGAGATGCCCATTTCAAGGGTCATTTCTTTCACAAAAGTGTGACGAAGTGTTATAGAAAATACAAGCACCCCTGTGGTGACCTATTGGCTCCTGACTGTAAAGCCATGCGAGACTAATGGGTTCTCAAACTATGGGGATGTGATTACATGGTTATCGAGAAGTGCTCGGATTAAAATGATAAATTGGGTGTCAGGCTTGGACGATCCGAAAAACTTAAGTCACTCGTTTTAAATCACGATCGAGCTCGCCATCGAGTGTCCACGGGCACGAGATCTTGGACACTCGTCCTATTTGCCATCACCAGTCGGCTACCTTGCAAAGTGCACCAAGCGCTCGTTAAGGACAAGGATATAATTTTAGGTCTTCCTGAAATAAGATTCGTCGATCGAAGATGCTTCGAACCCGACGCGCGACGCGAAGGTGGCTCATCTTTTTTAAGCGAATCCATTAGGCGCGTGATGGCCTTGCTCTTGTGTTGAAGAATCCCTTTAATTGGCAGGGCTCGACGCTCAGTGGGTAATAATGTGTCTGGACCCCATACATCACATACATACTGGTAGTGGTTAGTGATGATTGATTATTTGGCGCACAAGCTAACTCTCTCTAGTGAGTTCCGTTCATAGTGAAGGGCACAGCTTTCATATGTCAATCCCACGTTCCAAAGTATGTACAGTCCTGACTGATGATCTGAATGAAGCGGTATCCCCTCTTTTGGATGCACAGAACGATTAGGAGAAAGACATCTTGGTAGCGGCATGTAACCCTCGTTGCTATCTTGGATTTATATATGCCGCCTATCCAACTGACCAGAGACCAGCTCCTTCCACCCCTGCGTCTGTTGTCTGCCTCTTCATCACTAGTTGTTTCGATCCAATCACCTACCATCTCTTTGGGTTGCGTTGCTCCTCTACAGCCTCCTCGTGTGGATCTCGCTCACAATCACCGCCTTCAGCCATCTTACTTCGCCATCCATGGAAGACATACAGCGTTTTGGTGCTATTCTCTTTCCCTCTGACGGTACGACAATTTAGTCGAGCAAAACTCCGTCCTGAACTATCTTCCGTAGGACGGCCTCCCACTCTCGTCTGTCTTATGACTAGGTCTGTCGGGAATATCGATTCATAGAATAACATTGAATTCATCAATTCCGACAGTCCAGTACCCTATTCATCAAGCCACGGCACTTACGGAAATTCGACGTCCCGGATCCCCCATCCGGAGGTATACATGGATTATGTATATATCTCGTTCCTGGTATCCAATTACCGCGCTGACGATGAATTTGCCTTTAGATTGCCGAAAAGTGTGGACCTCGTGCATGGAATTACCAGGTGCATCGCATTTCCGTCAAAAGACTTGTCCAAATTTTACGTTGACTCACATATACTTCCTTCCGAACTGGCAGCTTATCGAATCTCTCGATGGCATGAATAAGAAGTTCTCAAGGCCTTACGTCGTATTTTACCCCATCGTCTCTCGGGATAGGATGCCATTCCCAATCAACAAGTGCATTCGTGATCTCCAGGGCGCTGCGTTTCGGGAGGAAATGGCCTGGCGAGGTAATATCATTGTTGGAAAATATACAGGACATCCTTTCTCAGACTTAACCAATGCCTCTATGGCCGACTACCCGATCATGAAGAACTACTTCATGAGGCATGGTTGCGTACAAGACGCGTCGTGTATAGCAGCATCCTTGGTTGATGCCGTCAGCTTCGACCCTAATCCAATCGATCATCACACAATGTAGATCAATGTAGAATGTAGATGTTCTGAAATCTCCTGTATTCAAATGGACCTGTCCCGTTGTTTACGTTGTCATATATTACGGTATTCAGATCGCAATTTGGCGATCTAAGGTGACAAAACGTTACATTCTCAACATGGCACGCAATTCACTGGAATGCATACACATCCAAGTTACACAGATGAATTTATGAACTTATCAGAGCTCCTGATGGTGCACTGGCTTCGTCTTTTCAACATTGTCGGCGGCCTTCTCCCTTTCGGCACGTTCTTGATGTTGTCTCCCGGCCTTTTTCGAATCACAATGTTCAGGTATCGGACTAGACGGATCGATTGGCTTGTGCGACACACGACCAACCTTGAAGTAATTTTTGTGGTCTTGATAAAAGTTCTTCCAATGTTCAATACTCTATATAAGATGCGTGTTGTTAGATGTATGTAATCAAGTAGAAACATTGACCGGGCCTACCTTTAATTCAGTGTCTGACAAACCGCGAAGATCGTGAGTCCTGTGATCCTTGAAGCAGCCTGTGGCAAATGCTCTAGCTGCATCTACACCAGCACTTGTGTGGTTTATGAATTTGGTTGTAAGAACTTCGGAGGATGAGATGCGCACAGTATGTGATATGAACCACTAGGATGGTAAGCTTTACCCTGTGTCACATCGTACACATCTCCGTCTATCTATAGGAGAATGCTTCAATGACTAGCAATGATCACATATTCTCATTTGACTTACAGCAAGATAAATTGGCTTGGTCGAGTCGCTACCATCGAACTGGGCCAGCATGCGCTCCGAGAATAGGCGTTCATTTTTCTGTCAAGGGCATCAGAGCTGCAGCTTTGGGGCTGAGTAGACTAGGATGGACCGGTAGATAGGTCTTCAACTGTAGCCATTTGCTCTCGTGCTCCCAAACAAAGCTTCCTGTGATAAATTTGCCCGCCATTAAGAAGATAAGGATTGCATATAGAATAAGTTTTAACAATCCGAGTAGCCCAACTTCCTGTACAGCTGTTGGATCTGGTTCTAGAGGTCCGACTTCTTCTCCACGAGTAATCTTATCGTCTCGTTCCTTTTTCTTCTTCAGCCATTCAGTATGCAGTTCTTCCTGTCTCTTGCGGTACGTTCGATGACTATTCTAGCCTTCAGCTCCCTCTTGCTCTTTATGGAGAAGGACATTATCAGGACATACGCTAGGAAGGGACGGTTGGCAGACTTTGTGGAAACCATTCGATTAGGGATAGCGGGATCCTCGACTTCGGAGCAGGAGGGGTCATCGGGTTCGAATGGAGGCATTGCTTCACCGCCAACCATCTCTCTGAACCAAGACATGAGGACAACGGAGATTAACAAGTGGACCCAGGGTCAACTGTGTAAGCAAGCGATCATTATCACCTTCATATCACTCACGTGGGCGGGGTCACCCCTTCAATAAACCTGTAGGTACCGACCGCATCAATGGATTACAGATTTTTAGAGGCATTATATTATTTATTGATACTGGTCTGGATTGGAATGTATACTATATAAAACTGAGTGGGATTACACGACTGTTCTCTCAAAGCTGAAGAGAGTGACTACGAAATGCAGGAACTGGAATTACAAGTGACTCGAAAATAAACAGACCAGCGTTACTAAGATGAAATGCAACTGGGAGGATGGTGACTAGAAAACATTAAAGTGAAATGAAAGGTTACGTATCGTATGCGCGAAAAAGAGGACAAGAGATGGAGATGAACCAGGGGAGTGAATTGGATTAGGAGAGTCATGGACCAGGATATCTCCGGTAATTAGCGCCAGGCTATCTCTGTGCTTGCCGATTTTGCTGCTTGTGGCGTTCTCGCTCGGTTGCCCGTTCGGAGATCGTCATATAAGCGCCGCCGATTTCGTCGTTACCACTCGCAGGTGAAGAATCTTGTATGGATAGGAGACGAACCTCTCCATCAAGCGACTCTAGGTCCTCAACGTCACTTCGTCTCGCTAGGAAAGCCGGAGATTTCATAAACTATGTCCGACTTAGTGAGCGAGAGGATCGGGAGTAGGAAATCAACTCACCTTTGGCAAGGAATCCGTAGACATCAAACGAAATACATGTGCCTGGATTCGTTCATATAACCGGATGATATGTTGGAGCTGGGTAGCATTCAGCGCTCGTGCGTGCTCCGGTTCCAAGCGACCTTGGAAAGTTTTCCCAGGTATACCTGAAACGAGGTTATTAAGATAGACGGTGAGTTCGTTCCGCAGGCTATGATCAATGTTGAGCTCGCTGGGACTTGAATGTGCCAGATAGTTGTTGAAAATGAAGAATGTAGTCTGTATCAAAAGTTCGTGATGCTTTTCCATGGCTAAATGACCCGGTGTACTACGACTGCCTGAGCGGGTAGATCGTTCTGAAGCCGTCGCACTGGAAGTGACCAAAAATTTCTGTTTAAGCTCCTCTACACATGACCAAAACGTCAAGTTTTCTTCACAGATATTGTGCTGCAAAAATTCTCGAAATAGCCCCCGCAACCGTGGAGACTCCATGATATATTGCAACCGGTCAGCATTAGTTTCTTTGAAGCGCTTGTCTCCAAATTCTGCCACAGACAATCGGCGGTGGAGTCGATTTGCACGAGAGGTATGCTCGTTTCCCTCCTCAGAAACATCTGCTGACGAACGGGAAGCAAGTTCAACTAATGAGCTACCCGGCGAATTATAGTTGGCTGGACGAATCTCTTCCCAGCGTGCGACACGGCGACCCTCGTCCGTGATCTTGTAAACAGCTTTGTTCGTACATCGGAACTCGCCCTATCAATTTGTCAGAGATTGTCTATAGATTATTGGGAAAACATACGTTCACGGAAGGACCAGACGTGCTTGATGGAATCCCACGAATTGTAAAAACAATTGCGGATTCGGAGGTTTTCCGTTTGTCGCTCACGAGCGTAATAAGACCGAAACGAACGAATTGAGCAGCCATTTCTGCAGCTTCCTCACGGCCAACCACTGAAGTGAAATCACAGAGCCACTCAAGGACTGTCACAGCATAAAATGCAAAGCGGACGACGACACTTCCCTTTTTGTTCTTCTCCTGCAGGTCGAACAATGGGATGCCTTTCGCTTGTTCATGGTAGCGGAAGAATGGATCTGGATCATGATTATCGGGTTGGAGATAGTTGGGTCGCTGACCAGCAAATCGACGAAAGAATGCAGTGATTACAGACTGGGTAATAATGATCTCGTCATCAGACGAACGACGTTCGAGGTGGAGAAGCTTGATACAGATGGGTTGTGATGCGAAAACTGGTTGAAGAGTGTTAGCATTAATACCATTCTTGCTGATGAAGCGTTCGAGAACATGGAGTCCCTTTGGAGTAACTTGATAGATACTACGGTCCTTGAAAAGATTCGAGAAAGGATCCGTTGCACTCCCAATCAGGCCTGCATCCATGAAATGTTGACACATGGCCTTCGCTATTTCGGGAGTCATAGTGAATGTCGTGGTAGTCGTGGTCGTTATTATTCGGGTAGGTTCTTTAGGGTCCGGTCCACGATTAGATTGAGAAAATTTGAGAGAAGCCAGATTTTGCACAGCTTCATCTCTAATGGAGCAGGTTCGATGGATGATATGAGATCAAGGGAATGAGCTCACGTAGTAAAAGAATGATGAAAGTTGCGAAAAAATTGCTTATGAGAGCCAAAGTTGAGCGAGACCATGAGGGTGGAAAATAAATCGAAGGTATCCTGAATACAGAATTCAGCGGATTCCAAATAATAGGAAGGGGTGGTCTACTTTAAGGAAGGGCCTCCCTCGTCTGGTGGTTTTCATCATGTGAGACGAACTACCGCTTGACTCCTGGTCATGAGAAGACATGCTGGATGGCCAATAAAACAAAAGAAAAGGCTCTGAATTCCTCCCAGAGAAAGGATAAGTCAAGGACGAGTGTGGGAAAAAGCTGACTCGGTTGCCAATCCAACCTTTCCCACAAGGGTGATTGCCTCGTGGCCAATGTCCCCTAATTAGGCCTGACACTTTCGGACAAGCATTATCCCTTGCACTAGGTGGTGGTAGTCTAGAGGGCGCACGGCTTCTTTCTAAAAGAACGGAGCAGATCCAGAGAAGGGACAATGGGACTCTGCCTCATTGATCAGAATCACTCACCGTGTTCAACCACGCTCTCGTCACCGATCAACACCTTGATCACCGGAACAATGTTTCATCTCTACCCAAGCATATTTTCTGTTAGAGGTCGTTCGAATCTGGGACCGGATGATTATCTCGTAACTTGAAGATGTGTTACAAATAAACCCCGGCATGTTTTTCACATTGATCCCTCTGACTAGTAAGCATCTCCTGGGTTCAACTTCGGACTTCGAAAGTTCAGGCGTGGGAATATAATCTCACTCCAATTCATGCTCAACTTGAATGTGAGGTGGTTGTAGTTTATGGTCTTATCTATACTTGCCATAATGAGTCAACTTCAGGATCCAGCAGGCATTCAAACGATTCTCGACCAGATCAGGTCATCGCAAGCATGGCAGCAATTGGCAGCAACGTCAAATCGATCGACGTCCCCCATCGATGAAGGAAAGACAACGAAGACTAGTTCTTCAGGATCTTCCGTATCTTCCGTTGCATCTCTACTTTCTCAATTAAGACCTGCACACCAAGTTCTTGAGTTTCCTACAAACCCTGGTGTGAATAACGAACAGGAACGTGCTCTGCAATTAAATCACTCAGAGTCCAATTTTACGACATTTCAATCTGACGTTGCAATGGTCTCGATTAAAGATTCTCGTTCACTTGATCTGAGGGATTCTATGCCCATCCTCTTACAGCTTTCCTGCGACTCTGCGTTTGTGGAAGAAATGAACAAGGTAGCTAGTTGGATTTGATCCCGGTGATTGTTGATTTAATTATTCCATGTAGATGAAGCAGGACCAGGATACCCTTGAACGACAACTGTGGGAAGAGCGACGATCAGTTCACAGAAAGTACGAAGAGAAACTCAAGGCGGCGAAAACCAAGTATTTGTACCTTCGTTACCTAAAACGAGTTACTTATATGTTTTAGAGCAAGTATCATTGGTTCCAGCATTTCAAAACACGATGCCGAGGTTGGTAACAGGCTACTTGAGCTTACAGGCTACATTGAACTTGGAATAGATGCTAGTCGATGCTCACAAGAAGGATTTACAAAAGTTTGATAGAGACCGTGCACTACCTGCCTGGGACAGCCTCCTCTCTCAGCAACAGGTCAAACTTCAGCAATTGCAGGTCCCTGCAATGCACATCACCTCTGAATCTGCCAAACGGGAGGTACGGATTCCACTTTTTCCTTTCATATCCCTTAGACTATCCTTCTAGCTTCAGCAACGTGTCTTGCAAGTTCTCATCAGCCTCATTGGTCTTTCCGTCATATAATGATAGCTTCCTGTTCCGGCGGCTATAGAAGACTTTCGGCTCCGCCGAGTCTACGACATAGAGTCTAAATCTATCTAGTCCTCGGCATGTTGATGTCCCAGCATCTGTCTTGATGTGGCGCCCCGTGAAACAGTAAAATTGTGTGCTTCTGAATCACGTCAATGCCATGGACGATGGACGCTCTGAAATCTCCGATCAATCAGACGTTGCAATCGGCTTTGAACACAGTGGGATTCGCTTTACTCTGGCTATCTGATTGTGGAAATGGCAACTCCTCCCGAGAGTCGGTCAGTTTGAAATTGCGAAAACAAATCCCTGAGTTTATCCTCCGCTGGATTAAGTTTTCTTGAAAAGATACATCTTTACTGCGATCTATGGTTGCTGGACATTGGCCAAAATGGAAATTCTTATTATTGAATATGAGGCAAGTACTACAGGGTTCTTGCACTGCCTTGACACCATACTGCGTTATTCATGCTATGAGACGACAACACCATATTTTTGTTTTTGCTCATTTATTCCAACATGCTAATCAATGTTGATGTTCAGTAAGAAATTTACTGTTTGACCACCACCGTCCTCTTTGGGTGGGCTCTCCTCTCGGAGGGTCTATCTCATGGGACTATTTATTTGATGTTAACCAGGTGTTGAGCTGATGTTGAACAGATGCTATCGGAAGTCAATTACAGGTGATGAATATTAATGGTAGATGTTTGGTGGAGTAGGCACCTCGAGGAGGGAAGGAGTGACCCTCCAAGAGGGATGGTGGTAGTCGAACAAGAAGCTGGGCCTTGTTCTGAAAAGCAGCTATGCTGCACCTCTGAGTGAGCTCTTCTGTAAGAGCAATGATGACATACAAGGGCTGGTCTGATGACAGCTCAAAACTAGCAGGATTCATATTTCTGTTTGGATACGACCTATGAAGAGCTGTAATTTTGGTAGCAGGACTTTCAGTGTAATCACTATCAAGGCTCCATGAGATAGCTATCAAGCTTGACAATCGACCCTTGTGGCATTCTGTTGGTTTGTGAACTATATACTATTTCTATTTTTGATACAACTTATCGTATGCTTGGCATCAGGAAAGTTAGTCATCATTTTCTATTCCGAGTGTTACCACGAAATCGGACAATTCGGCAAACACTTTTTTGGGTTGCACGGGATAGATGTCCTGCGCTGGAGGTATAACATCAATCCTTGAACTGCAAGCTTCACATTTGTATTTTTCACTCTTCTCCCCATGCCCCATGCGCTTTGGATTCTAGCCATAAAGAATTGAAGTACTGTGCATTTCTCTGTTTATATTCATCTTCCCTTAGCGACAACTACTTTGGGTTCTAAAAATGATTAGTGGATTCATTATTCTCCTCCATGCCTTTCATCGACTTGTACAGTACAAATGACTTCGTTTCGATATACTACAAGACCAATAGCCAATATGGTAATGTCGGTGGATTCGACATGGACAAACCGACCATCTTGATCCTCCCTCCAATGTTTTTTGATACACAATGGCTCGATAATCACTGGGGAGACCCACGACTATACCAAAACTTCAATCTTGTTGCTTTGGATATGCGTTGTTCGGGTGAAACTGTGAGTAGGCCTAGTCCTCGCCACGACACGTGGGTGGAGGCAGCTGATGTTGCATTATGCCATTTGGTATGCTACATTCTAACATGATCATGACCTGGCCTTCACTATAACACAGAAGCTGCGATTACCACCCTGTCATATCATGGCTCTTGAGCCAATCTCAGTTTGTGTTGCACTACGGTTCGCTCTTCTGTACGTTGATAGTCACGACTTTTCCGATACGGAGTGATTGACCAGCTTCCGCACCCAGTTTTCCAGAGTTATGTCTGAGTCTAGCACTGTGCAATATCCCTTCTCCTTATGAGTAAGGCAAATGTGCCCGATGATATGCTTAAATGTTCATGCTCGCCGGGCTTCAGGTCTGACTGGACATTCGGACTTTTCGATGAGGTTCTGAAACAATGGTGTTTTGCTGAAGACATGGAAACATTCGAGCACGGTGGGGTGGAAACCATTAATTTACTTTGCGGTGATGTTAGTTTCGTGCAACTCTATTAGTTCTCGACTTATTCTTCATAACAAAGGAGGTAGACCCTAGTCTATACGATGAAGTTGTTTGATCCGAATTTTGACCTAAATCAAAATCCTCATCTGTATTTCAGCTCATTGCCCACCTAGCTTCGAAAACACCGAAGGATCAGCGCGTCCGCGTGGCTGAAGTTTTTGGAGTGTACGCGAATGTGAGTATATGCTTTCTCGTTTACCTTTAGGGAGAACTCAATGTTATCGCTTTTGCCCAGCGGACACCATTGAATCCAGAAAACTTGGCTAAATTGAGACAACCTGTCATCATATTCCATGTAATTCTAGAAAACAAGGCCATCTCTAACCTAGATCTGAAAAAAAGAGTTTAGGGCGAGAAAAATGAAATGCACTCGGTCGAGCATGCTGAGGGGCTGAGAAATTTATTGACCGGAGCTAACGGGGAGGCAACATTTCACACTATATTGAGCAAGTCCTGTAACAGATCCAATGACATGGGTCGCTGAATTCTCACAGGTGGTGCATCTAACCTATCCCTCAATCGGGCGAACAGTTCATCACTGAATAATATCTACTCAAAGTTTCTGCAGCACCGTGTCGAGAAAGCACGGTCAGACTTGCGTACAATTGAGATTTCAACAGAAGAGAGGATGCAGGAGGCACTGTTTAAATTGGCAGACATAATGGAACGTCCAGACATGCGAGCAAAATGTCCATTATCTCCAATATCTTTTTCGTGCCTTCCTGAAGTAAGCATCCAGCGGCAAGCAAAACTAATGAAAGAATACGAAGAACTAAATAGCACTTTCTCGCCTCTGGGTTCGGATGGGAGACCACTGCGAAAGTATGATGGTTAACTCGTTCAAATACGTGACTCTGATTGTTTTGTATTGCGCAGGTATTCTGATCGTGGAGGTCAACACTGGTTCAAAAGTGATCTAGGGAGGCACTCCATCGCAAGTGAGTCAAGTTGTTACGCACCCGTTCATAGTTGACCCTTCCCTCGAGACGCACCTGTTATTGAGGCTAAGGCCGTTCCGGAAAACGATCAGGGGATTAAACAATCCACCAACTTGTCAGTGACCTACCTGGTTCAATCGCGGCCGAGCTGATCGCAATGATCAATCCTACAATTTTGCTTGGTCGTGGCGTTGAATTAAAAGGTGTTAGGAACTTATGATACCCATATTTTCTGCCTATGGAAATGTATTACTGCAATCAAAGTTCAAACGATACTCTATAAGCAAAGGATTTGCACATCAAGAACCAATTTAAGGTCCTTCCTATAAGCTGCCCTCTGCCATCTTGGCCTTGTAATATCTGACCATCTCCTCTAGACCCATATAAACAGACCAACAAGGTTGCCACTCTAAGGATTCTTTAGCCCTTGAAGTGTCAGGGCGGCGCTTCTGAGGATCATCGGTAGGAATTGGCTTATATACAATTTGAACGCGTTTATTCAGCTTAACCCCGTCTTCTTTCTGCACTTTTTCAACAATATCGCGAACAAGCTCTGCAAATTCCCCAATTGAATATTCTTCTCCATTGCCGATGTTAACAGGGCGAGTTTCGTTAGAGTTCATGAGAGCAATCATGCCATCTATGAGATCATGGATGTATTGGAAGGATCTGGTTTGTTTTCCGTCCCCATATACAGTCATGTCTTCGCCTTTAAGTGCCTGGACGATGAAGTTGGACACAACTCGGCCATCGTATGGGTTCACTCCAAACGCATGTATTCAGTACGAGTCTAATCATTCGAGGAGGGAAAGACTTACTGCGAGGTCCATAAGTATTGAATATACGTGCGACACGAACATCAACACCATCTTGACGCTGAAAACCATACGCGAGGGTTTCCGCCACTCGTTTTCCTTCGTCGTAACAAGCTCGAGGGCCAATCGGATTGACATGTCCCCAGCTTAGCCAATGGATTCGATAAGTCTGAGCTAATGGTGAATTTAACACAGGGTCGCTTACTAATCTTCATGTTGTGGGTGAACTTCGGGGTCACCATAGACCTCTGTAAGTGGGGTTAAGCAAAGCCTATGCCGAAGCACATAGAGATAGTACCTGAAGTACTGCTGATCAAAAAGCGTGCTTTCGTGCGCTTGGCCAAGCCAAGCATATTCAGAGTTCCCATGAAGGAAGTTTTGATGGTCTTTACAGCATTAAACTGATAGTGAGGAGGCGACGCTGGGCATGCAAGATGATAGATCTCTGAAAAGTAGAATTCTGTGAACAAGTCGACAGTGAACTTAATCCACTCACGGTCGCATTCAATCATGAAGGGTTCAACTACATCATGTCGGACCAACTCGAAGTTTGGGTGTCCAATCCAATGACTGACAGTCGTCTTGGAACCAGTAAAGAAGTTATCGAGAACAGTGACCTCATGTCCGAGTAGCATAAGACGATCAACTAAATGGGAGCCGACGAAGCCGGCACCTCCTGTCACAAGAATACGCTTGCGTCCCGATGGAGGTAGAAGTTTGACAGGCGGGAATCGAGTTTGGGTGGTATAAGAAATGGATGACATATGAGGAAAGTATACGGATGTGGGCCGGAACATTTCATGACCAGTGCTCAGTTTGGCATGTTCAATTTCAGCCTCCTCATCTCCAAGGTTTTCGAGGGCCCTCAAATTCTCCTCCGAAGCGATATAATGGGGACGCAGGTATAAAGAACGGAGAGTGTCGAGAGGGACTTCCGAGTCAAACCCAAAGCGCTTGAAACCCACAGTAGTTCTTTCATTGCCACTGTTATCCAACGTCTTGATCTACGGAGGGTAAAATATTATTTGGACGGTAGGGTACAATGAATAAGCCAACACTTACGTGTGAAGGAGACATGGGCGGGAAACTTGGGCAAATGGTGTAAGAGCGGCAAGAAAGAGGACATTGAGAAACTCATTCTGACGTTATATAGGCATTGATCTAGTAATTATTTTGTCGCTCAACATTATTAAGATCTAAAACATCTAGACTACAAACGTTCATAGCAAAAAGCATGTGAATTATGATTTGACCATAATACGGCTATAATCACCTGTCCCCAGCGGCCGCCTGAAGCCGATTGAATGTTATCGCAAAAATATTGAGTTCAGGATTGTCAAAGACTAGTCACAACCAATTATACTGAGACGGTATTGGAACACCGCGGGTTGAGTGAAACCAACGTTACGTATCGGTAACGAGCTCATGGGGCTACGAGGCACATTCGAATGCGTTGTAGCCCTAAATCCAAGTCAACGAGTGTTCTTCAAGTGGCTTAAGTGAATATCATATGGCACCCAGTCTCAGCTGTTTGCTATGTTTTTTGGTGCCCTAAGAGAGCCTGAGTCAAGGGTGACCAAAACTTTGGCAGTAACTGGAAAAAGACTGTCGATGGAAAAAAATAAAGTCTTGACTAATATTTGATGCCGATTAATTCTGTCTGAGACTTGTTCTTCGATTTCAATGCCTCGATCACAAAAGTTCGATAAGAAGCCTAGGCATGATCCCCTCTATACTCAGCTCGATAGAGACGAAACAGAAGCAAAACACGGACGTATATCGCAACCCGGAAAACGCAGAAAAACTCACAAAACAGGTGACGATGACAGTGGAGATGTACTCCTGATCCTGTTTCTTTATTTATTAGTCTCTCAATTGAATACCAGGTTATCCTTGATCCCAAAACATCTCGCAGGATCTTTGAGCTGGCTCGCGACCAGCAGGATGAATTGGAAATGCCGGATGATGCCTGTGATGATGGAGATAAGAGCACATTCACGACCCTACGTCCACCAGTCGATGAAGATGACGACGAAGAATCAGACATTGACTTCGACAGAGAAGTAGAGGAGGAAGAACTTGTGAGTGATTCAGATTTTACCTTTCGAGCGCCTGATTTACAGAATCCCAAGAAAATAGACGAAGAAGATCTGCATACACTAGGAACCCTCTTGCCTGGAAATTCTTATGAGCGACGAACGTTGGCTGATATTATATTTTCCAAACTGGATAACACCGCAGGCAAAGCGACGGCGGCAATCCAGAGAGTTCAACAAGGTGCGTTACCTATGCCGGTCAAGATTGCCTTTTGACCTTTTCTTAGATAGAGAACGACCTGATCCTGCCCTCGGTCTCAATCCAACCGTCGTAGTGGCTTATCGAAAGCGAGTTTCCATAGGCATTTACCGTGAATCTGTTCTCATAAAAATCTCAACCAAAAGGTTAGGATTGTTCCTACAGAAGTACAAGTCCGGACCCTTGCCAAAGCTTTTCAAGGTCATCCCCTCACTACCGGCATGGGCACGAATGTTGGCACTCACAAGTCCAGAAAGTTGGTCACCCCATGCATGCCGTGCAGCAACAAGAATCTTCATATCAAACATGAAACCACCTCAAGCACAACTATTTTTGAGCGTAGTTCTGCTAGATGCTATCCGAGAGGACATTGATCAAAACAAAAAATTGAATGTTCAATATTATGAGGCACTGAAGCGAGCACTTTACAAACCTGGGGCATTTTTCAAGGGCATCATTTTTCCAATGCTTGATGTGAGTTTGGTGTCTCTCTTATCAAGGTGACAAGCATTGAGTATCGGCAATGGAATAGCAAGGTTGTACTTTAAAACAGGCCGCAATCATTGCCTCTATCCTCTCGCGAACTAAGATCCCGGTGTTGCATGCTTCGGCTGCCCTACTTCGCATCGCAGATATGGACTATACAGGTATTTAACTGAATTCCTTGGACGTGCCTCTGTCTGATCTTCATTAAGGGCCCAATTCTCTGTTCATCCGGGTCCTCATTGACAAAAAGTTCGAGCTCCCATATCAAGTCGTCGATGCTTTGGTGTTCCACTTTATTCGTTTATCAAATACTTATAAAGCAAAATCTCGAGGAGACTGTGATAAATTACCAGTGCTTTGGCACCAGAGTCTGCTTGTTTTCTGTCAGAGGTAAGAGTGTGATCATGCATCATCAAGGAATCCTTCTAAGTGCACATTATTTCTCTAGATATGCGTCAGACTTAACACCTGATCAGAAGGATGCCCTGTTAGACGTCATTCGGGCTACGCCTCACCCCAAAATAGGACTTGAAATCAGGAGGGAGCTGGTGAATTCAGTTGTTAGAGGTGCACCGAGAACACAACCGGATGGGGATATAATGATGGTGTAATGCATATCTGCCGCTTTCACTTCTTATACACTTTGTTTGAAAAGTTGTGTGTATATACTTTCTGCTACACAAAGGTGGAATGCCCTTTTCGTCATTGATGCCTAGACACTTGTTGGGTCATAAAAATGATATTTGAAATTACTTTAAACATTATTTCCTGATATGGAAGTTAATGTCTGATTGGTGTTATATCTTTAGTTTTTTATCTTAGTGATTGTCGTCTATAGCAGAGTATATTTCCATAGTTTCTTGATTGATCTACTCCTTTTTGTAACAGAGTGGAGATAGTACTATCAGAACAACTCTATAAGGTTGCAGCAAAGTTGAGACAATTTAACCCCTACCCTATCTCTGGGTAGTAGAGAACCTAGTTAGAGAACCTAGTCCCTGTACATATAGTACACTACTTTCATTGTCATGTGACATCATGTGATCTCATCCATTATGTTTTAAACCTTGGGCAATTCACAACAAAAAGAATCACAACTTGTGTTCATGTTTTAGATGGTCAGACCCAGTATATAACAATTTTGTGATCAATTTATGATCTTGGTATCAAGCATTCGAACCACTATAGTCATCTGAAGATTTTTCATTGTCAGCTTTGACTCCCCAATCACATCCCATCATCTCATTGCTTTTGCCATTGGTCTCATCCAAAAGCATTTGAGCACTTTGTACTCCAGTCACTGGCAGACGCAGAATTCCTCTGGAACCATCTGGTGCAGAGTGCGGGACATGAGTAGGTAACAATCCTGCTTGGAAAAGTGCTGTAGCCTGATCCCACCAAATGTGCTCTGATTGATTGAGTTAGGTTCCTGGCAGCATGGACGTCACCGCTCACCATTATACAAGCGGTCGCCCCGTATGTTCACCACCGCTATCATAGGAATAGAAATTTTCTTGCCTGTCGGAGGTACACCGGGTAAAAGCCAATCAATAGTCCGATCATGAGTTGCGTGGAAGATAAACTCGTCTGATACGTTCCACGTTAGTCAATTGAAAGTTGTCGACAAGAAAGCATACCAATAATGCGATCAGGTCCAACAGTCCTTGAAACAACTTGAGTGTTCGTGTCATCCGGGTTGTTGAATATAAAATGATCTCGATAGAATTCTGTCAGTGCTGCATGACCAATTCCTCCAGTCATCTAATGTGGTGTGAAGAGCTAATCTCCCAACATAGCCATGAACTCACCGTTGGAATGTGATTGACATAAGGTTCTTGCTGTAATCAAGGTTGTGATCCTTGTAATCATTTAAATGGGGAAGGAATGGCATACCACCATCGTGGCCATTGTCTTTGCGACACTTCGAACTTCAAATTCAAAGTAACAATGCCGATCCCAGATGACCTCAAGATCAAAGACAGGACCCCCTAGCCAATTGCGTAGGAATACTAGAGACCGGCTATGCGCCAAGGAGGCGCTTCCTGGGTCGTAATCTGAGGTCTGTGGTAGGACAAAGTGCGGGGACTGCCCAGGATAGGAGTATGATGTGATATTTTCCACAACATCTATCTTCTGAAGTACGTGTAGGAGAGTCGGAAACCTGGGCTTTAGATATGTCGCCCTTGACGAAGCTCCATAAGAGATCAGGCACGCAATTGGTAACCCTTCCAAGCCTATCAATGATTGCAAGACTGCCGGATCGCTGTCATAGACTAAAGAAGTGTCTCGGTATGGTAACTGGCACATATCTAAATGAGAAAGAATTACCTATGACCGCAAATTTATATCTATCATCAAGTTCCTTGACTTGAAGCAAACCATTGATTCCCTGCTTTATAACTGAAGGGATGGCAGATGCCTGGTCAAAAACCGAGCTCGGTGTTAATGTAACACCAGCTACTGTGAAACCCTCTTCGGCCCATTTCTGAACAGGTTCTGGATCAAGAGGTCGACGGCTCTGAAGGCTAGCGCTCAAACATGAAGGGTTCGGAAGTAAGAGTACAACACCAGGACCTGAACCCCGGCCGGTCAGGGGTGGCTGAATAACAAGGTTGGAAGACAATGTGATCAAGGGGGCCGACAGTAAAGGAGGTACTTGTTCGTTCTCCGAGTCTGGATCGTATGCTTTTGGCGCCATGGTAATAGACAGTGTGTGCAAGAGAGGCCCGGAAATATCCTACTTGCCGGGAGATTGGCCCTTGTGATTACCATGAAGTTCACAGGTTCCAGACTGCAGGTTGGTGTATCAAAACCTGATTAGGCATTGTATTATTAATAAGAGTTTGAAGATCAATCCTAGTTGGACTTCATCGACAAAGCTGTACAGGACCAAAAGCCACCCGCGGTATTTGCCGAAGATTATGAAACTATCCTTGGTCACCATTATTTTCGTTCCCTCCTCAAGATTTTAGAATGAGGTATAATATATCTCGACATTTCTATTGATGTTGTCGGCTAACATATTTTCTCTAGTCACCGTAAGGTTTGTCCAATCTAATGGCCACACCATTGCATCAAGGAGTTCATATTTAATCTTAGTTTGAAGCTCCTCGCCATGGGTCTCTAGGTTTCCTCCCAAGGAAGCGTTCTGCTCGCCATCGTGGGAAGGTCAAGTCTTTCCCGAAAGTATGTTTTATTCGGTTATTAGTTATAGTTTCTCATGCCAATATGAACAGGATGATCCCAAGAAACCTGTTCACTTGACAGCTTATCTGGGATACAAAGCTGGCATGACCCATGTTGTTCGTGATCTCGACCGCCCTGGATCCAGTATGTGCTGGCTGTCTTTCCGCGTACATGGGTCTCATGGCCTATTACAGAGATGCATAAGCGTGAAATTGTGGAGGCTGTCACTGTGGTTGAGGCACCACCTCTGATCGTCGTCGGTGTTGTTGGTTATGTTGAGACTCCCCGTGGTCTTCGCACATTGACCACTGCCTGGGCTACTCATCTCTCCGACGAACTTAAGCGCCGCTTCTACAAGAATTGGTACCGTTCAAAGAAGAAGGCCTTCACCCGCTATGCCAAGAAACATGCTGAAGATGGTGGCAAGTCTATTGCTCGAGAACTTGAGCGTATTCGTAAATACTGTACCGTTGTCCGTGTCTTGGCCCATACGCAAATTAGGAAGACGGGTCTCAGTCAGAAGAAGGCACATTTGATGGAGATTCAGGTCAATGGCGGCTCCATTGCCGACAAGGTTGAATTTGCTCACGGTCTCTTTGAGAAACCTGTCGAAGTGTCTTCAGTGTTCGAACAGGACGAGGTTGTTGATATCATTGCTGTAACCAAAGGCCATGGCTTCGAAGGTGTTACGCATCGGTGGGGTACCAAGAAACTTCCTCGTAAGACACATAAAGGTCTTCGTAAGGTCGCTTGTATCGGTGCTTGGCACCCTGCAAAGGTCATGTTTTCTGTGGCTCGTGCTGGTCAAAGTAGGTGTTATGCATTCAACCTTGGTAATGGCTACCAGATGCCTGACTTTGCGTTTTTCTAACTCGTTAGACGGTTATCACCATCGTACTGAACTCAACAAGAAGATCTACAGAATTGGCTCGGGCTCGGATGATTCGAATGCTTCCACCGAGTCAGATGTCACTAAGAAGACCATCACACCCATGGGTGGTTTCCCCCACTATGGTATTGTCAAAAACGACTTTTTACTGCTCAAGGGTTCCATACCTGGAACCAAAAAGCGTGTTATCACAATTCGCAAATCGCTAATGGTTCACACATCTCGTCGGGATCTCGAGAAGGTGCAACTCAAATTCATCGACACATCCTCAAAATTCGGTGTAAGTGGTGTCTCTTTTTACCAATATGATACTGACGAAGTCTATTGCAGCATGGTTCTTTCCAAACATTCGAGGAGAAGGCTGCGTTCCTGGGTGCTCTCAAGACCTCGGCGTAGATTCATTTTTCTATCACTGTCTATCACTTGTACTGTGTTTATGAGAAGTCACATGATAAATAACATATTGTGGGAATATCATGCCTGAAAGGTGTACTCGAAAGATTTATACATTTGTGAGCGGTGTGCGTCTTGGCGTCTACGTTGTTGCTGGGGTAGTGCACGTCTGGTAAGTGAAACAGCAGCGTATCCAACAGCTTCCTTTACCATTTGTCTCTCAGGATGACTGCACCTCTTATTGATGCACAGAGTGTCCTCTCTGGGCCTCCCACCAACAGTCATTTCTGTCATCCAGAAATGTCTACGAGTCCCAGGAACGACCGTTGGATGCCGTTTTCTGATACTTGCGTCTCGCTCATTGGCTACGAACTGTTCTGTTCCTCGCTGGACCAACGAAGGAGAGTGCTTGGATACCGAGAGCTTTCAGTTGGGCAGCGTCGCACAGCCTGGCGTTCTTTCTTCCAGGAAAGAGAACCCATTGGGCTCAAGAACATCATCAGAGCCCGTCAAAGAGTCAACGCTGATAGAGGAAAGCAAGTCTATGAGGGAAAAGGAAAATACAACCGCAACCAACATGCCTCTTCAAGATGCGATCGGCCCGCTTGTCAAACAAGTTGCGGAGGGGAGCGTCGCTCAGAAGACCATACCACGACCAACCCTTTTTATTCAAGATCCACCTTTTCTATCTGGTCGACCTTGGGCTCAACTGCCGATCAAAACTCTTCGCACATCGTTAAAGGATGCAATGTCACCGAACTTTATAGAAGGCGACGATGCAGGTTTAAAAAACGAACTTCACGTACTCGCAACAACAATATCGGCAGAAGAAGGTTGGAGGGCATATGGGATTCTTTCCCGAATACAGCAACAACAGAACTTCTTGAATGGAGGTACCGACTCTATTCAGGTTGTTCCCTTTGCTCACCTCCACCGCCTTGCACGCCTCATCGCCAGGAATGTCCCAAAGACCCGCCCTCAGTTTTTGCGCCTCCTTTCTGTTCTGACGACGATACAAAATTACGGAGGCGATATTCAGCTGCACGAGTGGAACGCTCTTATCGATCATGCCGGGAAAGGATACCGGACCATTCTCTCGCAGAATTTCTATCGTTCCCTGAGCATCTACTGTGATATGATCTTTAACCGTCCACCTGGTTCAGGTTTCTTAAGTGACGATGGCTTCGGTTTCCCTCGGGAAGGTGACCCATATGGCCTTGAGTTTCCTCAAAATCCTGCTGCTGAACCTGACATCTATACTTACACGACATTGATTAACATCGCGGCCCGAACTGGCCACGTTTCTCTACTTCATCGCGCTATTGCATTATTAAAAGAGGCCGGGCTGCCTCCCAATAGAATAACCCACCTCACCCTCCTAAAATTTTTCACTGCCAAGAGAGAGCTATCGGGAGTTCGTTCAACACTCGCGCGCATGAGAGAGCAAAATCTGGATATTGGAGTTGATGAACTTAATGCGTGTATGTTGGCGTACAGCAAATGTTTGAGAGTTGATATTGTCATCATGATATATCGCGCCTTGCGTCATAATATGGTCCCGGAGGATTACGTTGGGAGCGACGACATTACTTTTGTCCAGAAACGTCTTCGTGGGGAGGGGATCTTTCTCTCGTCTGATCTCTGGCCGAACGAGGTTACCTTTACCAGCATGATTCAGATTATGGCATATCATGGTAACCTTCTTGCGACTCTGAGTGTCTTCGGTGACATGTTATCTACGCCTAATTCTGAGCAAGGCGCGCCTCTCGTCATGGATGAGAAAGGTGAACTTCAGCGGGCTCTCTATGCTCCCACCATCTCCATCTTCCGTGCCATGTTCCTTGGATTCTGTCGTCATGGCGTCAGTCCAAATTCCCTTCAAACAGACCCTCTTATATCGGACCCAAATGAACCGGAATGGAACCTCGAGACCTTGCAGACTATTTTTGAAAAATTCATCAAACTGCCTCCTGACACTAAAGTCACTGCATCAATTATGTTCTGGATACTTGGTTCATTCAGCAAGACAAGTAACCGTGATGTGCAGCTTTTACGTACGATCTGGTTACGCATCGAGAATTGGTTTGGACCGGTCAGAAATGGTCCTGATCATCGATTGACCAGATGGCGGAAGAGACTCTTTCCACAAGATACTCATGACACAACCCGACAAACAGATAAATGATGGTAGTGTCTCCTCCAGATTATGGTACACTAATTTGTATTCAAAGCTGTCGTGGTATCCTATTCCATTTGTCTATTATGATTCAAACTTGGTTCCCCGTCCTCCACATCCAATAGTCATGCCATGATACACAACACTTCTTGCTTTTGAACCTCCGAAGTTTAATGCTCCTGCGCAAGTCTTCAGTCACGAATCCTTCCCATCCTGCCTTTTGGATGGCATAATTTATAGCATCGAGTTTATTCCAGTGTTGTTCAACCATGACTTCAGGCAGATAAGTAGCGGAAAACTCCCGATGAGAAGTTATATGAGGCAAATCAGGGGTAGATGACGAGGGCGTTGGAGTTCCCGAGGATGACGACAGAATAAAGGAAGGATGGGGAAAAGTGATTTGAATCCCATGTATACCAACTGTCCAATCGAGATAGGAACTTGCATCCTCAAAATCGATAAGTAGAGAAATTCTATGGCAGGTGCAAGACAGATTGGGAATTCAAAGGTGAAAGAGAAGGGGGGGGGAGAATCGATTGTCAATATGATTTGTTTCAAATTTCATGGTTTTTTTTTTTTTACAAGTTGCATGCAAGAACGAGGGAGAGACATACCCGCATTCGAGTGTGTCAAGTTCACTAGTGGTTATTTTTCCAAAGCGGGAATCGTGAAAGGCACTTGTGAGCGCAAATTGAGCGATTCCGGTTCTGATAGGCATTGGTTCGAAAATGCCGATGCAGCCCCTCAAGCGAAGAGGACGACCTAGTCGAGATGAGCGCGTGTTCCAGGTCACAAACAGTGCGCTAGTATATCTCAGATCAATCAATTAGAATATATTGGACGCACTATTTTTCGTTAGGAAACACGGGTGGGATCGGTTCAGCACAAGTCAGAGCGCAATAGAGGGTGTCAAAGGCGTGATAGCAATGCTCAGGGGTACAAACAACATCTGACCCGGGGTTCTTGAGCTCCACTGTCGGATTGGCCATCGCTTCAAAATGGAGGGGGCACGGCTGCGGTGGCTAGGCAAAGGTGGAAGACCAGAGTCAAGCAGCACACCTCACATTATTATCTACAAGCTGATGGTGACCTAATGATCGATGGAAAGCGCAGCTCGAACTGGTTCATTTCCCGGCTTGTTTGATGCATCAGATTCCTGAGTAAAAAGACATGGGACAAATGTGCTTAAGATAGGATATAAGCTAGATAAAGCGAACGCAAGGCAAGCGAGGAAGACGAAAAGAAACTTGACTGGATAGAGATGGAGAGTGGAATGAAGGGCATGTCCTGGGTTGCTAGCAGCAACGTTGTTGGGCCTTCTGGCGAGCCTCTTCTTCATCGGCTTGGGCAGACCAGGTGGGAGTGGAGGCGGTTGATAGGACGATTCTGTCGCGCTTCCTGAGTTCATTTTCTCGCTCGATGGCATCCTTTCTGAGAATGATGGCGGATATGAGGTGGTCGAAAAGACTTTGGATGCCTAGAGATGATCGTAAGCCTGCGAGGCCGATCAAGAATCGGGGACACGCGTACCAATGTCATCCTTGGCAGACACTTCGAACAGTTCCATTCCCTTACTGAGACCCCACTCGAGTTCTTGGCTGTCCAGGGCATACTCGTCTTCTTCCTCGATGCTGTTACTGCTGTTATCGCCATAAGCATCCCAACCACTGGCGAAGCCGAAATGAGAACCGAAATGAGAAGACTGGGGAGTGCGGGAGCCGGAGCTGGTGTTGGACCGGGTAAGGGAGCTGTTGGTGCGAGGGCGTACTTGGAGGGTGTTGCTGCGCTGGAGGGCTGAAGCTCTGCTGGAAGGGAGATCGAGGTAGGCATGAGAAGATGGAGGGGGCGAGGAGGGGGCGGAGTGGGATCTGAGGCCAGGGAACGAAGTGAAGCGGGGGCGGATGTAGGAGAGGGTGGACGGAGGCGGGGGCGGGGGAAGGGCCGGGAGCTGAGGGGGAGGAAACCAGTTGTGGAGGGAGAGGCGGGCGATGTCGGCGGTGACGGTCCGGTTGCGGTGGAGGTCGGCCTTGGCGCCGACGATGTAGATGAGCAGATCCGGGTCACAGTTTTTCCTGAGTTCTGGGAGAGGTCAGGACTGAAGGACGGAGAGGAATGCACGGACCCAAGAGCCAGCTGCGGACGTCGTCAAAGGAGGAGGCATTGGTGATGTCGTAGAGAAGCAGAGCAGCATTTGCGCCTGGAAAAAGTAAGAAGAGACAAGGCTGTGGCGGACTGTGACTGGCACCTCGATAATACATGGGCGCCTGCAACACGAGATGAGCCAGGGCAGACATCGTGAAAAACAGCACCGACCATACTCCGAAACCGCTCCTGCCCTGCAGTGTCCCACAGCTGCAGCCGCACCTTGACTCCCCTCCTCATCACCTTCTTCGTGATGAACAGCGCCCCGCTCGTCGACGTCGTGTTTTTCGGGTCGAATCTGTTCTGCACGTAGCGGTGGAGGAGCGAAGACTTGCCAACACCCGCACTGCCCATGACAACAATCTTGGCGTCGACGCCGTGCTCGATGACGAAGGGCTCCATGGTGGAGGACCACCGTAAGCGTCTGTCCCCCCGCCCTCCCTTTTAAGTCTCGTCTCCTCCGAACTGGCTCGGCCCGGCTCACATCATCCACATGCTGTATTTTCTGCCTACAAACAGAGTGCTAACTACTAGTTATCCTGCGACACCACTGGGAACTCAAACTTGACATCCACTCCAGTCAGGCGCTGGTAGATGGCTGAGAACGACTCGAGCTTGTACTCGAGCGACGTTGCGTCCTTCAGGTCCAGGAATCTATGGGCCGTCAGCACCTGCCATGCACCCCAGCGCACTCAACTTACACTGTCGTGACTCGCGATCCATCAACCCGGACACGGGTCCTCTTCCCAGTGATCTCCGTAGGGTGGACCAGGTCTTCCAGAATCTTGTCGTGCACATTGGTCAGCGTGCGGCTGCGAGGTCTCTTTTGCTTCACACGCGAGTTCCGCGTAGGCTTGCGCAGCATTCGGCGCTGCGCAATGAACACTACATGACGGTCAGAGAACTTCTTCTCCAGTTCTCGTGTCAGCCTGCCGCACATCAGCCATCCTGCCATCACAACCAATGCCAGCAACCGACCTTGCCTGGACCTTGTGGAAAGCCTTCAACTGGGGAACCGGTACAAATATCACAATCGCCTTTTTGTTACCGCGCACATCAACTTCGCGGGCAGCAGAAAATTGGAGAGCTCGAAGCTCAGTCTTGAGCTCAGAGACATTGTTTTCGAGATCGACAAGTGCTTGGGCGACTTCAGTCTCAAGAGCATCGGGAGGGGTGGTAGGTGCATTTGCAGTGCGAAGAACCTTGTGGTTGACGGACATCTTGATGAGGACCCTACAAAACGGTTCAACATCCAGCTTTTGATCATACCATCCAGCCTCTCCGCCCAACCAATCATCCAACCACCAGGACCCATGTCCCCGACAGTGAACTGGAGCACAACCAGAACTGCATCGTACTCACCAGACCTTTTGGCGACGGCGGCGACGGCGAACGAAGAACCCTGCTATCGGGCAGAGGGACTTGCCACAACAAGACCAAATTCAGAGTTCCTCATATGGCAGGCAGTTCGATTGCTTCACCCCCTATACTTCACTCGGTCTGTGACCCAATTCTACTCTATTCCCTTGGAGCTTTGAGTCTTGTCTTATTTCAAACCTCCTTCAACTTCTATTCAGCGCGTCCAAGATGGTTCAGTTTCCAAATGCAGCAATCTGATATGACATCATCTTGGTAGAATACATCCCACCAACCAATCATGTTCAACCTTGGCTTCTTATCGCTTTGAATTCCTCCACCCATTTTTTTTCAGCATCCGTGCCCTTCGGCAGCACCACAAACGTCAAAAACCCGTCCTTGAGCTCCAAACCATCCCTTGGCTCTCCTTTTTTTGCTTTGGCGGCATTACAGACATCCAACAGTGTCATGTTCTTTCCGACCTTGAGCAGCCGTTTTCGTCGCGTCATGGCGTACACGACCAGCTTTCCATTGACGTACTCTTTGTTTTTATCCCACTCGGCTGGCGTGCTGTTTGGCGGGAACATCACCGCCAGATGTGCCGAGAACGGCGTGTTCTCTAAAAATTCCGTTATCATGTCCGATGTCGCATACTGTGGGTAAAGAAAGAAGACTGGGACAATGAGCCTGGATTTGGAGGGGTCTTCTGTATCCCAATGGGGTGAATATCGATTTGAGGAATCATCCTGGTTGGGCACATCTATGATGTTCCGTGCCTAAGAGATGGGCGTTGTCAGCTGACCCATTTTGTTGCATGGCTTGATAGTATAAACCTGGTAAGCCGCTGCAAGAATCGCTTTTTCTTCTTGCTTCTTCTTTATCCGTTCTTCTCTTTCTCTCTCCCGTGTTTCCTGTTCCTTCTTGGCTCTAAGGGTCGTTTCATGCACGCTTTTTATCCCCGTATTGCTAGGGTCGAATGCCAGGCACCGCCTGCAACAGTCGATAGCTTCGTCCACGCGATCCAGTGCTAACAGTGCCAGCACCGAGCGATAATAAGCTTTTGAGCACTTGGCGTTCATAGAAATCGCCCTCGAACAATCTCTGAGCACCGAACCGTAATTTTCTGATATGACGTACTATGTGAGAATCATTCCATTCAAGACGAAGAAACAACACGCACTAAGCTCCAGATTACAAGCTGCGGTATTACACAAAAGTGCTTCCAGAATACTCTTATCCTTTGGCTTGGCGTCAATGCCTTGTTTATAGAAACCCAATGCCTCTCTATATCGCTTTCCCCTGAAGTACTCGTTTGCTTGTTCCTTGAAATTGAGTGCGATTTCTGTTCCTGATAAGTGAGACATCATCATTTTTCACTATCAACAGACTTGACCCACCGTCTGGTGTTCCCTCGTGGACTAGATCCTGCAGGGCTGATAATGCTATGTTTTCTGTTTCATCTCCTGGAAGGGTTTTCATGAACAGAGGTACTTCATCGAACCTGTTAAGGAATGTATCATCGTCATTTCTTTTTTCTGGTAGTGGCCTTGTGGTCATATTCCAAGACATGATTTTATCAAATGATACACAAAGTCTTGATGACGTCTAATTTAGAGAGTTAAAAAGGTAATTTTGATAGTAACAGCACATGGTACGAAAAGCGATCAAAACAGGAATACTCTGGAGGGAACAGCTGACTCAAGTCACGCAAGTTGCTTACACAGCACTGCTTTACGGTTATTCAATTTTGTTAGCAGGGCTACTCCGTATCTCCTTACCCATTATTGAATGAACCAGTTTCGAGGTCTCACGCGTGCTCTCAACCAAAGTGGAAGATTCAAATTCAAAGTACGCGTCTCCAACAATCAAATTTTCATCTTTAATTCTTTAATTATCCCCAAAATAAAATTAAAAAAACAAAATTCTAAAACAGCCACCAGAACAAGTCGTCGATTACCTGGTCATAGGAGGAGGTAGGTGTTTTTCTCATCATGTTCATCAATAAAATGATGAATGGGGTCTCAGGTGTGGTTGGTCTAGCCATAGCTCAGAGACTTTCCCAACGTTTCCCTTCCAAATCAACTTACTTGATTGAACGACACGGCCAAGCCGGTGAAGAGACGAGGCAAGTCAGTGTGAACCGATATTTTGACCATGTGGTTTGATGACTTCGTGTTACCCCTTTCTTCCTTTTTGTTTGTTCTCGGTCACTCAAGCTCACGCAATTCCGAAGTTATACATTCTGGTGTGTCAATGTCTCCATTGCTCCCAATATGATTGACTGTGCGTCAAGGTCTCTATTATCCTCCCCAATCTCTCAAGACGAAATTATGTCTACGTGGTCGTGATTTAATGTATAAGCGGTGCAAGACATACAACGTTCCCCACGAGCAGGTCGGAAAACTCGTCGTAGCCAAAGAGTTTCAACGGGACTACATTTGCAAACTTCACGCCAAGTCCCTCAAGCTAGGGAACAAAGAAGATGGAAGTCCTATTCTACCAACGGTGCTCCTCTCTAATGATGCAGTGCGCCAGATGGAACCTGATCTATCAAAACACATCATTGCTGCATTGTGGTGTCCAATGACAGGTATCATTGACTCTCATTCGTTTATGGAGAGTCTGGAAAAGGATATCATCGATTCCGAAAACGGTGAACTAGTTTATTCGACACGCGTTGTTCGGGTGGATGCATCTGTACGATCCCTTGTTGCTGCAACACCTGATCTGGTTAGTCCTGAAGATGGGTGGGTGGTACAAGTTGTGACTGGGGACGCAGAGGAAGGGGATGCGCTGCTTGCAAGGACGGTAATCAATTCCTCAGGACTCTCCAGTTCCCTCATCCTCAACGCATTGCTGCCTGATGATTGCCAAATACCCATGTATTATGCCCGGGGCTCATACGCGTCATACCATGGCCCTGGCGTTGGTAGCGTGAAACGCCTCATATACCCATGTCCCGACACAGGGCCAAACGCGCATGGGTTCCAATCATTAGGTACTCACCTTACCCTCGATCTTCGGGGAAAAGTTCGCTTTGGGCCAGATATTGAGTGGATAGAGCCACCACCTGAACCCATCCACGACCGACTCGAGGATGAGGCAGATTTCTGGATGAAGCACCTCGCACCTGACGAGTCCCGATTACCCGAGATGTATGAAGCCGTCATTGATTATTTACCAAACATCGAACTTGCGGGTCTACAGCCTGACTATTGTGGAGTCAGACCCAAGCTAGTCCCGCCTTGGGGTGGATTCCAAGACTTTCTATTCAGATCCGACTTTCCAACTGGTACAAGAAAAGGTCGAAATCCCATGCTCAGCTTGCTGAATATAGAGAGTCCTGGATTGACGTCTAGTCTTGCGATAGCTGAACATGTAGTCGAGAATATCCTACATAGAAACCTCGATCACGAATGAAAGTAGCGGAATATCAAATACATTCGTCCAGACGTCTACCGCCTAAGCACGAGCCCTGACTTTGGGCTCCCAGCCATTGATTTTGGGAGCTACGGTGTTGTACGGTTTGTAAGCGCCACGAGTACCAGTCAAATTTTCAACGTAAGGCTACATGAGCACAGATAAAGTTGATATTCATTACAAAAGTTCATTCGTAACGGTTTAGAAACGTACTGCCTTCCAGGGTGGTGTAACTTTGGCAAATACAGGATCCTCAGGAGGGGCGTCTTTTCGAATGTGCTGCAACCAAGAATGCCATTCAGGAGGTATCTGAGATGCGTTATATTCATGCTAAGAGAGAGAGAGAAAAAATGTTATCAGAGGAACTGTTTTGAAATAACTCGGTTAGTCTTCGTACTTGGATAAAGTCCACCCATCGTTGACGACCTGTTTCGGGAGACGAACAATGAGACTTGTCCAGAGCACTTTGATGAACACACCTGGAATTTCTTCTTCTGCATTCATGTTCTCGAAGTAACGATTTCCGAACCTGTCATTGTGTGTCTTAAACTCGGTGTGTACTCTTCCCTCTACACCCAACTTACTGGTCTCTGCCAACGTAACGACCTGACTTGGCATCACCGATATACTGCATTTGCCTCCACCACTCACGTAGACCGACACGTCGAATGCTACGGACCGTCCGTGCCAAAGAAACCATAGGGACGAGGAGAAAGGATATTAAGAATTCTGTTTGACTGGATTTGTTCGAGACTACCCAGTTGCCTTTTTAAGAAACGCCTGAGCCCGTAATTTAATCCATTGTATTTAATTCACAAAGCTTAGCAATTGGAGGGATACATTTTGTACAATAAGAACCATCCCGCAAGATAGAATAAAGCTGAACGATGATGTCGCAATGTGACCGAAGAGACAATGATTATAATCCAGGATAGAACGAGGTCCGATCGAGAGTGAGAAAATTCACATAAAAAGAGTAGAGGAAATGCAAGGGCAGAGCTAGTCAGCATAAAGTATATGCTTTCTCGTCCCTTCTATCCACAATTTCAGATCCTCATCACTCCCAATCCCAACAAAAGTATTCGTGATGCTATCACGGTATCTGAGAATAGTAACATCACTCCCGAGGCGAGCCTGAACCTTCTCCATCAGCTCTGAGTGCGTTACTTTGGGGTGGACTCGAATTGCAATGAGGTCATCCGCTACACGATCGAAAATTTTGATTTTTACGAATGCAATTTGAGGATTGGCAGCAGATATTTGTGGACTATTTGGATTAGAGGTAGCGTTAGAATAAGATCGGTTACGAAGTGGTAATGGGTTGAATAATGAGGCAGATGGTGTTGAAGTGGTGTTGTGGTGGCCACTGTCATATTGGGACTGGGGCTGTAGATGGCTGTCGTTCTGAGGTGAATCGTTGCTATCTGGATAGGGTGAATGTGACCGTGAGTAGAATGAAGTTGATGAGTTCGCCCGTTCGTGGGTCTTATCGTAGTTCCTGGTCGCACTCTCAGTATTTTGGGTGTGGGGTCGCAAATTGCCTTCAAGCGGTGGGACAGGAGATTGACTATGACGATCTTCATCATGGCCCGATTCTTCTCTTCTGTCATTCTCTGCATAACGCTCTCCCATTTTATCCCTGATGTCATAAACTTCATTCATGACTGTACTATCACCCTGCATTGTGCCAACTTCAGTATCAAACAATAAAGCCAGCTCCTGAGTTTGTGGTTCGACTTCGTTTTCAAAGTCGCCGGGTTTAAGAGACAAGAACTCCCGGACGATTGGATGTTCTAGGATGTACCGAGCCCCAGACCTTGCGAGGCTGCAAAGATCATGAATATATGTATCCAGCTCTCCCCTTCTGACTGCAGTCAAGGCATTATCTACGTCTTCCGCCGGACCTGGCATGAACGGAAGTATTCGCGGGTGAGGTGGGTGACGTCCACCTTCACGAGGAAAAGCATCAAGAAGTGAGACTTGAAAGTCATAAAAGTCGTTATAAACTCTGAATAATATAAGCTGCTTTGCTGGAGGGAGTTCAGAGTCTCCGGGTTGCTGGTAGGGCTGATAGAGAGCATCTATCCGGAACCAATACTCTTCCATCTCATAATGGAAAGAGATTACATCGGCGCACAAAAGCAGTCCATCCGGGAGAAGTTGTAATGTGGGAGGAGAGACAAGATCAGGAGTGGTAAAGGTATGGTTGGGGACGTCTGGCTTAGACGATGTAGGAAAAGGGCTATCCGTGACTGGACCTTTGTTCGTGGGTTCAAGGACACCAAGCGAGATACTGTTCTGCTTATAGCTTAGCATGGCCTTTTTCCAGTCGTCTACCTTTGGTAGTTCTCCTCTGTCCATTATTCCTTCAATATCCGTTATTGGTTTGCCAGTTGAAGGATCATGTATCTCTACAAAAGAAGCGGGAATAAGACCAGGCCGGCCGAGACGGCCGATAGGTTTAGCGACAAACCACTCTCGATTTGATTGAGCAACCACAGTAATTGCATCACCACGTTTTGCATCCAGCTCATCTGGGCGTTCTGCTTCAAAATCATGTTGAACGATTGCATAGAATACTTGCGATTTCTGAGAGACAAAGGAAGGCGTAGGTTGAGGGGTGGGGCTCTGAACCTCGGGTTGAGAAGCGCGACTGGTAGGACGCAAGTCAATCTCGAAGTTGACAAAAAATTAATGGTTCCCATACGATGTATTCTTGCTAAATTCTTCGAACATGTGCCGGGGCACGAGTCCCCGTGCACCGGTCACTGGGTTGTGAGCTTCAAACCAACGATTTCCGTCTTCAACTGAGTTTAAAACGTAGAAGAAGTCGCCCTTCTGGAATGAAAGTTCCTGAGGAGCCTGGGAGCGATGAGAGTTGAGTGCACGAATGACTTTCTGAGGAGGTAGTATTGCAGAAGGTGGCTTGGAAAGGGCAGGAAGAGGTAACGGAGTGGAGATAGAAGGTCGAGGGCCATCCTTGTACCCATTGAGAGATTTCCGAAGTGACTTCATCAAATACTTCGCTTGGTCGTGGATGTTTGCAAAGAACAGGCTGGGGAGATAATAAAGTATCAGTCACGTGCGTCATTTGCTACATCTTGGTGTGAGGGTTCCTGATCGCTGGCGCTCCAACAATAAGCAGGAACCTGCAATGCGTTTGCAAAAGCTCTGCGACTCTGGGCGGGTAACAGGAGGCTGCCAACTTGTTGACTGCCACCGCCATGCGGCTAATCAGAGACTGACAGGGACGCACATCAGTGAGAGTGATGCTTTCCTTGCTTTTGTTTTCCTCCATTCTTTCAACGCAATTGTTTTGTGAGATCTTTGTTCTTGAGAGCTGAAAACCCTTGATCCTGTTCCTGGATTACGACCGCAGTATTTCCAACTGAGTTGCTTACATAATGCCAGCCTTGCTCAACAAAGATACATTCATACCTCTCTGCCTCCCGGGTAACCACCATCTAAGTGCTGCACTATGGCTGCAAGAAAGCTACAAAGTATGTCTTCTGATTTTTGATACAACTTCCTCATTTATCAATGCAATGTAGCTGAAATCGAGAGAACACTAAAGAAGGTTTCGGAGGGTGTTGAGCTTTTTGAGAGCATATACGAAAAGATGCAAGCATCAACGAACCAGACACAAAAAGAGAAGCTAGAACTAGATCTCAAAACGCAAATCAAGAAGCTTCAGCGATTGCGGGATCAAATAAAGACCTGGGTCGCAAGTAATGACATCAAGGACAAATCACAACTGATGGAAAATCGGCGACTAATTGAGACAGTAAGTGGTTTCTTAATTTTGTGATGTATAGAAATCTTGTTTTGTCCGTCCCTTCACTCTTTGTTAATCCTCATCGTATTATTCTTGCAGCAAATGGAGAAGTTCAAAGCGTGCGAGAAGGAGATGAAGACCAAGGCTTTCTCAAAGGAGGGTTTGATACAAGCCACTAAACTGGACCCCAAAGAACAAGAAAAGGAAGAAGCAACCCAATGGTTGCAAACACAGGTCGAGGAACTTCAAATGCAAGTAGAATCTACAGAAGCCGAAGTAGAGTCTCTGCAGGGAGCTGGGAAGAGACGCAAGCAGGGGAGTAACATGGGGCGGCTCGAAGAACTAGAACACCTCAACGACCGCCGAAAATGGCACATCAGCCGGTTGGAGATTGTACTTCGCCTTCTAAATAATGGCTCTCTCTTACCGGAGAAAGTCCTGGATCTCAAAGAAGACGTGCAATACTTTGTGGAAAGCAACACTGTATGTATCTTCATTATATCTTACTGTACACTTTGTTCAACAAAACTGCCTCCTCAGGAAGAGGATTTCGAAGAAGACGAAGGGATTTACGACGAGCTCAATCTCGAAGAGGAGGAAGAGAAATTTGGACTCATTGCAGATGACGATGACAGTAGTAATTCAGACGAGGAAAGTGAAGGTGAGTCCACTGTTTGTATGTCCCAGAAACAGCTAAACGTCTAACAACAGAGAAACCTTTACGGTCCTCAAATAAAAAACAAGACGAGGAAAGCTTGTCAGGCGTCAAGCGTGACGATAGCCCAATTCTCAAGAAGGCGAATGTCACGCTGCAGCTTCGGAGTAAGCAGTTCAAACACTAACTTAGTTCTGAATTGAATTGATCTTTGCCCCAGAACATCCCGTAGATAGCAAGTCAAAACTTGCCGGTGCTTCAACCAACCCTCAAGCCGAACAATCGATAGTCAAACAATCCTCGAACCTCAATATCTCTCAATCGATGTCGAACGTAGCCAAAGCACCAGCCCCTCGGCCACCTCAACTGCCGCCCATACGATATGCGACTGTAGCTCAGGCTGTGACAAGCTCGCAGCTCCCCGTTCCGAATGCCTCATCATCAATCTCTCACCTTCCGACGGCTGCCTCATCACAGACACACTCCCCACCTTCAAATGTGGCGCCTATGACATCTGCGCCTCCTGCATCGACTACTCAAGACCAGTCCTCCGTTAACACGTCTTCACCAAGTTTAACGCATCCGTCAGTGACAAGTCCCATTTTGTCTTCCGCCGCATCGGTATCACAGCATCCTGAGGGATCAATGTACTCTGCAGAAGATTCCCCAGTTTTGTCGGAGGATGCTCTTTCGAAACTTCCATCGCCTCAGAAGGTGACGCCGTCGCAAACAGGTGGGTTGACATGCTAGGTTTTGGTGGTCCTAATTTGATATTTTTCTAGACCAATCCCTTTCATCTGACTCCCCAGATGCTTCACAGGCGCCTTTGCATCTCGTGAATGGTAGTTTACAACCACCTGCCTCCCAATCTGTGCCCTCGCCTCTACCTCAGCAAGTCCAGCAGATTCCCTCCAGTGCAAGGTCACCTCCACCGAGTACAACATCAAGTCAACCACTGTTCGCCCCTGGTGTCAAGATTACTCAGAATGATCAGCAGCAGCAGCAGCAGCCTGCTATTGGAAACCAACGATTCCCGTCAACCACTCAGCAGCAACAACATTATCAGTCTCGCCCTGTCAGCTCTTCGGCGTTTCCGAGTTCTTTACAAGACTTGGTAGTGTCGTTTGAGAGCGTCAAGCAGAAAGGTTTACCTTTCCTATATCAGAGTACATACTCTTGACTTATCACTCATAAGCCGTCGTCCGAATGAATAACCTAGACCAAGTCCATAAGATGCTTGAAGGTGGTTACACTAGCATGCCCCAGCCTCAGGATACTGAGAAGTGAGTACATTTATTCGTATGTCCCAGTCTATTCAAAACCCTTCTCGTTAGGCCCAAGTATTATGTACCGCGTAACCCATTCCAGACTGCTTTATACTACCCACAGACTCCTCACCCTCTTCTGAACACAGCAGCTATATTCTCTCAGTTGGACATAGAGACTTTGTTTTATGTCTTCTACTATCTTCCGGGGACATATCAACAGTAAGTAGCGCTCTCTGCATTTCATTGTTATCTCATATGCCTGCAGACATCTGGCTGCAAAAGAATTGAAGCGCCAGTCTTGGCGATTCCATGTGAAGTACGTAACGTGGTTCCAGCGGCACTCCGAGCCTCAAGCGATAACCGATGAATACGAGCAAGGCGTGTATGTTTACTTTGACTGGGAAGGATCATGGTGCCAACGAAAGAAGAGCGATTTCCGATTCGAGTACCGTTACTTAGAAGATTAAGTACCTCATTATTAGCGATGGGTCGTCCCCCCACCGTCTCATTATTCTTGAGTGCATATTGTAGCCTATTAATTCCATACTTTCTTCAATCTATGATCAGGAGGAGCAAACAATACACATAAATCCAGCAAATAGATCACTCCAGTGCGACATCACCTCCAATGCTCTGGAAGGCTTTTTGTAGTTTCTCAGCTTCTTCTTTGGACAGATTCTCTTTGAGCATTTTGGGAACGGCTTCGACGAATTTCTTGGCCTAGGGAGAGGCGTTTGAAAATTAATTGAGCCCTGCCAACGACGTCTGGACATACCTCGATGAGAGTCAGGTTAGGCACCAAAGATTTCACCTCCTTAATAATCTTGGGCTTAGCACCGGCATCAAAAGACTTCAATATAACATTAAACACTGTCTTCTCTTGAGGCTTTTCCTAAACATGTATGTCAAAGCCTGACGTCACCAAAAGAACTCAAGACGTACGGCGACGGTTTCCTCGGGTACAGTAGAGGCAGAGCCAGCAGGGGAAGTTGGCGCGGCAGGTAGAGCAATTTCCTGGATATTGAGACGAGACTGAAAGTAGAGTAAGCAAGTCGGGAAGATTACACGCGAAACTGCGCTGCTTACCTTGAGTAATGTCACCAGATCCGCTGCCTGCAACAAAGTCAAATTCGAGATCTCATCGACAATTCTATGTAGCTGAGGATCATTGGAAGGAACAGAGGAAGTAGATGTTTTTGAGGGAGCAGCAGCAGCGGTGGCGAAGTATCTTGAGTGAGTGGATAACCGCGACCAGCTGTCAGAAGGAGAGTTCGAGAGCAACCTGTCCTAATACAAACGATACGACCTACCGGAAAGTCGATCGAGAGAATGGACGCAGGACACTTGAGCACCGACTCTGAACAACTTATGAACCATACAAATGGCAGACTGAACAGGTAGACTTACAGCCATGTTGATCCTAATCTTGGTGCAACAGGAAAAATAAGACCTTTATTTGTTCAAGTTATCAATGCCTTCCACAATATGCATGTATCATTACTGAAATATGTAAATACAATAGGGCCCATAACCTATAATCCTCAGTCAAAATAACATGAGAAATAAGGTATACACTGTGCTACATAGTATTTTATATGGTAAAGGTAGCAAAAAAAAATCTAGGTACTACTTCCATAATGCAACCGAAACAGTAGAGTAACAGAGATTCAATCCAAGCAAGGTTCTGAAATGATAATGATGTTGCTGCGAGTTTGCTATTCCAATGTGTTATCCTTCCTTCTATATCATCATTTTGTCTCATTGAGCCTTGATTCATTGAAGTTGCTTCTCATGCTTATGACCTTTTGAAATCCTTAACCAGGCCTGGCATGGTTAAGAGGATAGAAAGCATTGTAGCCAGACCAGCCTCTGTTATAAAGCTCTGGTCAAAACTTTGACATAAACATAGTCGGCAGGATCATGGTTTTATTCCAGCCGCAAAGTCCTGGATTCATATGATCAGACAACGACTGGTTGGTTACTCCACCAGGCTTTACAGAACTTGCACTTGATTAGAAAACAAGATTTATTCTTTAGGAGAGTCTAAAAGTAGTGAACGATTCACACTAAGAAACTACTCGTCCTGGGATCAGCCCCGCTACCAAAGCAACTTCAGCGTTCTTATCGGTCGAACATTTGTGATTATCCTAACCTAGGATACGTCACTAATATGTAAAAGGAAAAGAAGGGTGTCTACGTAACTTGTAAATCTGGTCTTATCGCTCGAAGCATCTAACAAGTCCAGTGATTTCCTTTCCTTTCGAAGTCATCCAGAGACTCTAAGTGGAAGCTAAGTACCTCAACCTCGAGATGATTACGTACTGCTGCAGGGGGTAGAGTCTTCGTACAGGAAACTGATCACTTTTCCTGGATTAAGGTTTTGCTGGAATGTATCCATCCGACAACACCCTCTCGACTGCGTATTCGGTGGTTCTCGTGTGCTCACTTTCCCCTGGTCTGAAGTGATGAATTATTGCTTTACGGAGTGGTCAAATCAAGAAAAACTCTGATCGTGCCACGGCGGGTTTCACTCATGGAATTCGTGAAAGAACTTCTCTGGCTCCTCTGGGCTTTGCCCTTCCTTTCTTAAAGTACTATGGAAGGGTAAATACAGAGAAGTAGACACCTGCTCTTTCTCTTGCCTGTGTCTTGTCGCATACCTCGCTCTAAGAATGTCCCCCTCTGGCGAACAGGTCTTGAAAATCGATAACACGTATGCTCCATCCTTTCAGGTGCTTGTTACTGTTTAATATAACACGAATCAGCATGGGAGCAGCCTTCATTGGTGTTATTTGTGCTGCAATGTGAGAGTTTACTTTGGTTATTCTTGTCAGATTCATCAAATGGTCCAGGTTATACGGTGGTACGATACTGTCTTCATCATGGACTCGGTCTGAACATTATGTATAGTTTCATGCGTTCAAACGCTCTATTATGTTACCAGATACCCCAAGGTATCGAAAGATTGTTCCAATTGAGCTATCTGACTCATGTTTACCTGAGTGAAGGACGTCTGGTATATCAAAGGACTTGTACATTACCTGTCCCTTATTCCTTTCGGATGAGAACTGATGGTGATGACCCAGGTTGCCTCGGTCTGGATCTTCGATACAATACACCAGTGCCTGATATGTCATACAGGTTTGTTCTCTGGGTGTCTCCAGAACAATACAGAACATTGATACAGGAAACAGTCTATTATTATGTCATTACAAATTTCGACAATCCAACGATCCTTACTCATATGGTCTGGTGAATGATCACTCGACTGAGTGGGGTTCTAAATTCGTACTAAGTCTTGTTTTAGGAGTGTCATCGCGAGTACTATTCCTATCATGTCTATCATCTGTCGCTCATCCGCGTAGGTGGAAGTTCTTTTCAACGTGAGTTCTCCACTCCTGTGTACGTTATTTTATTTTACTTTTGCCAGGGCCTTGTCGGATTTTTAGTTCAAAGGTATGTGCTGACTTCTAGTAAAGGAACATCGTTTGACATGGTTCAAGTTTCCTGACATTGCGAGTCTGGAGGCGTAAGTTCGATAACCTGATAGCTGTCATTTGACTGTTCATATCTTCACAGTAAGCGGCGATAGCCTTCTCATAACCGGAATCATCGTAAGCGTGATCAAATGACCACTAATTCTCTCATGATCACCTAGGCTTGTATGGTTGTCGCTGAGTTTGGTACGTGCGCAAAGTGAAGATATAAAACAGCAATTAATACAGAAATTGATTGTTAATTCTTCCCAATAGGCTGTTCTGTTGGTAAATTCGATTGCTCCTATCCCTGTTACTTCGATACTCATTGCCTAGTGTAGTCTTTATGGCTAAAGCGTGGGCAAGAGTTATACCTTCTTATGCGACACATTGAGATCTTTTATGACCACAGTATCCGGTTAAATGACTGGGAAGAGCTGAAGGCCCTCAAGGTCGGGCATGCTCTCCACTTCGCCCCCTTGCTTGCTCGCCGACGCCTATTAACTGATAGGGACTTTCAATGACAGTCAATATCCTGGCTGTATTGCCGGACGTTCTCATCGCGGCTTCTCTTTTTTATTTTCTCCAGCGATCACGAACAGGCTTTAAGAGGTGAGTCTTTTGACTAGTCTACTGAGTCACAGGTTGACTTCTCGCAGGTCCAATACGATGATAACTTGGCTTGTAAGTCTATTGTTCCTGTGCAGCTAGAATAATCTCATCCAGATATAGATTGTATTTACTGTAAGTACAGGCGTTTTGACTAGCATTTGTGCAATTGCATCACTTGTATCCGTGAGTTGGGCTGTCTTCCCCTGGAGGAATTTGGATGATGAATGATTCTCTCAGATTCTTGCTTGGGGGGATACACTCATTTATGTTGCGTTCTATTTCAGTCTGGGAAAACGTAGGGTGTCCTTCTATTTCTTAGCAACTGGATTCTGATAAAATTCTAGTATACAGTAATTCTGTATTGGCTACACTTAACGCACGCATAACTATCAGAGGCTTGGGAGAAGATAGCGACGAGCTTTCCTTCTCGCTTCAGACAGCAACAAAATCTTATCGGCCGACCTTCAACACATCCGCTTTAATGGTAAGATCGCGCCCGTTCTGTCGCTGGTCCGTGATTGACACCGAAAATAGCAGTCTACCAATATATCGATCAAGATGGATGCTACTCAAGAGGCATCCAGAGATCATCACGTTCCAGGTTTTGAGGTGAGCAGGTGAATGTTTTTGCTGTCTCGAGCGTCCTCGTCAGTAATGACAACTACAGCCTACCACCGGGGAAAGTGTCTTCTAGGATGACACACTCCTCGCAATAACTAGGCGTGTCTCAGATCTCCGCTTCTTTCGGGGTAGACTGTATCTTGGTATCACAGAAAATTAACAGAAAGCCGACCAGCGAAATATCGCCAAAATATCAGCTCTAGGAAAGTCTTGCATTGCACACTCTGTTTCGTTGCAGGCACGTGTTATCACTTATATCTCCATATCTATTATATACACAGGAAACTTTCTTTGGTTCAGCATCTTGTGTCATGAATAGAATAGTGTAATACATCAGTCTCGAAATGACAAACAAACATCATTCTTTGAGTGTCTTGTTCATCTCACCCCGCTAGATGTAACTGCATCTGGGATTCTCGGATATAGAATTCCAGGGAACGATAGGAATTCCTAACACCTAGGCGATGCGCAAGTGATGGACCTTTTTGGGCTCGTCGTCAGCTTCCCTGTCAAAGAATTTGAGACTCAAGCGCTAGGCAGAACACTAATCTTGCGATCCCCGTTCACTGACAGTGCCTTGCACCTCGCGCTGAACCTTCTTGCAGCCAAGTGACACTCTTATCTGTACTCGAAGATTTCGTTTTTGGCAGAGTTGCACTGTCACATAATCAGATTCGCCATGCATTTCACGTCGTCCGCTCTCGTGTTCTCATGTACGAGGATAGCTGTTGCCCCTGGCTTGGGTTGATGTACCCATGGGGTTTCGTGGGTCATTCAAATGCCATTCTTGAGCCGACTATCCACAGATTCTGTCCGATGATTTGATATCTGTCGTTGCCTCGTGGTGGTGCCTATAGCTTGAGATGGCATACGTCGAGACTTCACCGCGGACTTCGATGACAGTGCAACAAGGATCAAGAAGAATTGAAAAGTACCTTTTCGGGATTGATCCTAAGCTTGAGGCTCTTTGAGACTTAAAAGCGCCTAGCACAAATTTGCACCGACATACCTTACAAACGCTCCTTCAGTTTCTCTTTTTCCGTCCACACAATGTCGGTCGGTCCTTTAATATTTCTAGACTTCACTCTCGCTCTCGTGGGCTTGTTTGTCCTTCGTTCACTGCTTCACAAGGGTTCATCGCTCTCCCTACCACCTGGTCCCATAGGTCTACCTCTAGTTGGCAACATTCTTGACATGCCTGCTTCAAGGGAGTGGCTGACGTTCGCCAAATGGGGTGAAAAATATGGTAGCTAATCTATCTTGTTGACAATCGGGAGATATCCTCACAGTCAGACTGGAAAGGCGACATATGTTCTGTCACCGTGCTGGGACAACCACTCGTCATCATCAATTCGGCTCAGGTAGCAACTGACATGCTTGACAAAAAAAGTGCCATATATTCAGATCGGCCAACACTCCAGATGGCTGGTGAACTCGTGGGCTGGAAAGACACCCTAGTCCTTCTCCCATATGGCGACCGTTTCCGTCGCTACAGGCGCCTCTTCTATAAGCTTATAGGAAGTGCAGCTGCAATGAAGCAATTTAATTTCATCGAAGAAGCCGAAAGTTTACGATTCCTACGCCAGGTGTTCAATGACCCTGACAATCTAGCTATGCACATCAGGAGGTATACTCAAATCTCCGTATTTCTGCTGCTTTAGGCTCATGCAATCGCTTTTAGAGCTGTCGGGGCTACCGTTTTACGCATCACATATGGATATGAAGTACAAGAATCCAAGGACCCCTTCGTGCAGCTTGCAGATCAGGCAACGGAGCAATTTTCCCTCGCAACGGCTCCGGGCGGATTTTTTGTAGATCTCGTCCCAGCGTGTGAGTCGATCCTCGCCAATTAGAAAATTTGCTTATTTGGATCCAGTACGTCACATCCCCCTTTGGTTTCCTGGTGCGGGTTTCCGCCACAAGGCAGTCGTTTGGGGATCAACATTGTGTGATATGGTCAGTCAACCATTCGAGTTTGTCAAGCAGCAGATGGTAAAATTTTTCGTGACCGAGCTGAATGAGGGAATTCACGTTTTCTGGACAGGCTGCTGGGACAGCACGAACATCGTTCACGTCTGCACTCCTGAGTGGAAAAGTACTCAGCAACCAAGAGGAACTAGACATCAGATGGAGCGCCGCGAGCTTATATTCAGGAGCTTCCGATACGGTGAGTCTGTCAAATTTGAGCAACGTATTCTGAATCTTTTTCTGCCAGACTGTCTCCGCTATTTACTCATTTTTCCTTGCCATGGCATTGCATCCGAGGGTTGCAAAACGTGCAAGGGCAGAAATAGACGAAGTCATCGGCACTGATCGGCTACCAACATTTGAAGATCGTGAATCTCTTCCCTATATCAATGCATTGGTAAAAGAGGTTTTCAGGTGGTATACTGTCGTTCCCACAGGTTTGCTTCTATTCCGTTCGCATCATGCGACAGAAGTGACCGATAGTCTTCAGCCGTCCCTCATCGCAGCACGCAGGACGATGTCCATGAGGGCTATCTTATCCCGAAAGGTACTCTTGTTATTCCGAATATATGGTAAGGGAGTACCTGGAACTTTAAGGTCCCAACTCATCTCCTATAAGGAAATTCACACATGATCCCAGGGTGTATAGTAGACCTGATGAATTTCGACCGGAACGTTTTCTTGCTTCTGTGAACGGAGGTGTCATTGAACAGGATCCTCGAGAACTCTGCTTCGGATTTGGAAGAAGGTCAGTGTCATGAATAGAGCCATTGTCACTATGCTGATCAACTTCTGATAAAGGGTGTGCCCTGGTATGCGCACTGTAGTCTTCGTCGATTTTTTAATTGTTAAATGGCTCCCCTTAGGCGTTCACTTCGCCGATGCTTCAGTGTTTATCCTATGTGCTATTTCATTAGCTGCCTTGGACATAGAGAAACTCGTAGTGGATGGCGTGATTGTTGAGCCTGTCCATGAATATTCAACCGGAACCATCAGGTCAGTCATAGCAAGACTTTGTTGTCGGTGCTACTTACCCTGACAACATTCTAGTCGTCCCAAGCCGTTCCAATGTTCGATCAAACCCCGAGATTCAAGCATGATTTCTTTGGTCGAAGCTGAGTTAAATATTTAATGTGGGATGAGGGTAGGCTACTACCGCCTTCTATGCGCATCTGCTCTCTAGTTTTGCATATCCATATCTGATCCCACTGTTCACCAGCAAATATTGATATTTTGTAGTTTAGCTTACAATTCTATTCTCTACACTGGATATTAGTCTTCGTCCACGTCCATACTGTCTGGGTCTTGATCCTTCTCCGGTTGTTGTTTCAACGCTGATAGTATTGTTCCTCCAGAAATTGCAGATACGCTGTCTGGGTTATTCCTACAAGTCTGTAATTGTTGCGCTCCTTCTCCTAATGGGGCAAAACGGGATTCCTCGTCCCTCTCGCCGCTTGGTGATACATCACGTAGCTTTTCTTGGTCCAGATTATGAAGGGAAAAATGACGACGTTGAATGTAAAGAGCGCACCTTTTACCAGGAGGCCGCGATCCTCAAGCAGTCTTTCCAAGGAACTAGTAATTCTTGCCGAGAGTTTGGGGTCATTAAGAAATTCGGACGTTGCGCACTCGACAATTGCAAATCTTTCGAGGTTTAAATCCTAAAACCTACGAGGGAAGCAGATAGACCGACCTTTCCAATTCTTGCATCAACTCTCGGTGGACAAACTCCTGAGGCATATACAGTAGATTATGGTCATTGGTCAGCCGTCTCCGAGCCACATCTTCAATGCGAGATTTGAATAACACGAGATCTTTCTGAGGGGGTAGCTTAGAGCGACTACTTGATGACTACTTGATTCAGGGACAATACTTACACCTTGAAATTCAGCAAATAGTTCTCTGCGTATACGGTCGAATTCACCCGACTTCTTGAACCTGGAAAGCCATGTTACCCGCTGTCGTTGGGTATGAAAACCGGCATTTACTCTTCAACGAGCTTGTTTGGGTCGTTCATATAGCACTGTTGATTGAGACTTCAAACTATACGCTACCCGTGAGAAGATCCTAGCTTACATACATATAGATGTGATCCCTACATCTCTTCATAACGAAATTCACCTCTTGGTGTATTATTCTGTTCGTATTGATTTTTCTTATCGATACCTTGGCGAGTAACAATGTGTTAATTATCAAGTGAGATTTCTACAATGGCAACAGCTTTCCCGCCTCTCAAGAATGATCTTTTACTTCGTGCCGCTCGAGGTATCGTAAGTTTACCATACTACTTCATGAAAAGCTGATCTTGTTATAGGAGAGGCAGTTGAACGAGCACCTGTATGGGTGATGCGACAGGCGGGACGATATTTGCCAGGTATCACCCTTGAAATCCCTTATTTGTCTCCAGAACTCTGATGCCTTTCTTGCATCGGTTCTCGCTGGAAAAGAATTCAGGAAAGTTCGTGAATCCCATGAGTTCTTCGAAGTGTGTCGAACGCCAGAACTTGCGACACTAGTAACCCTTCAACCGATTAAACGCTACGCAAGCCTTCTGGATGCTGCGATCATCTTCAGTGATATCCTTGTCATCCCGCAAGCAATGGGGATGGAGGTTCAGATGAATCCGGGTCCGCATTTTCCTGAACCACTCATTACACCTGAAGATGTCAAGAAATTATCACCTGTGGTTGACGTCAACAAGGAGTTAGGTTATGTCTTCGAAGCTATCACTCTGACAAGGAAGGAACTCGAAGGTCAAGTCCCTTTGATCGGTTTTTGTGGTGCTCCATGGACGCTTTTTGCGTACATGGTTGAAGGGGGAGGCAGTAAAGGGTTCCAAAAGGCCAAATCGTGGCTTTTCAGATATCCAGAGGAATCCAAGGCATTGCTTTCGAGAATTGCCGATGTCTGTGTTGATTTCCTTGTCGGTCAAGTTAAAGCCGGAGCTCAGGTACTTTCTATAACAGTATTCATTGAGGAATTATTAAGTGAGGCATTGTAGTTCTTGCAAGTTTTCGACTCTTGGGCGGGGGAGCTATCCCCAAATGACTTCAAATTGTTTTCCTTTCCAACACTTCAACACATAGCTCGAAGCGTTCACAATTGTTTGGTTAACCAAAAACTTCCAATTGTGCCAATGACATGTTTCGCCAAAGGTGCCAATCATTCCCTCGGACTTCTAGCGGAACACGGAGGATATGAGGTTCTCAGTCTTGACTGGTGCATCGAACCAACAGAGGCTCGACGGATTGTTGGAAATAAAATTACTCTCCAAGGAAATATGGACCCTAGTGTCTTGTTTGGTGGTAGGGATGCCATCGAAGGTGCCGTCAAGCAAATGGCTGACAGTTTTGAATCAAGTCAAGGGGGATGGATTGCGAATCTAGGTCATGGCATTACACCAGGCGTCGATCCAGAGGACCTTCGCTGGTTCTTGGAATGCATTCACAAGTATTCAGCTCAGTTATAATCCACTAAGGCCGAGGATTCGAATTTCGGCAACTAGTGGACTCCACGAACAAACATCCCATCTGGAATCGCCCAAATACACAATTCCACTTCATTTCTGTATTATAGATAGACGTCAGATATATGGGAAATGATGCTCAGATGATTGGATGGCATGTAGGGGAGGGGAATTGTTCGCAAAAAAAAAACTTAAGAGGGAACTCGGTAATGACAATGGCTCAAACGACGACATCGGCATTACTGAAACTACTGCGCCGACGTCTAACGCTTCTCAGGTTTGGTCGGTCGGATTTGGATGTCTTACCGACCACAGCTGTGTTGTTCACCCAACCATCAGCGCCAGATTTCTCTTGGGCCTTCGGAGGGGTATTCCCTGTTACTTCGCTCAGTGATGAAGTATGGTGAGGGTGTTTCGAGGACATAAGTGTCGGGAGTCGGGAAGGTGTCGTGGTTGACGTAGGGGTACGTGTCGTGGCTTGTCTCGACGTAGCACTTGCTACAGCACGTGCGGCGGCAGTTGTCCTCGTGGTGGCAAGTCGAGGGATTTTATGAGGCCCCTGTTTCGTGCTAATCACCTTCACGGGTGACTCAGGTATAGATGTTGCATTTGATGTCGCAGCTGCGGTTCCTGCCCGCCGGATATTGGCAGTACCAGCTGTAGATCGCGTCACACGAATGGGCCGCTGTTCTGATGCCGCAACATCTTTAATACTTGGTACCTTCGACAGTGTCTTTGATCTATTACGGGTGGTTGGCGGAGGCGGAATCACTGGAAGGACATCATTATCTTCCTCTTCAGTCTCCTCAGCCATTCGTTTGGTCTTGGGAGTTTTACGTGGCTGACCTGGAGGCAAAATTGCTTTTGCCCGAGCTGTTGCTGAGGCTACATGACGACTTGGAGTGACTGGAGGTAGGGAAACGGTATTTATCGGTGGTGTGATCGATCTAGCATCCATTTCATCGTCTGTTTCTGCCGGTGGTGTTGCTGGTGTGACGATGCTGGACTTGGCGGCTGAGGCTACTTGTCGTTTAGCTTCATCCATGGCAGACCATTTGACCCATTCTAGCTGTTTAAGGTACATGTACTGTTGCTGTGGTCCAACAACACTGCCCGGTCGAATGATACGCATAAATGCAATGGCTTCATTAGCCGTAAACCCATACTTCCATATGAGATATGCACCAATCAGTGTCCCTGTTCTGCCAAGACCAGCTTTGCACTATCGCATAATTTAGCTTTTCTCCTACACGCGACTAAATTGACATACGTGAACAGCAATGACACCTCCTGATTCTACAATTTTGTCCGCAACATCTATGAATGTCCGAACAATTTCATCAGTTGGATTTGTCCCATCATCGAAGTAGAGTTCCATGTGGTCGATTCCGCGATCCAGGAAAGTATTTCTGTCGTAAAGTTCAGTATTGAGACGTACAACAAGTTTGATGTTCCGTTTCTCAAAGTAATCCAGACAGTTGAGAAAAGGAGTGGGCAATTTGCGCTGGAAGGTAAGGTCTCGGGAAGCGGCGATGAGTGATGACGGACTCGAGTCTGCTTTGTCTTCTTTTTGACGCTTAATCCAATTGGTGTCAACGGGAGAGGCGAAAGCAATAAAGTTGGGCGTTATCCAATTCCAATCTCCATTCTCGACCTTCTCATAATATTCATAGTCTTCAATACTGAATTCATTCATGTCACATAGTCCGTGTTGCATTGCTTTCCAGAGACCCCACAGACAATCTTGAATGTTGAGGTTAAAATCCGAGGGTCCCCGTCCCGCATCCCTGAATGGCATAAGCTCCAACTCAGCAACAGGGTGGAATGCCTCCCATGGTGCTCGCCGCTGAACGATCATCTGCAGAATAATACTCCAGTCTTGAAACTTTGTCCGAAAATAGGGGTTTACTTACAACGTATAGTGCCACGAGTAGAGCGGCGTTGGCTTTCTTGCGCGGATCATCTGATGAATAAAGAATTAGCCGATGCTGAGCCAATTCTTTATCCTGAGGGTGATACACGTGAGGAACGTGAGGAACACGAGGTAACGACGCTGCGATGATGCACCTACCTCCAGAAGCTCGTGGATGTAAATGCATGCTTTGTAGACCATGGCAATATTGAGTGGCCCCCAATCTTGAAAGAAGGAGAGATAAAGGAGTTGGTCATCGATCGTGAAGTAGTAATACATGACATTGTCGTCTGGAGAAACAGAGGGGCCACCTCTAGGACATGTGCGGACTTGTGGCTGATTGCCTGGCTCCGCGGTGAGCTTGTTGAGGATATCAGGCTTCGGAGGTGGATGAGAGAAGGAAGTAAAATAGAGTCTGGGACAGGATAAGTGGATGCTGTCGTAGCAGTAATAAGTGCACCTGTACCTAGAGCCAAAACAGCATAGCGGATCGCATTTGAGCGGCATGACTGTGATGAAGACGTTGAGGGATGAAGTTGGTGGCAAGAGACAAAAGACGTGTCTACCAGGCGTGCAGCACTCGAGTTTCGATGGGAAACGCGTGCCCACGTGAGCCCTTTGTTTACTTCCCGATCACTCTTGTTCCGAACCCAATCTATTCTGGAAGTGGAAATACCCATATTCATATCAAGTTTGTCTACCAGTACTCTTCTACCATGCAGTACACATCATTAGGCCCACAAGGCCAATCGTGCGGAGACTTGCCTCTAACCTTTGAGGCTGCATTGGTGGTGAGACTCGAGCTTGTCGAACCCTCACCTCGGAAGCCTCGCCATGCAACCAAAGCCGCTGCTTTTGCGATCAACAAACCCCTATTCGGAATCGCAACTCGAGCTCACCGATCCAGAACAAAGCTACTCCACCAATCAGAATCGCTTCTTGTTCCGTTTGGGAAAGGAATTCCGCCTCTCTCCTCTTGTGCAACGTCACCCTATAGTCATTTGAGCATCCTTTTTTATCTCTAGAAGAACTACACTCACAGGACAATCAGAGAGGCGATAGCCAAGATGGCAACCGATGCTTGTGTCAAATGCAACGCTATTAGTTTTTCGGGATAGCACAAGTACCGATTTCTAATCAGTTGTCTTGCTCCGTAGTTTATCAACCCACGACGACTCACATACTGAAGACATCAGTTTGGTAGTATAATGACCTGCGAACAGCGTCATGGCAACTAGACAAATCATCAAGCTTATCAACGCCATCCCGACTTTGCCTACTCACCAATTGCGCCTGCGCGTATGGGATTATCACGAAAGAGAGGCATCGATGAGTAATATACAGACTGAGTGTTGGTAATAGGTGAAAGTAATTAGAAATAGATTTATTGAGTACACAGCACATACACGAGGCTAGCACGTTGTCTGTCTAAATGCGGTATACTACGCGAAAGCACACAAAACTCCATTAGTTCATCACCGCTTTGTTTGTTCAAACATTTGAAGCAATGGGAATCTGAGTTATAGTCGGTAATTGCCCATTAACACCTGGCTGCACGACGAGAGCAGAACCAGGTTGAATTTGAGGATGTACTCCACCGGGGTATTGACCCATGACCGGATAAACCGGGTTTACTCCGGTGACAGATGTGTTGTAGTACCCAGGAGCCTCACCAAACCATGGCAATTCTAAATAGCAAGTTAGGTTGAATCTGAGTAAGAGCAAAGTGGAAGCGGCACCTCGAATGGGCTCTCTCCAGATATTGTATCGTCCAAACGCTTGAGCACGGGAAACAAGAACGATAAGGATAATCAACGCAAAAGCATAGAGAACAAAATTCATCCAGGAGAAAGCTTGGATAACTTTCATTTCCCGACACCATTGTCTCTCTAACACTGCTACTGTGGTCAGCATACTGAGCTTCAAATTTTGGGTCGGATGCACTTTGACCGGTATGGGTTTGAATCGTTTCACTACCCAAGCTATCGCACTGTAGATTGCCAATCACATCACTATAAATTACAGTTTAGTAATTTGAAAGACCTGTATCATTACTCACGTCGCCCAGGCTCCCATCGCTGTCAAAATTTATTGAGCCATTCACGTCTCAATTGACAGGAAAACAAATTTACCAAGCCAAAGAACTCCCAAAATGAAGAGTGCCACGGCTTCAAGACGGGGTTGAGCCCATTGCAAGCTATGACACAGATGTTTTCAGCCAAACAATAATATACGAGATTAAAACGCACAGTAGAAGGAACACAAATATAGTCAATGCAGGAACCACAAGGGAGAAGATCGTGAAATCCTCTATCGTCCAGAGGTCAGGTCGTTGTCATATGACTAGTGAAAGAACGTTACGGTGGAGACTCGGCAAAAATTGGCTAGCGAGATGAGCAGCAAGACCTAAAACCGTTCCTAGACAACGAAGATAAATATCATATGGCAGAAACATCCATTCAAAATGGGTGCTCAACGATCGTGGGATACCAACCCGACAGCAGGAAAACGGCAACTGGTAATCAAATTCAGATCCCGGTCTGTGAAATTGCAAACAACTCACTGTAGAAAACGAGCCTCTGGTTTCCGAATCGTACAGTCATAAAAAATTCGTTAGGATCAGTAGCGTTAGCACGTTGTTAGTTTGAGCGATAAAATGAACTTGAGTTTGTTCACACATTTGAGCTGTGTTGTATTTCACGGATCAGCTCCACGTGATCCAACATCCACACCTCACTCGGAACGATCCCAGCAGACCACCCCTGTAGCTCGGGTGTAGTCAGTAGTGTACCACTATGTAACGCACCCACCGCGTCTTAGCACCTGTTTGCTTGTTGCGGTATATAAATACAGAACTCTCTCTCTCTCAGCTCCACATGATGCCTCTTTCGTGTGACATACATTTTACTAAAGTCATTGAACCAGGATACTATGGCTGTTTTGGAGAGCAGCATCCATTGCGCTGCATGGATGTGCTCTAGGTCTTACCTGTACAGTGGGAACGTAGATAAAATAAAATCAATTCTACTAATATTACGGTGTGCTCTAGGGACCTTATATACCTTGTTTGGGCACAGACCGACTGTAGAATGTATGTTGTAGTATCGTCATTTAGTATACAAATATATATATTAATTATTTACTTAGTCATTCCATGATCTATGCTTCGTCTCCAACATGTTTCACGATATTCATATTCGAAACTGTATGTCAGTGTGTGTGAGATATCTATACTGCTCTAGCCATCTGATAGCAGGGTGCTGATGAATCTATCATCATGTAGCGTTTATATGCGACAATCCTCACTGATCGTAAACTAGTATTACATTCATCATGCGCCATTTATATTTTTCATTTCCAGGATCGCTTGAGATCATCTGGGTGAAGCATTAAGCCACTGTCAATCTCACTCATCAATGACCTCGGGACTGTGCTCGACTTCGACGTGCCTGACCGTCCCGAATCGTGACGGGTCGGTGATTTCTTTGACGGAGGAGGAGGAACGTTCAGTCGAGAGCGTTTCTCCGAGGCATATTCCTTCCTTGAATGCGAGCTTTGTTTTCTATGTGGAGATTCCGGGCCTGACTTTTCCTTCATGGGGGGGGCGGGAGCTTCCACCCTATTCGCAGCGACAGGTAAAATACTTGAATTACTCGTCTTGGCCTGCCTATTCTTTTTCAAATTGCCGTACGTATTAAACCAAGCGCAAGAAGTGACAGGTCCATGCCACATGTGATCCTCGCCATTGCGATGCCGTCGAAGGGCCAAAAATAAGAGTGTGAGACAGGCGAAAATTACTTGGGTCCAAGTCAGCATTCCGTGGAGAAGACAACCTATACAATACTCACTCAGGACAGCATTCATCAAAGCGAAGGCGTTCAGGACACGATGCATCGCCTGATACTGCTCCGTTCGGACTGGCCAGTATCAATTTAGGGTGCATGAAGAATCAATCAATAGAAGCACTCACAACTGGTGACCTCGGCATCTAGCACAGTTTGAGGATCATCTGAAGAAAAACACTCGACGTCTGCATCCTGAGATTCTGAGGTTGTAAGGTAGATTCCGAGGACTAAGTGTGCCTGTCAAATTTATGAATCAAGGAAGCCCCATCAAGTAAACTCACCCAGCCAAAAGACTGCTGCAAGTCCCAGACTCGAGAGTTCAATCCTTGTTGAAATCGGATTACGTTCTTTGAGAAGATAACTGAAGGCCAAGCTAAGGGAAAGGTTCAAATCAGTATCCGCTGGCGGTGATGCAATTCTGGACAAGATCGAACGCACAGAACCATAAAGATCATCATACTAGCAACGCAGACAAAGATTGCAAAAGGAACGAAACGCGCTAAGATCCGGAAGGTGGTAAATGCTTTCAAAAAGATCAAAACTCAAGAAAGACGAACTGAGGTCGGAGGCTACCAGAACTTGTTGAAAGTGTCCTGCCATCGCCAAACAAATGACAGTGAACAATAGCACAACCCCTACATACGGATAGTTTGTTCAGTTGCCGAATTGCCAAGTGCTCCGTGATGTGTCCAGATATCCTACGTACCATACAGGATAGCACGGATCGTATTGAACAGTGACAGCATGCGGGATCTTGTACGCTCACTGGTAGATTGTTGGTTGCGGCCAGGGAGAGATGTAGTTTGGCGAGCCATGATAAAGCTATGGCTGGATGAAAACAACGAGGCAATGGAACGTGAAGCCCAGCAAGCGGTTGGCGTGGTAGGAAGTCGGTCACCAGGAGGTAACTGGCTCGAGTCAGTCTACTAGACTATTGGAACACCCTTAAACACGCAGGAGATAAGGCTGGTAGTTCAGGTTGCCACAACAGGGCCCCAGCAGGAAAAATTCTAGGCGCTCTGCCCCTTTGAGTCCTCGTGTCACGGAACAATCCTCGAGGCTCATGGCACAGCCACATTCAAAACTGATCGAGCCCGCATTTATAGGATTTCAAATTCACCACGTACAAGTTGCTGTTTACATCTATGTTAGAGTTTCTAAAGAAAGCGTAAAATGAATGATCATTTTCCACCAATTTCCTGGCGAAGGATTTCCCCAATGTCCTGATAAAACTTCAAACACTCCGGGTTGGACAACGTAGCTAAGTTGACACTTGAGAGTGGTGCACCGTTGATAATCTGAGCCAAAAAAGACACAGATGAAGTGACCAAGAATGTATTGATGAATAGTAAGACCCACCTTCTTGACCAAGACTTCCACGCGTTTACCATTGAGAGTATGAGGGACGTCAGGAGCCTGAATCACCTGAAAAGGAGTTATAAGACTGTGACGATGATAGATCTCCTCTGGTGGTGTATGATCAAATACTTACTCGTGCTGGGACGTGTCGTGGGCTTCTCCTTTTTCGGATCTCTGCTCTTATCTTTTGTTCAAGGTCATGAGACAAAGTTTCACCTGACGGAAGCTTAACAAACAGCACAACACGTTCATCCGCACCACCGTCAATCTTCTGCCCGACGACTATAGCATCCACAGGGGAATCTGCAGATACAAAACATGTATCAAGAACATCGTATATTTCCGATGATCCAAAGCGGACACCTCCAGGATTCCTGAAGTCGATCAGCACCCACGAGTACCATGTCATGTATGGGAGAATGTTTACAGTACGCCATCTGAGCGGCCAAGCATAATAATCCCTCCACCATTTCCGGACTTTGACCGTGTGATGATGATGTGATCCCCGTGGACTTAAGAACGATGAATCAGTCAAACAAGGGAAACAACGAAAAACTCACACCAAACACCCTCATATTCAGAAAAATAAGCTTGTTGGAACCTTGCCTGCGCCGCAGCGACATTTTCATCGTCGCCAAAACCAGAAAGAGGCCAGAAGCCGATAGGCATACAAGGGAATGGCTTCACACAGACTAGCTCGCCTTCTTCATCTGGAGGATTTAATTTTCCCATTGGTGAGAAGCTTTCGATAGCCATGCCAAGCATTCGACATTGAATCTCTCCTCGGTACACGGGCAGTGCTGTGTTCATACCAGCAAACAGAGAACAGATATCAGTGCCACCTGAGCGGGAATCTCAGTCACTATTACGCATATAGTGTGATGGACAGTTCACCAGTAATAGAACCCAGTAATATATTGGGGTGGATATTTTCATACACGAAGTCGAAAAGAAACGGAGACAAGGGGGAGCCAGTAGAATAGATTTGACGGAGAGTACTGAGATTGTGATGTTCTCGTGGTCGATAAACCTTCTACTTGTTCCAAGAAGCAGCACACGTTTGTCAGTTTTAGGGGCACTAGTAAGAATGAAATTAAGACGCCAAGGAAACACTCACCGAAAGCTGATCAAGGTATTTGGCACTGGTTCCAAAGATAGATATGCCAAGGTCATCGACGAGGTTCCACAGCAGGCTTGGATCACGCAAGGGATTGCCATCGTACAGGACAAGAGTGCTTCCTGTACATAACCCGCTAACAAGAAAGTTCCACATCATCCAACCCCTGTATGAAATGAGATAACCCTTCTAAGAATCGAGATAAGAAACGACGAACGTGGTAGTATAGTAGAAGAAAACATCTTCCGATCGTAAATCACCACATATAATGAGTTCTTTCTTGGCCTGAATCAGCATGCCTCCTGCTCGGTGAACAATAGGCCTGGAAAAGTTACATTAATACCTTGGAGCTATGTATTTCTTTGATGGATAACGCACTTTGGCTTGCCAGTAGTCCCACTGCTGAAGAGGATCCAAAGGGGTGCATCAAAGGGAAGACGCTTCCATTCTATCTCTCCTTCGGAAGTAAGACCTAATTTGCATTTCCGACCCTCTTCCAGGAATGTCTCCCATCCCAGCCAGCCAGCCAACCAATATGAGCGATCCTCAGGATGGGGAATAGTGTGGATGATGATAACTTTTGGCGAATGTCCCTCTTTAGTTGTGGAGAGACGAGCGAGGAGTAGAGATAATTTGGATAGATGGTCGTGAACCTTCTGATTGTAGCTGTGAAAGTGGATGAATCAGTGTGACATTTTTGTACACGCAAGTTCAAAGAAAATCTGATATCAACCAAACATAAGATCACCACTTACACCACAGCATCAACCGCAAAAATGATCTTGGGTTGTACTTGTTCAAAGCTGGCCGAAGGCACATATCAACAAAAACTGCCGTGACATCATGTTTGCTATTTTTTACCGTTCCAATACACCTTCTGATCCGAAGTCAGCGGCAGCACTGACCCAGATACCACCAATAGCCACTGTAGCAAGGCAAGCTGCCACATTTTCCTAAGGATGTGAATCACGAAGTAATGTTGAGAACCACAACCAGGTATGAATGTTCAAACACTCACAATGCAGTTGGATGAATACGATGCAACACGGTCTCCAGGCTGTATTCCGTGCTGTAGCAGAGCGGAGACCAGGGGTGTGACAAGTCGATACAGCTCGGCGTACGAGCATAGCCGCGTGTGTACGACAGGAAATTCCGAACTCGGCTCAGCTGTCACAGCAATGTCAACAACACTTTAAAAATGGAAATCCGCGAGTAACTCTCTCACTGACTAATTTGGATCAGGGCAGACTTGGTATTGGAACGATAGCACAACATATTTTCCGCCCAGTTTACACGTGCATCTTGGAACCTAAAACGTGTTCAAAAGGAGAATGTTTGTGGGGTGACGAATTAAGCTGACCAAGGTGGATTTGATGGGGGCAGGGCTGAGCTGTCTACAATGTGATCGCCCTTGTAGCCTATGATGTTTGTATAGTCCCAAACGCGGCTCCAGAATTTATCTATATTAGTGATAGACCAGGTGTAGAGATCATGATAATCGCGCAAATTGGTAGAGTAGGACTGATTAACAGAGTCGAGAAAACGACATGTTGGAGTGTTCTCGGGGCTTGAAGGTTGATACAGAGGGGTATGTAGTTGAGACATAAGATCGAGTTACAAAGTGGATAACACGCGCCCCTAGGTGAAGGGACTATTGATAATCGGAATAATGATACGCACGTTTGATCGATCCACAGATCCCGATCTCCATCCTTCTTTATCTTGACTCAGCGCGCCAAGGCGAATTACCTTAAATTCACTCCATCACTGGCTAACTCTTGTTCCTTCATCCCACCGTCTACCCTCTCACGACTTGGAACATTTCATCGACTATGGATAGAATTCTTCCACCACATTCTCCTGAGGTTGCTGCCCACAACCATCTTCAGTGAGTTTGACCTTATCAGTGATTCCTATTTATCTCTTTTTTTCTTAGAGAGAATTGGTTTTCCTGGGACCTATATGATATAAACGAGTCCCTCGTTTCAAACTGCGCCTCGTATTCTGCCTTTGAACGTTACACAAGTGGCACAGATTTGTACATTCTGCCACGTACGCCTGGGGATCTGTTGAATCTTCTGTAAGCATGGTTCATCTCCTATGTTCTTGGTTTGCTGAGTCATGCGTTTCCCAGTGTCAGTTATTCATATGACGCCATTCATAATGCAATAGCGACAAGTCGCTCCACTCTTCGGCCAGGTGGATACAGTAGAGTAAGTGGCAGATTTACGTTGAAAATTGCGTTATTGACAACTTGTGACTCCAGGTATGCATCCTTGCTGAGAAGTCGATTTATGACATTCTGAATTCAAATGACAACTTCAACTTTCTCCTCGGTCTTCACAGACAAGACAACAAAACTCAGTCTAGCAGCAACGAACAAGGTTCAAGGCCTATCTCGACTTCCTAGTCTTCGATAATATCACATACCCAATGTGCCGTATTTACGTATTGCTTGTAAACTCCACACTATTTTGTAAAAGTAACCACTGTGTACCATTATATTTAGATGTTTTCCTAACAGAGGTGATGCCACATTTCAACTGCAAGGTGAAACACACTGGAGACCCGTTTTGTTGATCTCTTTACGAGAGCTCTTGATCGCTGATCGATGATCAGGTAGTCTGAACGTGCGTGGTTTTCCTTTAGGCCGCCTCTCGTCCTACTCCTCCCAGTTTAATCTCTGTGTGCTTAAAAGGCGGTTATCTCACAAGGCAGACCTTCATTCACTCTCTCGATACATGAAAGTCGCAGTATCTTCGCTCGTAGCCCTCGCAATTGCTCTGGTCGTGGCCTCACCAATCCAAGAACCTTTTCTAGTGAACAGTGGTGTGGTCAATACAAGTAAGCAATTCGCTCAGTGGCTCATGTTCGTGTATAGTAATTGTTGATCAAATCTCATCAAGGACCAAAAGAATTGCATGGACGCTTCTTGCACATAACGGATATGCATCCGGATCCATATTATACTTATCGTGCATCGACTTCCAGATCGTGTCATGGGAAGAAGGCCAAGAAGAAGTCTAAACAGGCCAAGTACTGGGGAACACCTGCTGGGTATGTCAAAAAGCCTTACTCCTGCCCAACTTCATTAATGGGGAATCCCTTGATGTTCAGTGACTGTGATTCGCCGTTGGTATTAACTAACTTTACGTTGGACTATCTTGAGACAAACTGGGCCGACCAAGTGGATTTCGTCATCTGTGAGAGTTGAATTTCTTCATTTGGGTGCTGATGAAGAAAATGAACAACTTCATTTGAAAAGGGACGGGGGACAACGCCAGGTATATCATATTAACAATTGCAGGAGCTCAGGTTCATTAACTGCGGTAGACATGATGAGGATCACAAGATACCTCGAACACCAAATGAAGTATTTGACCTCAATAGACAGGTTGCTACAAGAATGGAGAACATTTTTCTCAAGAAAGGCATTCCTGTAGTACCGAGTATCGGTAAGAAATACGTGTGTTTTTTGCTCTACAGTGTTAGACTTACGATGATGATAGGAAATAATGATATATGGCGTCAGTTCTCACCATATCTGTTGTTTTTCGAACTCTGAATAGTCTTTCATGTTCATGTGATCATTAGCTCACGTAAGTGTCCGTTTTCCTGATTTAAGAACTCAGCCCAATTGCTTCTCGACAGAATATCATGACCCCTGGTGAGTTAAACATGAGAGGATGAGCCTCATGAGTTGATATGTGCTATTCTTAGGACCTAACAGTATCACAGAGGGTTTCGCATCGTAAGTGAATCTTTTTTTGATGGACTCAAGGGATGATCTATCTACGACAGCATCTGGAGATCATTTGTGCCCTTTGCTCAGCGCCAGGTGTTTGAACGTGGGGCCTATTATTCTGTTGAAGTAATCCCCGGTCACGTGGCAGTGATTGCTTTGAATTCAATGTACTTTTATGATTCGAACAAAGGTTGGTAGCCAGTTGGAACGATGATGAAGGTGTGAGCTGATGATGAATAGCCGTGAATGGGTGTCCATACCACGATCGTGAGGACGCAGGGAATCTAGAACTGGACTGGCTAGAGGTCCAGTTGAAGATGTACCGAGATAGGAACATGCAGGTGTGTGTTTTGAAGTAAGATTGAACATGTGGAATCAAGTCTGGCAGGTGTACATCACGGGTGGGTGTGACATCGGAATGTCGATCGATCAAGACAAGGGTGCTGACCGACGAGGCAGGTCATGTTCCACCGTCTCCCGGGATGTATTTCCCAGAGTGTGTGAGTCCCAGTTAAATTGGAATAGAGAATAGTGCTCATCGAGGGCATACAGTATGTTCGATACGCAGAATTATCGCTACGGTTCCAGGATACGATTTTGGGGCATCTGTATGGGGTAAGATCTGAAACTTGTCAAGAAGAAAATGATGAATTCTGATGGAGAGGGCGGACAGCATATGAATAAGGATTTCGTAGGTAGCCATCAAGCGACACAAAAATCAAAACTGATGATGGGCAGTTCCTGTTTATGGAAGAGATAGACCTGGAAATCATTTCGGAGGATATGGAATTAAACGTGACGAGCACGAACGATGACCTGTTTGAGACGTTGATGGCGGAGTTTGCGCACCTACCGAAGGAGGGGGAGGAAGAGAAACTAAATGGACTCGCTGTGGTGAACGTGGTACCGTCGGTGGTGCCAAATCCGTATGTGCCCGGGTTCAGGGTGGTTTCGTACAACACGACGGGAGGACTCGCAGGGAGCAGGAGAAACCGGGACCATAGACATCAGCGCGGACGCAAGGGTAGCAAGAGCGAGGCGTGCAAGAGGGAGCCGCATCGGAGCTCGTGGAAGTGTCACCTGGATGAGCCGTGGTTCTCAGACCCCGATGCGCCGTCGCGCAAGAACCAGGCGTTCACACCGCTTGGATATGCACAGGTAGGAGAGCGCATGCTGGCGAGACTGGGCTGACACTGGCTGACGCGGAGTGCAGTACTACATGCCTAACATTGGCAATGCGGATCAGAAAGACGGGCCGGAGATCCGGCTGGAGTACGTGACGTGGAAGTCAGGTGATGGTGAGCGGGCGAGCAGAAGGGCGCCGTACGGGATGGCAGACCTGACGGTGGGCTCGTGGGTGGAGCTGGGCCGGCAGCTGAGTTCTGGGGACGAGCAGATGCAGCGGAGGTTCCATGAGTACATGTTTGTCAGTATGTAAACAAGGATCAACAAGGGTGTTGTCTTGGCGATGGGATGAAACGTCGCAGCGGCGTATAAGACGATTATTTTTTTCCCAACAGCGCAGCCTGACTCTCGGCTGGCCCGACACTGCACACATTCTGTAATGGCGGCGATGATCAACCTGGACTTTGCGCCACACTCCCGCTCAGCGTCTGTCTCGTCCTCCGAACACTCCCTCTCCCGCCCACACTCCGCACACGGCCAGCGCACGTGCTGCTCCGACCTCAAGGGTCCTCTTCGCCCGCCCCACGCCCGCGTCCGTGCGTCTCCCTATCTTCGTGACCCTGACTCCGTCCATTCCTCCTCCGACGATAACGACGACATTACTATGTATCTTACTCCCATGTACCCCTCCCCCGACGCTGCCCATGCTGCCTCAGCCTTTGGTCGTATGGCCATCTCCCCTGGCCATGACCTCGACAAGCTTGCATCCAACGTCCGTCTCGCTACCACCACCAGTGCCTCGGATCGTGCCAAACAAATTTTCGTCCAGGCTTGGTGCGTTTGTTTCTTGCTTCAAAACTCAACTCATCTTTTCGCAGGCTCACTGCAAATTATGCCCCCTATCCCGACGGAAATGTCCCCAGGCAGGGGCTCTACTTCTCCTACCGCCGCGTGTGCGACAACTACAGCATCCCCCACATCAACACCGCTACCCTCGGCAAGGCCATCCGTCTCTGTTTCCCAACCATCAAGACCCGCCGTCTCGGCGTCAGAGGCAACAGCAAATATCACTGCAAGTACCCCCCCTTCTTCTTCCCCTCGCTCTGCTGACTCCCGATCCTTCAGATTGCGGCATCAGGCCAGCAACCACTACAGAGGCAGAGTTTCTTCAGGACTACATCCAAAAGTCCAACAATTCTGCAGGTCAATCTTCCATCAATGCCGCTCGCCTCGCAAACGAGCAGGCCGATGCTTCCCACAGAGCAAACGACGAGGGCTCCGCAGATGGAGATGACGATGACGACGACTCAGAGGGCAATCACTCTGCTAACACTTCCAAGCGCAATTCTCTCCTACTTACCAACGAACTCAAGGCCATCGTCTATCCAGATGATCTCAGTGATAAGACCCCCACCGCAGCAACGTTGCTTTCTCAGGCCCAGGCACAGCGCCCTGGTACTTACCCCGCCCAGGCCTCCATTCGCAGACATCCTGCCCATGAGCCTATTCTCGGCCACGTCCAGCCAACTCATCCTCTCGCTTCCCCCTCCAACTTCATGAATGCTCAATCTGTCCTCTCCGTTCGCCAGTTCCCCGCTTTCCCTTCCATTGTCGAGGCCGTGGGCGCCAACTCTACTTCTACCCACGGCATGGCCGCCCGTGAGGTCTGGAACTGGTTCCAGGACCACTTGGATGTCTTGCTTGATTCTATGAGAACTTTCCGTTTCGATCAGTTCGAAATCCATCTCCGTACATTCTGGTCTAATCTGACAGGTCATCATCGTGAGGTAGTCCATGCACCGGCTATCGCTGGTTTAATGGCAAAAGCGGATGCTATTGTATATGATGTGTGTTGCATTTTGGTTGCCTCTAATTTCAGACCCTCATCCCATCTCAGGAAATTCTTGAAATTCTCCGCTCTCAAATGCTCTCGCCATTGCCTGCCAATCTATTAAATAATCTCAGACAGCTGGCCCTCAAGATGGAGAAAATACTTTTGGCTGCTTTGGAAGGCTACGGAAACACGTTTGTAGAACCCAAGGTCGAGTTGGGTGCGCGCTTCGGTCACCTTATCTGTATGTTGTTTTTCTTTTTTTTTCATTCATGACATCCGGATTTATCCCTTGTTTAGTACGTTTCCTTGATATCTATCAAGTCACTCAGGCCTTGAACACTGTCCTAACCAACTCAAAGCAACTGGCCGACATGAGACGCTCGTGGGAAAAAGTGGACTTTGAATCAGTTCGCAATCAATCTGCTTTGGTGTGCAACTGCCGTCATGAAGAGCTTGTTCAATTATTGGAGATTGAGTTTGTGGCTCTCTTGGATAGCCTTCCCAAAACCACTGAACCCGTCAGAGAGGTCATGACATGGGCCGACAAGTGTTGCGACAGGCTCATGGGTAGCAACCGTATACACAGTAATCCAGAAGACAGAGGTGGTATGAGTTCTCGCAGTATCCTCATTAGATGGGGTTATGTCACGAATCAAGTCATGAGGGATCTTGTACGCTTTGTCATTATTTCTTCTCTTCAAGTTGCTGATTTTTGCAGACTATTCGTAGTGACCCCGCTTTTGGCGCCTTCCAAATCTTGAAGCTATTCCTAGAGTGAGTTGTTTCTGTTTTAATAACTACGATGGTCAACCTTGAACATTTCTTGTGTAGTGATTGGATTGCTATCAACGTCCTTCGAAGCGTTGCGCTCTCAACCAACTCAGTTGCTGCCTCGGTTGAACCTGTGATGCAACAGCAGTATTTCACCCTTTCCCCAATGGCTGGACAAGAAAACTTTGGATCAATGGACGTCCGTCCAAGTTCTTTGATGGCTCACACGCCTACCACCTCGAGCATGCTAGCAGCCCTCCAAAACGACCCTTTCTCTTCCTCTTTGGACCCCACTGCATCGGCATTTGGCTCTGATGCCTATGGATCTATGCACTACATGGATCCTGCGACAACTCAAGAGGATGCACTATCTTCGAGTCATCAAGCAGGTCTTACTTTCAATGACTTTTCAGGTTCAGGATTCGACGTCGGTAGCTATTCGCAGGATTTGGCGATCAGTGTTTCGGCCACTACGCAGAGCGACTCTGAACACAAGGTAGATGTAGTCAAGACAGATCAAACATAAACCGCCCAAACTTCTCTCTGCTATGATTGTAAATTTTCTTCTTGTCATCTGGGTGCTGGAATCAACTCCGATCTTGTCTCCCCTGCTATACAAACGCTCGTTCTTTCTTGTCTCATATCTACTTGGCGTCTATCATTGTTTTTCTCGTCTTGTTGCATCCCTTTTGGTTGCACGCTCACTCTTTTCATAGTATATAGGCTCACCATAATGGGCGGATCTCTCGTCAATCTCTGTTTTCTTATCTTTTCTCGACTTGCTTTTATTTGTTATCAATAGCCATCGTATATAACAGACCTCTGTTTTTTTTGCTCCTCCTGTTTGTTTATATAACTTAATACGAATGAGTTTCCTCCGAAAGAAAATGAAATTAATCAAGATAGTCCGTAAGAAATCAATCGAATATGAAGTAATGCTTTACACAGTAACCTCTCCCTCCTCAATCATATCCTCCTTCTCTTCTACCTCCACTAGTTTTTTACTCTCAACAGCAGAAGAAGGCGTGTCTGGTGTCTCTGCTCCGCTAGGTATCGCCACTCCTGGGAGTTTGGGCTCCTGTTTTGTCAGGCGAGCAATTTCAGCTTCAGCTTTCTCAATGTTCTCTTTGGTGACGCGAGCCTGGTTCGCTTCCAGCCATTCCTTCTTGGCATTGAGATCACCAATCACACGAGGAACATCAGCTTGCGAATCTGGTGCGGGAATTGAAAGACCAAGGAGGGCGTTCAGAATTCCCAGTGGCATATGAAATCTCTCGTTTGTGGATGAAGCTCCGGTATCTCCTGCCGATCCATTGGGAATTTTCGATACACCTCCCTTTTTTCCTTTCTTTCCCTTTTTTCCACCGACAAAGTAGTTGTCATCCTCCTCGCCCTTCTTCTTGAGAACGATAACATCCTTGGGAACAGCGTCCACCTGTCGAACCTCCAACTTGGGGACACTAGCAATCTCGGTCCTTGCAAACGGAGAGTTGTCATTTTTCTTAGTGACAGATTTTCCAGAAAGGAAGTCAATGAGGGTTTGGCAATCTTCAATGGCGTTTGTGTAAGCAGGTCTTGAGGCTTCTTCACGTATGCGTTCCACAATTTCGAGCTTCTTACGTGCTTCCTCTTCCGCACGTTGGGCACGTTGTTTCTCGGCACGTCGTGCACGATCTTCATTGACTTTTTTCCAATATGCGTCCTGAGCTATCCTATAAGTTTGTTGCTGATCACGCTTCTCCTGAAGAAGACCTTTAATTTCGGCATTGATGCTGTCACGTTCCTCAAAAAGTTTGCTACGACCAGCATAAACCTCGTCCGACTCTTTCTTAATCTCACTGAGCTCAAGTTTAATGGCTTCAAAACGATCTGAGAGTGCTTTCACTTCTGGATCATCGATTTGCTTCCTGAGCTCATCAATTTCCTGGCGAGTAGAATCAATAGCATCCTGGTCCGCTTGGAAGCTCTCGACAATGCGACGCGTTCGGTTAATTTTAGTAATTTCTAGTAGGGCACGCTTTTCGTCTGCCACCGTCATGTCACCGGATTCAATCCGTTTTTCGAGTGACCTATTAGTTTTGGATCAAGATGGTGATTCATATTCATAATTTGGAATTCACATACTTCACATGTTTGTCCATTTCGTCAACAGATTTGAAAGGGAATTTTGATTTCTGGGTTTGCAGTGCTTTGATCTAGAGCCAGTACGGAACACATAAGGTGAACTTCTAGGAGAGAGTGACATGACAGTAGTCTTGACGTACCTTATTCTGAAGGTTATCCTGAAGAGACTTGACCTGTTCCAACAATTGAGTCCTGTTGTACTTTTTTGACGACTGCTTCTCTCTGATACCGTCGAGCTCAGTCTTCAGTGCATTCCTACGGTCATTTTCCGCATTTGGTTGATTGGCAGAGCTAATTTTCTCCCGAACGGCAGTCTGACAGAAAGAAGAGGATATGTAGCTTGAGTGAGAGGACCATGGGAAGGACTTACAAGTTTGCCTTGAAGGACATCAACTTCTTTTTGGATTCTGTCTTGCTCCTTCTCGTATGCCCCCTTGTCGGGTTTTCCTCCGGCGAGGAAGACAATCTCTCTCGACGTGTCCTTTTTCTCACCCGCAGGAACTGGTACATTCGACCCGTTTCCTCCTTTCTTCTTTGAGCCAGAAGCGCTGGACTTGGACGTGACCTTGGGAGCAGACATTGTCCAAGGGGATGAATGGGATGAACGAAAGTGGGTGTTGTGTGTATTGAATCTCCAAAAATTTGGCAATGATCGTGCGAAAAGACGAAACAACAAATAAATAACGTATACAATCGTCACTAGAACACAAGCTTAGTGTCCAGTTTTTCTACTTCCTTAGAACACTCATCGTAAAGTTGGAGGTATTCTTCGTCTTTTTCTTCGACTGTGCCTTCCTTTGGTTTCGATTTCCGTTTGAGATTCGGGCAAACCATGACACAGCTCGTTGGTCGTTTGGTTGAGCTCAAGTAACCAAGTTCCTCCTTCGAAGGGACGAAGACGTAGGGTATTTGGGCTTCTTCACTCATAATAGGGAGGTGAGAGATTATGTCGATGGGGTTGATATCTGCTGCTATCACAAGAAGGCTGGGAAATGACAAACTAGGCCCAATAGTTGATAGATAATCCGGAGCATAACGTACCCTTTATCACCTTTTCGAATACCTTTTACTACTTCCTTTACACCGCGTTTCACATGTCGTGCTTTGGAGCCTGATCAACAAGATATCAACTAAGGAACGATACAACATATGACAATACAAACCTTTTCTAACTACCTTATGAATCTTCTTCAGCAATTTCTTTGGTGCAAGAGGTTGTGCAATAGGTGATAATTCTTCTAGAGGTATTGAGAGTCTCTCTTTCTTCTCCTTCTTTGATTTCCTGGGAGACTAGGGCAACTGTAAGTGTCGTGCACAAGGTTGGTATACAAAGCTAGATACCACATTAGCGTCAGCCATTTCGACGTCCTTTTCAACAGTTTGGGCCTCTTTTTGCTTGTCTTTATTACCCATCATGACTTGTTGAAGCTGGAAATTATGCTATGTGATGTGACAGTATGTCACTCTAAATTTCAGATTATATATTTGGAAGACAGGTTGAACAAGGGACCCTAATAAAATGAGATAAACAACTGAGGGTCAGTAAGTACAGGTGTATATATATGCATGATCTGCCTCGTCCCCTTGAACCTTGAGCATGCAATTGGGAGCTGCTACCAGTGTTTAGAACTTGTCCCAGTGTGCAATTCTCTTTTGCACTCTTTTAATGGACTTGGAACTGGTTGTAATGACCTCTAATGAACACAAAATAACTTGTAACAACCTCCAATGGACCCTGATAGACCCTGATAGAACCCTGATATTCTACATAGACCTCCAATGGAGTTCCAACAATTTATTAATGCAACAGATACTGTTGTGGCACTCACACTCCCACTGGGTTGAGTCACATCAAGTGGACCCTCCAGAAATTCCCTCTCTATTTTCTTATGATGTGTACATAGATGTCTGAGCTTTGGTAAGTCTGAACAGCTGGGGCTTGTAAGAGGGTTCTAGAGTAGATTCAACTTATACATCCAGGGTTATAGTGTTACTTTTCTACTGAAAATTCATTTGCAGTATAACAGTCATTAAGCTGCTACTTGCTAAAATAGTACCTACCTTGGGAAGCAAGATTGATGAGCTAGCATTAAGTTTCTTAGAGACAAACTATTCATATTTACACTCTAGAACTCAGGAACTCCAAAAACACTTTGTTATATACTTTAAATTCAGAGCAGATTTAGACAAATAGTACAACAACACAAGTTAGGATACTTGGATGAAATGAGAGTTGATTTTAGGATAGTGAGAAGCTGGTTAAAAGGCCTGGAAACACCAGTGGAAAGTGATAAAAGGTTATGAAATGAAAATGGAGCAGAAGTACATAGTTATAACAGGGTGAAATGGAGTAATAAGAGAGGATGTCAGTCATGCCCACATGACAAGGACAAAAGTGAAAGAGGACAGGAAAAAAAGAGTTGTCTTTTTTTTATCCATTTTTCACTGAGTTTTGTCAGTTTGTAACAATTAATTTTTTCAGGATAGAGAGTGAAAAGCAGAGCCTCCTTGACTCACCTATATTAGCAACAGGGTGTGCACTCAATGATATTATCTTGTATATACATCGTGTTCCTCATCTTCTCCCTCTTTGATATAAAGGCCATCTTGATTCCTCAAAAAATTGAGAAACACCCAATGCATTCCACGCATTTCCATGTCATACCACCAATTGATGGCAATAGTAATTTCTTTTGCTTGCTCGACGTAATGCCACCAGCCAGCTGGGAGATATAGCGTTTCTCCTGGTTGTAGATGAACGTGAATGGGTGATATGTCTGCTGGAAGAGCATTCGGTGAATTTGGATCGAGGATTGATGACCATTGAACTGGTGACACATTTTTTGAAGGGCTTATTTCAAGAGAAGTTGAGGCCAGAGACCTGGTATACGTAGCATGTGGATAAAGACGCTCTATTTCATGCCGCACATGGGTGGTTGTGCTTGTTTGCCGGATACGGCGAGACTGATAACAGACCTTTTAGACACCAGCCATCTGAAGGAGGTAGCAAAGTGAAATGCTTCTCTCCTCTCACGACCGTATAAATATTCTCGTAAGGATCTAGTCATTGAGTGTGATCAGTCTGAGGGAGCATGGTGGAACCCGGTATCTGCGGGCAAAGGGTTAAACCCACTTACCACTATGAATACTGGTGGTGCTTCTTCCATTTCCAATCCAGAGATTGACGGCATCAGGACATTGGTCTGCACAAGTTAGAGCATATTTGAGGCTGACACTAATGTTAAAAACTGACCAAATGCTTCACTGCACCATGACACTTCGCTGGGTACATCTTCCCTCAGTAGTTCATATTCCGACTGGGACTGACTTTGATCTTTGAAATACTCTGAGGAGTAGAGGTTGCCATTTTGCGATTGGAGATAGTAAATGTCTGAAGTAGAATCTGTGTATCCTTGAGTCCCTGAAACAATTGATCAGAAGAAAAGTTCACAAACCCTGGTCAGCGAGCTTAGTCAAGAGATCTTGCATAGACATCTGTTCAATGTAAGGCTCAATAAAGTACAATTTGTTGTCTGGTCCTCGAGTCACTGCATCTGCGCATCTGTAAATGACCAAATGACGCTTCTTCGGTCGATTTCATATAGGCGTAGATGAGGAAGATAACCAACCCATTTGGCGTGATGGCGATAGATATCTTATGGTCCCCCATCTTACTCACAAGATAGTCATTTGTCCATTTCTGCGTAGCAGGGGCAATAAAACCTGAAGAAGTCAGATTCGTCGACGATCTTGAGAAAGATGTCGTGGTCTGTGCCTTTTATAACAACTGGACGTGAGATGCGGATTAGGCGCGAAAACTCAAGCGCAGTAGGTGGTCGGTCTAACGTCTCGATATGACTGCCATTCAAATCTTGAAAAGGAGATCAGCGGACTATGAATGATGATGAAAAATATTTGCCTCTATATTCGTCCGATATCCAGCGAGCTAGTTTGCGTTTTAGCATTTGGGGTTCCGGGTCTTGTGTCATGTTGATGGGACAACTTACCACATCAGTATTCGTGACGCGTGAGCAACGCGTTGTTGACAACTCACCATAATATGAGCGATGACAAACGGAGACACCCAGCTTCCAAATCTAGAACAATGAAGTCCCAGGTGAGTGTAGGCCGGTTGAAAAAGCATTTTCAGATTTCGGGACCAAGACATACGTAGCAGGGACAAAGGACACTCCTTGATATGTTTGAAAAGAAGCTAGACAACACAACTTCAAGAGTCTCACAATCATCACCGTCTGGGCGCGAAGAGGGTCTCCCTCTGAGTGAAACAACTATAACACCTGACTCCACAGACTCGAGTACGTGTGCCAAACAAATATTCTAGGCTTGTTAATCGGACCATTTGGGCAGTAGAATCTGATGATACCCTTGTGACAACACCTGAACACACAACAGCCAAGGATCCCACACCTGAGGATCAAAGGAATGTTGGTCTGAGTCTGGCAGATACAACTCCAAATTTGAGACTTGACTCCGGACTGGACTGTCTTTCAGTGACGGTACTTGGCGAGTCTTCTGACTCGCCTATTTTTATTATAGATTCGTCCCCAGAGAAATGTGCTATGGACTGCATAAGTCGGGCAGACTCTATCCCTACTCTCGAACTGAATAAGAAACCTCTCCATCCTTTCTTTGCTCCACGCAACAAAGTCATCAATTCGGTTGTTCATACGTCTCCACGGTTGCATCGTCGAAAAAATCCAGAGGCCGCGTATCCGGACAGCGAGTCGCAACACGTCAAAGGGGATCAGACAGCATACTCTCTCCCACTCTGTCCCTTTAAACGTCGACATACCAATGCTACCACCGTTGGCCTTGGATGTTCAGTAAGGAATGAGGTCGAGAAGTATACTCCTGTCCTTGAATTCTTATTTCCACGTAAATTGGAAGAAGAGGTTGAAGACTCTTGCGACAGTAATTTCTTACCAATCACCGAACAGGAAATTCATTTTGAACCAAACCTCCTACAAGAACACCCGGCTATTGAACGTGTGGTCAACACAAGGAAATCTGGGTGCAGGTCACCTTCATCATCAGGGCAATTGTGGGCAGATGCGTGGCGCCCTAGATACGCGAAGGAGGTGCTGGGCAATAAACACTCTGCTATATATTTGCGGAACTGGTTACATACATTGGGGATACAACTAAACCCCTCAGAAATGGTGATGAGGAATACGAAGAAAAACAGAAAAAGAAAAAAGAAGCAACCACAAGTAGTTCGAGAAGTTACAAGGAAGAAGCCGCGTAGAGATGGATTAGACGGGTTTTTAGTTGAAGATGACGAAGATGAGGACGTTGGTCCACCGCTAGAAGACAACGAAGTCGGATTTATGACCTACCAGAAAGGACAACGTCATCTGAGCAGGGATGAAATGACTTTGTCTGCATTTGGCTCTGATGAGCCCGAGACCATCCACGAGCGGCTACACAACACAATACTACTGACTGGACCACCGGGAACGGGAAAGACGGCAGCTGTGTTTGCATGTGCCGAAGAACTAGGTTGGGAAGTATTCGAGGTTTATCCAGGAATAGGAAGACGCAACGGTGTGAATGTGGACAATCTAGTGGGAGAGGTTGGGAAGAATCATCTCGTGAGGAACAGAAGAAACGACATAGGACGGGCATCTATTGGGAAATTACCATCAGAGGCTGAAGGGACAGGTGGCGAAACTGAGGAACGGGCAAGTCCAGGCGGAGGATCGTCTGAGGAAGGGGAACAAGGAGTCAAACAATCGGTGATCCTGTTAGAAGAGGTAGATGTGCTATTCAAGGATGATGTCAACTTTTGGCCAGCTGTGACCAATCTGATTAAGGAATGCCGACGACCGGTCATCTGCACCTGTAACGGTGAGGGAAGGAGCTTGTGGGATGGAATGATAGCTGACAAGGGATTGGCAGACGCTTCCCTGGTTCCTGTGGATGAATTGCCCCTTCAGAAGATATTGTATTTTGAACCCTGTGGACCAGAAGTTGGTGCGGCATATCTTCAAGGTCTGGCATATGCGGAAGGATACCGATTACCGCTCGAGACGCTGTGGCAGATATACTGTGATACGTACGAGCTGACAGGGGCGGACATGCCTCAGGATGCAAGCGCGCCGACGGCTCACTGTGAGCTGCCTGGGTATGATTTGCGAAGGTCCATCCACGGGGTCCAAATGGAGTGTACTGGTAAGCCAAGGGAGGCCAAGATTGATGTTATGGGGTGTCAAGAGGGCTCATGTCGAGACGAGGTAAGTGAGCTGATGTCGATTCTGGATATTTGGAGTGGACAAAGAGGAGGCGAAGAAGTTAGCATCAAAAGACGAGGCGAAGACGATGAGAGTGGACATAACATACTCTCTTGTCAGACCGAGAGGATGAGCGATCGAGATGAGGAGATGGCCCGGGCCGCCACACGGCTAGCACGTGGAGAAGTACCGGATCATACCGACGGACACGTGTTATTCCGAAGGCGACAAGCATATGGGAAGGCAGCAGCCGGGCTGCGCGGCCGAGGTCCCCGGCGTGGTCACGAGTGGACAGAGGAGATGGCGCTGGTGCGGGCGATGGGCCGCCGGCTGCTCCTTGAGGGAGACGGAGGGCCCGGACGGCGGACGCGGAACAGCAAACGGTCTGGCGGACTTGAGGCGGTGCTAAGCGTGAGAAAAGAGGAGTTGACAGCCGCGTGCAGCGCGATGGCAGACTTGTAGCTGAGCCATGGCGTCTTCACCGCACTCACCAATGGGCACACAGAACACTCCACCCCACCTCCGCAATCTCCTCCGCTCACCCTCCCTTGACCCTCTCCCGCCACAAATCGACTACGGTTTCCGTCGCCATTCCATCCAGCACCCCCATGGTCTCAAACGTAAAGTCTCTTCAGATCGTCCTGTCTTTGCCCCAGTCAGCGAGGAATCAGATCCCCATCTCGTCGGTCCTGGTGTCCCAAGTCTCATGGACCTCGACCCCAAACCTCCAGCCCCAAAACGCCGTGGCTCGGCCGTAGACACCCAGCGCATCGCCCAGCTTTCTCTTACCGACCGCCGCGGTTCTGCAGACTCTCGTTCTCATCTATGGTGGTCCTCTTCTGCCCATCGCGACTCCTCATCTTCCATGCTCTCCAATGCTGGTCATAACTCGGTCAATTTCAATCTCACCGTCGCAGATTCTCCCCACAACCGCCTCCCACCTTCCATTGCTGCCTTTTCTTGGCCAACAAATACCGATAGTGTCCCTGAACCCTCCCCCATTCCTCCTCTTAACTATCTTCCAGATCGCCGTATGTCTGTCCCTGACACTCTCATCTCTCATCCAAAATCTCTTCGCCCGCGGTCTCCCCGGCCCTCCTCCCGACAGGGTCAGCCCCAGGAGCCTGATACTTGCTCAACCTCCGCTCAGGATAATTCACCCCCTCCTTCTGCACCTCTCCTACCACCACAAATTGCACCATCAAAGAAAGACAGCGGCCCAACCCCCTACTCCCGTTCCCCTGAACTCAGAGTCTCACACAAGCTCGCTGAGCGCAAACGTCGGAAGGAAATGAAAGATCTTTTTGATGAGCTTAGGGATCAACTCCCTGCAGACCGTGGTATGAAGGCCAGTAAATGGGAGATTCTTACTAAAGGTGCGTAATTGTCAGAGCCAATGCCTTCAGTCAGCTAACAACCCCCAAGCTATCGACTTTGTCGTTCAGCTGAAACAGTCCAATCAAGATATGATGCGCGAAATTGACCACCTACGTCAAGAGGTCGACATTGCCCGGGGGAGCTATGGACAGCAATCTCAGGTCCCTGTCGTGCCGACACAAGGTCCTCCACCGCCACTCCTTCAACCCCCCCTTCCAGGACCCTCCCAGCTTCCTCTCTCGAGGCTCCCCACTCAAAATAACTATCCGTCACTAACTCCCAGTCCACTTCCCAATGGTGCCCATTCCTCGCCATAACCTCCTTCACTTTTTTGTAAACTTATTTTCTTCGTTCTTGTTATGTTTAGCGATGGGATTTGCATTGACCTCTGGTGTCCTTTGTATTTGTAGACCTGGCATGACTCTTTCCAATCCAATGACCTTAGAGTAGGGTCTTTTGTTGTATACCTGAACAATGGATTTTGCAGTGACAAATAGTACCAAATACGCTCAGTCTATTCTTTTTTGTCTGTTCTTTGCCCCTGCTACCATCATTGCTATATGGCTCCCAAACAGCCCTCACTTGACTTGCTATTCCATCCCAAAAAGAACAAGAAACCGCAAAATCCACCACCTCGTAAGACTCCATCCACACCACGACCGAAGCCGCCACCCGAGGAAGATGAAGGTTTACAGCTCCCAGATTGGCCGTTTCAGGATTATAGATTGCTTTCATCTGCTCTCAATGGCTGGAAATACGATGTCATGAAGTTCGACTCGCGCAAGGTTCAGGATGTCTCCAGATGGACAGCACCTGTCAAACTCAACCGGAAAGATTTGCGAAAAGACGAACCGGCGACAGAGACTACACCTCTGGCTCCTATGCTAGGGTTGGATGGCAAACCTGTCATTGGTACCGATGGCAATATCGTCATGGTTGATGCAGAGGGAAAACCTATTCAACCTACTGAGGGCAAGGAAAAGGGCAAGTCCGCCGCAAATTCCGCCGCTGTCACCAAGAAACGGTTTCAAAAGAAAACACGACAAGTCTTCTATGTACCAGAGGAAGTCAGACAGTTGAGGAAGGAAGAGAGATATCCTTGGATCATGGAGGACTCGAACCCGATTCAGGAAAAAAGAGAGTTATGGGTCGGACAGCTGGAGGATGTGAGCAAGGCAGAGACACATGCTTTCTTAATGCCTGCTGCAAATGATGTCTTCAAATTTGTGCCTGCGCATCGGTGGTATAAGTTTCAAAAGAAATTGAGACATGGATTACCTACGGACACAGCAGGTGTGGAGCATTTAGTAGGTCTATTCGAGGAAGTGTTCAAGTTTCTTGGTTAATACATTCATAGTATACAACATCGCAGAAACGTGATCCTCAGGCGTGGCTTGCGAGCCGAAATGGTGGTAGAGGCGTTTCAGCCGCCACCGCTGCTATGTTCAAAGCAGAGGCCGAAGGAAGAACGATCACTATCGGGAATTCATTCATGCATGATCCTGGCCAGAGTCTGGGTCCTGGAGGCAGGAGACTGAAGATTGTGGACAGTGGAATGGCCCAATTGTTTGGTGATGACGACGATGACGATGGAGAACTCAAGGCAAGGCGAGCAAGAGAAATGGGCGGGGAGGGTGATATGGATGAACAAATTTACGAGGAAGACTTTGCTGATGATGACGAACATGCTCCGCCAGACGAAAATGACGAGGAAGTAAAGGAGGCTGAGGTCTGTCTCTGACAAAAATATCAAGTTCTTGCTCTTGATCTTTTATAGGAACGACTGAAACGGGAGTATCGGACTGCAAACAAGCACCGTGAGGCTGGGATTGACGAGGATGAAGACCAACCTGAGAGTCCGCGTCTGAGTAAACAAGCAAAAGCAATGCAAAAACTTATTCGCAATCGCGAAGGGAACGATGCGTACGAGTCTGATGATGATAATCGGAACCCTTATGCCAGCTCGGTAAAGCTTTAATGTGTTCATACTCAAGATGTACTTAATTCTATGCAGGAGGAGGAAGAAGACGAAGAGTTGCCTATACCCACCGGACCAGCGATTCAACAGCAACCCCAGCAGGTTGACGTACAAACCAAATCACAAACACCAAAATTTGAGGACACTTCCAATCAGAGACCAGAGATCAGCGGTTCACGGCCCACTTCTCCAAATCTAGGCGGACATTCTGTGGTTGCTAAGCGCGCAACCAGCCCCAAGGCCCACAAATTACTCAATCAGAGCAAACCCAACAGTCCAATGAACAGTCGGGCCACTAGTCCTATTACGGGAGGTCCTGCGACCAGTCCTACGGCGAATATTCAAAATTTTGCTGGTAATAAGCGCAAGGCAGATGACACGGCAAATGTGAGCAGCCCTAGTCCTCACAGCCAGCCAAAAGCCAAGAGGAGGAGGGAGGTCGCACCTGTGACACCGGAGGAGATGAAAGCCCTGCTCATTGAATGGTTGAAGATAACATCAAAAGAAAAGGCTACGACGAGAGAGTGCATCCAGCACTTCACACCGTATCTGACGGATCAGGAGAAAAAGACCGAATTTACGAAACTGGTCAGGGAGATTGCAGTACTGAAAGAGGGTCACCTTGTCCTTCGTGGTAGTGCTGTATCCGCAGCACCTTCTGCGGCAGAGTGAGCTATCACTGCCTTTCACTGTTATTTTGTACCTACAGATTTGTTATATGATGACCATCAAAGGGATTATTACGATCGAAAGAAAAAGGCAAGTCAATTGGCTGGATCAGGTAAGTTTGTCCGCTGTGAGTTGCTAGCTGCCCCAATCGTCCGACTGATACTCCAGAAGTGAACTTGGCCTGACACTGGATATCAGATAGGCGGTTTCTAGTTCTGCATCATGAAAAGATTTTGTTCGTTCACACTTTACGCCCAAGCCTGAGGCACATTGGTCTGAGACTGCAATCTGCCCAACGCGGCTGACATATACACAATTCGATCTGTTTATTTTCTTCCAGAAACGATATATAAGCAAGATCTGTCTCCTTGCGCCTCTTTCCCCAATACCCATCTCACCCGCTCTCATTTCTGAGAACTTCGTTCCTTTTCATCCCCAGGGTCTCGTCAGCCCTCTATTGGATCATTCTTCATTGCTACTACTGTCATTTCTAGAGTTCCTCCTGCCTACCTCTCCGACATCATTATCATGTTGCTCGCCTCTTTGCTTCTTGCCGCTCCTGCCGTTCTAGTTGTTTCCGTGCCTACTTCTGACGCACATGGTCACACCGTCCGGAAACCCCTCGGTGGACAATGGTATCATGAACCCGATCACCCGGTACACAATCTCTTCCGTCGCGGTGGCCAGACTGACGGTATCACCTATCCTGCCGTTGGCTCTTTAAGTGAGTATATGCTTGATTGTATCTGCATATACTTGACCTAATTTCTATAGTGTGGGGACAAAACTTCCCAAGCAGCACCCCTGATTCAAGTCAATTGCCTAAGGCTTGGCATGATGCTCTGACTGCTGCAGTAAATGCTGGAAAGATACCTGATGTTCCTATAGCCGATTCCGAAGATGGAGCAGACCCCAAGTATCCTGATGGCCTTGACCCCATGTCTTCTGAGATTTGTTCGTCGACATACAAGTGCATCAATAACCAAGCCTGGTGGGATGGTCTAGAGGGTTATTACGCTAGCTCCTTTGATGATGGTCCTCAACCAGTGAGTATATATACGCTTTTAACGGAATGACTACTGAATATGTATGGCAGACCACAGATGCACTTGTCACGTTTTTGCAAGAGAAAAATGTCCATACTACTCATTTCATGATTGGTGTCAACATTCTCCAATACTGGGGTCAGTTCTTGAAGGCTTTTGAGGCAGGAGATGATATTGCCGTCCATACTTATACCCATCCTTTCATGACCACCCTCAGTAACGAGGATGTCGTTGCCCAAGTGCGTACCTCGGGCCTCATTTCCTTTGTTCACTTGTCTTACATTATTCAGCTCGGATGGACAATGGAGTTGATTCATAATTCTACTGGTGGTCGTGTTCCCCGATTCTGGCGCCCCCCTTATGGTGACTCAGATAACCGCGTCACTGCCATTGCAAAGGAGGTATGGGTTCTGTTAATCTGATTGCATATACCTTGCTGGATTTTGTTAGGTTTTCGGTCTTGAGACAGTCATTTGGAACGAGGAGTGCGTATGCTTACTGCCTTCATGTCCTTCCTCCCTGATAGTAGATTGAAGTACTGAGGACTGGAGCTTGGGTGCCGGAGGAACCACTTTAGAGACAATCGCCAATCAGATGCAAGAGTGGCTCACTCGTACGGTATCCACGTTCTCGCAGTTTCAGTCGCTGAGTCCCTAGATAGGTCCCAAATCACCTGGCCTTGTAGTTTTGGAACACGAAGATTCAGATGACGCACTCCAAGCCTTTGTAGATGCTTTCCCAAAAATTCTGGAGAACGGATGGAAATTTGAGTCTCTTGCTCGCCTCTTCGGTCAGGGCCGAGCATATCAGAATGCAATGGACAACTTCTCTGAAGTCAAGCCATACGATGTCATGGCGGGCCCGAGCAACGGTTCCACAGTCACGGCTCAAAGTTCAATGGTTACCTCCAGTGCGCCTTTACCGTCCAAGTAGGTACTTTGCTCGGCATCCGGTAGCAGTGGTTGACCTTTTACACCAGCTCTAGTTCACCGCCAGCAGGTAACCTCGCCGCTAGCTCACCCACACCGGAGACTGCGGCCAATACAGCCAACTCGGCCTGGGACAAAACAAGTTCACTGCAATGGATCCTCACAACGATCCTGGGATCCTCGGTGATGACAGTGGTAACGCTCTGGGTATGATTCATTTCTATTTTGCATACTATTCCACCCTTCTTTTGCTATATACACGCTACCTCACGCGTCCACTCCTGGATTCATCTTGTCATTTCTCTGATCGAGGCATTTTCTATTATGAGTTGTTATTTTCACGTATTATATTATCATTTAGAATAGATATCATTATGATTGTCCGACATAGCGCAAATGAGACAACTGTTACGCTGAATCCGTGGAGCCAACATAGCTGTTCCCTGAAGGATTGCCATAGTGCAATCTGCATTTGGTCTGAGGCATGTACCAGAACTGGGGTGCAAAATGATATAAACGCCGGACTCGGCTTGAAGAAAAGATAGGAGAGGAATATGCCGTAGATGATTCGTCAGCACTGGGGTGGTGCTACGCTATCCTATGGAGCCTTTACCAGGGGGTCCAAGACAGTACAAAACGGGATTAACAGGAGGAGCATAAGCCAGCGGAGAAATTATGATGATGACATTAGGCTGGGCCATTTGATTCGCAAGCTTTCTAGCCATCGCATATATAAAAGTTCTGCGATAGGCGACTTGGTCTTGGGTAACAAGGACGATTCACCAGCATCCACTGCCAAAGGAATGTGTGTACGAGTGGTCTCATCGTGCAAAGACGATGATGACGAGAGGCCAGAAATGTCCTTTTCTTCCTCTATTATGACCAAGCCCTTTGTAGTCATGATACCCGTTCTGACAACACGTTTGTGTGGTAAAAACTTGTGAGAAGCTTGAATATGCTGTTCGACTGCAGGATTGCTACAAGTAGCTGTCGACACAGATGGAGTGGAAAAACTAGAAGAACAGCTTACTCGTTGATTCCCTGAAGAATGTCAAGGATAACGTTGTAAGCCAAACTAGGGTTAGTGTCTTTGAGTTCCGCGAATCCCCGAGATAACATGTTCAATGATTCCATATCTCGAGCGACTATGTTGTCCCGACTAGACTTAGAATGATAAAGAGTCAACAGATCACACTGATATCCGGTGAAATAGACACGGTGGTCACAAATACCTTCTGAATGACAGGTAGAATAACCTGATCGATTATCGACACTCCAGCTTTGGCAGATTCATTGCACTTGTGGATATCAGATGATGTCCGAGAAGTACCAGCAGCTTCTTGTTTCGAATTTACAATAGACTCAGTCGATGACTCGAGTGAGCCGACAGAGTCGACTTTTTTAACAGGACGGATGGTATCACCACCATTGCCAAGGTCAGCAGCACTTTGCACTGTTTCTGCGCCACCAACGATTGTTCGTTCAGAACACGACCCACGTTGAGCATTACGTATCGATCTCGTATATGGAGATGAAGTGCCTGTAGCAAAAAATCCTGTCAGTATAAGGTAAAATCATCAAAAGCGGATAACCTCTTGGCACACCTGAGAGCGTGTCCTCTTTTCGGGATATCTTATCCTCTCTAAATTGGGCTGTTTTATCAGTTGAATGGACAGCTTGTGAGCACAGCCCAGGGCCAGATGCAAAGTTGATTGACACACTACTATCAATCGAGAGATGACTTTCTTCTTGGTCGACTCCAGGTGCCATCCTACTTGGCGTCTTCAAATCCTGTGTTACATTACGTTTCGACCCCATCACAGACACTGTATGAACACTGTCAAAATTCCAATCGCTCCTCGTTGTATTGTTATCCCATGCCAGGTTATTGGAGATGGTTGCTTGGACAGGTTGTTTCTTCGATGGTTGTCTTAGTAGCCAATTTTGATATCGCTCGATAAGCTCAGTAAGGTATGACGTCTTGCGAGCTGAGCGGATGAAATGGTGTTGTAATAGCTCACTCGCAGAAGGGCGCTTAACCAGGTTCAATCAGATGAGACTCATGCAGCTCATTATCGAATGCTTACAGATTCCGGGTCCTTGGTCAAACATCGGGCGACAAAATCTTTGAATGCAGCTGAATATGATCCCTCGAGCACTGGTGGCTCTGCTTTTGGGATCAGGAAGAGTACCCTCACAGGATGGTGTTCAGCCAACGGAGGCTGGCACTTGGCCATTTCGATGGTCGTGATACCCAAGCTCCACATGTCCGCCTTCACATCATATCCAGCTTGTCGAATCACTTCAGGAGCCATCCAGAACGGTGTTCCGACAAATGTATGTCGGAGTGTGTTGGTGAGTTGTGCAGCTACTCCAAAATCCGCCAACTTGACTTTGCCGGACGAAGATAACAAAACGTTTGCGGCCTTGATATCACGATGAATGGTGCCTTCCGTATGAAGATACTCGAGACCTAATAGAAGCTCCCGACAGATAACGGCAATATGTTGCTCAGAAAAGGGGCCTGGTTTCAGGAGATCCAGACATGAACCCCCAGCGAGGTACTCCATGATGATCCATAGTTTGTAATCGACGACAAATGACCCATAGTATCGGGTGACATATTCGGAGTCGCACTGAGCAAGACTAGCGATTTCTTTTTGGATTTCCGAGATATCGTCATCAGAATCTTCGAGATCTGTCAAAGTGCTGATTAGTTTTACACTACCATAGAGGTCTTTCAGAAAAGATTAGTTACCTATTTGCTTGACTGCAACAATTTGCTTCGTATCATTGTGCACGGCTTTGTACACCGTCCCAAAGCTCCCCATACCTAACTTCTCTAGTAATGTGTATTGACTTGCGGGGTTTGTGCTTGGAACGGGACATGGTCCCAAGAATCTAGGCTGAGATTCTATTGGGGGGTAAAGAGGGGGAGACTGACTTGCATTCGACTTGGGCTGTTTGAGAACCCTGTTAGTATTGAGTTGTTTCAGAACACGGGAGCCAGAAGGCATGCTGAAGGCAGGAAGTGAGGGACGATCCCTGTCTTCATAACGTTGACGACGAAAGGGATCAACTCAGGGATGAGGGATGTGTCGTATGCTGTTCATTTGCCAGGCTCATGATCATATAGAACATACCATTTGAATTCCTCCAGAGATGATATCGGACAAAGAGCTTCAAAAAGAGCGCTCGAACATTCAGAAGAGAACGACTATGAGACGCGTGATAACTGTTGGAGCATATTAGTTTGACTGGTTCTTACTGTTCGCAACATAATCGCATAAGTCTGTTTTATGAAAGCATGGAAGAACACATCATGGTAGCATATGTCAGATACACAAGTCCCACAATATCAACGCCCATCCCTCATGCCCTAACAGCATACCTTCTCTTGGGGAAATTCTGGTCCTTCTTCTTCTGCTTCAGCGTCTTCAATGACTTTTCGTGCTAGATATCCCATTACAATGTACTGAGCATTGCCAACAGCAAGGTACTTGCCTTTGTCAGGCGCCGCCTGATCGCCCGAGTCTTCTTGAGCCGGAGGTCAAGAGGCTTATACTTCTTGTCCTTGTAATATTCACGAAGATTCTGGCGGGCCTTCTGGTTGGTGACGGTCAAAACCCGGGCAATCGACTTGCGGACAATCGACCTGTATTCAAGGCATAAAGTCAGCTCTCTAAATCTCCTGCCACCAGATAACTACCACAGACAGTTTCGTAAGTTTGGAAGCAGATCCACCGGCAATTTTCTGTACCCGCAATCGAAGGAGCTCGGTCCTGAGATCACTCAACTGCTTGTTCAAGTCATTCTTCGACCTAGAAATACAAGTTCAATCTCTTTCCTCTTCCGCTGTAAAGGACCCTCAGTAGAATGCGCACTTGGTTTGTAGCTCATAGACCTTCACTTTTCCGGGCATTTTTAAAGCGTCTGATGGGATACAAGAGATAGATCAGCATTGATTCTTCAATATCGATCTAGTTCCACGATGACCAGGCGACTTGTCGAGACGACCAGAAGACAGAGACTTCCAGCTACACTAATCATCGTGAAACCCAATGACAAGAGTTTACTTACCTTGAAAGCTCCGTACTTCAGTGCTGGGTTCTGTTTCTTTCTCAGTTTGTACAGTAAACCATATTTTTAAAACTATAACGTTACTGCAATGGCATCTCGGCCATCAATGTCGTATCTTATCTTATCTGTGTAGCCTTCAGAAATGATTAACTATTTGCATCTTCTTCACCAGCTCCTCAAACTTCACAAGCGTTCCCCCAAAGATATCTAACGCGCTTCAGATTCAATAAGCATTCTGATTTGAAGTTCCTCGAAATGCATATGTACCTTCCATAAGTGAGGTCAACACGTCCTCCGGAAAGTCGGTCAACCAAATCCAAGTCAGTTATATCTGCGGTACTGGTGATCAAGTATTTGTATAAGAGGAAAGCTGAGGGGACCGACCTTTTGCACCTCCTGCATAGGTTGTGGGTATTGTCACCCATTGGCCGAGTTCTGCTCTGCATCAGTAAACTCGAGTTCATACAAATCATCTGCCACTTACTTCGCACAAGCTCCTCGTCGATTCCCCGGCACAGCCCCTCCACATCAGCTGAATGAATTAGAAATTCACTATCTTCCCTTCAATTTTCTACTTGCTCAAGAAACATTCGTGACTCACCTACAATACTCTGCGAGTAGATTGAGGGACTCTATACAGACATATTAGACAATTTACGGAAGGGGTATATCCCAACACACCGCTAGATACCTCCATATCTGTAATATCTTGCCACTTGTTCGTAGCTACCATCCACTTGTCGCCCCTTTTCCGGCAACTTGTATGTTTCAATTTTATCACCAATGTTTCCAAGAGGTAAAGGCCGCATACCTCACATCTACGACCAGTCGATCCTTACCAACAACATTTGACATGGCTGTCAGTCTCTCCAAAGAGAATTTGGAACTCGGAAATAAATAGGATGTTACAATTACCTGAAACCGTCAAAACACAAGCGCATTGAGATGAACCATACGTACTTTGCTCGCTCCAGCATCTATCCATTCTTTCGCGTTCTTCTCATTGATTCCGCCACCAACCTGAAGGCCTCCTAGTTCCAGGATATGAGGGTTGGGCATGCGATCCACAGGACTCGATACGAACCCGGCCAAGCAGCAAGAGCTTCCTTTGCCGCAGCATCATTGCCTCCACTAAGCTTAATGACATGTCCCCCTACTAAGTTCAGGTTCCTATATAATCGCGCAAACTCGGCTGGGCTTTGGCTGCATCCATGGTAGGACTCAGTTGAGTTGATTGTTGTCCGACATAACCAAGGAGCTTATACACGCCTTGCAATAAAATTCGTTTTTAGCTCCTCTGGTTTATCGTCGGATAGTGTACCTCCCACGATCTGTACAACCTGTCCGTCATGTAGGTCAATACAAGGCTTGAATATACTGTGCCTCCTTTGGAGAGTTGTCATGGTGTTTGAGATAAGATTCAGTACAAGACAACCGTCACAAGTCACTGATATAATACAAGGTACAGAACGAGAGATATTGACGATCCAAAATAAGCATTCAATATTCCAAAGAGTTTTCAATGATTTTCGTCAGATGCTCTCTTCCATCGAGACCAACGACATTACCGATACCAGGCGCCAAGTCCAACACACGTCTCTGGGGAATTGTACCCTCAACAAGCTTATCAACGTCGTCTCGAGTATACCTGAACGTTAGGGACTCAGACTGGTTGTCCTACTGTTATTGTGAAAGCAGGTAAACTCACCCGACAGCCTGTAAGCCACGAGGAACTTGAAGTCCATTAAGGAATCGTGCGATGGCCTCAAACAGATGTTTGCCAATATCAGAATCAGAAATCCGAGATATGGAAGGATCCGAGATTGTAGTATTGTTAAAGATTGCCAAGGCTTCACGGTGACGGTCTGGGGCGGAGGGTGCTGTGAACTGGAAGACTATTTTTCGAGGTCACGTCGTGTCATATACTTAAGTAACTGACTAACCTGCAGGACCTGTCAGAGCAACACTGAAAGAGAATATAAGTGCACAACGATAACCAGGCTTCAAAACTGTTTGTTACCTGATGCCGTGCGGGATGATGGGACCGCTGACTTGATAACCTGGATGTTTATACTTGGGACCCTTCTTGTTCAGACCTGAAATCTGTAAAAAAAATAAACCCCCATATCATGGTTTCTGACAACAAACAACAAACTGGGTAACTCATTCCATGGCAGAGGTGGCAGCCAGCATTCCCGAAACCGATACCCGCGAATGACGAAGCCAGGCTGAACGACCGGGTGAGGTGTCTATGCCACGATGTCAGGTCAACTTACAGCATTTGCTCCCTAGCTTCGTAGTCACTGCCACCACTCTTGTAAATACGAGGGAGGTATTTAACGGTGGCCCGTAACGCCCAAAGAGAGAACACATCGGCTACAGGATTGCTCCCTTGATATGCAGGGCGCAAAATTGGATTCGCAGGTCGTGGCGTCCGTTCAGTATACCTAAGAGGTAATTGGTGGTTAGACAATTCATAAACGAACTGGCTCACGGAATCGCAGTGAGACTTTCCATACTGTGGAATAATACGTCAAGACCGGCGCTTATCTGCAATTCGACAGAACAAGACTCGGTATTACGAGTATCCTTGCAGTGAATTTGAGTTGACATGACAGGGGGTAGTCCGACCGGATGAGCTTACAACTATTCCCAGGGTAGGTTTCAATGCGCGGCTGGCAATGCCTGTTTTGAAGGAAAGTGATGTGATGTCAAGAATCGCTGCTCCTGTGGTTTCCGAGCCTGTTCCAGCAGTTGTTGGGACAGCAATCAGAGGGCGCAAGGGCTTGGATACGGGCAAGCCTTTTCCAATGGGTGCATTGACAAAGTCCATCAAGTTCGAGTCGTGGTAAACCATAAATCTGTAAGGGTAAATGAGATTTGTCCCACGCAGGGAAGGGGGGATTGGACATACAAATTAGCTGCTTTGGCAGTGTCGATGACACTCCCACCTCCGACGCTATGTTGATGTCAGGGTAATGATAACAATTTCAGTGATTCAACTAACGCAAGGAAGTGGCTAAAGTCGTGTTTGCGTGCCCAAGCAATTGCATCGCGCCAACTTTCTTCAGTGGGCTCAGCAACAACTTGATCGTACACCTCGAAGGGTAGGTCCTGAGACTCCAGGGAAGTGATAGCCTGCGCCGGTGGTTTCAGAGTCCTAGCATGAACTGAACATCCAAACATACTGTTTTCATTGGCTTAAGCTTTGCTACATTGGGGTCTGTAAGGACACCAACCTAGTAGCAATGAATCAAGCAAGGAGGCTATGCCAGAGACGAAAACCAACCTTGCGAGCTTTCATGTTCTTGAGATCCATTCCTACTTCAGCTGTCACTCCATCGCCGAAGCGGAGGTTGGAAGCAGCAATCTGACAGTATGTTTATCATGGTTCTTGGAAGTGAGATGGTTGAGAGCACACCTCGAATGCATATTCCTTCTCAATCTTCTCAACAGGTGAGGCGAAACTGCGGAGTTGGCTGAGGGCCTGAGCTTGACCATGGGGCAGGACATGGAGACGACCACCATGACAGGGACAGGCTGAGTGCTGGGAGGCACTAATGAGGCGGAGAATTGTATTTCTTGAAGCGGACATGGTGAAGGATGGGAAGAGGGGTAGAATTACGGCAAGGTCCGCTTAAAGGCACATGGTACAGCAAACAAATCTGTCCGTCGGGTCTTTCCTGCCTTTTCTCAGCCGTCATGAAAGTTCTGACCCTCTCCTTTGCATTAACACTCGTTTTTGCCCACAAGTTCTCCCTAAAGCGCGTTCATAAACAAAGCCATGATCTCCTTGGACGTGCTTCTCAGTCCTCGGATGGCCAGGTTGTCACCTCAAATCCGGGAACAAATTTCAGTCTCAGGTGTGTTCATCTGCAAGTGATCGTCCAGCAGAGCATGAAACCCCACTTCTAGTACCATCCATGACCTGATTTACCTTGCTAATGTACGCAGTTCCCTAACTGTACTCGATGCTCAACCTTACCTGATTTAGATTACCGTCGGTAGCTCGGGTATGTCTATTGGTCCGAGAGCTACTCATTGATTGATATCCCCGAAGAATATTCCGTACAGCTCGACACCGGTTCGTCGGACCTCTGGATCAAACCAAGTGTCAGTCCACTACCTGGCGCAACGTCGACCGTGAGCAGTCTACGATACTTCTGATTTCACCACGCTTATCCCAACTAAATAGGATACTGTATACAACATATCCGTAAGCTAGTCACATTTCGTGTCCACAGCCTGTTTTCAACCGTCTCCTAGTATGCGCTAGGTTGGGCGTCAGGCCACCTCTCCTTCGCCCCTGTTGAATTCATAGGGTGAGAAGGATTTCTTGAATCTCGTTTCACCTATTCTGACGCCCTGTTCAGGCTTAAGGTCCCCAAACAAGCCTTCATTGATGTTGACCAAGCAAACAATCCGGTGCTTGGGTATGGACTTGATGGAATTGTTGGCCTTGGCTTTACCGCCCTTTCCAACATCGATTATGCCCTAAATGAAACTTCGTCGGACACAGGTCGCAGCCTCCTCTACAATTTGTTCACTGTGAACCCTAGCGAGCCCAACTTCCTTGCGTTTTCACTCCTTCGTAGCACAGATCCAGATGACGAAGTCGAAGGTAGCTTTTCAATAGGTAAGGATTATGATCATGTCCTTGGCACTGTCCTCTCAACCTTCGTGAAACGATCCCAGGCGAGTACGAACCTCAATATGCTAGTGTTGCAAATACCTCTCGCATTTCCACTTGGCCAGTTCATTCGCCCAAAAGATGGACCCTCCTTCTGGATTCTATGATAATAGGCACTGATATCTCAGTCCCATCGACCCAAGTGGTTGGTGCCCCCTCCAATAAAGCTGTGATCTTGATGGACAGCGGCGCATCCTATACGTGAGTGAATTGATAAATGTCCTTGTAGAGTTGACGAGTATTTGTGACTGGTATAGTTATGCCCCGAAATCAATCACTGATGCCATTTACGCAAACATCACTGGTGCCAAATTTGACGAGAAAAGCAATCAATGGCTAGTCCCATGCGACTATGAAGTGGACATGGCTTTTCAGATCAAGTTCGTCACCTCGAACACTGAGCTCAGGAACTTCACTCAAAGCGATTTCTAGCGGCCAGATATTCCCCCTTCACCCCCTGGATGTGACGCCAACAACTGCAGGTAATAACTCGACCTGCGTTGGTTCGTTCATTCCGACACAATTTGAACCTCAGACCGAGTTGTGAGACCCATTTTCCGTTCTACAGTTGATACATTATCTCATAACTTGTGCAGTGATTGGCTTGTTGGAGATAACTTCCTTCGTTCAGTCTATGCTGTCTATGATTTTGGCGATTACGATGCCAAAGGAAGCATGAGTGATCCGTATATACAGTTCCTCTCGCTCGTCGATCCCAATGAAGCCTCAGCAGATTTCCACGAACAAAGAGGTGGTCAACCAAATCAGAACATCACCTACGCAGGCCTTAGTGAAGCTGCCATTGTTCCTTCCTTCTTTATCTCCGATGATGTATCAGAAACCATTGTTTTGATCGGAAAGCTGGTTCCTACGATGCTGGGTATCATTGCGCTCAACACAATCATACTTGTTGTGCTCCTCGCCGGTGGCCTTTGTTTCTGGATGAAAAGGAGACGTTCGAGGAGGTTTGAGGGTACTAGGCGGCAAACCAGGGGCCGCATGACACCTATGGCTTTGGAAACCACATCCAACTATGAATTTTCTCGTGAGCAGTCGACTGGAGTGCCTGCTGTTTATCAGCCTGTTTCAATGGCACTGACAGAAGACACTTATGTACCACCTTCTCCTGCCTTCTATCATTCTGAGGGTGGGAAACATCCGAGCGATCGACCAAAATCGATTGCGTGATGGATTTGCCTTTTTTTTCTGGACCTATCCCCTTGTGTTGATGCGCCAACGTCGTAACGTTTTTCTTTTTTTTATTTATTGGTTTTGACTCGACCACCTCACCTTTTACCCTACCTGTGTCATTCCTCTATTGATTCAGGCCTTCCTGTCTTCCGCTTTTACTTACCCTTTTTCTACTTTCATTTGGGACGCTTGTGCTATTTTTATGATTGTTCGCCTCACCATATTCGCACTGTCATCACTCACAACGTTCAAAGTAAAATGTTGTTGATCTTCTTAATCGACTACTTGGATCACAGGTGCTTGACAATTTAGAGGTTGTATGTACGATCTAACAGTTGTGTACTGAGAATCACAGCAAGGTGGTGTGCCCTCACATTACTTGTTAATATTCATCACTTGGCCACTCATTAGGAGTTGACTATTTGATTGTTCGGTAATCGTCATACGTGCACCACGTATGTATGTAAAATAGCTCATATACAGAAACTAGATCAAATGTTGAAACTTGTTCAGATGTTGAGTTTCAGATTGTGATACGAAGATGGTCATCTGTGTATCACCGTGTAACCAACGCAAGTGCTAAGCAGGATCAGGATCATTGATTATTTAAACCCAATCAGCCACTTGTCAATTAATGGTCTATGTACTGAAAGCAATGGAATGTCCAGACGAATCAAGTCAGAGGGTTGGTATCCATGCCTCCAGTCTGGTTTTCCCTATTATTTACCAGAAATGGAGGCATATTCCGCTGCAATGTCGGAACTAAAGCTGCCTCCCGGCTGAGTCTCAGCTCCGTCTTCGCTCTCTCGAATAAAGTCTTCCATCTTTCCGAATCTGCAGGGAACTTTTGACTCTTTTTTCCGGCAAGAACATACTCAATCATCTCAACTAACCCCTGTGCCAATTTAACAGCGTAAAACTGCTGGTTTTTGACTGCCGCCGGATTTTCTAGATTTCCGGGGGCCTGAGATAGAAGGGTATCAAGATCTAGATAATCAACCATACGTAAACATTGTCGAATATTCGCATAGTTACGCGTCGCATATGCTGTCCGTACAAGGCTTGACATAGTTTCTGCCGTCGGAGTACGTCCCCTCCTGCACCGGTCTAAACGCGGTTGTTCCTTGACGGCGCCATCCATGAAGTCATGCGAATGATACCCGGTCATCAAGTCGAACGTGCGTATTGCTGCGCTCCAGTCGGCAGAATACCAACAGGTTTTGAGGACAAGATGGAAGGTGGATGTCTGGAGATTTATTTTTTCTTTGCTTGATTCACTGCCTTGGCGAAGCACCCACTCAAGAATTTGAAGAGACTGATAACCCGATGTGGCAACGTTCAGGGCCTGGTGCGCCCGCAAAACCTCTTCCACGTGAAGCCTATCCACAATATCCACCCCACCTATCTTCGGTGGACGTCGCTTGACTTCGGTAAAGAAGCTGATACATAGGTCAAAGTTGCTGGAGGCATTGCACAGCCGGAGAACCGCAGACAGTGCCTGTGAGGAAAGAACAAGAGGGCTACCCACAGACTGTGCTCCGAGACCGAAGAAATCTCGAGCAATCTGAAATCCAATATCATGATCCACGGTTTGACCTCGTGCAAGAGCGAATATGGCGGCGGTAGCGAGTGGGGTGTCAATGACAAAATTTGGGTTCTTTTTGGAAGTTTTCACGACCTGAGCCCATAACGTTCGGGTATCCGCGCGTCGAAACGTGGGCGTGTCTACAGTTGGGCGGGAGGCAAGCACGTGAAAGATAGATGTATAAACAAGCTGGTTGGGGGGCAGAGGGCCCTCTGAATCCAAAGAATATAGAACTTCGTAAACATCGCCATAGCAATCTGCATTGCCCAATATCTTGATGTAGGATGCAAGAGGGTTGACAGAAAGATCTGGATCTGCAGGATTTATTCGTTGGATCGATTTGAGATGTCGTATGAAGGAATCGTAGAGTAACATCGCATTTTTGAGCTGTTGGCTGTACGCCTTAAAGTCGTCTATGCGCGCAAGACCATTGAACATGGTCTGGTAGGTTCGTGTGGTGGGACTATGCCCGCGTCGTTTCATCTAAGACTTAGTCTAAGAAGGGATTTTAGAATTCAAAGGAACTGAGGCGACATACATCAGTATAAAGCGAATATGCGAGTTTGTATCGTTTGACTTTCATGGTCTCCCAAATGAGCGTGTTCCATGCAGGTGTATTTTGTGCAGCTAAAGGCGAGTTTTTGAGTAGCGACACTGCATCATCCAGTTTGTCTCGATCACATAGTTTTTTGATTCGCTGAGAAAGGACATGAGGTTCGAGGAGCTTCAGTCCTTCCTTATTCCTCTCCTTTGCTGTAGTGGGGTCAAGGGTCAAATGCTTAGACCGATATTTTGAAGTATCATTCTGACGGAAAAAGGCTCTACGCCCTTCCTCCCTCTTCCCCATTTGCAACTTCTGGCGACGAAGGTATCGAGGGATCTGCGGCCCGACCGACTGTGACTCGTCGGGAGGAAGGGAATGTCGAGCAGAGAAAGGAGCAGTAGTTGTAAATGTGAGTGCAGATTGTAATAATGAACGGGCGACATAAGGATGAGACTGGCGGAGCATTGTCGCTGAAGATTGAAAAAAGCGTTCAATTGATGCAAGTCATGTGCCACGCCACTGGACGGAGGTATATTCTGAACAGATGTGTCAAATCTTCTATCCGACAATTTACCATGGGACACGTCGCTACTTCTCCAGACAAGTTCGCAGGATGTATTTGTTCCAGTTAAACCATGTCCAGATCCTATGCTCTAGTCCTCTGGGTCTTGTTTCTTATAAATTGCGTTGCCGCTATCCCAACCTTCGAGCACCTCACTGGATGGGACAATGAAATGGGTTCCCTTGTCCCTGGTGCTGCTTACATCTCGGTCATAGGAAGGGCCGATGCTGGGTTTCCCAAAACCCGTTACCTCAATGTTTATGATGAAGGTTACAACTTCTCCTTTTCTTTCCATCCATGATGACAACTCCTCGTAGGAGCACCTGGAAACCTCACGGCAGCTACGGAAGAACGCCAACCCGAGTGGTTTTATATCCGGCAGAGCCAGTTATACCAGGTCATCAACTCGACTGCGATCTATCCTATCAATATCAAAAATATGACTGGCACTCCTGATTTTCCCCTTCAACTCTTGAGTAGTCATAAGAGGTCAGGAAATTATGGTATCTGGAGGTGGCAGGGTTCTATGCTCTTCTACGAGGAGGGAAAATTAAGCAATGGCGGGTTGTTCTACGAATGTATAGTGCCCGGTGGTAAACCAGGCATCTTCACATTCTTGCGAGGGTTTGTCGATCGCCGAAGGGGAGATGATTCATGTTGACTCTTTGTATTCAGGACTAGGACACCTGATCCATGCTCCCCTGTGACACTTCATGCATTCAACCGACTTTTCCTCAAGAACCAGGCCGATGTTCCTTTATGAAAATATATCTTCTTACTGATCATTGCAATGTATCTAACCATCGGATATTTCACAAGCCAATCAGTTTGAGACTGCAAAAGTGATGAATTCATGCAGTTTTGCTCTTTTTATGGATTGTTAGATCAATCCGTTTAACAATAAACGCAAAGATAAACAATCCAAAGAAAACCGCTGAAACAGCGAAAGGCTTTCTGAAGTGCTCTTTTGAGGAGAGTTTGTAAGTGACCTGTTAAATCAGCCGAGAATAATTAGAGCAGGAAAATTCCATTACGATAGAGCTCACGTAAATATTTTGTGCGTGTTTAATAGTCAAGTCCTTGTACTCAAACATGATAGCAGGGCGTCCAATTGTATCCAGATAAGTTACCTGCTTATCGAGCCACAGGGCACGAGAAGGATAAGGTGTAGTGACCTCAATATCCCTGTAAAAATCATGTCGAACATGAATATTGCTGAGACCTGGAGGGACTCACGTAGCGCCTTCAGGTAAGACAATCTTGACCTCTAGATTATCAACAACTGCACCAGGGATAGCGATCATCACGGGAACCTCAACCATATATTCCCCACTTGACTTATTGTATGCTCCAGCATATGCCAGATCAGCATCCCAACCCAGAGTGAATGTGTAATTCCAACCGCCCAACAAAGGATAACGCGGCTTGACTTCCAAAATGCTAGGTTTCATAACAGGCTGACCTTTAACCACTGCAGGAGCGTTATTGAAGCGCGAAGTTGAAACATTGCCAATTAGGTCATAGTAGTAGATGTTAGAAATGCCCGGTGGAAGCTCCAGTCGAAGAGAGTGCAGAATATGGGGTGTTGTTCTGCCAAAATAAGCCAATTGTTGATAATCAACTCGAGAGAAATGCCCTTTCAGCCTAAAAGGACTTCAACGATCTTCTCATGAGGAGCATGTGTGAACGAACATACTTGGGCCCAGCATTATGAAGGACAAGATGATCCTCAGTATTCAGGTTCGAACCCCAGTGGCTGATTTCCACAGAGCGCTTATAATCCAACACCTCGAGTACGGGCTGCTCGTGGTAGTACTGGACAGTGACAGGCTGCTGATACTCCTTGAGGAAATCATTGCTCGCTGAAGGAGGGATACCATTGAAAGGACCGTAAGTGACAGTTGCACCAGACTTGGAGGCAACATTATTAGAAGCAAAGGAATTGACTTTAGGTTCATTGTATGAGATGATACGAGGTACCAATGCCCTGTTTTCATTAATTAAACAACTAGATTTTCAATTTGGGGTTTAAGACCTACCTGATCTTAGTACGTTGAACCAACGTTGCGTATTGACTGATGACAAGGAGGTCCGTAGTATATCTCATTGCCTGCTCATCTTTCTGGGTCGCGTATTCAGGCCAAGGTTCTGTGACGTGTGTCTGAATCGTCTCCAATACAAGATTCAACGTATTGTTGACTCCCAACTTCTTGGGTAGCAGAACATCAACCTCCGTGAATTTCCTGGGCCAGGACCAATCAGTCAGGCAAACGTTCTCAGTCCATTATGTTGGTGCTGAACTGACGCATTGGCATAGAATGGTCGCTCACGAATCTCTAGAGGATCCTTCTGACCCTTGACTTTAACTTCCAGAAAGCTTGAAGCATCTCTCTCCCTCCTAGGGAATGTAATCGTGTACGTGCTTTGCCCACTTACCAGACTCCTAATCGCATAGGTTGTCGTGACGTGGACAATAGACCCCCCCAGCTCAGCTGTTCGCACAATAGCTGTATTCTCAAATACGGCTTCTGTTGCATTGCATGTTGTAGTTAGAGAAAGGAAGGTAAAGAGGATGGTAGTTAGGATGCACCAGCTAGGTGGCATAATAATTATCTACAAGGGAAGATGCAGGTTGAAACGATCGGCGTCACGTCACGCCGACGTGTTCGATACTTATCATGTAATTTTTTTCTCATTGAATACAGGAACCTCAATTCTCTCTTCAGCCGCCCCCTCCCCTTATCCCAACTATTCAAGTCTAACCTTAAATCACTCAAAGGCCCAATAATAGACCCTAATGAATTTGAGCGAACGGTTTGACTCCCTCAACCCGGTTATTGAATCATTTTCGCCCTCTTTCCACCCATGCATCAGAAACAACAACAAGCAAAGGGAACTCCACCTCTCCAAACTGCCTGCGCAAAGATGTGCTGTCTAATCTCAAGATCATCATACTTGTCACAGATTCCAGTGTCAAGCCCCAACCCCACCTCCAAGCTATTTTCATAGCAGCTGGCTGGAAATCAGGCTTCCAGATTCTATCATCCAAGACTGTATCAGGATCAATCACTGCCCCCGATGCCAAACTTGTGACTATCCGCATAGGAATTAGAAAAGCCTCAACTCTCGAAGCCAACCGCTTGATAATCATCACAGGCTCTCTAATAGCCGCCAAGAAAGCAGTCGGCTCATCTCACTACTCTGGTTTAGGCGAATCGCTCATCATTGCGTCACATCTCAGATCGTTCTTTGATAGATTCTATAAAGTTTTGGGACTACCCTAACAAAGCAAATTGGCACCTACCCGCTGAAGTTGACAAAGCAGAAAAATGCTCTTGTTCTTAAGAGCCAGAACCCTTTTACATCTCTTGACGCGCTGAGGGATAAGTGTTGTGCCTTGACCAGTGGATCACTTCGTTCAACCATAGCACTCATAAAGGGTGACAATTCCTGAACCTCAGGCTCAACCGAAAGAAAAGAATTCAACCTTCATACCTGGAAGGAGGAAGGTGGCTTAAAGACATCGGCACCTCTGTGTCGCTTTGTGCTAGGGCGTCAAGGGCCATTTTCAGTCATACACCCATAGGTGAATACAGAATGAGATTCAGATCACTCGTACTCTTGCGGCCACCACAACATCGAAACCAGAACTCACATCATGAATAGCTGCAGCTGCTTCATGCATAGATCCGAAGTTCGAAAAAATTTTGTCTCATTTCTGTCTAACAAAACCTCACGAATACACTAAGGTTTACACAACCCCTCAGCATTTGCTTGGACTAGCAACATAACTCGCTTACTAACAACTCCTACTCCCTCCCTCTTTTCTTTTCTTCTTCCGATCTATTTTTCCTCTCTTCAAACATTTTATCAGTTGCAAGTAATCCAACTTTCTCCCATATCTGCTTCTGTAGAACCTCGCAGTGTATTTTGTACACTACCAAAGACTGCGTTCGAGCACCGCGTTATAAATCTTTTAGAAAAGAATACAGGAGCCGGATCGATGATCTATTCCAGGATTGTATCTTGTTCTAGCCAAAAGCACAAAAATATATTTGCATTTCTATATCTAAGCCACAAGTGAGGACCCAGGTGGGCTTGCAGCCGGAACGGACAGTTTTCTCCGGATAACAGGGCATTCACGAGCAGTGATCCAGAGGTAAGGTCAACACATCGAGGATCTGTCCCTTCGAGCAGATGATCCCCACCAACGCCGACAATAGCTGTCGAAGCTGGCTCCTGCACTGCAACTGCATAAGTCTACTTCATAAGTAGCCAGCCCTCTGCGGCAGGTAGCGTTGGACTCATCCATACACCTTGGGCAATCACACCACTGCTATGGGCAAATTACTTGAGGCTTGGCCCCCCTTCAAAACTGAAGCGGGTCAGTTTGAAGCTCATGAGGGTACTCATGGCCAATTCCTGGAGAAAAACCTTCTCATGGGCAAACTCGCCGTCACAATTGTTGGGCCCACATATCGTGGAGGAGGTACGTGGCTTCAGAAGCTGCGTGACCAGCCCTTAACAGCAAAGGTGTGCCGTGATAAACTCGGCTAACTTCGAGTATGATTTTATAATCTCGAGCAATGGCATGTGGAAGTGCAAGCGTGGAGAATTGTTAGCATATTCTGTGCAGGTGTCCCTCATACTCTGCATGCCCATGGAAGGGGATACTAATCTTCACATTGCGATGATTTCAGGGAATTTTAACAGGAGTCAATGTTCTTTTTCGGCAGCCAATACGCCACCGTGTTCAGTAGAGATGCCTCGGTGCCGAATTTCTGTGAAGAATCTCGAGCTCTAGGAGGATACATATAAGGGTTGGCCACCCAACCAGGTCGGGGCTAGAAAACCGTTGCTGTAGATCCATTCATTTCGGACCGTAATCGTGCATAGGGGTATCACTTTTCAGGTTACGAAAAACGTTTTTGGCTACAGGTGAAACAAGTGAACCAGGTATTGAATTACGAAAAGGAGATTAAATTAACCTCAAAAACTACCAGCTCCACATGAGAGAGGGATTTCGTAGAGGAATGTCCTCGCGGATAACACCAGCAGATACGATGCGCTTCAGGATCTTTTCCCGCCGTTCAGCCTTTTTCTCTTCCACCGTCTTACCATGTCGCAAGATAACAGTCATCTTCGACATAGGGTGTTGTCGGACACCGTAATGGCCCCTCCCGCGAGGTTCAATAGTTCCAGGATACCGATTACCTTTGGACACCCATGCTTCGGCTACCAGGATATCATGTCAGTAGTAAGGAATGACGAAAGTTGGCAGAAGACGTACAAACAACAACCTTCGACAAATCCATTTTTTTGTAACGCGATGCATGGTCTTTTGCAGTCGCCAACATATTCATTATTCTGGTGCTAGCGCGTTTCTCACTAAACTGCATCTGCAAGATTGCCCAGTCAATGGGCTTCCCGGAAATTTGTTTTCCGAGCATATTGAGTTTCCTATGCGAGATCTTGAAATTGGCCGTCGAATATTTATGCTGTACTCCAGTTAGACCTGGGCAGGACTGAGAAATAAAATTGAGGGCTTACTTCCTTTGCTCTGACAAATTTGTCGCAAGTCCTTTTATTCGACGAGACCCAGTCCTTCCTCTCCTTTCTTTCCTTCACTGACTTCTCCAAAGCCGCAGGTTGTGCTTCAAAAATGCTCTGAGCTTCTGTCACCTGTTTCTTTGCCTCCGCTATTTCCTCCTTGGTTTGTTTCTCCCTATTTTCGGGGTTGATCTTGCCTCTGAGCCATTGGAGAGGGCTAAAACTGTTTTCACGGTGGTTAGATGACAAGCCCTTGTCTTCGAGCTTTTGAGCTCGAAAGTACTTACTAGGACCGAGTTTGACATGTGATCCTTGAACGTCTTGTTTGATCACTAGAAGCTAGGGGACGTCGTACAATGCCTATTAGGTTTTTTCTCAGAATTATTCTTGAGATTTTGTAACTGTAACGCATACCCCTCCACCAGGAAGTCTGCATTGGCAGAAGGAAGAATAAAATACAGTCACAACTTTGAATCGGGTGTCACACGGCCAAAGATCACATACGCAGGCGCGTCGCACTACACCTTCTTTCCGACCTCGAGGCTCGTAAATCATCTACAGACAGTATTGTAGAGCGGTAAAAGATGTTTGGCACCATGCTTCAGGTGTCTCTGCTTCTTGTGAATGCTATCGCCATTCTGAACGAGGAACGTTTTCTAGTCCGAAGTACTCTCCAATGTCTGCCAATCAAGAAATGATGCTGATCATTCCACAGTTGGCTGGGCTTCACCCAGAGGGAGACAGGTTCAGAATCCCAGTGTAGGTTATAATCATGGATACGATCAAATGGGTTATGGAGACCAGGATGTTGGTGTAAAAGCTCGTCTAATAGAACTTATTAACGCTGTGCGGACTCTGATGCGGAGTGAGTTACTCCCATTGCTCTCTAGCCAGTCTTCTTAACTCGCCGATCTGCAGTACCTCTGATAGTAATCAATGTCCTTGTCATCCTTTACGAGCTTCTGTGGGGATGATTATACCTTCTTCATTTCAAAGAGTTAGACGCCCCGAAGGGCTTCACGATACCAGAGACGAGAATGCTGGAGGGAGGGTACTGTGACATCAAGAATATACATCAGAGGAAGCAGAGGAAGCATTGTAAGATACGACTAATATACGATAGTGTTCAGCCTGTAGTACTCCTCGTTGATTTGACGAATAAAGTCATTGACAGAGTGGCCATCCTGAAGAACAATCAATGCCAAGAAAATTCGACAACATTCCACTCACTTCGCATTCCTCCCATTTTGAATCGTGTACACAAACCTTACGCGAATTGATGAGGATTGTACAGCTTTTTCTGAATGTACGATTAGTGAGTTCTTAAGCGACAACAGTCTCTCTGAACATACATAATCTGGAGGCTTTGACCCAATCTCACACTCTCGTGCAGGAGCTCGATGCCTTCAAGCGATTTACCGCTACCATCTAAACCCGCACAATCCCCAGCACCACTCGTTTTCCAGTCTACCTGTGCAACATCAGCGCACTTCAATGCAAGTTTCGGTGTCCCAATCATTGTTCTTTCTTCGAAGTCCTGACACTGAATAAAATTCCACCATTGTTCTTGAGTAGCATACTTGTTGACACATAATTGCTGTACATTTCCTGCGCATTCTTCTGGTCCATGGAGACAAGTCAACCCAAAATCTGGAGCAGATTTATTGAACCTGAGAAGATGAGAGGATTGAATTTATGTGCTGAGCATCTGTTCAACCAAGGATTGGCTCTACTTTGCAATGTAAACCAACGACAAATCCACCTTATCCCAGACTTGAGCAAGAACATCGTTGAAAGTAGCTTCACAGAGAAGGGCATCCGGACATCTGCTCATTACGCCCAGCTGGACTGGCACCTTGATGATATTCAAGGAGTTGTCTGCGATTGTCGATTGATCATTCAGAATAATGTGGGAATGGCCTACGACAAGGGCTGGCAGGAGGGACACGACGGTAGAGAACAACATAGGGTGTAGGATAGATCGCGTGATGCATTGCAAAATCTAGTCAGTTTCCATCTAGAGCTATACTCTGATACAACGTGAACCATATTCATTGTCGTTCAAACCCATTAGGTATCTTGCCTAACTGGCAAGACTAGTCTATACTACTTTTATTGGGCTGCCTCCCACAGTCGCCGTGCTTCTTCGTCAGTTGACGGTGGGACAAAATATTGGCATCGTGAGCGAAATGCTGAAATACACTGGGTGTCAAGAGAAACATACTGGGTAACTTCATGAAGGTCGCACCTTCAACGGCACGTCTGCGTATAATGGTCTCTACCGTCATCTCATTATGTACTTGGTTCCGCTATATAGAAGACAGTAAGCCTCACAGGCGGTTCAGATCTCAAAGCATCCTTGCACCTTCACTTGGTTGGCATACACTGCTGTTTGGATCACCCTTTTCTGTCTAGGGTCCACATTTTCATTCTCAAGAACCTCTCGTTTCTCCTTGAGTGATTGATCAACCACGACTGTGCAGTACTCCACAAGCTGTGTTCTTCGCTTCCAGTTTTCTGCGTCAAGCTCAAAGCGTCAGAGCCCAATGGACCAACCGCGGTTCATCCTTACCGACCAATTCACGCCAAAGGTAGGCACATGCTTGATTCTGAACGTTTTCTGGACTACCCTTGTTATGCTCACGCTGTTGATCCCGCATTGCGGCATTCGCTCTATTTAGTCTCATGGTAATCGTATCATCTAAACGGCGGTACTCCCTGAGTATGTCTGTTGCTATAATGAGCAAGTCACCCGATAGGCAGCATGAAGCAGCATACCTTTGAATAATGAGAGATCCTGACAAGTTGACGGTGAAACATGGACTGTTTGCAGGTGTGGAGAAGGATTCTGTAGCGCAATACTACCAAGTTTTGGACTATAGTTCGAGGGCATAATTGCTCACCCGGAACTCGTCCGAAGGTACCTAGTAGTTTGTCGGCAAATTACGCAATTGCCGAAATGTCGTGGGCCTAAACTACCATTTATAGTGAGTTTCCAATAAAGATCGTACGTTTGTTCCCATTGTACAATGCGTGTGTTTCAGTTACCAGAAAGGCAAGCCTCACGTGAATCCACCGATCATAAATCAACATCCCTGTGAGGTGGCTAGTACCCAGCAGCCTGTACGAAAGTGGCAAAAATCGTCCAATAGCATCTACGAAATGGACAGTAGCTACTTCTTGAATGTGCATCGTTAATCAGCTCGTTGTCAACTCATTAGGAGAGATCATGTCAAACAATGATCGGTCGGCGGAGATATGAGTTGGGGCTGTGTAAAAATTTCTGCAGTTCCCGCTAATTTTCACAATGTTAAAAATACGCATTACATAACGAAGCTAGCAAAGTGGCGGGCTTCACGTTTTCGGCAGAATTGCTTTACTGTGCTATCAGTCATAGAAGAATCTAATCATTCGTGTTCCAGCAGTATATGAATCGGAAGGAACGGCGATCTCAGGAATAAGGCCTGCCCCCGATGAATCACTTCCCGGGTACTTGATAAAAACAAGGAGACGGCTTCAAGGCTTGCAAAACTCTTTTTCATCCACATAGCTTTTCACTGGCCATATTCTCTGCATTATGGAGATCGGAGCCATCTAGATCAAAGTCTGGGATCAGGCTGCTCGAACCAGATAGTTGCTTGAAGGTACCCCCCGGCGTAATCTGTGTCGTCTAGAAAGACTTGAACTCAGGGACATTCGACTTAACTTTTAACTTGCGGATGGAGACCGAAAAAGGGAGGGAAGCCAGGCTGCAAATGATTCCAACCTGATGGATCGGGTACACGACAACGAGCTTTTGGAAATACCTGGTGAGGGGAATTGAGTCGACCAACATCGCTACATCAGGTGGGACGAAACCATTCTTGGAGAATGTAAAGATGATGAGGAAGTAATACTCAGAGTAAGTGCTCTGTTGGCAACACGAGGTATGACTTGCAACATCGGCGGTAGAACTGTTGTCAGTAAGAATAACTCAAGCTCCTCAATAAAATACACGTGTCTCCCTGCGACACCCTAAACAATAGCACTAATTCATATTTTATATTAGGACGGTTTAATTTTTTCAACAGACTCTTCCTCTTTCATAAAGCTTGGCACGACAAAGTAGGTTAGTAGTTTTGGGCTGAAAATAGTGTCCCAATCAAATTTTTCTTTCCCTTACTACATACATGTGCCAACCTCTCCTCTCCTCCTGTGGAGAAAAGGGCTAGGACATCATGATGAAGAGGAAACTATGAGGGGAGAATCACCTTATGGTGAGGCTGATGGTGATAAAGGAGTCCTGATTCTGCCGTCAAGCACGAAGCTCCGGTATCCAAATTTGATAATTGTTTTAACTGCTGCATTGGCCAGTACATTCCCTTGACTATTATTTTATTCACTACGCCTTCATGCATTTCTTACCACTTGCTATTGCCTGGAGACATGGCTGTCCTTGCCTTCGTCGCCTTTCCTGCATGTGGGAGATGATAACTGCTTGATTTAAATTTGATTATTCGGCCTCCAAGGTCTCCAAGGTCGCTTGAACACTACTATGAACGCCCCTTGTATTACTAGATAGTACAATTGATTTTATCATCGACATTAACTGAGTACATTGTCTGGCTTGTGAGTGTATGGGGCCGGAGTTTGTTCAGGGGTCGAGGAGAGTGTAACATTTCGAACCACTCAGAGTTCTCGAACAGAGTTCCTGGTCGAGCAGTTCTAGCAAGCGCTCAAAATCGTCACCAGCTATCAAATAATTCCTACCAATTTCTCCAGCTTCTACCCTTTGGAAATAGACCACTTAGATAGATATTACTTGGATATATGGTCTCGTTAAGTCATACTGGTAGCTCTAAGTTGTGACTCAGCATCGACCATATCTTGAAGTTTAGGCAGCCATCTTGATTAAAAAAGTAGTGGCTCGCCAGACCATGCTTCGCCAAAATGTTGATGTGAGTAAAATTCAGCTCCGGCATCTCTCCGCTCATCTTGTTAAATCTGAGATCTTTGCCTACCTAATACATGACTCAATTTTTGCATGATAACTACAAAATTGGATTTCAAAATTTTGGACCGTTTCATTATTGTCATCTCGGCAATTGGAGCCAACTGATCACGCAATGATTGAGAACAATCTAGTCAGACAATTCTAGATCATGTCGCGAACCAAGACTGGTCCCCTTTTCTAAAAACAATTTCAGCCCACAAGGCCGCGAGTTTCACACTGTGTTCCGCATTCCTGTTCATCCAGGTCAATGTTCAGAGTTCAGACATCTGTAATCCTCTGTTCCACGAGGCCGAAAGACAGGCCCGCCTTACATTCGTGCTCACTACAACCCTACAGTAATGAATAATTGTGGCAGGTCATATGATGGAACTCTTTTGTTCAGGCCACTTATCATTTTTACAAACAGGGGTACTTTGCTTACGCGCGTGAAATGTTTCCGAACTGTTTCCGTGGCGCAATTCCGGATTCCCCCATATACCTTGTGTACCCTGGACACCCCTTTCCAATTTTTCTTTGAAACTGAGCAGAGCAGGAAAAAGTTCACTTCACACTGAAGACAGGCCATGTGGCGTTTGGTTTGAGGCGCACCAAAATTAGAACTGCTTGGACAGGGGACAAACCCACCGATGCAATGACTCAAGGAGAAAATCCTCAGAGGAAGAGAAGGAATACTTTTTCGAAAATTTATCTATTTTGTTTGGACGATTACAAAGGGATGCATACATGATAGAAGATGTCCCTAATCCGTGCATACTAGAAAAATGTTGAGATTGGAACTGCAAATCATCGGTCTGGTGTTCATGTTGAATCAGATGGCTCCTCCTGAGGATTCTTCTGAGATTTCTTCGATTTAGGCGTCCGTTTTGTCTCCTTGGCCTTGTAATTATGTTCTTCCTGATAATGTCGGTGACGTCGAGCCATGTCATTGTAATGTCGATCACAGTACATGCACTTATAGGGAAAGACTTGGAGACTGTATTACTCATTCTCAATGACAGAATAACTCAAGCTTGAGGGTTAGACTCACTGGGTAGTTATATGGCAGATTGCAGACATCATCTATTAGTAATTGCACATCAGACAAAACTCGCAGATGAGCGGAGATGTAGCTACCTGGTGGTAGCTGCCATCACAGAAAGGACACCCGAAAAACCTAAAGAGCAGTAAAATTAGCACTGTTGAAGTGACAGATCATGAAACTTACTTGATCCCGAGATGTTTGCCCAAAATGTGACGGGTCATTAATTGCTTCTTGGCGGTGTACCCACATATGATACACGCATATTCGTTCTTCGGATCGGTAGGGTCCGGTTTATATTCTACATAATCTTCCCATTTCCTGATTTGTTCAGGAGAAATAGGGTACCTCCTAACCAATGTCTTGATCTGAGCGGGAGTAATGTCTTTCAGTTGATTACCGTTAAGAGCTCGTCGAATCATATCGGCAAAGTATGGTTGTTCCAGTATCTGATCCCTACCGCAGCGAGTCGATCGCCCTGTCTTACGCTGGTCAGATGGGTAGTAAGTCATTGTGCTGTGGTCCACAGAGCTTTGGGATCTTTGATAAAAGAGTATCAGCCAAAGTAATGATACCAGATACTTCATGATCACCTGCTGTCGACCTGATGCCTAATTAACATTGCATTGGACTTATAATTTCTAGAAAGAGTTGATATGATAGATGCTCGGCGCTCGAAACAACTTACAGGGCATGTGGAGGACAGCTACTCTTGGAACCATCAAGCATGAATTTCTGGAGGCATGAGGGAAGTCCTGAGCTATCCTCGCCTGACACTTCCGGAGATAAGCCATTGCTGATGGGTTCGGGATATTGTTTTCGAGATTCTGGAATTTGGTTCAAAGGCGGTAAATTCACCGACAAGTGATAATCATTGTAAGATTGTGATTGGCAACTTGAGGAAGGGAAAGGGTCCGCTGCAGGGGCTGGTCTCTGGTAAGACCTATGTCGTCTATGAATGAATAGTGCATTATGCGAAGGATAGACCAAACAAACCATGGGGGAAGTGGCGGTGGATAAGAGGCCAACGTACTGCGAAGGAACATAAGTATTTCATAAGTATTTGCAATCGGGACCAGGTAGCTCAGTACCTACGAGTAGTCTTGGATCGCATGTTCATTGTTTCCGGAAGACGGACTTAAGTCTTCGTTCACGGCAGATGGATCGGATGTAGAAGGTGGACGACCATTAGTGCCTGTGAACAAGGGTCAATGACTAGACATTTCCTACACTCATTGAATGTATACCCTCAGTATCTGAAATGGGACTTCAGGTAATTCAACACAGTCTCGTCAGCTCAACGGTGTTTAATGAATACAATAGAAGAGGAAACACAGAACTTCCACCAGTGAATGGGGGCCATTGATGGAATAGAAGCGAAGGACAAGCGTGCACTTACCGAGACATTGAGCAATCAACCCCTTGAGAAGGAAGGCAATCAATATTTGAACGATGTTGCTTTTGGGCCAAAGAACAGTTGGACATCGTCAAGGAAGAGGACAAGTGGGGAAATGGGGAAGAAATGTGTTAGTGGTCTTTTGAACGATTGTCCATATTTAAGTGGCACAGAAATTCATGTCCGAAAATTCTCTTTGGGACAAAAGGTCAAAACAAGTGAGCCAGATCTACTTGACGGATCGATCTTCGCTGTAAAAGGAAAAGGCTGCATTGATTTATCACTGGCCTCAATTTAAGCAGTTGTAAATCATGACGAACCTTCTCGCACACAACGTGCCTGCAGGTGGTATTCATTGTCATCTAGATCAAAGTTTGATTTAAGATGGGTATGCAAACAGGTGAGACATCAAAGCCGGTTTGATGCGGAGGTTAAAAGAAGGTTATCATCTGCCACGTATTGTTTGACCTCTTCCACGAGTATCTACATAAGCTAGTATATAAGGGTAATTTAAATAAACAGAACACCTAAGGAGGTGCTGGCACAGGGAAATGAGATGAGATAAGGTCATTGATCTTGAGGAATTCTAGGTCAGATCTCTCCCGATCCTGCAATACAACCTTGCCGATAGAATCAAAAATCAAATCAGTCCGGTGTCCATGTCTCAAGAAACTATCAGAGTTCGGACTCCGATCAAGGGCGTTCAATTCGCTAACTCGAGGTCTCTATCGCTTGGTCTCATGAAAAGAGAATTTTACTTTATCATTCTTGCTCCAAGAATCATGCTGCTATGATAATTCTATACGCCAAGAGGATTTGGTCCTGTGTTTGAAGCCCAGATACCACGAAGTAGTGAAGTTGCCAACATCTAGTAATGTAACAGTTAGGCACTACCATACCATGTACGGGAAATTATTTTTACCGTTGGCTGATTTCAGTGCAGGACAATAGCGATTCCGTGATTTTGATGTACTTTGAGGGGAGGCATGACAAATAGCGCACCTGTAGTGATGTTTCTGGAACCATTGGTGGGTCACCCAATGAAAAGTATCTTTTGAGGTCGTGCACGAAAATCAAAAACTTCTTGCAGTGATTTGACCCGAATCTTCAAAGTTTGACGGGCCACGGCATGCCGAATTACGATGATGGGGCAAGCACCAGATATGTACGACCATTCGCAAAAGTATCAGGTTTTGGTACTGTTAAGAACCGTCAAACACAAAATGCTCCAGTCAACCTGATGTGAATAGAAACATGATCTGTGTACTCCAATAAGTCGTAAGGAGGATTGATATGAAAGAGGCAATAGTAGAGATTGAGACTTTATGCCTCGGTGCTTGCTTATTTGTAGGAGACGAGAACCAGCTTACTAAGTGTTGCTGTTCGGCATCTCGGCACAATGCATAGCACTTTGGCGTCTGGTCACACACTGTGTCGTCCATCACGGCGTGCTCCTCGCGCTGGCGTCGGGCTTGCCAGTCCCCATGCCCGTCCCCCTCTTCCTCGCCATTCTCGCCGTTGTTCGTGCACAGACCATCTCAACCTCAACCCGCGTTCCTCCCCTCCAGTGGATCAATCTCTCCACCATCCTCCAGGGCAATGCCTATCCTCCACCTCTCAAGGACGCTACTATCGGCTACGATGAGATAAGGTCTGTCCTTTCGTCCTCCTGCTCCGTTGCTCACCTCACGTGCTGCCAGTCGCAACATTATCATCTTTGGAGGTGAATCACAAGGCGGCTTTGCCCAGGGACAGACCTATATGTGCGTTATCAGTCCCTTCATTCATGCACACTGTAATCTGATTGTTGTCCAGGCTAAATCTTGATACTTTGAGCTGGACAACACCCTCTCCTCCTTCAGGTCTCCAGAACACTCCTCCTGCTCGGACTGCTGCACTTGCCGGCGAAGATTTTGCAGCTAGCAAGTCTGTCTTCTTTTTTGTTTATCTCGATGGTTTCGGTCCTGACTGTCTCATCCAGTCGTCACGCTTTTGTGGTTTACGGTGGGAAGGGATCAAATGGGAAGGCTTTGTCAGATGTCTGGGTACGCACTCCTGATGTGGGTTCTTTCGGTTGACTGACGCCTTTGACAGGCCTTTGACTTCATCAATCAGTTCTGGTCCCCAGTAACGCTATCACCTGGGGGTCCATCTGCTAGATGGGGAGCTGCAGGCGGCATTGACCCTCGTGTACATCCTGTTCAGGATCCTATCGTTCCAGGGCCTAATAACACATTCTATATGGCTGGAGGTACAGACGGCGCAAAGGTGTTTCCTCTGTCTGATGTATGGCGACTGCATCTTTCTGGAACACTCTCTTCCAATTTACCAAACAATGTCAATGGTAATTGGGATAAGATATCGATAGGCTCATTTCCCTCAGTTTTGGGAGCAGGAAGCACAGTCGTAGGGCAACAGCTGGTTTCAGTACATGGGTGCACTACGACGCCGCCCCAAGTTTCGTGCGCACAACAGAAATCTTTTGTGCTAAACATTGAACGGGGCTCTGGTATATCCCCTGGAGGGTGCCCACCGCCACGACTTGGCCCCGCGGTGACGCCGAATCTCAATCCTTTTTCGTCTTCTTTCTCTTCTCAGGTCTTCTCGGTAGTAGGAATATTCAACAACTCAGTCTGGAACGACACTGGCGGTTCTAGCAAGGGGGAAATTGTACGTCTTTCTTCCTTGGATATCATATTTGGTTACCAATCAATCACAAGGACATTCTGGATATTAATGCTGGTACTTGGGCCCGAGTCTTGCCTTCCGGTGACCCAGGAACCACTGGTGTACAGACCTTTCCCAGCCCACGTGAAGGTGCTTCTATCCTTTCATACCAGACAGGTCTCGTTGGACCTGCCAGGAATTCCTCCTCCGATACGATCGTAAGTCTTCATGACACTCTACATCTTGGTTACTCATACATCCGCAAAGATATTTGGAGGTCGCGATGCATCGGGGCAATACTTATCTGAGGTTTGGTTGCTCCGTGCTTACAAGGGCTCAATAACTTCCACAGATCCCCAATGGGAGGGTTTTGGGAAAGGTCAACTTTCGACCGGCATTGGAGCGGATGGCTCAGGTGTCACCGTCCGATACTTATCGCAGTGTGCGACTGCTATTTCAACCAGTGCTAACATCACTGTCTCGTCAGAATCTTCAGCTCCCACTTCTACCCCCACTAGTCGCCCATCTGTCCCAAGTGATCCCATCACTCGCACATACGAAACGTCACTACTACACAAGTTATTTGCGCCACTTTCTCTGATTATTTTGCAGGTTATCATCCTGATTTTCCGCAACCCTATTCGGCCACCTTCTTTATACTACTGTTTGGCGGGTGGTCTAGGCGCCTATGGGCTTGGAGTTGCTGGATTTGTCCTTGCTTTTTCAACTATCTCTGTTTCTCCGGATATACCTTCCACAATTTTGTATCACCTGCACACTGTTCACGGGATTGCCGGTCTCATCCTTTTCCTGTGCATTTATGCTCTTGTTCCATTATTGATGCTTATCAATGTGTCCAAATCTCGACTACGAGATTTATCGCAGAAAGCATTTCGTGGCTCCCACCAAACTAGAGGAAGTGATCCAGGTCCTGTGCACTCTGACATCGTAGTCGACGAAAAACCCGAACATATTAACGGCAGTCGAAGTGCTCCGCAAAGTTTAAGCAATATTTCTCCACCGTCATCTCCTAGACTGCGCACGCAATCATGGGGTCCTTTTGAGGCAGGCATGTGCAGCGACACAGAGTCTTTCACGTCTGGTATTCCGCGAGGCTTTGAGGTTGTCAATAGACCCCCTCGGCTCCGGCAAGCCAGTGGAAACACTGTTCCGGCTGAAATTCCTCGATCAACATCGAAAAGTCTGAGCGAAGTTGACTGGCTTTTACGACGACGTAGTCTCAATTTAGTGGTAAGATGAATCACGTGCCTCGTCAACGTCGTCTAGGCTTACGATATTTGTTCGATCAGGGCGAGCTTGACTATGCACTCATGCACGCTCAAAATACTCGATACTCCACACCTGGGACAGCGGATATTTTACTTGCTCCGGCAGATAATATGCCTGAGCCTCCGGTTAAACTACCGACACTGTTAGGCATTGTTTTCCATATCTTCATGCATATTTCCATTATGGGACTCAGCATTCTGTCGCTCGGTGTATTGTGGGACCACGCTTTAAAAGTTTTTTTCGTTCTTTTTCTCATCTGGACAGTTGCTTTCTACATTGTTTTGCTTCTCCTCGCCTGGAATTGCCGTCCTTCTGTTTCCATCCTTTCCACTTTCTTCTATCGTCTCCGTCATTCACCTCCGACATCCGAAAAATTATCCACCTCTCTTCCTCAATCGCCTCTTAATACTCGCCCGGTTTCACTTCAAAATACTGGTCCATATCTACACCAACCACTTTATCGAGCTGCCGCCACAGATGAATATTCTCACTCTCAGGCAGGTCCAAGGAGTGAAGCTGATGATGATGATATTGATGAGGTGACAAGGCAAAGAATCATTGAAGAGGAGATGGACCGACGAGAAGTCTCTATTGTCACTGTACCCAAGCGTAGATTATGGGTGGCGAACCCTTCCTAAAAGCAGCGCTTTGTATATTCCTGTTTAAGTATATCCTCATTCCTTTCCCCCTTGCTTGTGTTTCGTAGTAATGTTCCGATACCGTGTCACGTTTGTTTCATATGTGCCTAATCAATTCCTGTATTGAAGAGTTGGAAGTGCAGAAATGCCTATTGAAAGAGAATGTCCCAAAATTTATTTCAGGAATGCAGTAAAGAAAGAAACTACTGAAGGCAAGAGATTGATGCAGTTTGTATCATATTTCCCCCTCTACAGCGACATCCCGACGCCACTTGTCGACACGGCCAAATTTCGCTGCATCATGTGCAGGCGGAGGTGAGGGTATAGAAACAGGGGGTTGCATCCACATCATGTGGTTACCCATCATCGGCGTGGCTAGCGGTGGAGGAAAGAATCCAGAACTCATTTGAGTGCCGAGAAACATGTTTTGAAGTTGAGTTTGCATCACTATCTGCTGCTGCTGCTGTGCAAACATTCCATACTGGGTGCGACGCTGTTGCTCAGGATGTAAACCTAGCGGGCGATCGTCATCGTCTTCATCGCCTCCGTTATTCAATCCGGATAGCACCCTCGATGCTCGCAGACCAAGGGGTTGATTATCGTCTTCATCATCCTCAGCCTTACTGTGGGTCTCGCCCATAGAGAGTTTATCAAAATTGATATCAAGCACCGGAGAAGTAAGTTTTTTGATTTTGGCATTCTCTAACAATGTGGATAGTGGTCGCTCTTCATCGTCGTCGTCTTTCTGCTGATTGGATTGCTGGAAATTAGAATTGAGATTCTGCTGAAATGCCTTGTGGAAGGTAGCCGCAAGTGGGACATCCTCATCACTTTCGACATCCACAGGAGGATGAGATGCCCGCTTTCGAGTCCGAAATCTGGGTCCAGTCTCGGTTGTACGATGAGGTCCTTCCTCATCCGACGATCCAGCATGCCACGCTGACTCGGGAGCTTGGTATGCAGATATGACAAGACCTTCATCCTCGCTCTCATTGTCGTCATCATCCACTGGTGGCAAAGGCTCTCTTAATGCGGACTCAATGTTAGGCAACATTGGTGGTTGGGTTGACACTCTGGGTCCAGTACAAGATTCTGATACGACCAAATTCTCAGGTGATAAGATTGTGGTGTGTTCTCCCTGTTTCTTGTTCTTGCGCTTTTTACCCCTCTTTTCCGTTCTATGTCGCTCCTCTTCCTCTTGTTTTTTACGTTCTTCGCCTTCTAATTTCTCCTGTGCCTCGATCTCACGAAGTTTTTGTGTTTCACGCTCCCATAATTTATCCACGCCGAAGACAGACCGACTATTGATGGGACGACCAGGCATCGGAGCAGTTTGAGGAATCTTGTCATTTTCAAACGACAGAAGGGGTTTGATGTTTGTAGGATTCCTCTGAGTAAGCCCTTCTCCAGATCTGGAATGATGTAAAAATTGGGACGCTGGGCGTGCGAGCACGGCTGAGTTGATGAGTGTACTGTTTCGTTGGGTTTCACTACGGTCCATCATTGATGGACGCTGATCACCATAGAATACCCTGCTGAAATGTTTAGAAACAATCGACTAAACTAAGTGATACTGTCCTACCTCTGCTTGCTACGCATCTGGGCTTTTCTTGCTTCCAGATCATCGATGAGGCTCTTTCCATAAAGCTTTCCAGGCGGGCGTTTGGGAGCAGAGGCTTCAGGATGCAGCGAGGGCGGACGTAATTCCTCGGCTTCTACTTCTTCAGGATAAATTTGAGCTTGTTCTCCTTCCTCTGTCGCTCGGGGAAGATCGGGAGGAAAAGCATCAAAGCGTCCATCAATAGCCAGTGTACTACGGAAGAGTTGTTGAGAGAGGGTAAGATCTTCCAGTGGATTCGGGGTGAAAGAATTGGATGCAATACGTGGAACAGTGTCAGAGATACCGAGGAGAGTTGACATCCTGCGGTTAGTTCGAGCACCTGGGGGAAGCGGAGGGCCGTCTTTAGACAGAGTAAAACCATCCCTAATGCGATTGTCAATTGAGGAAAGTTCGGGTGGAGCTGCTGATTGGAGTGGACTCGGCATTACAAGAACTTTGGGTCGGAGTAGATCAAGAGTAGTTGAGTAGCGACGGTCTCTGGTAAAACCTCCACCAGCACCAGTCATTACGGACTCTGAGTCATCATTGAGAGGAGCACGGGTCCCCAAGGATGCATTGGACATAGTTCGAGCATGAGCACCGTATTTAGGGTCAAAACGCGATGTATGTGAAGGTGGCTTCAGAGAAAAAGGGTTATCTTCTGGGACTACAGCCTCTCCGTCTTCATCGTAAGCTGACTGTGGTCGACTCTCTTCCTTTACGTCGCCAAGCATCATCCTAGAATTCAAACTTGCTATTGAGAAAGTACGGGAATGTACTCTTCGACCGGTTACAACTTCAGAAGGACCAGGGGAGGTAGCACGAGTAGAACCGGTGGGAAAAGGAACGCCCTGTGATGGTCCAGCCGTATCCTGCATGATACCAGTAGAGCTAGAACGATGTCTTGGAAAGGTTGCATGGTTGACCTCCACATTGACGATATCAAGAGGCGAAGCGATAGAGCGGCGACGGGAATCTGCAGGAGTATTTCCAGCCTGACGGAGAAGATCAACGGAACTGCCTAGGCTCATAGATCGAGAATAGCTGATCGCACGCCTGGGAGCAAGAAAAGCCTGTTCAGAACCTGGCAGCAAGTGAGAACGTAAAGTTGTCGTAGGAGGTGCTGTTGCAGCAATAGAGGGCACTTTCCCCTTTCCCTTTCCTGACTTGTCTTTTGCTATGAATGCATCTAATCCCCAGGAGGTCAAATCCACTTCTATATCTTCGGCTTCCTCTTCGCCATCGTTACTATCGGCTCCAAATGGATTGCGCAAAGCATCTATTGAGCCTCGAGATCGTCTAGTTCCTAGAGCAGACTCTTTACCGCCTAAGCTTCCCGTCTCGCTTGGTAAATTGACGCCCAAGTAATCGCTTTGCCTCGGGGCAATTCGAGACGCTGCTACAGGGTTACGGCGAAAATGTGCGAATATCGCACTTTCCTGTGCGTAACGACGTGGCGTGTCAGGATTATCCAGATCGTTGTCATACTCTACAGACGAGGTAAGCGGGAAGCGGCAACCATGACGAGACCAGCTCACCCAACAATGCTGCTGCTAGTTGCAACCGAGAGAACGATGCAGGCATTTTGATATCTGTATGTGATCAATAGCTGAAGAGTAGAGGAGAGTCCAGCAACACATAGATCAGCAGCCGTGGCAACTTTTCTAATTACACCGTCTCAGCCTTTACATAATCTGAAGATATATATTCCCTTATGAATTAAGATACACATCTCAAAGCTCGTCATGCTGCGACTCTTTGTCTTCGGAAACGATGTCCTCGTCATCAGCAAGTTCCTCCATCTCAATAGAGATTTGGTCCTTGAGATGGTCGGGAAGCACAACTTTCGCTTTTCCGTCATCCTCCTCGTCCAAACTTTTCATGTACTCTTCCATGAGTTCTTCTTCAGTAGGCATTGATGGATCTACAGGAGGCGCAGGCCTGACACTCTCATCTGTAGGAGCCGTTTCGGACACGCCCAAGGACCTCCTTAGCGCACGGTCAATCTTGAACATAAACCTTTAGATTAAGATGCATAAGCAAATGCGGAAAGAAGTTATCTAGAACTTACGCATTACTATTGGGAACTTCAAAGCCAGAGCGGACAAGTGCACCATCGATAAGAATGGAAGCCACCTCTTGGAGCTCCTCCTCGGCTTCAAGGTCTCGCTCGTCTTCCTCGGTTGGGAGATCTTTGACACGACGCAGCAGGCCCTCAATCAGAGGAGAACGAGGGTTAATCTCGAGGTGTTTCGCTTTCAGAGCATATTCATGGATTATACCACCCTGCTTTGCTTGACCTTTCGATGAAGCTCAGAGTGATTCAGTTAACTTGTCTTGTAAATCATGGTTACCCAACTCACTCATCATCTTCTGGACATTGGCAGTGTAACCACCAGGAGCCGCAACGATAGCACAGGCGCTCTTCACAAGACGGTTCGTGATGATTACTATAGAGGCAAATTGGAGTGAACAATTGTTTGATTAAACTGGGTGAACTCACCATCCTGAACAACATCCTTGGCCTCCTTTTTAATCCATTCCAGAAGGGGTTTGTACTCTTCTGTCAACTGTTTTTGTAAAGCTTTCTCCTCCTCGGGATCCTCAGCTGAAAATAGATAAGTAAAATACCAAGGGCGATTCAACCAGCACACCTTCATCACCAAACTTGAGACCAGATTTGGCAACATCTTGAAAGGGTATTTTGCTATGATTCAAATAAGCCTGAAAAATTCCACAAAGAATGATCAACACTTACTTCCATTCCCGAATGTTACCAAACATTATTTCATCAAGAGGCTCATTCAACAACAAAACTTCATAGCCACGAGCATGGAGCTTCTCAATGAAGACACTCTCAGCTAGCTGGCCAACTTCCTTTCCAATCTCAGCAAGGTAGAAGATCTTTTACAGATCATATGAGGACACGACAGAAATTCAACAAAACAGATAACTCACGTGTCTCTGACCCTTCTTCTTGTTCTGGATGTACTGTTCAAGAGAAGTCGTGTTACGCTGGTTGGATGCAAATCGGGTAAGAGCAGTGAGTTTCTCGCGGTTTTTAGTGTCCTCAATGGCACCCAGCTTGAGAACAGAGCCATAGACGTTCTGAATTTTCTGAAATCTCTCCGGTTCTTCCTCCTCGATTTTGCTCATGAGCTGTATCAGTCTCTTGAGAATAATACTCTTGAGCTGTCGAAGAAATTGGTTGGACTGGAGAGTCTCGCGAGAAACATTGAGTGGAAGGTCATCAGCTGGAAATACATTCATCATGGATGCTTTTATCGAAGGTACAGTGGACTCACCGTCAACAACGACTTTGACCCAGGTCGCCCATTTGGGGAGGGAATTGTCCCCAAAATCTGAAGTAATAAATGTCCGCTTGACCATTAGCTTGACATCCTTCGATTGATATTCTAATGGTTGTTGCCAATATTGCTCGTCACTGATGACATTAGGACTTGATCTCTTTGTTTGATGTCAGCACTCACAGCTTTGAAGGGATATATACGATGGCTTTGAAAGAGACACCAGAGCCAGAATCGCCAGAAAAATGTTGCCAAGCTAAGGGCTCATCATACTCCTTGAAGAAACTTTGGTAAAATCTCTTATATTCTTCGTCGGAGATCGTCTTAGGATCACTAAAGGTCATTGAAGAACAGTCCAACCGACGCAAGAAGCCGAGCGCACCGTGTCCAGATGGGAGGTTGAGCGTTCAGTTGCTCCCATTCGTCGATGATCACCTTTTTCATTTTCGGAGTTGGAGGGTTCTCATCCCTGTCCTCCAAGACTTCCTCGACAACAGCTTCATCTTCATTTGTGTCTTCAGGTGCGAGAGGCTCATCTTTTTTTCCGACATCAAATTCAACGTCTTCATCGACAACCTCCCGTTCTTTCTGAGTGAACAGATAAATGGGAAACGAAGAGGAATAAGAGGAATGTTTGTGACTAAATCCTAAGTTAGTGAGAAAATCAGACTCCGGGTACAGCTCCTTACACAAGATCTTTGATGCTCTGTTCCTCGAGGTAATCCAAGGAATCATCCTTCATGTGAAGCGTGATCTCAGTGCCCCGGCCAAGAGTGTTTCCACGAGGATCAGGGTAGACATCAAACGTACTATCCTCTGCAGCAGAACTGAAGATGTACTGGGTCGGATTAGGATTCTTCTTTGTGGCAGGGGGAATCGAGGCGACCTCGACACGATCGGCAACCAGGAAACTACTGTAGAAACCGAGACCAAATGCTCCTATCAGATTTCCTTGAGCAGCTCCTCCTTCGGCTCTTTCTAGAAATTCAGAAGTGCCAGATTTTGCAAGGGTACCCTGTACACCTCATCAGCATGTCTCACCTCAACCAAGAATTCAACTCACTAAGTTTGTTGCAAGTTCTTGATCTGACATGCCAATACCAGTGTCGGAAATAACAAGCTTTCCAGATTTTCCATCTTCACTCTTCTCAGCTTTTATAGTGATGTTCAGTAACTCGCCACCATCCCACACATCCTTGTCTGTGAGGCTGGTAATGCGAAGTTTCTCGATTGCATCATTAGCATTTGATATTAGTTCGCGGAGGAAGATTTCCCTGTGTGTGACTTAGAGAAAGCAGGGTGAGTGATGAAAGTGATTGGCTTACTTGTGTGAGTAAAGACTGTATTATGCAGACAACACATGAGCATGGAAACTTGGTCGTATACACCCAAGCACCTACCTGTTAATGACAATCTTTCGCATGCGGGCAACATCACTCTGAAACACCACCACATTAGAGTCATGAATTGGGTTGAATAGGGAGACACACTTGGTAGTCATGCTTGACCCTGGATGCATCCTCTGCAGCCCAAACGTCGACAGAGAGGAGGGAAAGCGCGACAAAGAATGGATGAAGGAGCCTCATGACAGCTTTCCCTTCTATTCAGGTTCAACTTAAGGTGCAGGAACGGCAGCAATCAAATGTGACTAAATAGTTAAATAGTGCTCTGCAATAATTGGAATGACGTGTCATTGTCGTGGTCGTTTTCTGCCACGAAACGCGTGACTCCTACTGGAGTAGAATACTATATGGGAGATACATAGTATTATGTTATTGATAAAACTGAGACACCAATCCTCCCAAACAGAGCCGACTCTTGAATCCGGCCTGGATATCAATATCAAGAGACATGGACTGACAACTTGGGAGCTGAAAGATTTGCCACATATTCCTATGAAAAATAAGCAATCAGCTGCTGAAGATTATTCCAAAACCATAGAGCTCACTCGTAGCCATATTTCTCTTTCTTGAGGAACATGATCAAATACTGTATAGCGCTTGTCGTTCTACAGGCCCAATTAGCCACAGGCAACTTGGCCACCAGTATTCACGCATACCTTCAAAACCTTAATCATCTCTGTCAAATCTACCTTCTTTGCGAGCGCCTTCATGTCGACTGTCCCCCCACCCCCTTCTCCCTCATCCTCTCCCATTTCATCGGCCTTCACACCTCCATCCACACCCTCACCGCCAATCTTGTTCAGTCTGCCCCAGAACTCAATGAAGGAGTTTTCAACAAGCATCTCATTAAAGGCTGCTCGAGCGGCGGTTGTGCGTTGCCTTCGCCAATTGTCGTACTCGCCTTCCAGTTGGTAGATATCTAGACCAATCTTTGTAACGGGTGAAGAGTCGAGCAGAGACTCGACGGGTAAATCACTGAAAGATGTTGCTAGTGAGGATGAATGTACTTGAAATAGATTATGAAGACTCGTCATATGTTTTTGACGAAGATGAGCAATATGTGATTGAAATAATGCTAGTTGTTGATCACGAGGCAGAATAGAGTCACGAAAACGAGGATCTTTTCTGAGTTGCGGTAGTACGCCGTTCCAATTCACCTGAAAGAAAGTGTGAGTGTTTGTACTAGATTGAGTTAGATAATACCTGTGGATCTCGGATAGCATCAACGAGCATTGACCTAAGGAACCATGTGAATGTCAAGTCCCCGACGATAAAATTGAAGCCTGCACTTATAGTCACGCTCACCCTCCTCCTGATTAATTCCCGCTCTGGATCGTCCAATGTTCATTTCAATCCGGCTACGCTCAGCTTTGACTTTTTCTTCCCGCTCTCTCACGGCATGCTCCCTTCTCTCTTCCCTAGTAAGAGCAGCTGGCTCAGATGGCATGGCTTCGGGGTTTCTTGAAGACAAGGGCCGTTGGATGCCTTGCATGAAAGTATTGAAAAGCTCCTCTCTGAGGGAAGAAGATCCTATTGCATCATATCGTGGGTCCTGCGTCAAGCTTTTCTTTGCCTGAAGTATTGTGAGACAAGGCCATAATCTAGTATTGATTGGAATGGCACCTCTTTCCATAAGACACCTTTACGCATGTCATTCTGATGTTCTTTCAATAGTGAAAAGAAATCTGCCTCAGCCTTTTGAGCAGCCACACGTTTCTCTGTCAAAAAAGTAAGGTGACTACATATTCTGAGGATAAGACTCACTCTCTCCGAGATCCTTGAGGAATTCCCGGAAACGTTTTTCCCGTTCCCGATCATCTCTACCCCAGCCATAGAATCTTCTGTCCTTCTTCCAGGCTCTACGGAAATCGGTCCAGCTTGTTCTAGTACTTTTCACCTCTTGTTCGAGGAGGCGCTTGAAATCCTGCTCGGGATCTACTGTGTTTCTTTCTTTCTGAACCACATTCGCCCTGAGTTCTCGAGCACGGTCCCGGCAGTATTCATCGAAAGCATCGCGGCGTGCAGTAACAGAGGGTAGAAGGACATATCGAGGATCATTGACGAATTTGGGCAGTGATATATCCCAAGGGTGGAGTGGATTGATATCTTTCTCCCTCAACAGCGACTGTAAAAGCTCTGTTAGACGAAGCGATCTGACAGACCTCGCAGCTTGTACCTTGAATAAAGCTTTGGCTTCATCAATGGACAAATCAACCTTGGTCGGCATATTGATGACATTTTGAACAGTCTTTGTTTCTTCCTTCTGTCGTTGGTCCTCTTCTTTCTCTTCTTGCCGCCTGCATTCTTCTGCTGCTTCCGCAGCCAGTTGGGCAGCAGCTTCGCGTTGCCATTCTTCCTCTTCTTCCTCTTCGCTATCTTCGTCGCTCTCTTTTTTGACTTTTTTAGAAACAACAATTTCATCTAAAGGCGTTTCTTCATCAGCCTTTCTCTTGATAACTCTCTTCGTCTCTTGCTCAACTCGGTCTACCTCTATTTGTTCTTCTGCCTCAGCAGCGTGGGCCAGCAATCCTGTCTGTGCCCTTTTCTTGTCTTCCCTTTCTTTGGATTCCATCTCTGCCACTGCTCCTGCTATTTCCTTTGGGAATTGCCAAACACTTGCCTGTTTGGGACCATTGAAGTAAAACTTATTACCTAGACTCGTGATAACGCACAACCATTCTGTGTCAGGGATACGCTTCTTGAGTATGGGTTTCTCCTTAGGAATAGAACCTCGAGACTGTGTTGCAGAAATAGAGGGAGTAGGACGAATGTAAGTCGATTCTTGTGTCTGAGTACTGTAATAGTAAGTAATCCCTGTGGGACCTGAAACTAGTCAGTTGGAAAACGCGGGAACAAGCTTATACCTACTTAACTCCATGCCAGTGGCAATGGCAGAGCCATAAAGAGCAGAGTATATTAAGTGTCAACATCAACAAATAACAATCACTCCTGCCTCGGAAGCACAAGTCTGATCACCTATAGCATGGACTGCATGTTGATATTACGTGACTTATGTTTTTATTTTTGGATTCAAGCAACTAGAACGTGGAGGCTCCCATCCACAGGAAGCATGTGGTCAAAGGAGTAGGGCATGGGCGAAGTTTGCAAGTAGACTAGCAGTAGGTTCGAAGGTGTTACTGGAAAAGGAGAATGTGAAAGTGCAATCGATTCATTCCCCACTCAGAGCAAGGCGAATCCTTAGCTATTGCTCAATCTCTCAGAGCCTACGTCAAATCAAATGCCAATGACTGCATTGAATCCCTGGATTGCCCTGGTAAAGCCAGATGGCACCTCCACTCTGGTCGACGACGACGCGAAAACCACTAGTGTTGGAAAACCCTGACCCCTTCACATCTCTTGAGGTTTTAAGGGGCAAATCTAAGCAGTAAATCGATCAGTGGATGACAGAGTCTATCTACTCGAGGCTCAAACAAAGTTCACCACATCCTCAGCCTTAGGATTGATAATTATTCCCAATTGCGATCATTCTTGTCTCTGTGGCATGAGCGATCTCGTTTCAACTACAAGGCAGAGGATCAAATGATTGTCAAGCACTTGGTCAGTTCCTCGACGACAACCTAGCTGCATTTGCGCTGCATTTGCATGGACCAGTAACGTATCATAGGATGGGTCTCTTGTGCACTGTGTAGATTTCTCGCATTCCTCTTCTTCATTTCTTTTTTCTCTTCTCTTCTCTTTGTGTCATACTTAAATTTCAATTTTCTTGAAATCAGTTAAGAGTGATTCTGGTTGCTTCTTTGTATATCGTAGTATACATTGTACACCACTGTGAAATTTGAGTATTACATCATAAACTCTTGAATTCAAGTAGAACATGATTCAGTGGCCATGTAATGCATTAAGATAGTCCACACCATGAGGATATCCAGATGGTGAGAACACCGAGACAAGTCTGGCAAACGATCTGAAGGCCTTCCCAGACTACAACATCTGGAGAAGTCTGGGAACCCCCAAATTTGAAATTCAGGCTCGGCATCTCGGCATGGAACATTCTAATAGTTGGAGGGTCAAGGTACCATCATGGCACCATCATAACATGACCCTCGGCATGACTTGTGTCGCAGTGTGTGGCACATGACATAGAATGGGAAATCGATTCAACAGAGACGCCCTTTGCTCACTGTGTGTGTTTAAGTTGCACACTACAGTATATAAATGATTATTTATACTACTCAAGATAATGGTTCGAAAGAATATACATCACTCGACCGGATCGCGAGTTTGTAGCGGTTGTAGCGGTTTATATAAATATATGGCTGCGTGCTAAATTCCCTTGTGACTGCTCATGATGCACGATATTATTGGCTCTCCATGATAAATGCCTTGATAGTTCATGCTAGGTTCACATTCCACTATGTCCATAACAATGCAACTTCATACTCCCTCCCACATTCACAACCCAGAACATGCGAAGATGACTAGAAATATTCTCTGGAAGTTGGATTACCATGTCTTGCCGCCACTAGCCTTAGTAGGTTCTAGTGCTATGGTCAATCGTTCCTGGTGCCTCACAAAATCATGATTAGTTGTGGCTTGTCAATTTCATCGATAGAAGTAACATAGGTAATGCGAGGTCTGTCCAATTACTGGGTACCGGGAGTCAGTAGTTCAATTTCGATTTAGAATTGCAGGTTTGGAGCGAGACGCTCATCTGCACGGAAATCAATTCAATACCGTACTTGCCGGTACGCCTTGAACTGGACTGGCATCATGTCAGATTATCTAAAGGTTACCCAACCGCGGCAGTCTTTTATGTGACGTGAAAAAATTATGCTTTTATTCTATAGTTCACTGCTGAGATGTTCGTAGTTACCTCGTCGTCGAAGTACCTTCAAACAACGTCATGAAGGTGATTAAGCCGAATGTATGGATGTTCCCCCCAGAATACATGCTCGTTCTCATGCGTTCTAGCGCTGGATCCCTATCCTTGTTGCTGTGTGGGGACTCGTAACTATTTTGACATTCCTCGTCGGTCCTGCCTTCAGCTGGATTGATCAAAAGTCTGACGGGCTTAACAGGTTAACAGTTATGGTGGTCTTTTAGCCATCCGTATCTGCCTTGGTCTTTGTGAGGGGGGCCTACTCCCTGGAATTGTGACAATTTTCCCCTGTACATTGTACGACACTGTCCATTCTGACCAACCGGCTGCAATAGGTCTTGTACCTCAGCACCTTATACAAACGTCATGAATTGCAATTAAGGTGCGTGTATTTACAGTTGGCGTTATACCCACAGTAACTTGAAACTCCCAGGATCGGCATATTCTATGCATCCGGTAAGTCATTCAATCGCTAGAATTCCAAAAGTCGTAACGGAGGTTACAATAAGCCTCACTTTCCGGAGCTTTTGGTGGTAAGCAAACAAACATTTTGTATCACACTGATTGGCTCTCTGAATCCATTCCCCAAGGTCTTCTTGCTTCAGCAATAATTCAAATGGAAGGCGTGGGTGGTCTCTCAGGTTGGCGATGGATTTTTGTCAGTTCCCTCTTCAAGTACAAAGAAAGCCACCTGACACTGTCAGATCCTCGAGGGTATTGCAACTGTCCTTATTGCTATCGTAGCAGCCAGCGTACTTCCGGCAGACCTGGCTTCTGCGACTTTTCTTACGCAAGAGGAGAGAGAATTCGCTAGTAAGGCGTCTATCAATTCATATCTCAAACTGATCATGTGGGGGATGTAGCTCGGCGATTCCGGGAAGATGGTGAACCAATGAAAGGTATTTTGACTCATGAAGTTCTCTCAGAAATGGATGAAAGAAGAATGCTCATTCTTTCTTAGACTCTTCACCACTAAGTGGCCAGTTGGAAACATATTCTGAGAACGAGCGTTTTGAATGGAGAGAAGTGAAAAGAGGTAGATAACCCGTTTTCACTACTTCATGGCATTCATGAATCTGGGGCATCAGGCTTCTTGGACATACAAGTTTGGTTATCCGGTCTCGCCTACCTAGGACTCTTGGTCAGCCTCTACTCGTATTCTCTTTTCTTGTATGTCCATTTTCTGGGATCATACACATGTTTCATGTCTTTATTATAGGCCCACGATCATAAACGGACTGGGATACTCGGGGGTACAAGCTCAGTTACGCACGGGCAAGCAGTCTGTTCTATTTCAAGTTTGCAGCTTCTGACTGAGAATGTGTCATTCAATAGTACCACCTTATGTCCCAGCTGTATTTCTTACTGGTACGTCTCCATCTGGGACTCCCAGCTTGGGACTTAATCTTGATAGTC